>Ga0307374_10001743_pt1 | contig 39850 bp, 42 predicted proteins | sample OX3MG_FD_202532 | JGI IMG/M metagenome (GOLD analysis project Ga0307374, IMG submission 202532) | Soil microbial communities from Risofladan, Vaasa, Finland - OX-3 | ecosystem: Environmental > Terrestrial > Soil > Coastal area > Acid sulfate soil | place: Finland: Risofladan, Vaasa | collected... | reverse complement strand
CTGGGCGCGCAGCAAATGCCCATGGGCGCCCTGCGACGCGCGCATCATGGCGGCGCACTGGGCGTTGAGCTTCACGACGATCTTGATGTCGCCTTCATGCGCGCGGATCAGCCGCAGCACGTCGTCGGCCTGGGCGCGGGCGGCGACGCACTGGGCGGCGAAGCCGGCCTCGTTGGCGTTGGTCGGCAGCATGGCGGCCACCGCGTCGATGGCGGCGTCGTTACGGGCGAGCAGTGCCTCGGGCGTGTCGTTGACCGGCGGCGGCAGGACGGCCGTGAGGGCGTGGACGAGCTGGTAATGAGCTGGCGGGCGGAGGCCGAGGCGTGGGGTGAGGTGCATCACATTATTAATTCTCCCGTGATACGTTATGCAATATAACATGACAAGGAAAATCGGTGATGGGCCGGTTTGGGGGCACCCGCGGACCCAACAGCGGTTTGCCTGGGGAGACTGCCATGTTGGCGCTCGACGCAAGGGTTGCCCGACGGCCGATCACGGTCACCGATTTCCCGGGCATGGGCAAGGTTGGCATTCTGAATCCGCGTGATCGCATCGATGGCGTCGGGGGAGCCGATCGCCGCGGCACCGATCACGTCGGGACGGTCGTCGCGCTGAACGATGCGCTGACCACCGCGATGCGAGGGCGCGCCGCACGACGAGATACGCGACGCAGCGTAGTTGCCCGCGACCGCCCATCATGAGACACGGCCCGACATGGAAGACATTGCCGATCTGCCGTCGCGCCTGCCCCCTGAAGAGCGTACGCTCCCGTGCATGCTGCGTCGCCAGGCGGCGCTTCACGGCGACCGGCGACTCGTTGAGATCGGCGGCGAGGCATGGAGCTTCGCGGATGCCCTGGAAATCGCCGCGCACTTCGGCGGCGCGCTGCACGCGGCCGGCATCGGGCGTGGCGATCACGTGGCGGTGATGTGCGGCAACCGGGCGGAACTGCTGCAGGTCTATCTCGGCTGCGGCTGGATCGGCGCGGTGGCGGTGCCGCTCAACACCGCCTCGCGTGGCGCGCAGCTCGCACATATCCTGGCGAATTCCCAGGCGAAGCTTCTGGTGTTGCAGGCCGAGTTTTCCCCCGCGCTGGATGCGCTGGACATCGTACCCGCGTCGCTGCGCGCGGTATGGCTGGTCGGCGATGCGGATTTTCCGGCCCGCTGGCCACACCCAACGCGTTTCCCCACCTCCGCGGAGCCTGTGCCGGAAGCCTCGGTCGGGCCTGGCGATAGCGTGGCGATCCTGTACACCTCGGGCACCACCGGCGTGTCGAAAGGCGTGTGCTGCCCACACGCCCAGTATTTCTGGTGGGGCGTGAATACCGCGCGTCTGCTCGGGCTGCGCGGGGACGACGTGCTGCTGACCACGCTGCCGCTGTTCCACACCAACGCGCTCAACACGTTCTACCAGGCGCTGCTGACTGGCGCCTCGCTGGTGGTGGAACCGCGCTTCTCCGCCTCGGGTTTTTCCCCGTTGCTCTCGCGCCACGCCGCCACCGTTACCTATCTGCTCGGCGCGATGGTGCCGATTCTGCTCTCGCGCCCGGTCGTTGCGCTGGATCGCGCGCACCGCGTGCGGGTCGCCCTGGCGCCGGGCGTGCCGGAGCGCTTCCATGCCGATTTTCGCGACCGCTTCGGCATCGCGCTGCTGGACGGCTACGGCTCGACCGAGACGAATTTCGTGCTGGGCTGCACGCTGCCCGGCCAGCGGCCCGGCATGATGGGTCCGGTGTTCGACGGGTTCGAGGCGCGCGTGGTGGACGACGTGGACAATGCGCTGCCCGACGGCACGCCGGGCGAGCTGGTGCTGCGCGCAAGCGAGCCGTTCGCGTTCGCCACCGGCTATTTCGGCATGGCGGAGAAGACGGTCGAGGCGTGGCGCAATCTGTGGTTCCACACCGGCGATCGCGTGGCGCGGGAGCCGGACGGGTATTACCGCTTCATCGACCGGATGAAGGACGCGATCCGCCGCCGGGGGGAAAACGTTTCGTCCTACGAGGTGGAGCAAGTGCTGCTGTCGCATCCGGATGTTGCCGAGGCGGCGGCGTTTCCCGTGCAGTCGGAACTGGCCGAGGACGAAGTGATGGCAGCGATCGTGCCGCGCGACGGGTGTTCGCTGACCCCCGCTGCGCTGGCGGAATACTGCAAGGGCCGCATGCCCGCCTTCGCGATCCCGCGCTTCATCGAGTTCCTGGCTGCGCTGCCGATGACCGAGAATGGCAAGGTGCAGAAGTTCCGGCTGCGCGAGCGCGGCGTTACGGTGGCGAGCTGGGACCGCGAGGCTGGGACGAGGAGGTGATGGACGACGATCACCAGCCGGCCCCTGCCGTTCCGGTGCCATGACAGGCCGAAACCTACTGGTCTCATTCACATGGACCAGTCGGCCCCATCCCGCCCGCAGGACGACCCCATCCTGACGCGCGTCCGTTCCGCGTTGAGCGGAATCTTCGACGACCGCATCGAGCGCCTGGTGCTGCTTGATTCCCGGGCGCGCGGCGAGCACCGCGCCGATTCGGACGACGACGTGGCAATCTTCCTGACGGACTTCACCGACCGGCGCCAGGAGGTTCGCCGCATGGTGCCTCTCGTAACCGATATCGTCGAAGAAACTGGCGCAGTCATCCACCCGCTGCCGTTCCGAGCCCGTGCGTGGCGGGAGCGTACGCCGCTGATGCATGAGATCCGTCTGGATGGTGTAAACCTATGAGCCCGGACGCTGATCAGCACCTGGCCAAGGCGCGCCAGTCCGTAGCGAAGGCGCGCGGCATGCTGGGGATCGGCCTGGCCGACGAGGCTGGGCGTGCAGCATATTTCGCTGCATTTTCATGCTTTTCAGACCATGATCCAATGAAATACGCCCCCCGCTTGATGCGCGAGAACCGCGTGGCGTTGAACATCCCCAGCGTGTCCGGCATCTCCGGCGCCGTCACGATGACGAAGTCCGCCTCGCCGAGGCGCTCCTCCAACCGGTCCGGCCCTGCGAGGTCCGCCATGGCGGCGGGAAGCTGCTGCACAAGCGGGTCCACCCCTGGGACACGCATCCCGCGCGCAACCTGTTCGCCTCGCTGCCGGCTCCGACGATCAGCACCGTCTGGGTCGGCAGATCGATCATCCCCGGACCGCGCGCCGCCCCTTCTGCGGCAGGTAGTGCTCGAAGCGCCGGGCAAAAAAGAGCAGGTATGCGATTGCGTGGGTGGAGAGGTGCTCGTTGTAGCTGCCGTGCATGCCGGTCACGACCACATCGCTCTTGACCAGCGCATCGCAGACCTGCGCGCCGCCCAGTCCGGCGCGGGAGGCGCAGATCCAGCGCAACCGCTTCGCGCGGGCAAACAACTCGGGCGGTACCGTGCCATACGCCACGTCAACGGTCCCGCTGCCGGGGAACGCGCCCCGTGGATCTGCGACGGCCCTTACGGCCGCGCCCGGGACGGCCTGGTGGATCTTCTCCGGCCATGACGGGTCGGCATCCGGGGTCAGCAGCGACATCGTGCAGCTCATCGGATTGTTCTCGCGGGTCGATCGGCCGGCAGGGTACGGGGCTTGGCGGAGGCCGGGTAAGCAACCTCCCACCGCCCTCCCCCAGCCCTCGCCTTAACCGGGCGGCATTCCACGGTCCCTGCAGCCGGACTCCGGCACGGCTCAGGATCGGGGTCCGATTCAGCCGTTTGGCAACACTTCGTTAGGGGAATGCTGCGTCAAATGAACCCGCGCGACAACGAATTGGGTGCGTCCATGCATGACACCACCGCCCCGGTCCGGCTCGGCGATGCCGCCACGCCGCACGCCGGGACCCGCGATGCCTCCGCGCTGCCCCAGGCAGCCGGCGATGCCGGCCCGCAGCCCGCCCCGGCCGGCGACCGGCTGCGCGACGCCTTGCTCGACAGCCGGCAGCGCTGGCGCGACCTGGTCATCCAGGCCGCCGACTTCGCTTTCGAGACCGATGAATGGGGCCGCTTCGTCTTCGTCGTGCCCGATCCGGCGCTGGGCTGGTCCGCCTCCACACTGGTCGGCCAGCCGGCCGAACTGTTGCTTCCCGACGGCGCCGAGCGCGCCAGCTTCAATCCGTTCCGGGTCGGCGTGCCGGTCCGCCGGCGGCGCGCCTGGCTGAAGCGCGGCGATGGTGGCATCGCCAGCCTCACCTTCGCGGCGGCACCACTGCTTGACGCGCAGGGCCGGGTGGCCGGGGCGCGGGGCATCGGCCTGGACGTCACGGAATACGATGGCCATGAGGCCCAGGTTGCCGCGTCGTTGCGACGCGGCGAGGTGCTGGACCACATCCTGTGGCGGGTGGGCCAGGAAGTGCTGGCCCCGCGCATGATGCGCGGCGCGCTGGACGCGCTGGTCAACGCCTTGGGCGCGGAAGGCGCCGCCGTGGTCGTGCGGCCGGCCGACACCGGGGAGGCGAGTCTGGCGCACCAGGCCGGCGGCGGCGGCACCGCGGTGTTGAACGTCGCGGTGGGGCTGCTGCAACGTGGCGCTGTCGCCGCAAGCCAGGCAAGCAATGACGATGGACGCCGGGTGCTCGTCGCTTCTTGCCAGCCACGCTTCGGCGACCCCTCGGGCCTCGCGGTGTGGCGCGTCGGCGGTGCCCGTCCCTGGGACAAGGAGGACAGGCTGCTGCTCCTTGCCGCCGCCAACGTGATCCGTTTCGTGCTGGAGCACGAGTCCATCCAGTGCGAAATGGCGCGGCAGGCGCGCACCGACCCGCTGACCGGATTGCTCAACCGGCGCGCCTTCCTGGAGGAGATCGCCCGCTGCGCCGAGCGGCTGGACCGCGAGGAGCTGCCGGGCACGCTGATGTTCGTGGACCTCGACAATTTCAAGGTGGTGAACGATGCGCTGGGCCATGAGATGGGCGACCAGGTGCTGACGCGCATCGCCGCGCTGTTGCGCATGGTGGTGCGCCCGACGGATCTGGTGGCACGACTTGGCGGCGACGAGTTCGCGGTCTGGATGAACGGAGCAGACCACATGACGGCCGCCGAACGCGCGGAGCAACTGCGGACCCAGGTGCCGCGCGAGATGAGCGAACTCGCCGGTGACAGCACCCTGCGCCTCGGGGTGTCGGTCGGCATCGCCACGCGGAGTCACGGCAGCCAGGAGCCGATCGACAGCGTGCTGCGCCGCGCCGACATGGCGATGTACGAGGTGAAGCATCAAGGCCGCGGCCATTGGCGCGTCGCGCCCGAGGGGCTGGCGTGACCCGCGCTGCCCCCAATCCGGTCCCATCCGAATTGGTCCTGCCCCAGTTGTCGCCACCCAGCCTGCCGCACGACGAGGTGAAACGGGTTCGCCAGGGTGCGGATGAGCATGCCGAACCGGATGTGCTCCAGGTGCTGGCGACCGATCGCTCGGTGACGGTCCGCGCGGCCCTGGCGCTCAATCCGGCGTTGCCGCCGCAAGTCAACCGCGCACTCGCCCAGGATCCGGACGAGCGCGTGCGCATCCTTCTGGGGCGCCGGCTGGCGGGCCTGGTGCCCGATCTCGCGGGCGAAGAGCAGATCCGGTTGCAGCGCCAGACCTACGAGACGTTGACCGAGCTGGCGACCGATACGGCGGTGCGCGTGCGCGCCGCGGTCGCCGACGTGCTGAAGCACATGCCGCAGGCGCCGCGCGCGCTGATCCTGCTCCTGGCGCATGACCCGGCGGTGATGGTCAGCGTACCGGTCATTCGGTTTTCGCCGCTGCTGACGACCGAGGACCTGCTTTCGCTGATCGCCGAGGCACGCTCGCCGGACACGGTGACGGCGGTGGCCGCGCGGCCGGGGATCGACGGGCAGGTGTCCGATGCGATCGCCGCAACCGCCGACGGCGCGGCAATCCGTGCGTTGCTGTGCAACCGGACGGCGCAGATCCGCGAGGCCACGCTCGACGCGCTGATCGCCCGCGCGACTGGCCATCTGGACTGGCACGAGCCGCTGGTCCACCGCCCCGCACTGCCGCCGCGCGCCGTGCGCGCGCTGGCGGACATCGTCGCGGCGCATCTGCTCGAGGTTCTCGCCCGGCGTGCCGACCTGCCGCCGGAACTTGCCAGGGACCTGCACGACAGGCTCGCGGCACGGCTCGGCGCGGCGGATCCTGCGCCGCGACGCCCCGAGCCGACGATGGATGAGGCGCTGGCCGAGGCGCAGGCCCTGGCGCGGGCCGGCCAGCTTGACGAGGACGCCGCGATGGAGGCGGCGCGGCGCGGTGACGCGCGGTATGCCGCGGCCTTGCTGGCCGTGGCGGCCGGCATGCCGGTCTCGGCGGTGGATCGCGCGGCTGCGCTGCGCAGCGCCAAGGGCCTGGTCAGCCTGGCGTGGAAGGCCGGGTTCACCATGCGGGCGGCGAGCGCGTTGCAGATGTTGCTGGGACGTCTCGGGCCGGAGGCGACCCTGCCGTGCGGACCCGGCGGCGGCTTTCCGCTGGCCATCGAGGAGATGCGCTGGCAGTTGGATTTTCTCGGGCGGACGGGACGCTGACCGGTCTGCCACGCAGTGGGCGCGGGCAGGGTAAGGGCGGCGCGGACGGCACGCGGCACCCTAACCTCTCCAGCAGGCGCGAGACGGGTCAGCGCCGCACGATCGTTCCGGTTCCGCCCTCGGTGAACAGCTCCAGCAGGCAGGCGTGCGGCGTGCGGCCGTCGAGGATGACCGCGCCCCTCACCCCCTGCGTCACCGCATCGATGCAATTCTCGACTTTCGGAATCATGCCGCCGGTGATCGTCCCGTCGGCGATGGCCTGGCGTGCCTGGGCGATCGTCAGGGCCGGAATCAAGCGCTTGTCCTTGTCGAGCACGCCGGCCACGTCGGTCAGCATCAGCAGCCGCGTCGCATTGAGTGCGCCGGCGACCGCGGCGGCCACCGTATCGGCGTTGATGTTGTAGGTCTGTCCGTCGGCATCGACGCCGACCGGCGCGATCACCGGCACCAGGCCGCCGCCGGTCAGCGCGTGGATCACCCGCACGTCGATCGCCACCGGCTCGCCCACGAAGCCAAGGTCGAGCGCCCGCTCGATGTTGCTGTCCGGATCGCGCTGCGTGCGGGTCAGCTTGCGCGCACGGATCATGCCGCCGTCCTTGCCGCAGATTCCGACGGCCAGCGCGCCGGCGCGGGTGATCAGGCTGGCGACATATTTGTTGACGGTGCCGGCGAGCACCATCTCCACCACCTCGACCATCGCCGCGTCGGTGACGCGCAGACCGTCCACGAAGCTGGACTGGATGGCCAGGCGTTTCAGCATGGCATTGATCTGCGGACCGCCGCCATGCACCACGACCGGATTGATGCCGACCTGCTTGAGCAATGCGATGTCGGCGGCGAATTGGCCGGCGAGGCCATCCTCCCCCATCGCATGGCCGCCGTATTTCACGACGATGGTGGCGCCGGCGTAGCGGCGCAGGAACGGCAGCGCCTGCGCGAGCACGTGCGCCCGCTCGGTGGCGGCGGCAAGGTCGGGCGGGGCGCCGGATGGTGCGTCGGTCATGCGGCGCGTTTAGGGAGGAGCGGGTGGAGGGTCAAGCGGGCGCAAACGCCAGCGATTCGCTCTCCCGCCTTCGGCAGGCGGCTGGGTGAAGGTGGCGGGTGCGCCCGCGCACCGCAGGCCGCATTGTCCCGCCAGCGGGAGCGGGATGCGATCAGCTCCCGGTCCCGGCGGCGGATTGCGGCGCCGGTTCGATCATCTCTGGACCGCCGCGCTCGACGCGGAAGACCGCCAGTCCGCGTCGCACCTGGCCGTCCGGCAGCAGCGCCAGCCAGCCATCGGCGCCGATGAACCCGGCCGGCTGGGTCAGCGCGGAAATGGAGAATCCGCCGCTCGCGCCCAGCACGCGCGCGATGGAGGCGGCGTCGAACGCCAAATCCGCCACCACCGGCGGCGGCGTCCCGTATTTCGCTGCGTAGCTCTGCGCCAGCCCCGCGCGCGCCGCCGGATCCGGCGCGGCGAACCAGGCTCCCGGCACCTGGTTCGATCCGCTGGACGGCGACGCCCACAGCGACGGCCCGAGGAGCTGAACCCGGGAGCGGTCCACGTCGTAATATGGCAGCATCGCCGCCACCTCGGCCAGCGCCTCGCCGGTGTCGGCCAGCAGCAGCGCGGAAAAACTCGGGGGGGGAATCGGTGTCTTCGCCAGCTCCAGCGCCTGGCGCCGGCCTTCCGGCGTGCCGAGCGCGCGCGCCTGCCTGATCTGTGCGTCGATCGGGCCACGGCGGTCGGCGTAGTCGGCGAGTTCGCGCGTGACGGGGTTGATCGAGGCCATGCCGGCCTCATGGAAGCGAATCTCCGGCTGCGGCAGTCCGTTCGCCGCGGCGGCCTGGGTGAGCGCCTGCGCCATCACACGGCCGAACTCGCTGTCCGGCAGCAGCGCGGCGAGCTGCGAGCGCCCCTGCGCCTGCACCGCGGCGACCAGCCGGCGCACCTGCTGGCCGGGCGTGATGCCCAGCGTCCAGACGCCCGGCTGTGCCTGCGCCGGATCGTTGGTGAAGGCCAGCACGGCGACGCCGGCGGCGCGTGCCACCGGCGCCACGGCCGCCGCCTCGGTGGACATCAGCGGCCCGAGAATGATCCCGGCCCCCTCGGCGATCGCGGCCTGCGCTGCCGCCGCGGCACCTTGCGGGGTGCCGCCGGTGTCCTTCACCTCGAGCAGTGGCGCGCCCGGCACTGCGAGGGCAAGCTGGGCGGCCTGCAACAGGGCCTGGCCAAGGCCGGCACGCGGCCCGGTCAACGGCACCAGGATGGCGACTCGTTCATTGCGTGGCGCGGCCTCGGGCATCGGCTGGCCCACGCCCAGGCCGATCGGGCCGTTGGCATAACCGCCGCCATATCCGGCGCCATAGCCGCCGGCGGGGTAGTATGCGGAGCAGCCGGCCAGTGCCAAAGGCCCAAGGAGCAGAAATGCCCGACGACGCATGCGCAGCATCTCCTGATGACCGGGCGGACGCAGTGTCCGATCCCGGCGGTCTTGTGCTGGTTTCCACGCCGATCGGCAACCTTGGGGACGTGTCAACGCGCGCTCGTGACACGTTGGCCGGCAGTGACCTGATCCTGTGCGAGGACACGCGGCACAGCGGCCATCTGCTGTCGGCGCTGGGCATCAAGGTGCGCACCGAGGCGCTGCACGAACACAACGAGGATGCGCGCATCGGGCCGGTGCTGGCGCTGCTGCGCGCCGGACGGCGGGTGGCGCTGGTGTCGGACGCCGGCACGCCGCTGCTGTCCGATCCGGGGTTCCGCCTGGTGCGGGCGGCAATCGCCGCGGACCTGAAGGTGAGCGCGGTGCCCGGGCCGAACGCGGCGCTGACCGCGCTGGTGCTGTCGGGGTTGCCGCCCGTGCCGTTCCTGTTCCTGGGGTTTCCGCCACCGCGCCCGACGGCGCGGCGGGCCGGGTTCGGCGGGCTGCGGGCGGCCGAGCGGGCCGGGTTGGCGGCGACGCTGATCTGGCACGAGGCGCCGCATCGCCTGGCCGAGACGCTGGCCGACATGGCGGCGGCGTTCGGCGCGCGGCCGGCCGCGGTGGCGCGCGAGCTGACCAAGCGCTTCGAGGAGGTGCGGCGGGGGTCCTTACCGGAACTGGCGGCGTGGTATGCGGCGCAGGCGGTGCGGGGGGAGGTGACCGTGCTGGTCGGGCCACCTGGGGAGGCTGATCCGGAGGACCTGGACGGGCGGCTGCGCTCGGCGCTGGCGACGCAGACTGTGAAGGATGCGGCGGCGCTGGTTTCCGTTGCCACTGGGTTACCGCGGAAGCTGGTCTATGCGCGGGCGCTGGAGCTGGCGGCGGAGCGGGAGTGAACCTGCGTCGCCCCGCTTTGCATGAGGTTCCGTGGGTCAGGCGCCGGAGGGCAGGCCTGCCCACGATGCGAGACTCTCAGGCTGCCTGCGACGATCTGCGTCCGGAACGGCGGTTCGTGGTCTATTCGGGAACCGAGCGCTTCCCGCTCGCGCACGATTCCGCGGCGATCGGTCTGGCTGGGCTGAGCGAGATCCTGGCGAGCGGATGACCGAAGTTCAACGCGACGCGTCCAGCGCGCTCTGCAGCAGCCAGGCGGCGGCCATGCGGTCCACGGCCGCGGCGCGCCGCTTGCGGCTGAGGTCGGCCTCGCCGACCAGAAACCGGTTCACCGCGGCGGTGGACAGCCGTTCGTCCCACAGGGCGGCGGGCAGGCCGGTCGCTTCCGACAGCGCCAGCGTCCAGTCGCGCGCCGCCTGGGCCGCCGGCCCAGCCGAGCCGTCCATCGACAGCGGCAGTCCCGCCACCAGCCCGCCGACGCCCTCCCTGGCGCCGATCGTCATGATATCGGCGGCATTGTCGCGCATCCTGCCCCGCTTGAGGCTGCCATAAGGCGAGGCCAGCGTCAGTGAAACGTCCGACAGCGCGATGCCGATCGTGCGCCTGCCGGGATCGATTCCGATCAGCCGCTGGTTGGGTCCCAGCCGCGCGCGCAGCTCCGACAGGTTGAACAGCGGCATGCGCGTCGTTATGGTCCCGCGCCTCACCCGCGCCAAGGAAACACCGACCCATGTCGCTCGATCGTGCGACGGTCCGCCGCATTGCCACCCTCGCCCGCATCCGCGTGGAGGAGGACGAGATTCCGCGCCTGCAGAATGAGCTGAACGGCATCATCGGCTGGATCGAGCAATTGAACGAAGTGAACGTCGAAGGGGTCGAGCCGCTGACCGGGGCCGCGCACATGGCGCTGAAGATGCGCGAGGACGTGGTGAGCGACGGCGGTTATCCGGAAAAGGTGCTGGCGAATGCGCCGGACCGCGCCGGGCCGTTCTTCGCGGTGCCGAAAGTCGTGGAGTGATGCTCACGGATCTGACGATCGCGCAGGCCCGCGACGGGCTGCGGGCCGGAACATTCAGCGCCGAGGACCTGACGCTGGCGCATCTGCACGCGATCGAGGCGCTGAACCCGCGGCTGAACGCCTACATCACCGTGTGCCACGCGCTGGCGATGGACCAGGCGCGTGCGGCCGATGCGGCACTGGCGCGCGGCGAGGCGCGCTCGCTGACCGGCATTCCGCTGGCCATCAAGGACCTGTTCTGCACCGAGGGCGTGCGCACCACGGCGGGCAGCCGCATCCTGGGGCCGTTCGTGCCGCCGTACGAGAGCACCGTCACCGCCAACCTGCTGCGCGACGGCGCGATCTTCCTGGGCAAGACCAACATGGACGAGTTCGCCATGGGCTCGTCCAACATGAGCTCGGCGTACGGGCCGGTAGAGAACCCGTGGAAGCGGCGGCAGGACGCGAAGGCCGTGCTGGTGCCGGGCGGTTCGTCGGGCGGCTCGGCGGCGGCGGTGGCGGCGCGGCTGGCGATGGGCGGCACGGGGACGGATACCGGCGGATCGATCCGCCAGCCGGCGTCGTTCTGCGGCATTGTGGGGGTCAAGCCGACCTATGGGCGCTGCTCGCGCTGGGGCGTGGTGGCGTTCGCGTCGTCGCTGGACCATCCTGGGCCGTTCGCGCGGACCGTTGAGGACTGCGCGATCCTGCTGGGGTCGATGGCCGGGCACGATCCGAAGGATTCCACCAGCGCCGACATGCCGGTGCCGGATTTTGCGGCGGCCTGTGCGCGCGGCGTGAAGGGCCTGCGCATCGGCGTGCCGCGGGAGTACCGCGTGGACGGCATGCCGGCGGAGACCGAGGTGGCGTGGCAGCAGGGGCTGGCCTGGCTGCGAGAGGCCGGCGCGGAGACGGTCGAAATTTCGACTCCGCATAGGAAATACGCCCTTCCCGCGTATTACATCATTGCACCGGCCGAAGCCTCGTCGAACCTTGCGCGGTATGACGGGGTGCGGTTCGGTTTGCGGACGGATGGCGAGGATCTGCGTGACCTCTATGAACGCACGCGCGCATCCGGGTTTGGCATCGAGGTGCGCAGGCGCATCCTGGTGGGCACCTATGTTCTGTCGACCGGCTATTACGATGCCTACTACCTGCGGGCGCAGAAAGTCCGGGCGTTGATTTTGCGCGACTTCACCGAGGCGTTCGTCCATGTGGACGCTCTGCTGACCCCAACCGCGCCGTCGGCGCCGTTCGCGCAGGGCGAGAAAATGGATGATCCGGTACAGATGTACCTGAACGACGAATTCACCGTGCCGGCGGACCTGGCCGGCGTGCCGGCGATCTCGGTGCCCGGCGGGCTGGATGCCAACGGCCTGCCGATCGGGCTGCAGGTGATCGGCAAGCCGTTCGACGAGGAGACAGTGTTCTCTGTCGGCGCGGCACTGGAACGGGCGGCGGGGTTCGATGCGCTGCCGGCGCTAAGGGCAGGCGCGTGATCCGGCCGCCGGTCGAGCATCAACAAGCCAGGTGAGGCGCGCGGCGGCGGGAATCAGTATCACGGGACCGCCGCGCGGTGGCCCCGTTCATGTCATGCGGTGGTCGCGCGCTCAGTTCAGCGCACGCAGTACTGCGGGCGGCCCGGCGCAGGCGGCATAACAGAGCAGGCGCGGCGGCGTTGGCAGAAATCGAACGTCGTTGCGCCTCACAAGCTTTATGTTATGCGGTGACAATGCAGAGACTTGTGTTCCGTATATAGAACGTATTCGCGACGACGCACGCCGCAGGTTGCGCGGCCTTATACGGCAGCGCGATCCCGATGGACTGCGAGTCGTCCCGGTGACGGAGAATCACATCCCGGCAGTCCTCCGGGGGATATTCCTCATCCATGGCAGCCGAGCTGCAGGCCGGTGAGGTAGCCCGACGGCTGCTGAACACGCCCCCAAAGCCGCATCTGACGATGAAACGAAAGCCCGCGCGCGACGCTAACCCCTCCCTCTCGCGAGCGGCAGGCGAAGCCGAGCGACAAGATCGGCAACCTCAGGACCCGGCACGGTGATGCCAATGACCGCGTTCTTTATCGGCCACGGCCGCAATCAGGCCAGCGCGATATCCGTGCGCGGAAAGTCGTTGCCCTTGCACAGCAACGTCGTCCCCAACAAACGCGTGCAGGCATAGGCAAAGCAATCGCCCATATTGAGCGCCGCCGCGTGCCGTCCCTTGCCATACCGGAAGAAAGCAGCCAGCGCCTCTTGCCCTGTCGCCCGGTCGATCGGCACGACCGTCGCGTTCGTCTCGGCGAGGAACGCGTCAACCAAGGCCGACGTGTCGTCCAGCGTGGCGTTGGCGATGCGTGCCAGCCCAACAATGGTCTCATAGAGTGCCATCGCCGAAGTATGGACCTCCGCCGCCTGGTCCAGCCGGGCGGCAAGGCTGGCGGCATCATCCTCCGATGCCAGGATCGCGATCATCGCCGAGGCATCGAGGAACATCAGGCATCTCCGGACAGGTCATCGAAGAATGTCTTGTCGGCCGGCAGCCCGCCCGGCCGTCTGATGCTACGGAACCGGGCCTGCAACGATTTCAACCGATCGATCAGCGGGGATCGCCCCATCGCGGCGGCATATTCATGCTCCACCGCCTCTCGGATCGTCTCGGTGAGTGTCTTGCCCTTGAGCTTGGCGAGTTTCCGCACCACGCGATCGGTCGCAGGGTCCCTGACATGGACAACCATGGTACACCATTCCGTCATGACGTCTCTACCACATGATATATACGATGGTCACGGCCATGGGGCCAGCGGTTCCCGGAGCGCCATTCGGTTGCCGTCCACCGTGGCGGCGGATAAAGACCGAAGCGCATGAAGCCGCACCCGTTGCCGGCACCATGAAGGGCAAGTCATGACCTACACGATCGAAGGCAGCACCGATTCCTGGGAGGTCGTGGTCGGCCTGGAAGTCCACGCCCAGGTCATCAGCCGCGCCAAGTTGTTCTCCGGCGCCGCCACCGATTTCGGCGCCGAACCAAACACCCAGGTCAGCTTCATCGACGCTGCCTTCCCCGGCATGCTGCCGGTGATCAACCGCGAATGCGTGGCGCAGGCGGTGCGCACCGGCCTAGGCCTGAACGCGCATATCAACGTGGTCAGCCGGTTCGACCGCAAGCACTACTACTACCCCGATCTGCCGCCGAACTATCAGATCAGCCAATACCAGCACCCGATCGTCGGCGAAGGCCAGATCGAGATCGAGCTGGCCGACGGCAGCACGAAACAGATCGGCGTGACGCGGCTGCATCTGGAGCAAGACGCGGGGAAGTCGCTGCACGACCAGCATCCCACCAAGTCGTATATCGACCTGAACCGTGCCGGCGTCGCGCTGATGGAGATCGTGTCCGAGCCGGACATTCGCTCGCCCGAGGAAGCCGGCGCCTATCTGCGCAAGCTGCGCGCCGTCATGCGCTATTTGGGAACCTGCGACGGCAACATGGAGGAAGGCTCCATGCGTGCCGACGTCAACGTGTCGGTGCGCCGGCAGGGCGAAACGGCGCTCAACACGCGCTGCGAGGTGAAGAACGTCAACTCGGTGCGCTTCGTCATGCAGGCGATCGAGGCGGAGGCGAAGCGCCAGGTCGAGGTGTGGGAATCCGGCGGCACCGTGCAGCAGGAGACACGGCTGTTCGACAGCGCGCGCGGCGTGACGCGCAGCATGCGCTCGAAAGAGGACGCGCATGATTATCGCTATTTCCCCGACCCGGACCTGCTGCCGCTGGTGCTGAACGAGGATTGGATCGCCGCGCTGAAGGCCGCGTTGCCGGAGCTGCCGGATGCCAAGCGGGCGCGCTTCATGCGCGAGTACGGGCTGACCGCCTACGATGCCGCCGTGTTGGTTGCCGAGCGGGCAACAGCGGATTTTTTCGAAGTTGTCGCGCGCGGACGCGATGCGAAGGTCGCCGCCAACTGGGTGATGGGCGACCTGTTCGCCGCGCTGAACCGCACCGGGACCACGATCGACACGTCACCGGTATCCGCCGCATCGCTCGGGGCACTGCTGGACCTGATCGCCGACAACACCATCAACGGCCGCATCGCCAAGGACGTATTCGAGGCGATGGTGGAGACCGGCAAGGACGCCGCGGCGATCGTCGATGAGAAAGGGCTGCGTCAGGTCACCGATACCGGGGCGATCGACAGCGCCGTGGACAAGGTGTTGGCGGGGAATCCCGACAAGGTGGCGGACTACAAATCGGGGCGGGAGAAATTGTTCGGATTCTTTGTCGGCCAGGTGATGCGGGCGATGGCGGGCAAGGGCAACCCGGCGCTGGTGAACGAGGCGTTGAAGCGGAAGCTGACGTAGCGCATTGCATATTCGCCGGTTGCCGGCCCTACGCCTCACACAGAGTCAAGGGACCGGATGAGGCAGGGTGGTTTCTGCCACGCATCACAACAATTGGTTCGCGATTGCCGGGCAACGCTTCCGTCGCTGGGCGCGCACTGTGCGACGCCCCAGGCGTCTGGACGCAAACAATGGTGGACGGAGCGACAGCATCGGCGGCCACGCCGGCCGGTGACCGCGCCCGCCGCCGCGGACCGGCCTTCGCTTCGCGTTCGCCAATCCCTTGATCCTGACCAGGATATCCGCGGCACGGGCGCGTTGCCCGATTCTGCCTGCGCGTTGGTGATTTCTTAAGACGCGCCTGCCATCCTATCAGGGCGAATTGCCTTCCCCCTCATGAAGGAATGAGCCATGCGGCACCTCATCGCCAATCTGCGCATCTGGCAGAAGACGCTTATCCCGATTGTTCTGATCGCAATCGTATCCGCTGGCATCACGCTGTATATGTCGTCGGCCATGAGCCAGATCGACAACAGCTTTTCGGGGTTGCTGGCCAAGAATGCCCAGGCCGCGATCTGGGGCGCACGGGTCAATACGGCATTGATGGACACCGCGCGCGACGCCTGGCGAACGCTTGGCGCGCCGTCGGTGGAGACAAAGAAGGCGTCGATGGCCGAGCTGGACGGCCTGAAAGACGAATTCAACGGCGCCCTCGGCAAGGTCCGCGCGCGGGTCCAGGATCCAGCCATGCTTGCCGGTCTGGCGACGATCGGGCGCGATTTCTCCGCCTTGCACGGCGTCGCCATGGCGGCTGCGCAGCTCGACGTCAGCGGTGACCAGAACGCGGCCGTGCAGATGATGGCCGGAAAATTCCACAGCATGTTCAACCCGCTGCAGACCGCGGTGCGCAGGGACGTCAACGCCTTGATCAAGACGATGGAACAGCGCTCGGACGAGCTGACGGCGGAGACGAACGCCACCCGCCATGCATCGCTGGCGATCGCGGCGGTGGGCCTTGCTCTCAGCCTGGCACTGGGTGTCTGGATCGCTCTGGGCGGCATCGTCCAACCGGTCCGTCTGCTGACCGAGGCGATGGCCCGTTTGGCCAGCAGCGACTGGAGCACGGAAGTGCCCGGTACCGCGCGCAAGGACGAGCTGGGCGAGATGGCGAAAACCGTCAACGTCTTCAAGACGAATGGCATCACGGCCGAACGCCTTGCCGCCGAGCAGGCCACCGAGAATGAGGCGAAGCTGCGTCGCGCCCGGAAGGTTGATGAGCTAACGAAGGGTTTTGAGTCGAAGGTGGGTCAGCTGGTTGGCGCGCTCTCGTCGGCGGCGACCGAGATGGAAGCGACGGCGCAGTCGATGGCGGCGACCGCCGAGGAAACCAACCGGCAGTCGGCGGCGGTGGCAACCGCCTCGGAGCAGACCTCGGCCAATGTGCAGACGGTCGCGGCCGCGACCGAGGAGCTTTCCGCCTCCATCCACGAGATCGGTCGCCACGTCGCGCAATCGACCGCGATCTCCGCCAAGGCGGTCGCCGATGCGCAGCGCACCGACGAGACGGTTCAGGCGCTTGCCGCCGGGGCGCAGAAGATCGGCGAGGTGGTGACGCTCATCCAGAGCATCGCCAGCCAGACCAATCTGCTGGCGCTGAATGCCACCATTGAGGCGGCGCGCGCCGGCGAGGCGGGCAAGGGCTTCGCGGTGGTCGCGGCCGAGGTCAAGGGCCTGGCCGGCCAGACCGCCAAGGCGACAGCGGAGATCGACGGTCAGATCGCCGCGATCCGGAGCGCCACCGGCGATGCCGTCACGGCGATTCACGGCATCGCCAAAACAATCGAGGAGATCAACCAGATCGCCACCGCGATAGCCGCGGCGGTCGAGGAGCAAGGCTCCGCGACGCAGGAGATCACGCGGAACGTGATGCAGGCTGCGCAAGGCACGCAGGAGGTGACAAGCAACATCTCGAGCGTCAAGGACGCCGCCACCAGCACGGGTGCGGCGGCGAGCCAGGTGCTGAGCGCTGCCGGCGACCTTTCCCGCCAGTCGGAGCATCTGACGGGCGAGGTCAACGGCTTCCTCGCCGACCTCAAGGCGGCCTGAATCGAGATAACGCGGGAGCGACCCGGAAACCGGTACCATCCGTCCGACGCTGCTGCCGCGCTGGCTGCCGGTGACGCCGGCCGGCGAGGGATTCGCGCGCGGGAGCGCAGGACGAGGGCCGTAGCCACTTGCACGCGATGGAGTCACTGCCGATGCAGGCAATGGTCCATTTAATGAGCGCGCACGGTTGGCCTCTGGCGCGCGATGTTGACAACTGAGAGGCGGATGCAGGCGGTTTTCGGGCCAGGGCGCGTCGCCGCTTTTGTGGCCTCGGTGCAATTTCGGATTGATATCGCCGGTCGCCATGCCGACGCATTGCGTGCGCCTCCCAGCAGGATGGACCGTCAGCCGCCGCAGCCACTGCCCCGGGGTTGCCCTTTCACGCTGGATGAATTGTTGAGCGAGCAACCGTAGTTCGACGCGGCAGCGACCTGCCGGCGGCTTGACCGACTACCTTTCCCGCCCATAGCGTCCTTCCAGCCAATCAAGAACCGACCGCGAGGGAGCAGCCCGATGTCGTGCACCATTACGCCCCTGACCGAACATACCGGCGCCGAAGTCCACGGCGTCGATCTGCGCGAGCCGATCGACGACGCCACACATGCCGCGTTGAACCGCGCCTTCATCGACCGCCACGTGCTGGTGATCCGCGACCAGGATTTTTCCCCCGAGCAATTCAAGCGCGCGGCGCAGGTGTTCGGCGCGTTGCAGCAGCACGACAAGAAGCAGCACCACGTGCCCGGGCATCCAGACGTTTACTACGTCTCCAACGACGAGTTCCTGAACGGCAAGCGCGTCATTCCGGGCGAGACCTTCCACACCGACCACTCCAACCACCCGGCGCCGCCCAAGGCCACCACGCTGTTCGCCGTGCAGTTGCCCTCGCGCGGCGGCGACACGCAATACGTCAACATGCACCGTGCCTATGACGAACTGCCCGAGGCGACCAAACAGCGGATCGACGGCCTGCGGGCGGTGCATGTCTATCTCAGCAAGTACAGCCCGCGCGCGCTCGGCCCGATCGACGAGAGCAGCCTGCGGAACGTTCCGCCACCGGGCATCCATCCGCTGGTGCACACACACCGCGACAACGGCCGCAAGGCGCTGTATCTGAATCCCGTCCGCATCGAATCCGTCAGCGGCATGGAGGACGCGGACGCGCTGGCGCTGATCGGCGAATTGATGCAGCACGCGACACAGCAGAAATACGAATACCGGCACCAGTGGCGGCCCGGCGACATGGTGATCTGGGACAACCGCAGCGTCATGCACCAGGCCAACCCGGACTACGACATGGCCGAGCGCCGCTATCTCTATCGCCTGATGCTGCAAGGCGCGACGCTGGTGTGAGACCAGGCACCTGCTGTCATTGCCTCCTGCCTCCCGCAACCGGCGTGGTTTCATCCATGGCCGATGGTCACCTCGCAATCACAGCAGGCGTCACTCAATCAGCCTCGCACATGGCACGCCGTCCAGTGCCCCGGTGCGCTCTGCCGCAGTTGCGGCACCTCGGTGGAACAGCGCGGCTCGGCGAGCGGACAGCGCGGGTGAAAGTGGCAGCCTGACGGTGGGTGGATCGGATTCGGCACCTCGCCTTGCAGCACGATACGGCGGCGCTTCACAAGCGGATCGGGGATCGGCACCGCCGACAGCAGTGCTTCGGTGTAGGGGTGGCGCGGATCGTCGTACAGCGCGTCGGCCGGTGCGATCTCCACCACGCGGCCGAGATACATCACCGCCACGCGGTCGCTGATATGTTCCACCACCGACAGATCATGGGCGATGAACAGATAGGTCAGGCCCAGCCGCTCCTGCAGGTCCTCCAGCAGATTGATCACTTGCGCCTGGATCGAAACGTCCAGCGCGGACACCGGCTCGTCGCAGACGATCATCCTGGGTTGCACCGCCAATGCGCGCGCGATGCCGATGCGCTGGCGCTGGCCACCGGAGAATTCGTGCGGAAAGCGGTGCAGGTGGCTCGATTGCAGCCCCACCGTTTCGAGCAATTGCACCACTTGGTCCTCAAGCTCGCGGCGGTTCCCCGCCAGGCGATGGATGATCAGCGCCTCGCCGATGATGCCGCGCACGGTGTGGCGCGGATTCAGCGAGGCGAACGGGTCCTGGAAAATGATCTGCATGTCGCGGCGCAGGCCGCGCAATTCCTCGCCCTCGAGAGTCGTCACGTCGCGGCCCTGGAACCAGATCTCGCCCGAGCTCGGCTCGATCAGGCGAAGGATGCAGCGGCCGGTGGTCGATTTGCCGCAGCCGGACTCGCCGACCAGGCCGAGCGTTTCGCCGGCTTCAATCTCGAAGCTGACCCCGTCCACCGCATGCACCGCGGACGCATCCCGGCCGAACAGGCCGCCTTTCAGGGGAAAATCCTTGCGCAGCGCGCGCACCGACAGCAGGGGCGGCTGGTCGCTCACAGGATGCAGGCCGATTTGTGGCCGGCGGCGATCTCGCGCAACGGCGGCGGCTCGTTGCGGCAGGCATCGCGTACGAACGCGCAGCGGTCGGCGAAGCGGCAGCCCGGCGGCGGGTTCAGCAGGCTCGGCACCGTGCCGGGAATCTGGTTGAGCCGCGTGCGTCCGGCCGTTCGCTTGTCCAGGCGCGGAATCGAGCGGATCAGGCCCTGCGTGTAGGGATGGTGCGGATGGGCGAACAGCTCCTCCACCGTCGCCTGTTCCACCACCTTGCCGGCATACATCACCACGACGCGCTGCGCGGTCTCCGCCACCACGCCCATCGCGTGGGTGATCAGCATCACCGACATGCCGAAGCGCGACTTCATGTCGAGCAGGAGATCGAGGATCTGTGCCTGGATGGTGACGTCGAGCGCGGTGGTCGGCTCGTCGGCGATCAGCAATTGCGGCCGGCAGGCGAGCGCCATGGCGATCATCACGCGCTGGCGCATCCCGCCGGAGAACTGGTGCGGGTAGTCATTCACCCGCTGCTCCGGTTTGGAAATCTGCACCAGCCGCAGCATGTCCACCGCGGCGGCGGTCGCCGCCTTGCGCGACAGGTTCTGATGTGCCCGCAGCGACTCGCCGATCTGGTCGCCGACGCTATAGACCGGGTTGAGCGACGTCATGGGTTCCTGGAACACCATGGCGATCTCGCGGGCGCGGATGCTGTCCATTTCCGCCGGCGGCAGAGGGATGAGATCGCGGCCGCGCCAGATGATTTCACCCGCTTCAAAGCGGCCGGGCGGCATGTCGATCAGCTTTAGCACGCTGCGCGCGGTGACGGTCTTGCCGCAGCCCGACTCGCCGACCACCGCCAGCGTCTCGCCGCGATCCACCGTGAGGTCAACGCCATCCACGGCGCGCACCATGCCGTCATCGGTGTGGAACCAGGTCTTTAGATTACGAATTTCCAGCAGGGGTTCGCCAGGCTTGCCTCTCGCGTCTTCGGCGGAAGAGCCCAAGGGTGAGGGGATCGCCAGCCGCGCCGCGCGTGCCGCGGCACCCTCGCCCTCGGCGCTGCGGACCTCGACCTCTCCTGCAAGCGGGAGAGGTGCGTGGGAGCCGCTTCCATTCATCGCGACACCCCCTAGATCACGCGGCGCGGATCGAGCGCGTCGCGCAGTCCGTCGCCGATGAAGTTGATCGACAGCACGGCGAGGAAGATGGCCATCCCCGGAAACAGCGCCCAGTGCGGCGCGATCTGGAGATAGTCCTCGGAATCGTAGAGCATGCGGCCCCAACTTGGCACGTCGAGCGGAAACCCAAGCCCCAGGAACGACAGCGTCGATTCCAGGATGATGGCGTTGGCCACCTCGATGGTGCCCGCGACGATCACCGGCCCCAGTGCGTTGGGCAGGATGTGCCGCACCACCAGGCGCATACGGGAAGCGCCGAGCGCGCGTGCGGCCTCGACGAACTCCTTCTCTCGCAACGACAGGAACTGCGCGCGCACCAGCCGCGCCAGCGGCATCCAGCGCAGCCCGCCGATGACCACCACGATCAGCACGAACACACCGCCCAACTCGCCCAGCATGGACCGCAGCGCGGGACGGAACAGGTAGATCAGCAGCAGCAGCAGCGGGATCTGGGGCAGCGCCAGGAACACGTCGGTAATCCACATCACCGCCGCATCGATGCGGCCGCTCGCCATGCCGGCGATCGCGCCGATTGCCACGCCCACGCCCACCGCGACGAACATCGCCGCCACGCCAACCGCCAGCGATATCTTGCCGCCGTAGATCAGCCGCGCGAGCAAATCCTGGCCGAGACTGTCGGTGCCGCAGGGATGCGCCCAGGACGGCCCTTGCAGCATGGCAGAGAAATCGATCGCATCGATCGGCACGCGCCAGATCAGCGGCCCGGCAATGACGCCGAACACCAACGCGCCGAGCACCGCCAGGCTGACCACCGCGAGACGGTGCTTGCGGAAGCGCCGCCACGCCTCACGGCTCGGCGACAGCGACGCCGTGGCGCGCGCCGCCGCGGCAGCAGCCGGGCCAACCGCCTCAACGGTAGGCGATGCGGGGATCGAGCCAGACATACAGCAGATCCGCGATCAGGTTGAACAGGACGACGAGGCAGGCGTAAACGAAGGTGACACCCATCACCACCGGTGTGTCGTTGTTGAGCACCGAGGCGATCAACAGCGAGCCGATGCCGGGAACCCGGAAGATTTGCTCGGTGATGATGGTGCCGCCGAAGATGATCGGCAGTTGCACGGCCACCAGCGTCACCACCGGTATCAGCCCGTTGCGCACCACGTGCCGGAGCATCACCCGGCGCGCGCCGATCCCCTTGGAACGCGCCGTGGTCACGTAGTCCAGCCGGATGACGTCCAGCATGGAGGAACGCACGTAACGCACCAGCGAAGCACCCAGGGCGAGGCCCAGCACCAGGACCGGCATGATGCTTTGCCTGATCTCCGCCCACCACCAGGCCAGGCCGGTGACCTGCAGGTCGGAGCGGAACACGAACGGCAGCCAGTTGAGCTTGATGCTGAACAGCACGATCATCAGCAGGCCGGTAAAGAAGGTCGGCAGCGAAAAGCCGATGAAGGCCAGGGTGTTGGCGACCTGGTCGAACAGCGAGTACGGGCGGGCGGCGGCGAGCACGCCGACCGGTACGGCGACCAGGATCGCCAGCAGCTCCGAGCACCCAAACAGTGCGAGGCTGACGGGCAGCCGCTGCATGATGAGCGTCTCGACGTTCTCCTGGCTGGCAAAGGAGAAGCCCCAGTCGCCCTGCAGCATGGCGAGAAGCCAATGGAGGTAACGCTGCCAGACCGGATCATCCAGTCCGAACTTCGCCCGCAGCGCGGCCTGCACGGCGGGCGGCACGTTGGGGTTGGTGGTCAGTTCGCCCAGCGGATCGCCCGGGGCGAGCGCCAGGATGGTGTACAGAATAATGCTGATCGCCAGCAGGCTGGGGATCGCCAGCAGCAGCCTGCGGACCAGGTAAGCGCGGGACATTCACCGCGCTCGCAGGTCAAAGGGGGGAGACTGCACGCCCTCCCCTTGAGGGAGGGGGTTGGGGGGAGGGGTCGGCGGGAGACTCACACCAACCGACCCCTCCCCCCAACCCCCTCCCTCAAGGGGTGCGGTCTTCTCAGCATCCCATTTATGCTGATGCGTATGGGGATCGATCCTGCAAAGCGATCCCCCGCGCCAGGAGCCGCGGCGGCTCGCCAGGCGGGGATTGCCGCGTCGCGGGGCTCCTCGCAACGACGGGCGTCCGGACTAGGCGCTCGCGTCCTTGTACCAATCCGCCAGATCGGACGTGTCATTGTCCCATCCGGTCAGCGACGCGTGCAGGTTCTTCACCACGGCGGAGACGCCGTAGCGGAAGATCACCGGAATCACCACGACGTCGTTCACCACCATGTCGTTGCACTGGATCAGCAACGCGGCACGCTTCACCGGATCGAGTTCCGATTCGGATGCGTGCCAGATCTTGTCGTACTGCGGGTTGCGCCAGCGGGTGATGTTGCGCCCCGCCCATTTGTTCGCCTTGGTGGCCACCTGGTCGGAGAGGAAGGATTGCATCCACCACCCCGGGTCCGGCCGCCCCGGTTGCGTCGTGTACATCTGCAGATCGGCGTAGAACTTCGTATAGGTATCGGGATTGCCCACATCGGAGGAGAAGTACACCGACGCGAGGACCGCCTTGACCTGGATGCCGATGCCGGCCTGCGCGCAAGCGTGTTTGACGATTTCCTGGGTCTGCTGGCGCGGCTGGTTGATCGAGGTCTGGAACACGTATTTCAGTTTCTTGCCGCCCTTGGCGCGGATGCCGTCGGATCCAGGCTTCCAGCCTGCCTTGTCGAGCAGCGCTTTCGCTTTGGCGATGTTGAATTCCCATGTCGTGTCCTTGGACACGAACTGCGACGGGCCGTTGATGTAGTTCCCGGTTGTCGTGCCGGTGCGGCCGTAGATGTATTTCTCCACCGAGCCGCGATCGATCAGCATCTTCAACGCCTGGCGCACCGCCGGGTCGCTGAGCGTCGGATGCACCGTCTTGATGCTGGAGCGCTCGCCGTCCACCATTTTGTTGGGATCGGTGCTGTTGAGCTGGATATGCTCGATGCTGGAGCCGTAGGTGAGCTGGATGCGGCCTTTGCCGCCCGCCTCGAATTGCTTCAGGACGGTATCCTCGACCTGCAGGTTCCAGGCGTAGTCGTACTCGCCGGTCTGCAGCACGGCGCGCGCGGCCGAGGCTGCCTCGCCGCCGCCTTTCATCTCCACCGCGTCGAAATACGGCCGATTCGGCTCGTGGTAGCCGGTGTTGATCACGCCCGCGACCAGGTCGCCCGGGTGGAATTCCTTGAACTTGTATGCGCCGGTTCCCACCGGGGCGAGGTTGGCGGGGGCCTGACGCGACTTCGCCCCGATATACGGCTCGAACACGTGCTTGGGGATGAGCATGCCGTAGGCGCCGACGAAGGGGTTGGCCCAGAACGGCGTCGGCTTGTCGAACACCACCCGCACGGTGTGGTCGTCGATCTTCTCGACCTTGATGTTGTTGTAGATTCCGCTGGTCACCGCGGCGGTGGCCGGATCGCTGGCGAATTTCCAGTTGAACACGACGTCGTCGGCGGTGAAAGGCTGGCCGTCGTGCCACTGCACGCCCGGCTTGAGCTTCCAGACCACGGACTTGCCGTCCGCGGCCAGTCCGCCGTTGGCGCGGCTCGGGATTTCGGCGGCCAGCTTGGGAGTGAGATTGGCATCCGCGTCCCAGACGGCGAGCGGTTCGTAGAACAGATACGACGCGTCCTGGTCCTTGGTGCCGACGGCGAAGTGCGGATTGAGCAGGGTGGGGCCTTGCCACCATAGCAGTTTCAGCGTGCCGCCGCCGCCGCGGCGGGTCGGCTTGTAGCTGGAGGTCGGCTGCGCCATCGCCACGCCGCCCATGGCGAGCAATTGCGTCGCCATCGGCGCGGTCAGGCCCACCGCCGCCATCCGCCCGATGAAGCCACGACGCGACAGGCGGCCGTGCTTCACGCTATCGATCATTCCCTGTAGGTCACGCATGCCCATTTTAGTCTCCCGCACCGGTACCGTCGGCGCCTCGTTTCAACGGGCGCCGCGTGAAGGTCCCCAGGTAGTCACAGCAACAGACCTACGCCCTGGGGTCAAGCCTCATCCGCGGTCTTTCGTGGCAGGCCGTGCGGAAAAGCGCAACGCGGTCGGCCGGTCGCCCGCGAACCGCACCGCGCCTTTCCGCCCATGACCGCGCGCGGCATCACGCTACCGCGCGATATGCCGCGCGCAGCGGCCACAGCGCCGCGATCGCCAATGGCGCCGTCAACACGCCGGCAGCGACCAGGCGGCGCGGACCGAAGCGATCCACCCGCCGGCCCGGGAACGGCGAGAAGAACGTCCGCGGCACGATCAGCCGCGAGAACGTCACCTGCATCGCGGCCGGACCGGCACCCGGCGCGGTTCCGCGCGAACCGGTGAACAGCGGCCAGGCATATCACGGGCTGGAGATCGCCATCATGCAGACCAACCCAGGCAGGAGCTGGATCCAGCGCGTGCCGGAACTGGACAGATCGATCGGCCGGCTGGCCAGGGATGGCTCACGATGGGTCCCCTTCGACGTGACGGGCGCATTGGGGGAAGCAAGCCACGGGCCAGCGGCAGGAAGTCGATGCACCAACCGGCGCGGCGGCAAAGCGGCGCGCATTTCGCGTTGCCGCCGGTGCAATGCGCTGCGATTTTCGAGAGCCAGGACTTCATCGAGGCTCGCGGCGCGTTCATGGAAAAGCGGCGGCCGGTGTTCCGCGAGGCGTGACAGCAGGAAGCAGCAAGTTCGCCACAAGGCACAAAGATAGCCGGACGACTGCATCGTCGTGCCTTGCTGCCCTTGGCAGGTCTGCTCCGCGTCTGCATCTCGACGTCATGCCGCTCGATCTCCAGCAGCGGTGCCAGCCCGATCGTGCCATGCACGATTTCCTGCACCGCGCACGCATCGATTCCAGCCGGCTCGTTCCGCCCGAATCGCCGCGCGGCGCGCGGCGGAGCGGCAATTTGGCAATCCGCGCCAACAGCGGCAATCTCCCGCCTCCGCACGAGTGGAGACCAGTATCGATGAGCCAGTCCCGCCATGCCGGCCGGCATTTCCTGCAGATCCCCGGCCCGACCAACGTGCCGGACCGCGTGCTGCGAGCGATCGACAGTCCCACCATCGACCATCGCGGTCCGGAATTCGGCGTCATGGGCCGCGAGCTGCTGGAAAACCTGAAGGCGATCTTCCAGACCGCCGGGCCGGTCATCATCTACCCCGCCTCCGGCACCGGCGCCTGGGAAGCCGCGCTGGTCAACACGCTGTCGCCCGGCGACACGGTGCTGATGTGCCGCACCGGCTGGTTCGCAACACTGTGGAAGGAGATGGCGGAGCGGCTGCAGCTCAATCCGGTGTTCATCGACACCGACTGGCGGCGCGGCGCCGACGTGGCCGCGCTCGGCGCCGCGCTGGCGGATGACCGCGCGTACCGCATCAAGGCGGTCTGCGTCGTGCACAACGAAACCTCCACCGGTTGCACCAGCCGCATCGACGAGGTGCGCGCGGCGATGGATGCCGCGAAGCATCCGGCGCTGCTGCTGGTGGATACGATCTCGTCGCTCGCCTCGATGGACTACCGGCACGAGGAATGGGGCGTCGATGTCACCGTGGCGGGGTCGCAAAAGGGGCTGATGCTGCCGCCGGGCCTGTCGTTCAACGCGGTCAGCGAAAAGGCGCTGAAGGCGGCGGAGGGGGCAAAATTGCCGCGCAGCTACTGGGACTGGCGGCCGATGCTGGAGGCGAACAAGACCGGCTATTTCCCCTACACCCCCGGCACCAACCTGCTGTTCGGCCTGAACGAGGCGGTGAAGCTGCTGCGCGAGGAGGGCCTGGCCAACGTGTTCGCCCGCCACGACCGCCATGCGGAGGCGACGCGCCGCGCGGTGCGGAGCTGGGGGCTGGAGGTGCAATGCGCCGAGCCACGGCACTACTCGTCCTCGCTGACCGCGGTGCGCGTGCCGGAGGGCCACAGCGCCGATGCGCTGCGCGCGACGATCCTGGAGAAATACAACATGAGCCTGGGCAACGGACTCGGGATTCTGAAGGATCGCGTTTTCCGCATCGGCCATCTGGGTGATTTCGGCGATCTGCAGTTGATCGGCACGCTGGGTGGGGTGGAAATGGGGCTGCGGGTTGCGGGTGTGCCGCACAAGCCGGGCGGCGTGCAGGCGGCGATCGACCATTTGGCGGGGAATGCGTGATCCCATATAGGGCATGACGAGCGGACCAAGGCGGGCGGCGCATGTTGGACAGTCGGAAACAGGCCGGGGAGGAGGCAACGATCCCGCGGATCGTCGATGACATGCGATGGCCGGAGGACATGAAGGGCTACGACGTCGAATTCGGTTCGGACTGGGAGGGCGATCCGGCGGTCCGGGTATGGTTCCTGATCGATGATGACCTTCGGCCGTCGGACGAGAAGCTGCAACGGGTGGGCCGCTTCAAGGATGCGGTCACCCGGGCGCTGCTCGATGCCGAGTTGTCACACTGGCCCTTCGTCAGGCTGCGTGCCCCCCATCCGTCGCAGGCCTGATGCGGCGCCATGGCGCCGCATCACGATCTGCTGGAGCAGGCGAGGCACCTTGCCAAACGCGAGCCGACCCGGCCACATCCGGCCAGCCTGCGGCGTGCTGTTTCGGCGTCGTATTACGCTCTGTTTCACTTCCTTGTCGCGAAAGGCGCGCGCTTGATCGCTCCGGCACGGCCCGACGGTCTCCGCGCGCAGGTGGGACGGGCGTTCGTGCATACAGACATGAAGGCGCTGTGCCGCCAGTTTGCCGGCCGTACCGGGTCGTCGGACCATGTGCGGCCCCTGCTGACGCAGCCGCTCGACCCGGGGCTGATCTTGATCGCGACCAGGTTCCTTGAGCTGCAGGAGGAACGTCATGCTGCGGATTACGGCATGAGTCAGAACTTCACGCGGTTCGCAGTGCTCAATATGACAGACGATGTCCAAAGGGCGTTCGACAACTGGGCGAAGATCAGATCCACCCCCAACACCGCCGTCTTCCTGACCGCCCTGCTCTTGAACCGGCAATGGAGCCACGCGTAACAAACCCATCTACCTCAAGGAGGAACCCGCCATGATCGAAGTCTGGAGCTGGCCCACCCCGAATGGTCACAAAGTACACATCGCGCTGGAGGAGTTGGAACTCCCCTATAAGATCATCCCGATCAACATCGGCAAGGGCGACCAGTTCAAGCCGGAATTCCTGGCCATCACGCCCAACCACCGCATCCCGGCGATCGTCGATCTTGACGGCCCCGGCGGCAAGAAGCTGAAATTGTTCGAATCCGCCGCGATCATGATCTACCTGTCGGAAAAGACCGGCGGCAAGCTGATCCCCAAGGACCCCGCCGGCCGCTACAAATGCCTGGAATGGATGATGTTCCAGATGGGCGGCGTCGGCCCGATGTTCGGCCAGTACAACCACTTCGCCAACTATGCGGTCGATAAGATCCCCTATGCCATCGAGCGCTACACCAACGAGGTGGCGCGGCTGCACCGCGTCCTCGACAAGCGGCTGGGCGAGGTCACGTGGCTTGCCGGCGACGAGTACAGCATGGCCGACATCATCACGTTCCCCTGGATCCGCAACGCCGAGCGCCGCAACGTCAACCTGGACGACTATCCGAACGTGAAGCGGTGGCACGATGCGGTCGCCGCGCGTCCTGCCGTGCAGCGCGGCGTCGCCGTGCTGGCGGACAACCAGCGCCGCGGTTCGATAACCGACGCCGAGCGTGAGGTGATGTTCGGCAAGACGCAGTTCGCGTCGCGCTGACCGCAGGCCGCCGGCGGCAGTGTCAGGTTCGGCGCGGGCAGCGACCGAACCTGACGCGCCGGCCGTCAGCTTGTCGGCGGCGTTTCCAGCGCCGCTGCGATCCGCGTGCCGTTCGGGCTGCCAAGGCCGGTGCAGGCGTCCCAGCCGGCGGCGGCGGCAAAGTCGCCGTTGTTGCCCCGGCTGATGTCGTGCATCGCGGCCGGCGCGCGGTAGAGCGACGGATTGATGAACCCGGCGGAACCGCCTTTCGCGGCGTTGATCCGCGCGATCAGCCCCGCCCACAGCGGTGCGACCGCGCTGGTGCCACCGATCACCGTGTCGGCGCCATCGATCCGCACGTTATAGCCGGTGTCAGGATCGGCATTGCCGCTCACGTCCGGCACGCCCCGCATGGTCAGCGGTCCGGCATGGCCGGCCTTGACCACGGTCAGTCCAGCCTGCCAGGCCGGCAACGGGAAGAAGCCGCTCACCCCGCCGCCGCCGGCGCCGCCTTTTGCGCCGTCGTTCCACACCGCTTCGCCGGAAATCGTGCCGTTGGCGGCCCGCAGGCTGGTCCCGCCGCAGGCCAGCACGTGCGGGCTGGAGGCCGGGAAGTCCACATGGTCCGCCCCGTCCTCCGCCCCGTCGCCCGAGCCGTTATCGCCCGCGGCAACACAGACGGTGATCCCCAACGCCGCGGCCGACTGCAGCGCATTGTCGAAGCAGGTCATCGCCTGCGTCGTCCAGAATGCCTCCGGACCGCCCCAACTGATCGAGATCACTGACGGCCGGTTGGTCGCGTCATGCGCCGCGGCGGTAATCGCGTCAAGAAATCCGGCGTCGGTATTCGGCGCGAAATACACTACGATCCTTGCCGCGGGGGCGATCGCCCCGACCACTTCGATATCCAGCATCACCTCCCCATCCGGCCCGTTCGCGTCGCCGGTCGCCAGGTTCATGCCGTGATCCACCGACACCGCGCTGACATTCGGCGTTGCGCTGATGCCAAGGCCGGCGAAATACGATTGCAGATCGGCGGTCCGGTAGCCGCCGCCCAGTTCGATGATGGCCACGCATTCGCCCTGCCCGTCGCCCGCGGGAAAACCATACAGCGCGGCGAGGCTGCCGGGGTCGAACGATGCCGCCGCACCGGCATTGGCGTGCCAGTGAAAATTACCGCGCGTCGCCCGGCCACGGAAATGCGGTCTCGCCACCGGCCGGTTATCGAGGCCCAGGACCGCATCGACCGCGTCCTTCAGCTCGTCGGGCAGATGCACCGGGCCGGTCCGGCCGCGATACGAGCCTCCCGCATGCTCGAATTGCCGCAGGTCCACACCGAATGCCCGGTTGAACGCGGCTACCGTGCCGGACAGCACCACCGTACGGCGTGCCGCGTTCTGCTCGACCACCGCCAGGCCATGCGCCGCGGCGAATTTCCCGACCGCGTCGATGTCCTCCTTGCGGGCGCCATAGTGCTGGGCGAAATCCGCCCGCTCGACGTGTGCCTCCGAACGGTCGCCGCTTGCCAGCTTCCGCACCTTCTCGCGCAGCGCATCCGCCGCGCCGCTGCGCAGGATGACGCTGACCTCAAGGCGCTCCGCGGGGTCGGCCCGCCCGATTGCCCGCGCTCCCGGCACCGGCTGCCGCTCGCTGCCCACCAACACATGTTGCGCCATGTCGAAATCCTCCAAACCAATCGGCGGCACGTGGCGGCCGCGCAAGCGGCACTGCCGCGACGTAAGAAAAACTAACTGAAAAAACTAACTATTCCGTTAACGCCGTGAACCGGCCCACCGCCCGCGGCCCATCAGCCAGCATCCCACCGCGGAGACCGCCAGTCCCGCCGCCGCCAGCGGCGCCAGCGTCTCCCCCAGCAGCGCCCAGGCCAGCAACGCCGCTGTCCCCGGCATCAGGTAGAAATTCGCCGTCGCCCGCGCCGCGGTGCCACGCCGCAGCAAGACGAAATACAGCACCATCCCACCCAGCGAGACGAACGCCGCGTTCCACGCCACTGCGGCGACCGCGCCCGCGGTCCAATCCGCATGCGGCGTTTCGAACGCCGCCATCGCCGCCAGGCACGCCACCGCAGAGGCCAGGAACTGCACGGTGGTGCCCTCCAGCAGCGGAACGCCGCGACAGAACCGGCCGAAATACAGCGTGCCGCCGCACAGCGCGACCACGCCCAGCACGGTGAGCAGCAGCAGGTGCAGTTCGACCCGGCTGTCCAGTGCCGCCATCCCGACGATCAGCACCACGCCGGCGGCACCGAGCAGCAGCCCCAGCCACTGCGTCGGGCGCAGCCGCTCCCCCAGAACCGGCCAGGCCAGCACCGCCGTCAGCAGCGGGTTGAGGGTCTGGATCAGCGCGATCGGCGCCGCGGGCACGCGGGTCATCGCCTCGTGCGCGGTCATCAGCAGCACCGCGTTCATCAGCACGCCGGCCACCGCGCAATGCAGCCACACCTTGCGCAGCGGGCGCCACGACCGCCGCAGTGCCAGCATGACGACGACCAGCACCGCCGCGCAAACGCACATGCGCACCGCGACGAAAAGCAGCGGCGTGAGATGCCGCAGCCCGACCCGCGCGGCAATGAACGACGAACTCCACAGCAGCACGAAGCCGAAAGGCGCCAGCCGGTCCAGCATGAGCCATCCCACCTGTGGCGGATGGTTCTCCGCCTCAGCCCGGTGTGTAACGCCAGACGCTGGCGGGGGGGAAATTGAGCGGCGTCCAGGCCTCCCGGCGCGCCGCCAGCCCGTGGCGGCGCGCCGGCAACGGCGACGTGGCACAGTAGCTATAGTGCAAGAAGCCGCGTCCGGGCGCCACCGACTCGATCGCGTCGATGAACCGCCGTTGCTCGCGCAGCGGCAGCAACACCAGCGGGATGCCGCACACCACCGTGCCGATTCGCCCGAGGAATTCGGCCGGCACCAGCCGGGCAAGCGATCGGGCGTCGCCTTCGATCACCAGGGCGCCGGGCAGCGCCTGGCGCAGGTGCGCCGCCATCTCGGGCACGATTTCCACCACGATCAGCCGCTCGGCCGGGACGCCACCGGCGAGCAAGGCACGGGAGATCACCCCGGTGCCGGCGCCCAGTTCCAACACGGCCTCATCAGGGGCGCGGCTGGTGTGCCGCACAATACGGCGGCATAGGGCGGCGGACGAAGGTACCACGGAACCCATCTGCAGCGGATTAGCCATCCAGCGGCGAAAGAACATCGCCGGCCTGGCGACATCCGGCCGACTGTCATGCGTCTGCAATACTTTTGAAATACCTGAAACCCTGGCGAATCTTGTCATGACCTGGTCACAATCGGGTCTGGATGACTACTTCAAGTCCTCGCAACATTACCGGATAAAACCGGACTCCGGAAGCCCTTCCCGCGTTGCCCGGGTGGCTCGGCCAGCCGCCCGGACACCATTCGCTTCCGTGAACCGCAACGCTGCGTTAAGTTCTCCCGCGTTAATCTGTTGCCGCCGCGCCCGACAGCACAAGGCCAGGAAGACCGTCACCGATGACCGCCCGCATCCTGATCGTCGATGACGTGCCCGCCAACACCCGCCTGTTGGAGGCGAAGCTATCCGCCGAATATTACCAGGTGGCCAGCGTCAAGAACGGCTTCGACGCCCTCGCCACGGCCAAGGACTGGCAGCCGGACCTGATTCTGCTCGATGTCATGATGCCGGGCATGGACGGGTTCGAGTGCTGCCGCCTCCTGAAGGACGATCCCACCACGCTGCACATCCCCGTCGTCATGGTCACCGCGCTCGGCGAACCGGGCGAGCGGCTGCGGGGCCTGGACGCCGGCGCCGACGATTTCCTGACCAAACCGGTCGAGTACGAGACGCTGATGGCCCGGGTGAAAAGCCTGGTGCGGCTCAAGCGGTTGCTCGACGAGTGGCGCGCCCGCGGCCAGACCGCGCGGGCCCTCGGCCTGGCCACCGACCGCGTCGCCATCCCGTCCGTCGCCGGCGCGCGCGCCCTGGTGGTGGACGACTGGGACCTCAGCGCCCAGGCGATCCAGGATGCGCTCGCCCGAGAAGGCATCATTCCCGGCCGGGCACGCACCCAGGCCGAGGCGACCGTGCTTTCCGACGCCATTCCATTCGACCTGATCGTGCTCAGCCTGTCGCTCGCCGAGGAGGACCCGCTGAAGCTCGCCTCCGCGCTGCGCGCCGCCGACGCCACCCACGACGTTCCGCTGCTGCTGGTCGCCGAACCGGAGGAACGCGAGCGGCTGCTGCGCGGGTTCGATCTGGGCGCCAATGACTGGCTGCTGCTGCCGATTGACGAGAACGAACTGCGCGCCCGCGCCCGCAACCAGATCCGCCGCAAGTTCTACCAGGACCGGCTGCGCGCCGACATGGGCACGGCGCTGGAGCTGGCCATGACGGATCCGCTGACCGGCCTCTACAACCAGCGCTACCTGATGCGCCACCTGCACAACCTGCTGGAAGGCCCGCAGGCGCGCGAACTGTCACTGCTCATGATCGATGTGGATCATTTCAAGATGGTGAACGACGACTACGGCCACGCGGTGGGCGACCGCGCGTTATTCGCCATCGCCGAGACGTTGCGCGGCAACACGCGGGTGTTCGATTCGCTGGCGCGCTACGGCGGCGAGGAGTTCGTCGTCGTGATGCCGAGCACCGGCTGCGACGACGCCTCGATTGCCGCCGAGCGCCTGCGCGCTGCCGTCGAAGCGCTGGGCTTCGAGCCCGGCCCTGGTCAGCGCTGCCACCTGACCATCAGCGTCGGCATCGCCTGCACTCCGGACGCCGCGATGTCGCCCGAAGCATTGCTGCGCGCCGCCGACCTCGCGCTGTACGACGCGAAGCGAAGTGGCCGCAACCGGGTAGGGATGGCGTCCTACCCGGATCCGGTCACCTGATCTTGGCTTCCTTGAACGGCACGTGCTTGCGCACGACCGGATCGTACTTCTTCAGTTCCAGCTTGGTGGTCGTCGTCCGGGCGTTCTTCTTGGTGACATAGAAGAACCCGGTGTCGGCGCTGGACACGAGCTTGATCTGAACGGTGTTGGACTTCGCCATGGCCTGATACCTCGCAAGGCCGGCAACATGCGCATGCGGAGCCGATTGGTCAAGAACCCGCGACGCCCAAGCCGTCCGGTTAGGGACCGGCGCCGACAACCAAGGCTCTGCCGGCCGGGAAGACCCACCGGGAGTTTGCATGGCAGGGGCGGTGCGAACTTGCGCGCACCCTTCCCCGCAGCCCCCTCCCACATCGGGTGTGGGAGCGTATGGTGTCCGGTCAGCACCGAACCCCGAGGTCCGCCATGTCCCAACTCCCCCTCCGCCACGGCATCTTCCTGCCGCCGTTCCATCCGATGGAAGAAAACCCGACGCAGTGCATCGAGCGCGACCTGGAGCTGATGGGCTGGCTCGACCGGCTCGGCTTCCACGAAGCCTGGATCGGCGAACACCACTCGGCCGGGTGGGAGGTGATCAGCTCGCCCGAGCTGTTCATCGCGGTCGCCGCGGAGCGCACGCGGTCGATCCGCTTCGGCACCGGCGTCATCTCGCTGCCGTACCATAACCCGCTGATGGTCGCGAACCGCATCATCCAGCTCGACCACATGACGCGCGGCCGCATCATGTTCGGCGCCGGCCCGGGATTGCTCGCCTCCGACGCGCTGATGCTGGGCATCGATCCCAGCACGCAGCGCGACCGCATGGCCGAGGCGCTGGACGTTATTCTCCGGTTGTTCCGCGGCGAGATCGTCACCGAGCGGACCGAGTGGTTCACGTTGGTCGGCGCGCGGGCGCACCTGCTGCCGTACACCAGGCCGCATCCCGAAGTGGCGGTGGTCAGCGCGGTGACGCCGTCCGGCGGGCGGCTGGCCGGGAAATATGACCTCAGCATGATCTGCGTCGCCGCCACCAATCCGTTCGGCTTCGACGCGCTGGATGCGAACTGGAAGATCGCCGGCGACATCGCCGCGGAACACGGCCGCAGCATGGACCCGGCGCGGCTGCGCCTGGTCGGGCCGATGCACATCGCCGAGACGCGCGCCAAGGCTTACGAGAATTGCCGGTTCGGCTTCGAACGTTATCTCGGCTATCTGAACAACAACCAGCCGCGCTTCCTGCCGCCGGCGGGCGCCGATCCGGCGGAGTGGTTCGTGGAGCAAAAATTCGGCGTGATCGGCACGCCGGACGACGCCATCGCGCTGATCGAGCGGCTGCAAGCCAAGCAGGGCGCGTTCGGCGTGATGTTGCAGCAGGCGCACAACTGGGCGGACTGGGAGGCGACGAAACGCTCCTACGAGCTGTATTCCCGCTACGTCATGCCGCGCTTCTCCGGCGACAACCTGCCGCGCGTCGAGTCGTTCGACTGGTGCACCGCGCATCGCGATGAGCTGACGGAAAAGCGCTCGGCGGCGGCCCGGGCGATGTTCGACAAGCACGAGGCGGAGCAACGCGCCAGACAGGCCGCGGCGACGGCGCGTCCCGCCGCCGGACGCGAGGCGTGGTGAGTGAGTGGCGCGGGCTTGCGCGGGCAAGCCGGCCGCCACACTCTGCGCCGCCCAATTGGATAGGAGGAGCCGCGATGATTGCCGATCTGCGCATCTACACCTGCAAACCGAACAAGCTGGCGGAATGGGTCGCGATGTACAAGGAACTGGCCTGGCCGCTGCAACAGAAATATCTCGGCCGCTGTCTTGGCTGGTTCACCACGGTGGAAGGCGAGCTGAACACCGTGGTGCATATCTGGGGCTACGAGGACCAGGGCGACCGCGAGCGCCGGCGCAACGCCATGGCCGCCGATCCCGAATGGCAGAAGTTCCTGGCCGAGGGCTACAGGCGCGAACTGCTGCTGAAGCAGGAGAACCGCATCATGCGCCCGACGGATTTTTCCCCGGTGCAGTGAGCAATAAACCTCACCCGCGCCGCGCTCGGGTGAGGTCTTTTTCCATCGTTACCGATGTTGCATTCGCGTAGCCGGGATGCGCGGTCCGCTGCGTCTCGACGAAGCCGCACGTGGCGAACAGGCGCCGGTTGTCCGCCAGCACCAATCGCGTCGCCAGACGCAGGCGCGGCAGGCGCTTTTCCCGCGCCGCCGCCTCCGCGGCCGCCATCAACGCCCGGCCGATGCCGCGCCGGCGCCAGCCGGGCGCCACGGCCACGCGGCTCACCTGCAACCCGCCGTCCTGTTCCTCCCACAGCGCGGACCCGGTGAGAACGCCGCCCACCTCCGCCACGGCCCCACCGCCGCCGCGCTCCAGGTGTGTCGCCACGTCCGCCGCCGTCACCAGCAGCGCGGACATTGGCGGGTCGGTCGCCACTGGTTGCGCGGCGAATGCCACCCGGATCAGGGCCGCGACCGCATCCGCATCGGGGAGGATCATCGCTCGGAGCATGCCCCGGACAGTAGCCCCGCGCCCCGAGCGTGCCTATCTTGCGGCACATGTCGCAAACGCCTGCCTTCCTCGATCCCGCTCGCCCGCCGGTGCCCGACATCGTGGTACCGCGCGGCGTCACCCCGTTTTTCCTGCCCCGCCGCCCGGTGCGTGGCCGGTTGGTCCGGCTCGGCCCGCTCGCCGACGCGCTGCTGACCCGGCACGACAACCACCCGGTCGTCACGAGGCTGGCCGGCGAGGCCCTGGCGCTGGCCGCCGCGCTGTCCGGCGCGCTGAAATTCCGCGGCTCGTTCAGCCTGCAGGCCAAGGGCGACGGCCCGGTGCCGATGCTGCTGGCCGACTGCACCGATACCGGTGCACTGCGCGGCTATGCCCGTGCCAATGCCGACCGGCTGACCGCCCTGCTGGGAGCCACCCCGTCCCCTGCCGCCGATCAACTATTGGGCGGGGGCTACCTGGCCTTCACCGTGGACCAGGGGCCGGAGCAGAACCGCCATCAAGGCATTGTCACCATCGAAGGTGCCAACCTCGCCGAAATGGCACTGCATTATTTCCGCACCAGTGAGCAGATTGGCTGCATGGTGCATCTCGCTTGCGAACTCACCGATGCCGGTTGGCGCGCCGGTGCGCTGATCCTGGAAAAGGTTGCCGGCGCCGGCGGCGTCGATCCGACGCTCGACACTGACGCGCAGGAGGAGAGCTGGCGCACCGCCACCATCCTCGCTGCGACGCTGACCGACGCCGAACTGCTGGACGACGCGCTGTCTCCGGAGACTGTGCTGTACCGCCTGTTCCATACCGAGGGCGTCGCCGTCGATCGCTCCCGCGCCCTATCCTACGGCTGCCGCTGCTCGCGCGCACGGTTGTCCGGCATCCTGGAGACCTTCTCCATGGGGGACCTGGATCACATGGCGGTGGATGGCGACATCGTCATGACCTGCGAGTTTTGCAATTTCGATTTCCGTTTTACCCGCGACGAGGTGCATGGCGCGGCGGCCGCGCCAAAGGGCACCTGAACCTCACCCGGTCCGGAGCCAGTCCGCATGCATGCCATCCGCCTGACCCGACGCGCCTCCCTGCTGCTGCCGTTCCTGCTGGCGGCCTGCGGTGGGGAGGAGCGAGCGGATTTTCCGCCGTTGCGCTATAACTACCTGCCGCCGATCCGGCTGAACGTCGCCTCTGTCGGGATCGAGCAACGCTTCTACCCGTCCGGCATTGCGCCTGACATCACCGCGCTTGATCCGGTGCATCCGGTGGAGGCGTTGCGCGCCATGGCGGAGGACCGGCTGCAGGCGCTGGGAACCAGCGGGCAGGCGGTGTTCGGCATCACCAACGCCTCGCTGACCCGCCAGGACGACGTCATCACCTGCGCATTGGCGGTGGTGCTGGAGATCTATCCAACGCCGGGAATCCGGTCTGGCTTCGCCCAGGCCGTCGTGTCGCGGCAGCATACCGGGCACATCGACGACCTGCGCGACGTCCTGTACGACATCACCAAGGCGGCGATGGATGCGATGAACGTGGAGTTCGAATACCAGGTGCGCAACAATCTGCGGCCTTGGCTGCTTTCTGCCTCCGCCATGCCGCTGCCGGTGGAGCGACAACCGCTGGATACGGGCCCGAACGAGCCGCTGCCAGGAGCGCCGCCGATGCAGCCGCCGCCGGGAATGTCTCCGATGGCGCCGCCGCTGGGGATGCTGCCGGTACCACCGCCGCAGGGAACCCCACCGTCACAGTGAGCGCGCTTTTGGCGGCACGAGCAGTTGCCTTGCCGGGCGGGCGGGCCGAACGTCGCGGGTCACACATTCAAGCGGCACATGCGGTGACCGGCGCAGCCACCGGCCGCGACGACGGGTTGGCGCGGCCGGGCGCGATGCGACGCTGACCTCCGGGTCGGAGACGACCGGTGACAAGCGGTTCGCCGACCGGCGACGAATGGAAGATCCTGCACCTTTGGCAGCCAGGGCGAGCCGGGGGTCAATCGCCCAGGATTGCCGTCCCCCGGCCGCCGATCATCGCCAGCACTTCCCGTCGCGTGGACGCATCGTCGCGGAACGCGCCGAGCATGCGGCTGGTAACCATGGTCACGCCCGGCTTGTGCACGCCGCGCGTGGTCATGCACTGGTGCGCCGCCTCGATCACCACGGCGACGCCGCGCGGCTCCAGCACGTCCTGAATCGTGTTGGCGATCTGCGCGGTGAGCTTCTCCTGGATTTGGAAGCGTTTCGCGTACGCCTCCACGACGCGCGCCAGCTTGCTGATGCCGACGACACGGCGATGCGGCAGGTACGCCACGTGGGCACGACCGATGATCGGCACCATGTGGTGCTCGCAGTGGCTCTCCAGGCGGATGTCGCGCAGCAGCACGATCTCGTCGTAGCCGTCGGTTTCCTCGAAAGTGCGCTCCAGCAGCACCACCGGGTCGGTGGCGTAGCCCTCGAAGAACTCCTCGTACGACCGCACGACACGGGCTGGCGTATCGAGCAATCCCTCGCGCGTCGGATCGTCGCCGGCCCAGCGCAGCAGGGTGCGGACGGCGGCTTCCGCGTCCTCGCGCGTCGGGCGGTCCTTGGCGGAGATGGTTTCCGCGCTGGTGCGGCTGGGTTTCGGCGAGACGATGTTCACCGTTTGGCTCCTCCGGTGATTGGTGTGCCGCCGGTCGGGCCCGGCGGAAGCATTGGGCTGCCGGTCGATCCCGCTGGCCGGTTGGCGGCGCAAGCGGGAGCCGGCAGCCGGATATGGCGCATTGCCGCAGCCTCACAAGTCATTGGGTTGCCTCGGTCTAATGGACCCGACCGCTCTGGTGCGGGCTGTCCAGGCTGAACGCGGGGATGGGGACGTCGAAATTCTCTCCGGACGATGCCACCACCATGTGATAGGCGCCGGCCATGAAGCCCGACGGCGTGTCGAGCGGCGTGCCGGAGGTGTATTCGAAGCTCTCGCCCGGTTCGAGCACCGGCTGTTCGCCCACCACCCCGGCCCCATGAACGTGCTGAGTACGGCCGTGCGCATCGGTGATCTGCCAGGTGCGCCGCAAAAGCTGCACGGTCTCGCGGCCGTTGTTCTCGATCTTCACTCGGTAGGCCCAGACGAAATGGTTGTCGCCGGGATGCGACTGGTCGTCGAGATAGAACGAGCGTACCGAGATACGGACGCCGCGCGTGGTCTTGACGTAGCCTTCGCGGCCCTCGCCGCGCGGCATACGGCTGGATTGCCGTTCCGTCCGCTGGGATGAGCGCGGGCCCGGCCGGTTCGTCCTGGACTCATCGTTTTGCATGGCACGACCGGCCTTTCTGCGCGGTGTAGGGATCAGGCGGCGATTCAAGGCCGAATGCCGCAGCTTGTCCAGCAGGGGCGGCAGGCCGGGTGACGAGCCTGTGTTTGGCCGGGCTCGGCAGCTCGTGCAGACCGTGTTCGGCTCTGCCCACCGGATGGGAGGTTATGGTGGTTGAGGCGCCCATTCACGAAGCGACGCTTTGCCAACGAGGTGCCAGTTGGAACGGTCTTGGAAGCATCTGCGGAAGCTGAGCCATCCGGCCAAACACCGCGAATCCCCCAGGAGCCTGTCGGACTCGGCTAAAAATTCGAATTTTGTGAAATATAGTTGCCGCAGGACGGCGCTATTCATAGTTTCGCTACATCGTGAGCCTGCCTTTCCGTAGATTGTTGCGTAGAAGGCTTAAGTCCGACAGGCTGCTACTGCCGCCCGTCACTGATTCTGCGGTCGATCTCTGAACCGCTCGCTCCGGCAACTCCGGCAACTCCGGCAGTGCCCGCGGAAACCGCCCGATCTGCCCGAGCCGCCGCACGAACCGATCCACCGGGCCGCCGCACGGACCGCCGCACGAACCAATCCACCGGGCGAGCCTCGCCACAGCTGCGGCGCGTGTGCGTATCTCTGACATGACACGTTATTGTACTTGACACACACCCCCCGCCATGCTACACGCCGTGCGCGCTACGCAACCCGCCACGA
>Ga0307374_10001742_pt1 | contig 39874 bp, 65 predicted proteins | sample OX3MG_FD_202532 | JGI IMG/M metagenome (GOLD analysis project Ga0307374, IMG submission 202532) | Soil microbial communities from Risofladan, Vaasa, Finland - OX-3 | ecosystem: Environmental > Terrestrial > Soil > Coastal area > Acid sulfate soil | place: Finland: Risofladan, Vaasa | collected... | reverse complement strand
TCCACTTAGAGAAAGGTAAAGACCATTGGGACGGACATACAACACAAGAGAAGTATGAACGCTTGGCACACCTAAAAGAAACCGAGGTAAGAGATGAAAACTAATCTAGCTAATTATGGAGGGTGTTATGTGGGAAAATAGTAGTAAGTATAAGTTCGGTAAGACGGTAGTTCATATTACTAGAGGTAAGCTATCGCACCCTAGGCGGTGGTATACCGAAGTGCATAAAGATGGTGCTTATTTTGCTAGCTACGGCACTAATGCAAGATTTAAGTTATGGGCTGTGCTTGAAACATTCTACCACCATAGAGGCAGAAGAAACTCAGATGACTAACTCTAATCCGTCCACCCCACCTATCCAGTTATATGAACATAAGGGAGTGCAAAATGAACGAAATTAAAAAGTGTAACTTAAAGAATACGGGGCAACATTGTTGGATAACGCTGCCTAAAGGCAAAGGTCTACAATGCTACTCCTGCCCCCAGTGTGGTCAAGTGATTTATTGGAGCGATATTACTCTTAGTTGGGTAAAACCTGCTACATCAGGCGGCAAATCCATTAAAGGCAATTTGCCCACCCCAGAACATAAAGTAATTAAAGGAGAATAATTATGAAACAACCAACTAACACAGGTATAGACAATACGGGAGAAAATAACTCTGGCTACGGGAACTCTGGCAACAGGAACTCTGGCAACAGGAACTCTGGCGACAGGAACTCTGGCTACTGGAACGATGGCGACTGGAACTCTGGCGACGGGAACTCTGGCAACAGGAACTCTGGCGACAGGAACTCTGGCTACTGGAACTCTGGCGACAGGAACTCTGGCGACGGGAACTCTGGCTACGGGAACAGTTCTAATAGACAGTCGGGTATATTCAACTCTACTGAAACTACTGTCCGTATGTTTAATAAGGAAACCAATCTAAAATGGGACGATATTGACCACCCAGACTTTAATGAGTTTTATTTAACCAAATGGATACCAGAATCAGAAATGACTGATGAGGAGAAAAAAGCCTACCCTAACTTTTTCGTAAGACAAGGTTATCTAAAGACTTATTCTTGGACTGATGCGTGGGCTAACTTCTGGAAAGATACAAGCAAGGAGAATAGACAGAAATTCTTAGACCTACCAAACTTCGATTCAGAAGTTTTTAAAGACATTACGGGTATTGATGTAGAGACCAAGTCCAAAGACTGCACTCCTAAAGAAGTAGAGATTAACGGCAAGAAATATAAACTCGTAGAGGATTAGAGCTATGACACATAAAGTAAAGGAGTAAGAGATAATGAGTAAAGATATAAAACAAGCGTTAAAAGATAGAGCATTTTTCTATATAGATACACATAATAATCTAACTTACTTAGATGATGGAGACATTTTAACGCCCTCTATCGGCGGTGGAGCAATCTGTAAAGCGTTTTGGGTTAAAAACAGCCCTCAGCACGTTACGTTACTCAGCGAAGTATATGAAACAAGAGATAAGATGTTAGGTTTTCTGCGAGGTAAGATTAAGCAGGGTTGTAATCGTGCCTCTGTTATTGAATTAGCAGAGGGATTTGGTGGTAAAGAATTGGCAGACGAGTTATGACACATAAAGTAAAAGGGAATAACCCTAAAGATGAAGAGCTAAGAGAAAAGATAAAACAGGAAATCACTAATTGTTTGGTTGAGTTAATTCCTGTGGAGGAAATTAGCAATATGATGGGTATGTTAGACCCGAACGGTAAAACTGTAAATGCTGTTGATGACATTTATCAACTTATCCAAGACTCTAATAAGGAACTGCTGGAGAGAATAGAGAGGGAGTTGCCCGAGAAACAGCCACTACAAGTTACCCCCGACCTTGAAGACGCCTATCCATTTGAAAAGGAACAAAGTTTAGATAAGCAAAAAGGTTACAACGGCGCTCTATCAGCAGTCAAAGATTTAATAGAAAGGGTAGGTAAAGAGCTATGAGTAAACCAACCAAAACTAATCCAGCCATTAAATATGTTAAAAAAGCTAGTCAGTGGGTTAGGACGTATTTTGAGGGTGATAAGCGTAAGATTGAACGTAACAAATCAGGCCAGTGGAGGACTACATGAGCGAAGTTGTTGATGAACTAATCGAACTGACTAACGAACTTAAACTCAGGTTATGGGCTGATGAATATTATGAGCGTGGCTATCCTATCGTCCGCCTACTGGGTGATTTAGGTATTGAGTTGTATAAGAAGTTAAGCGGTGGGGAAGAGTAGACTGCTGGCGCCTGCCCGGTTGGGCATAATTCAATGTGGTTAAATGTCTCCTACTCTCGAGAAACAGCCAGCTATAATGTCCTTGACAACACTACGCCCGCTGTGGTAACATCAGGGCATGGAACAACTAACAGCCGAAGAAATTAGCCGCTACTACGAGCTATACCTGAGTGATTGCGAGCATTCAGGTATCCGTGGCAGTCTGAGCGATTTCTGTGTGTGGATTGGAGAGCGATCATGAGTGAAACAACCAAAATGTATAACAACAGTGTAACCTTGCACTTTAATGAACACGCCAGAAATCGCTACACTATCGAGGAAACTAAACAAAGCCCGGTTGGTGTAACTAGCGTACTTAGTGCGGTATTAAACAAACCTGCTCTAATGCTCTGGCCATTGAATGAAGCCGTCAAGAAACTAACGCCAGAGATCGGTCAACCATTAACCGAGGAACTACTAGAGACAGCCAAGAAAGCCTATCTTGTTAAGGGTGACAAAGGCAAAGACACCGGTACACTAATCCATGCTGCCGTGGAAGCCTACTTAAAAGGCGAACCGATGGATATCACGCCCGAGATCGAGAAACCGTTGGAAGCATTTGGTGCTTGGTTTGACTCGGTTGACCCGAAAGTTCTGTCAGTCGAAAAGGTCTGTTATTCCCGTAAGTATAACTACGCTGGCAAATTTGATGCCATCCTAGAGATTGACGGGCAGATCGTGATGGTGGACTGGAAGTCAAGCAACTCTAGTCGGACTGCGCCTAAAGGTGTGTACTTAGAGAACTTTATGCAACTCGGAGCGTACAACTTAGCTTACCGAGAGGAAAAGGCCACTCGCTTAAAGCCCGGGATTGATTTTAGTAAACAGTACCCTACAGATTTAATGGTAGTGCGTATCGGCAAGGATGGTGTGCTTAACACGCTTAAGGCTAGTGAACTCAATCTAACTGTTAAAGACTGTGAGGACAAATTCTTGGAAGTGCTTAGCTTGTATCGGTTTATTACACCGAATGTTAAGAAAATAAGTGAATTAAAGTAAGGAGGACAATATGGCAACAACAACTAAAGACGGGTGGAATGAAGTGTCTATAAACGATAGTGTAACTTGGGATCGAGAGTCACCGATTGAGGGTGTATATGTTAGCAAGAAAGATAACGTCGGGGCTAATGAGTCGCGCCTATACGTCATCAAGACCGATAAGGGCGATGTATCTGTATGGGACTCGACTGTATTGCACAGTAAGTTCAGCGAGATCGAGATCGGCTGTAAGGTGCGTATCGAACCCTTGGGCGAGATTAAGTCCGAAAAGACTGGTCGCAGCTATATGGACTTCAAGGTCTTTTGGAAACCATTTGAGGGCTTTGAAGCCGGCAAGTCAATTAAAACCCAACTTGGTAGTATTGACGCTAATGGTAAACTAGAGGTAAATGAAGATACCGATGACGATACCATACCATCTGACTTCCTGGAGTAATAAATGACCATTAAGTACACCACCATTAGACCCGATGGCTATTTCTCGGAACTAGCCAAGAAACGTAAGAACCCATATCTGCCGTTCAAAGATCCCGAATATGCTAAAAAGATGAGTGCCCTAGCAGTACTAGCTAGAGCCAAAAAAAAAGCTGAGCGAGATGGTAATACTGGGTCACCTACAGAGCAAGAGCAATAGCCGGCGGATCGTCCGCTATGGTTCTAAAATAGCCTCTATTAAGTCAGCTAGTGCCTTAGACTTTGAGGCACTAGCCACCCTACAATTAAAGCGTCAATGGCGCAAGAAACCCCTGAAAGGTGATGTGGGCGTGGAAGTGACTGTTTGGTATCCTAGTAAGCGCAATGACCTTGATCCCAGCTTACTGTTTGATGTAATGCAAAAGGCTGGCATCTATGAGAATGACCGCCAGATCCGCCAGTATACAGCGTTCAAGGAGTGGGACAAGTTAAACCCTCGGGTTGAGGTTGATGTTTACTCGTTAGAGGACTAATATAAAACTAGGAGATTAAGAGTCGCACCCCCCTGCAAGAGAACCTAGACTCGCCTTTGACTAGAATATTAAACAACTCAATATCCTACACCCTCTACTACGAAATCCAAGGCGGTAAGTACGAGCGTCTATTGGATAAGTTAGTCCGTAAGTATAAAAGTAATCGTAGTTCCCGGCTTACTTCTTCGCTTACTCAACTTCCCATTTCTGGGGGAAGCTAGCCTCACCCCTTACGTCCTTAAAGGTGTGGTTTTCCCACGCCTCAACATCACACTCAGCCACTTCAACTAGGTTCAAGTGTGCCTCGTAGTAGTTATCTAACAGGTAAGCTAGAAACTTATCGTAGCCATCGACGTCCTTGAATATATAGGTACAGGTCGTATCCTCGGTCTCCTCTTGGTCTTCAGGGACATAGAAGATGTGGTCATATATTGACAAAGCCCCTAGAAAGCCGAACACCGTAGTATTCTCTCTGGTGATATGTGCCGTCTCGCCAGCTAGGTTAATATCAATACTGACGTCTTTATCTGGGTCATAGGCTTCAATAAAAACTCTCGTCTTCCTGCCGCCAGATTTCGCCTACTATTACCTCTAATTCAATGGTCATACTGCCGATTACTTCTCTAAGAAAAGCCTGTCTCTGAACTAGGTCTAATCTAGGGCGCTGCGACCACTCTAGCTGATAAAGAGTTACTTCGGGGTTATCTGGTCTATCGGTAGTCATGCTGCCCTATCCTCCCGTTCGTCATGTAGTAAGAAGTAGCCCATCTGTTCATGTAGGTGTTCGGCTGTCGGCTCATTGTCGGTCATAGCAAACCAGCCGATAGCTTGCTCTAATGTCTGTAGTCTAGGCTGTTCTGGGGTGTAGGGAGTGACGATAGACTTATAGAACCAGTAGGCAGCATCAATGTCTGGTACTGGCGTTGGTCTCATCTCACAGTGGAGTAGGGCGTGGTCTGGTTTATAAATTGGGATTACTAACCCAGGTTGGCTGCGTAAGGCATTAAGGCGGGGGTTCTTGCGGTAGGTTTGCCCCGTGAAAAACACATGGTGCCTATTGAACTGTTTGTTGTGGTTTGCCACGGCGTTGTATCTCGTTCATAAGGGCAATGCGTCCTATTTGTATGGCGTGTAAAAAGTCCATAGTGTCCCACATTTGTTCGGTTAGATTAGCTAACTGTTCCCCAAGCTCCGATACCGTTAGTTGTTGGTATCGGCGCTCGAGGAAGTCCATTACTTCGTCCTAACGTGCAGAGCGTGAAAGCCGACGGCAGCCAGTAATACATTGACTAAGGCTAGTGTGTGACCGCTCACCGACACATAACCGTTATCTACTAGAGCCTGAACGACTACCAGTAAAACTGGCACGACAAGCGGTACATACTTGGCGTAGGCGCCTACTAATTTTGTAAAACTCATATTATTCTCCTTATATTTGTTGGTTAGGGACTTCGCTCGCTGTTAGTTGAGCGTCTTTGGCTAAGTCTGTCGCTGCATTAGTGGCCACATCATCTAGAATGTAGCCATCTATAATAAAGCGTTTACAGGCTTCCAAAGCATCTCCAATGTGATGAATGCCCCTAGTAGGGCTACGATGGTCTACGTCACAGTTATGAACAGCGATATTGTTAGCTATAAAGCTATGCGAACCTTCTACTTGTATGTCGTATACCTTTCCTATATAATCAGAGATAGATATATGATTGACAGAAATCCACCCAGTCTTAAGAGTAAGCCTGACCAACAAACGATTAAAAAATGTGTTATTTGTGGCACGAGTTTTCGGATTGTCAACCATTTGGCGTTTAGGTACAAAACCTGTTCCAAGGAGTGTTCTTCTAAGCGTCGTCAACAGGCGGGTATTCCTAAGGGTATTGTCCAGTGTGAAATTTGCGGTAAAGAAATCACGGTTTATGATTGGCAACTTAAGCGAAGAATTAAAAAGACCTGTTCCAATACTTGTCGGTTGAAACTGTTGAACTCTAAACCCCGTAGTTTCCAGCCGTTCGTTGCCCCTGCTGTCACGACTAAGGGGTATATAAGAATTAGTGTCAGGGAAAGCAGCGGTAAATATCGTGCCATGCAACAACATCGATATGTCATGGAGAAACATCTTAGCCGTAAACTTAAGCCAGAGGAACGTATTCATCATATCGATGGCAATAGGACGAATAATGCTATTGAAAACCTTAGACTTTATCCGTCGCAAACGGAGCATATAAGGAAAGAACACCCCGACTTGGTAAATAACTTGCCCTACTTCCAGAAGAGATGCCTCGACGAAACCGTTTCTAGTTAGCACTGGGTGATTATGGGTCATTTTAACACCGTTAATATTATAAAGAGGTTCGTTTACTTCACGGTTCATTATTGCGGTTACCTCGTATGCACCTAAATCGTGGCCAACCACCATATCCCCAACAACAATGTCTTTAATGGGTTTAGACTTACCGTTGTCCATCATCACTTTTGTATCACCAGTTACACAAAGGACCAACATATTCTTAGGACTGTCAATAAACTTGTTTAACGAGTCCCTGTCGGTAACTTCAGGGTATTCTTTATTGACTTTCATGGGGTCGATGGCGTCGGCAAACTCTCGTTGCAATGGCCAGTGGTGGGTTTCTAGGTCTTTAGCTCCTAGAGGGTTAGCGATAGGGTCAGCAAGCGTGGTGTGCCGCACTCCACAATCTCTACAGGGCATATTTAGAGTGTGCGTTAATAGAACATGGGTAGCGTTATATTCAGGGGTCGAGGTACGAGGTGGATGCGGGGGATAGAACTCTAAAAGGTTTTTAGTCTCTTCGTCAACCGTGGTGTGGACGGGCAAGTCGCTCATGTAAAAAATCTCCCGAGAGCCTTTAGAATGTTCATTAGCCAAGTGAAAAGGTTAGAATTTTGGGTAGCTGCCGTAGCTTGTGTGAGAGTGGAGTTTCTTGATGGATTATTTTTGTTTTCGGCAGCTACACTCAAAGAACTCTCCGGTGGTCTGGTTGAGACGGGAGTATCAACTGTAACCGGAGCCGTGGGGGAGGGTGTGACCGTTACCGGAACAGGGGTTGGCGTCGGGGTTGGGGAAACAACCACGGGGGTAGCCGGAACCGACGCTGGCGTAGGTTGTGCAACTGGGACTGGCTGTGGTTTAACATATCCATAAGTATAACTCTTTATTGATTCTAATGTGCCAAAATATTCGTCAGTATCTACACCATTAACTATTGGCCCCTGTTGAGCTACATAGACACCGACGCCAGGGATATTGGCGGTATAGGCAACGTCAGGTGCAGCAATCCATTCGCTACATAAAGCAAAGACTGCTGACCAGTCGTATTTCTGGCGTAAGTAACGGTTAATATACACCCAAGGATAACAACCAGTATTCTTGTGATGGTCTGTTACAAAGGTATAAACATCTGCGACTAGATTAGGACCGTCAATTTCTACATCTACTGCATAGCCATCGCCGACGGCTAGTGGTGATACGGCTCTTAAGAACCATGCAGCCTGTACATTTGGGTCTACGGCTGGAACAAAGAAGTGATACATGTACGGTATCTTGCCGTACTGTTTGGCATCGGCATAGTTTCTATCTAATTGACTATCGAGGTAGGGTTGTAGGCTGCCAGTATAGTAGCCTGATGCCTTCATCATTACCATAGGGTCGGTGTTGGCTGACATATTGTAAGGACCTTGAGCGTATGATATATCTTCAAACGGAAGCATCTATTTACCAACCCTTCCTTCTACATTTTGGGCACTTATAGTCGCTTCGGATCCTGGAACTGCACCATAATCGGTTGCGAAGTTGGCGTAAAGAGATACGAGGACCAAGTAAAGAATGCTTGCTTTTTGCCATAGCCCTTGTGCAAAAACAAATACACCAATAGCTACAATCATATTGACTACCCAGACATAAGTCATAGTTATGTGAATTTTGTATTGAAGTTTAGGATCAGTATTAAATTTATTTAATAAAGCACTGAGCCATCCCTGGCGAACATGATAATGAATGTGGATGATTTTCTGTGGATCGCTCATTTGTGGACTCCGAAGTAAACTGCCAGCGCCGACATAGCAATTGCCATGACCGCCAACCCAAAACTAGTTAATCTACGAGTAACGTCTATAGAGCCTTGCTGACGTTCATTGGTTTTTGATAAGTAGGTTGTGTTGGTTTCAAGATTTATAATTCTGGTTTCAAGAGCCTTAATCTGTGCCAATCGTTCAGCTTTTTGGTTCGCCCCATCTTCTTTAGTCATAAATGCGTTGGTCATAAAATCTAGTTTTCGATTGGTCGCCTCAAGTTGAGCGTCTATTTGGTCAAAGCGGTAGATTATTAAATCGGCACTGGGTAAGGGTACAGACGATACTACAGAGTCTATTTTGACTGTTGCTTGATGTTTAGCTACCATCATGTCCCTTAAACTTCTCTACCTCGGCATACACTTTATCTAAGTAAGCACAGACTTTCTGGGCTAGCACTTCAGCTTTACCCCGATCTACGCCTTGTAGTTTACCCAGCTGAGCAACAAGTTCGGCTAAGTGATCCTCGGAGTGGTCTAGGTTATACTCAACAGAGTCGGACGTATGCTTAACACGCATCTGGACATCTTGGTAAGTGGGTGGCCAATCAGCCGGTGAGCTACCGTCAGAGTATTTAGTGGATTTGATAATTGACTTTATGCCACTCATTACCCTATACCTCCCGTACTTCCGCCGATTGCTCCCGTACTAGGTGAATTACCACAAGTGCAGGTAGGGCAGTGTTTCTTACCTGACTTCATTATTTTCTTGATACTCATCTACTTGCCTCGTTGTTTCCAAAAAGCAGCGCCAGCTATTTTCTTAGCACTGGACGCTGACTTCCCCTCTTTTTCAGCATTAGCAACAACTGCCTTAAATCCTGTCTTACCCTTAACGTTCTTCTTCCCGAAGTCATGACCCTTACGAGCCTCTTTAGCAATCTTGGACTTTTTAGCTCTGGTGAGTACGGACTTGATCCCGGACATAATTGCTCCTGTAATTAAAAAAAGCCACATAATGTGGCTCGAATACCTAGTTGAATTGTAATAGGGATTATAGTAAAATGCAAGGCAATGATAACCATCGAGCCAACTGCGGGTAATGTGCTTGTGTCTCTTCCGCCGAGCGACTATGGAGATGTTGTATTGACGGAGAAAGCCTACGACAGCGTTACTAATGGGGAGATACTGAGTGTGGCTAAAGAAGATGAGGAAAAGATCGGTCATTGGGTAGGGAGAATAGGTTACTGGCATAAGTTCCGTGATGATGCTCGTATAACTGGTTCGGCTGACACACGCAAGATGGCTCTCGTAGAAGTTAAAGATATATTGGGGACTAGCTATGATAAGAATACCTGAAATAATAACTGACCGTGAAGCAGTACAGGCTAAGATTAAAGAAGCCACGACTAAGTTATACGATATATCCCGTAAGTCCTATGGCCCACTAAGCGGTAACATGATATTGGGTTTCGGACACGGTGCGCCCTTGTTTTCTCATGATGGCGTGACTAACATAAAGATGGTTAGAGATGCCGATCCCTTTGTTGATGATGTTATCCAATCTGTTAGATTATCCAGTGAGCGCAATAACCAGAAAGCCGGTGATGGAACAACTGCCGTTGTACTACTTGCCCACCACCTATATATATCTGCCCGGAAGATGGAGGGTCAGGGACTACACGCTCGGCAAGTACTGGTTAAACTTAAAGAGGCTGAGAAGTTAGCCTTAGACTATATTGATTCTGTTAGTAAGCCAATCAGCGAGGGATTGCTGGAAAAGGTGGCTACTATATCGGCTAACGATCCTGCGCTTGGTAAGATGATCTCTAAAGTTATGGAAACAGTCGGCAAAGACGGCGGTGTAATGATTGAGTCTTACGAGGGACTAGGCGTACACCCCGAGATTGTCGAGGGCTTTTACTTTGGCAAAGGCTTTAGAGACACTGCTCTTATAAATGATATTGCCAATAACCAGTCACAACATACCGACGTACCTATTCTAATCAGCTCTAAGCGGTTTGCCACCGAGGTAGACATAGCCCCGATCGTGCAGAAGCTAATTGATTCCAACTTTACCGAGGTAGTCTTAATAGCTGACATGGGTGAAGATGCTATCGGCGTATTACAAAAGGTTAAGTCTATCGGTAAGATTATGATAGTCCCGGTCGAGCCACCATTTATTGCCGGCAGCCAAACGCTGTTCCTAGACGATATTGCCCTGCTTACCGGTGCTAGGTTATACACCGGCGCAGACTTTGACCCTAGCGAGAATCTAGGCTTTGCTAAAGAGGTACTTATAACCGGTTCAGCTACTACCGTACTAGGTGGTGATGCTAACACTGTAGAAGTCGAATCACGCATTAAAGCCCTGCGTGAACAGGTTAAGAAAGACGATAACCCTCAAGATGTCCAGTATGCCAAAGAACGCCTAGCCAGACTAAGCGGTAAGATGGCTATTATTAAAGTCGGTGGAGCATTAGAGTTTGAACGTGATGAGCTTAAGTTGCGTATCCAAGACGCTGTCTGTGCAGTCCAGTCAGCTATGAAAGACGGCATTGTGCCGGGCGGTGGCGTAACCCTAGCTAGAGTTGCCGGCAGTGAGTTTGACGATACATTTAAGCAACCGTTTAGAATCCTGATGGAAAACTCCGGCTTGAACCCTGATGCCTATTTGGCGCATTTAGAGGGCACTGGAGCGTGGTTTGGTTATAACCTGAAACATATTACATCTGAGCCTAAAGACGCCCTAGAACTAGGCGTAGTCGATCCAACGCTAGTTATTAAGGAAGTAGTCAGGAACGCCATCAGTGTTGCCTCAGCTTTGATACTCTCCGATACAGCCCTAGCGTATAATAGTAAAGAGTAATGAACAACGAACCAGTAACTAAGTACTCAGAGGGCGGCATAGTCAATCCGTTGCCACCAGATAAAGTACATAAGGTGCAGGGTATTGTTACGCCTAAAGTCCCCAGACAAGTAGCCGTTGAGCGTAAGGAGCAGTTATCGACACTGCCGGAGGAGCTAAAAGATGAGAGCCTATATTTTGCTGAATCATGACCAGTCTAAGGAAGTAGCCGTTATGATTGGTGAGCGTGGTACTCAACATAGCCCTGAGGAAGTTAAGGCAATCAATGACTATCTTGAACCACTGAAACACACTACCGAGTTACCATTGCGCCCAGAGCAGACCGCACCATCTATCCTATGGCAAGACTGTATCTTAGTGGATATGCCAGATGAGTGATCTAGGCTATATAAACTCTAATGGTGAGTATGTTGAGGGTAAGGACAAGCCTATGGGTTTCGATGTCAGCTCGCAGTATAAGTCTTGGTCGCATGATAACCAGCGCAAACGATTCCAAAAAGATATTACTCAGCCGTGGGTAAAAGGCAAACCAAACAGAGAGTTTGTAGAAGCCTATCCTGAGGAGTCTAAAAAGTATTTTACAAGTGAACAACGCCATAAGGCAGAACGTAACCTAGGAGGATTAACCAATGTCGGATAGAATCAAACAGCAAATACCTATCGATAACTTACCTGATGAGGATAAGGAGATAGTTAAACGCTACACTTTAAGCCAAGACGAGATTAACTACCTTAAAGACTTGAATGCTGTTAAGCGATCGTTTGATATATATATGGATCAACTGTCGGCTGGGTATATGAAACAAATATCTCTAAGATTTGGTTATCGTCGGGAGCAGAACTTAAAGTTTGAGATAGATTTAGACGATCCCAAACATGAGATAACTTTTACAGAGGTCTATACGCCCACACCTCGACAAGAACCTTGACACAACGGGTGCTGTGGTGTATAGTGTAGCTATGTTTGAATTTATAATGATCGTAATTATGACAATTGTATGGTCGGTTACTGGATTCGGGATTGAAAAGAAATATACTCCTCCTAAGCCTAAACAAACAGTAGGGCCTACAGAACCTGACCGCACCATAGCTGAAATAAATAAAAGTATTAGTAAAAATTATTAACTGCCAGCTGCGCCCGGAACCATCATCAATTTCTGCATCAATGTCTGTATATTAGATAGTGCCTGTTGAGCAGATGTCTGGTTCTGAGTTATTTGAGGTAATGCTACAGTTGATGGATTAACTTGTGTTCCAGTTCCAAGACTTTCAGCTCGAGCGATAGCGGCTGCCGCTTGTTGCTCTTGGGCTGCATAATTAGCGGCTGGGCCACCAGTAAACATACCAGCGCCTAACTTATTAAGTAAGCCACCGATAGGCCCTTGTGCGCCACCTGCTGCATTGAAGTAGGGTGTTAGGCCCTGCGTAGCCGCTTGTGCAGCATTATCTGCCTGAGCTATCGGCAGTAGTGAAGCTAAGTTACCATTACCACCACCAAGCATAGGTGTTTCCATTGCCATCTCTAAGGCTAAATTGCCCGCATTCATGCCACCGTTCATATCGCCTCCTTGGTTAGTTATCTGTTGACCTGCGCCAGCTGGCCCTGCTACATCGTTAGGTAAGTTGCCGCCTGCTATTCCTAATGCTCCTAATATACCTGAACCTATTCTACCACCAAGCCCACTTAATCCATGACCTACAGTTTGCATAAGCGCAGGGTTGCCCCCAACTCCTAACAAGATAGCTGGGATAGCATCTTGAGGTTTGCCGGTAGCTACACCATAAGCACCAGCTGCATCGGCTGCTAATTTCAGAGGGTTACTCATTAGCCCACCATTCTTAGCAGCAGTTTGTGCTTCCTTAACGACTCCTGGGCCAGCTTGGTATTTATCGGCAGCGGAAGCTAGTTGTCCAGCCTTAACTAGAGGTACTTCGGCTTTGGTAATATCGGTATAGTTCTTAGCATTATTAAGGGTGTTAATCCCATAATCTGCCACTTGGGACGGAAGCCCTTTTGCGGCAACAGCGGCTCTAAAGGCAGCTTCATCTTCAGCTGGGACAGTATAGTCTTTGATTATTTGGTTTAATCCGCCACTATCACCAAGAGCTTTAGTCAGGGCGTTTCTATAATCATTGAGTACATTAGCCGTAGCTTGGCCAGTATCAGTGTTAGTATTTAGGTTATCTAGTGAATCACGAGTACTTTGGATAGCATCTTGAACGGCCGTCGGGTGGATTGTCATATCTATACTTGCTTCGGGCGATCCATTGGCCACTGTTGCGGCTCCCTCTGGGCCATATAGACTCATAGTTTTATTCATCAGAGAATTGTAGAGTCCGTTACCAGCTGAACCTCTAGCTTCGGCATTACCGAGGGCGGCTATGTTACTCTCATTATTTATGGAGTTCTTGAGTGTATCGCTAATGCCACTAATATCTACAGGCCCAGCGCCGGCCACTAATTGATTCTTAGTAGCGTTAATAAAGTCGGGGGTATCGTTAGCACCACCACCAGTAAGCATACTGGTAACATTATGAACATTAGCTGGAGATATATCTTGAGTTCCTAGTTGATCATTAAACAGAGATTTCATGCCCTGTAAATCTGCGCCCTTGGCTACATTAGCGTAAGGAGCAAAATCTGTTGCGGCCTGTGTAGCATCAGCAGCTTTAGCGGCAGCACCAGCACCGAAATCAGCTAAAGCATTCCCGCCCATACCGAGTAGTTTACTAGCTCCCATACCGACACCCTGACCTAATGCACCCATAGCACCTGAAGCTAGGTCATTAGCCTGCAAGGGGTTCTGACCCATTAGAGCATTCTCTACTCCTCTACCGATAGCACTACCTGCACCAGCTAGAGCAGGATCGAGGGCAAAAGCTAGGCCGCCAGTTCCTAGGTCAAGTGCGCCACCAAGTAATCCACCACCAATACCGCCGATAGTTGGCAGTAGCCGTTCTAAGAAGTTAGGCTGTGGGCCAGCAGGGGCTGTCGGCGCTTGTGGTTGAGCCAGTTGATTACCCTGGGCGATAGTCTGAGCTATAGAGGTAGTATTACTTGGGGACAAGGCAGTATAGGGACTTTGTGAACCGCCGGGCGTAAGCCCCATTATATTAGCCCCCTGACTAATGATACTGTTGGGGTCGGCAATATTCGGGTTCATTTGAATAGTTTTCCTAGACTATGAATTAAATTAGATCCATCAGTACCAAACCACTGTTGTAAACCAGTTGGATTATAGTTAGATGGAACTGCTCCACCATTAGTATTAGCGATTTGAGTAGGGTTTAAGTGTTGAGGATTAAATATATTAGAAACTCCTGAAGTTGAAGCAGTCGGTGTAACAGCTTTATTCTTAGCGTTCTGCTGATCGATAGTGTTCTGCAATGTTTTCTGTTGCGTAGCAGCCTCAGATGTTTGGGCCTGAGCCAATTGAGCCTGAGCGTTAGCACTCGTTTGAGCAGCTTGAGCTGATACATATTGACTATAAGCGTTTTGGTATTGAGCAATTTGTCCCGCAGTAACTGTTCCCTGACTCTGTGCAAGCTGTTCGATGTTATTCATAGTTTGCAAAGCATTATTCATAATACCCGTAGCATTAGTAGCTGCCGAAGTATAGCCAGCTAACTGTTGTCCTTGTCCAGTTAGAGCTTGACCGGTTTGCTGATTAGCCTGTTGCTGGGTTGCCGCTAAGACGTTCTGATAAGCATTGACAGCGTTAGTCTGGTTACCTAATACGCCATTAACATTATTAGCCTGATTAGCGTAGTTACTAGCCACTGAGCCAGCTGTAGCACCTGAGTAGTTACCTTGCTGAGAAATAGCCTGTGGTAGGTTATTCAACACGTCCTGAGTCTGGGCTAAGTTCTTATTAGCCATTAATAGTTGTCTGGGGTCAAAGCCATACATTTGTTGAGCGCCGGCAAGGTTCTGACCATATAACTGATTACCATTTATCATATTGTGGGTAAAGCCAGTTAAGGCACTCTGAGACTGATTAGCCTGATTATAGGCTTGACCGTACTGACCCTGATCCTGTTGAGATTGAGTGTTGTATTGATTCTGGAGTTGCTGGCCTTGGTTATAGGCATTCTGGGATAAGGCGTTGGCTCCGGCTGATGTTTGGGTTGTGGGTGGCATAATATATCCTTATATAAAAAATAGAGCCGTTACGGCTCATACCTTTATATGGGTATTATAGCACTATGGGATTAATATTCTATAGAAATATGTAATAGTAATAGACGCTACTGGTCCAGTGCCTGAATTTGAAGATATACAATATATGTTTAGGTTAGTTCCGTCTATATTTGCATATTGAATTTGTCTACCATCATTTGATTCCCATGGGATAATCGTTCCGTTATTTTCGCCACCATTCATAGCCACTTGAAATAATAAATCATCGCTACCATAACCATGGGCAATAGTTGCCGACCCATAAGTATCTCCTTGTCCTGGAAGTCCTGGCACAACAAAAGAACCAGTCCCCTGTTTCCATACTTTTAATGAACTCGCACCAGAAGTAAGGGCTATTTTGGTAAAGTCAGTACTCATGATTGTGGCTCCGCATATATTCTGTAATAAAAGTTTCCATTAATTGTGGTTGTCCCGTTGCTCCCATCTGCCACAAAATAAATATTAGTAGCATCAGAGTAAACATTATCTACCTGAAAGAAATTCCCATCCAGATTATAGGTCGCAGGCCCACTAGATAAACCAAAATACTTGCCATCGCCAAAAGTATAGAACCCAGTGAAATATGGTGCATATCCAAGATTGTGAGCAATCGTATATGTTACAACGGATGTGGGAAATGTTTGATTAACAGAAAATGCTATATTTCCTTTTAATGCTATATGCTCATAGCGAAACTCTGACGTAAAAGCAATATCGTTAAAGTTAGACATTAGTGAACCACCGTATCAGACCAGATGAAAAATCTAGCCGTTCCTGATGTCGAAGTTGTAAGATAAATATTTGCTCCGTCTACATAAGACGAAAATTGAAATCCCCCAGCGACAGTTGCATTTGTACTATTTTGACCGATTCTGAACCATTGAGCCATACCGGACGGCCGAAATTGTACCTCATAAACATTTGGATTTTCAGCATTGGATAGAGATGCAACAAGAGTAGTGCCTGAGCCAACAGAAATAGTTCCTTGGTCAATTAATTGGTCAATCTCCCAGCCACTATAATAATTAATTTTAGTAGCATCTACAGTCATCTAGGTTATCCCATCACTAACATTATAGCCATATTTAGCAACAGCCATACCATAACTACCGTCTGGCAGTAATCCAACCTGCGTAACATTCTTGCCAGTATTTTTATCATACCAATACCAAGTAGCACCAGTCATTTCGAATAACTTAAATCCAGAACTATCAATCGTACTAATACCCAAGTTTCCATCAGGGAGTACACCAAGATTAAGTGTGCCATTATTAGTTGGAATAGTTATACCGTATCCACCAGTACTTAACTTACCGATAGACATAGCGATACTACCACCGGAGTAGAAAGTCTGTGCAGAATAGTCGTTTTTATATACTAGCTGATTATCGCCAGCATTATTAACATTGATGCCGGGTATAGACACTTTTTGACCAAAGAACTGATTCTGATTACCTTGTGGAGTGTTGCTAAGTGATGGTGGCATATTAACCTCCTGTTGTCTGGTAACCGCTTAATGCTCTAGGCGTACCAGTCCCGTCCATGCTAACTTGATTACTAGAAATAACTTGCTGACCAGTATTACTACCACCTCGTATATTTACTGGTGCAACCTGCGGATTAGATGATTGTGCTTCGTATAAAACCGCCTCTAGCGATAGATAAGGTATAGTTGGATAGCCATCTTGGACTTGACCAGGAGTGGCTGGTTGGATAACAAATGAACCACTCCCGAAAATAGGAGTGTATAGAGTGAACATAAGCGACATATTAGGTACATTGCTGTACATATCACTTTGAAATTGTGAGCCTCCGGGATACATTATTGGCTCGCAATCAGGTTTTGTTCACGTGGCAGAGTATCCAGTTGGTGAGTAATGCCCAAGACAACAGCTGGACTGTTTACGCCAGTAGATGTACCTGTAAACCCATACTGAACTTCGTGGTAGCGTTGGTTTATGTCTAGTGTTGCTCCAGTTGAACCCGTACCTAACGTAGCACCAGTTGGAAATACTTTAGTGCCACGATCGAGGGAGTACCACATATTTATAGTATAGCCTGCTGGAAGTGCTAGGGTAGTCAGCTTAACTCTCAGCCCCTCTTTGATCTTATAGACCGAGCCACCATCGTAGATTAGCGAAGTAAAGCTAAATGCCGGTGCTGAGGGTGAACTATTGTTAAGTCTATCCATCCCGTAGTGCGTGACTGAACTGGCATCCGTGTAGCTCCAAGAGATATACATGGCATCAACGAAGTTATATACACAACCGATCTGTAAGTTAGAGATACTGCCGGTGTTATTCATATACTGATTAGCCAACAGGTAAGATAAGGCTAGTGAGTTCGGGAAGGTCAGCTCAACCGTACCCCATGAGTACACCCCGTAGTTGAGGTTTATATTAGTAGTCGAGCTTGGATAGCCAATCATCAGCACGTTGTAACGCATAGCCATCATGTTTGGATTAGTTATTGTAGAGTCAACTGCACCTAAGTAGTCAGTCTGTTGGTAGGCTAGTTTGCGTACCTTGATAACCGTCTGTCCACCTGACCAAGCGAACAGTGAACCTGCGCACGTGAAATAAGTCACGTTATTAGCCGTGTAAATCTCATAAGGTGATCCCATTGGTACATCTATAAACATAGCCGGCGCATTCGTAGTACCGTCCCAGAAGTACAGACACCCGTCTTGAGCGTTCCGAGTAGGCTCATTAGACCTACGCTCACAGGCTATGATTAGATACTGGTTATTGGTTGTAATACCGCAGACCTCATACCCCTGCTTAAATGTTAGGAAATGCCTGACCCACTGATAGTTAGTCGGGTTAGAGTCATTACCAAAGTTGTATAGAGATAGATACTGACCATTACCGATACATAAAGCACCAAAACCCGCACCGTTAAAGTAAGCCGTAGGATGCCAGCCATTGTGTGTTTGGACTAGACGGTAAGCGAATAATAGGAAGTCGGCAGTCGATAAATCACCACTAGTTAGAGTGCCAACCGTACCGTCCGCAACCGTAGAGGTTACCACCCAACTATAAGTACCTGATGTACCAGTCTGCGAGGCATTAACTAAAGCTCTGACCTGTTTACCGAATGCGAACTTGTTATATGCCCCAGATGTAAGATTGGCGTTAGTAACAGTCACGGTGGCTATAACGATCTGGAGTTGATTATAAAGTGTTAGTGTCCAGTCACCCGTCCCCTTAGCCTTGATATAGACCATGATTGAGTAAAACGGTTCAATGTCGGGTGAGAACGGACACTGAGTAGTCGGAGTTAATGTAACGGTAGTAGGCACTGAGTAGGTATTTGTAGAGTTAGTTACGACCGAACCGCCTATTACTGTATTCTCGGTAATGCCAGTAGCTAGTGACTGAGAGTTATTGCGAGCTGAACCATCAAAGAAGCCGGTAGAAGTGAATAGATTAACGCAACCATTAGCTGTTGAGGCAGACTGAGCGAATTGATTAGACCTAAAAACTGGTTGTCCTGGATTGCCGGTAGTCACCTGACCATACATTGATACCATTGTCTGGCCAGGAATGTATAACTGGTCGGTAACCTGAGAGTAGAGCATACCAGCCGAACCTGCTTCGGTCATCGTATCTATAGGCGTTACAACGTCGGATGTATCTATCTTATAAATGCCACCATCTACACCTGAACCCCAGCGGACACCATTCAAGTCTTGTTCCATAGCTGTAATAAGACCACCTAGTGAATTAGATATGTTCTGTGGCCCCGGAAGTACAGATATCTGCGATGGCAGTGAACGGTTATCTAAAGCTATAGATTGGTAGTATGAATTAGCCACCGCCAACTTAGGGTCAAGTGATTGCCCAGCAACGAATGACTGCTGGTTGATGTCGATGATGTTTGAACTGTTATCTGCCATAAAATAAAAAAGCCACATTAGAGTGGCTCAAAACCTAGTTTTATTATAGCACTACTCGAAGTCTGAGCGTTTCATATATCTATTCATATAAGATGGAGTTTTGCGGTGACAACTATTACAGAGGGTGCGCCCGTTAGACAACTCAAGCGTAAGTTCAGGGAATAAGTAGCGTGGCTTAATGTGGTCAGCCTCAATATCTTTCGTAGAGCCACACCAGATACACTTTTTACCGTCACGAATAAAAACAGACGTACGCCAAGCTATATATGCTGGACTTTGTCTTAACTTCTCTACTTCAGAGGAAGCATCTTTAAATCTGACATTATTCCAGCCTCGATTATATGTATCTTTACAGGTATTGCTACAAAATCTAGCGCCATGATATTTTATAGCCGAGGGAAAAGCTAAAAATATATTATGACAATGTTCGCATGTACGCTCTATCTTGGCCACTTTTTGACTGTCGTAACGACAGCGTGGAGTGCAAAACATGTGATGATTAGCTAGCCCAGACTTTTTAACCCTAAAGACATTTCCACACTGCTGACATTTAAGTTCTAGTCTAGGAGCAATTTCAACGCCTATTTGAGCTTTATCATGACAGCGAGCATTACAATAGGTAGTTTTATATTTCTCAATGTAACGAGCGTGCTTCTCAAGATGTTTGCCACAATATCCACACACACAAGCGACAGTCCCTATATAGTTAGGGTGTCCACTACCCTTTTGCCCTATAAACATACAGTTTTTAGAGCAGAATCGTTTAGCTTGACTAGGATATCTTTCAAACTCTTTATTACATGTCTCACAGATACGTTTAACCTTATGTCTAGCTTTTGGCATACTATTATTGTATCAAAAAATAGAGGATAGAGCAATAGAGTTTTTTGGTATTGACTAGCCAGTTAAATTCTGGGGTGGTATCCCCATAATACTGAAATTTTGTCCACGTTGCTTAGTCTGAACAATCCCCGTAGTCTTCACGTTATAAGTCTCGATGTAGCGTTGTAGTAAGTCATTAAACAGCCCATAGAAGTGATCTGCCCTTTCACTATCACCTCTTTTTAGCATGAACTGATAGCAGGGGAAGTAAACAAGTGCCATCTGATAATCCTCTGGGATATCTGGTACTTGCCCGATAAGATAGGTAGCCGTAGCGTTAGTCTGGTCAATGTAGTAGTTCTGCAGGTTCAGGGTATTGTCTGTCGGTATGTTGTTAATCGGATACCAGTTACCACCAGTTCCATCAGTTACAGTAAATGCATCGCCTACCATAAAGTTCTTAAATGATGTACCTGAGTCTGTGACCAGGGTATTACCGTTATTAACCGCAGCCGTTCCGGTTATATCTGCCAGGTTAGAGTTCCAGTCACGTGAGCGTGGTTCAAACGATACGCTTAAAGTCCCGATGTTATTAGTGCTCGGTGCTGGCCAGACGGATAGGACATTGAAGCCTTTAACAAAACAACGGGTAGGGATATAGATCGTGACTGCAGGGATTATATTTAACTGATTCCATTTATGTTCACTCAAGACTTGTACTAGAGGATAAACAATACCATTAGCCGTAATAGTGACTTCCGTAGTTCTGACAAAGTTAGCAGGCATCTGATAGTCCTGCTGTCCGTCTACTAAGTTAGCTGTCACCTGTTGGCGTGTCCAATAACTTCTAGCAGCGTTCTTAAATAACTGTTGGCCTTGGTTTATATCCTGAGCTATGTTTAAGAGGGTTACACCGTTATCGTTCGGCGAACCAAGTGTATCGTAGGCTCTTGCAGATATTTGTGAGAGGGTAAGCATTTTATATATTCCTTGTTAATGTCATGGTTAATATCCTATGGCCATAAACCAAAATCCTGCGTAGCCAGCTACTCCACCACCCGAACCAGCAGCGGAAAGGTTAAGAATGTTTTGAGTAATGGTAGGATTTCCTCGGTCTACACTAGATGTAACAAATAAATTGCCTGTTGGTGCACCTGCTGCCGAACCACCGACAATATTGGCTGTTTCACCCTTAGTTACCCAAGTCACAGAAGTTCCAGTATTACCAGCACAAGTTACAGTATTCCCTGAATAACCAAAGTAGACCTTAAAGCCACCCATATTCAAGTAATATATATACCCTCCAGCCGTTCCAGTATTCGCATAACTAACTATCTGTCCACTAAATATAGTAGAGAGAAGATTAGCGTAATCGACACCCCCATTGGCTATCTGAGTGGCTGTGATAGTATTGTTGGCTATCTGTGTGGCTGTGACCGATAAAGCCGTTAAATTACCCCCTGAGACGTTACTGATAGTGTTATTACTAAAGTTGATCGTCTTATTGGTTACAGTCTGAGTCCCGGTAGTAGTTAAAACGGTAGCTGGAAATGTTGGCGTACCGCCCAATGTATAAGTACCGAGTACTGTACCGCTCAAAGTGGGGGCGGATATTGTCGGGGCGGTAATTGTTTTATTGGTTAAGGTTTGAGTCGAATTAATATCGGCAGGTTGACCCGTCACTCCGAGTAATGTTTGTCTGTTTATGCCTTGAGTCGCAGTGGCACTAGCTGTATAGATCGGGATAAGATCATTAACGCCGTCAATAGTTGTCGCAGGATTAAGCCCATTGATAGTTAGAGTTGGTAGGTTATCGATAATAACTGGCGTGACACTCATACTGCCGCCGTATCTGACCACGATGTTAGGGTCTTAGTAGTCGGTGTCCAACTGGCCGGCGACTTAAAGTCAGTTACGTAAGTCGGATTAGTAACTAGAAAATTACCAGAGTTATCGACCAGAAAGTTACTAGAGTTATCAACCGTAAAAGCTGTACCAACATTAACCACGTTGCCATGAACCCAAGATGTATTAGTCTTAGTAGTCGGTGTCCAGCTCGTCAAGTTCTTCGCGTTAGCCATTCAGAACTCCTTAAACTATTACATAACAGAATGACAAGCTTACAGTCGCACCAACAGCCTCTAGGTAGAAGTTATTCTGTAAGCCACAATCAAGCGATATAAGCGTGTTTAGACCATAAGTCATGTAACTACCCATAGCAGATAGTTCCGATACGTTTAGGGTAGCTGTAGAGGTGGCACTTGTAGCATAAATAAGCAGGGTAGTAGCGTTAGGTGGAGTGACAAGATTAACAATAGCTGAGGTAGTAACCGATAGAGGTGACTTCTGGGCTGTTGTAGGGGTATTGTCGGTAGTTTGAATACCATTACCTAGGGGGCCAGTTAAAGCCTCATGTGATCCGTCACGTCTAACATTACCGAATAGGCTTAACTCGCCTGGCTCTGTTGGTGCTGGTTTTACTGTGAATGTGTATGCTGGCATATATTTCTCCTATTTAAAAAGCCACAGTTTCCTGTGGCTCTAGACCTATGATTAGTATATCACAATCTAGGACTGGGTTATCTCAATTACTGGCTAATCAAATAAATAAGTAATCATCTTCTTCACTATAGTTGTCCCACCACCAGTAATCCTACTTAGAACCACAGTCGTGAACTGTACAAAGGTGACCAGAGAGCCTGTCATAGTATAAGTAAATGTTCTAGCAGCGATAACAGCTCTAGCGAATAAGGCTATACCCGTCATCGTGTAGGTAAATGCACCCTTAGTAATGGCTTTGATTATGGTAGTTGTGCCAGTCATGGTCATCTTGAGTGGTTTGCCGACAGACTTAACTAGACTAGAAGTACCCGTCATGGTATAGGCGAGAGGTTTGCCGACTTTCTTCAGAACACTATTAGTCCCAGTCATGGTGTAAGTAAAGGTTCGAGCAGCGATAACCGCTCTAGCGAATAAAGCAGTACCCATCATGGTGTAAGTGAAAGTACGAGCAGCGGTTATAAGTCTAGAAAAGATTGCCGTTCCTGTCATGGTGTAAGTTCTGTGTAACCCAACACCTTTTTGGACAGTTGATGAACCTGTCATCGTATTAGTTATAGGAGGATTGGTAAGTACCATCGAGTAGGTAATTTGGACTTGTCCAGCACCAGCTTGGCCACCAGCACCAGATAGAATTCCACCACCACCTCCACCACCGCCAGGTTGGACTCCGATACCGCCTGAAGCTGCTCCACCAGCGCCACCACTTGAGCTACCACCAGCACCAGCCCCATTACCACCAGCACCACCAGCCACACCAGCAGAACCAGCAACCGTAGTTGTACCCGTAGAACTAGCAGTTGTTCCACCTGCACCACCAGCACCAGTGTTTAATGTTCCAGCTGCTCCACCAGTACTTCCGCTAGCAGCTACGACATTTGAAGTATTAAAAGATGAGGGATTGCCGTTTGTTGAAGCTGCTCCACCTGCCCCGACGGTATAAGGATAACTTGTGCCAGGTGTAACAGATATAGTACTTGAGGCGTAAGCTGCACCACCACCTCCACCACCAACCTCAGCCGTACTACCTTTTCCGCCACCGCCCCCGCCACCCCAACACTCAATCTCAGCGGTGATAGATGCGACGGTCAATCCCCCAGAGGTTGTCGGTGCAACCCAGTTGCTAGAACCGACAGTAGTAAAGGTAACAACGTGAGACATTAGTTTGGTGCATTGTTAATCGTTATTGAGAGGGTTAATGTGTTTGGGTCTTGCGAAGTAACCGTGTAGTACGAGTTGGCGGTAGCATCAGCAAGTGCCTGATTATACTCAGTAGTATTGGCACAGGTTAGTGTGAGGTTGCCATTGAGAACCATGTTAAACCTCCTATGATTGCTGAAGTTTGAAAGTAAACGCAATCGAGTCGTTCGTCAAAAGCGGTACACCAGTAAAGTCTGAGTGTAGGATTAACGTACCTGATGTAGATGCACTAAGTACACCAGCGTTAGTAATAGTTTGTCCTGAAAGACTTACTAATGTTCCAGCACACTGATAAGTGTCATTAGTTGTTGTGGTTGTGACCTGACTCTGCGTACCAGATACCCGTGTTTCAGCGGCTTCGGTGAATAGAACTGTGTCACCTACGGCTGCGGTGCCAGTTCCAGTTCCCCAACCAATATACTTGCCTATAGAACTTGATAAAGTTAATGTTACAAATGCTTTTCCGACTGTCGTTATCACATTAGCCATCTTATTTACTCCTTATTTTATATGTCACATACTTATAAAACCAAAGTCGTGGGGTAAAACGCTTGTCTATTACACCAAGGTTTATCTCTTTGCCCTTATTGGTAGTAATAATTGCATTTGTGGTTAATTTGCCACTCATAGTATTGTTTATCATATTTTTCATTATACCTTAAACGGAGCGATATTGTACCATTACTGAGACTGGTTGTGCATTGGCTAGAGTAATATCTAGGACTTGGTTTACTGCTCCTGTAAAAGGTTCCCAGTGGCTCATAGCATACCCTATGTATAGTGTAGCCCCAGCATTAAAGCCAACAGTCACTTGGTTAGCCGAGGAGTTATCGGAATCAGGGATAAAGGCTACCCAATTAACTTGTAGAGACTTACCTGTGGCTGGAGTAATTGAATCGCTGGTGGTTAGGATTTTAGCGTAGGGAGTCAGGCCACCGCCATAGCGTTGATTGTTGTCTGCTGTTAATGTGGCTAGGTTACCGCCCGCCTCTAAAGCCAGAGTTGAAGTATTAAGATTAGTACCAGCATTGGCTGTTACCGTACCGCTTACAGGCTGAGTAGCTGGTAGATTATCTACATCAACATGCAAGTTAGCTCCAGTAGCTTGAGTGGCCGTGAAGCTAGTATTACTGATTGAACCGATTGAATTAGTCCCAGCCGGAAGTGCCGGTAAACTTGTAATACCGACTGTCCCTATAGCATTCGTACCTGCGGCTATAGTTGGGGTGTTAACAGCAAGCGATACGGGTTGCGTTCCTGGAAAGTTCTCAATATTTACCGGCCATGCGTTCGCATTTGTATTGGGTGTTCCCTGATTAGCCGTAACCGTAGACGATCCTCCAGCGGCAGATGTTAATATTGCTCCCGTAGCAGGATCGGCAGTAACTTGTACTCCCTGATTAGGATTTAAATAAGATACAGCATAAAGTAGCGGAATACGGTTATTATCTCTAATACTTCGGTTACCAGCTGGGAGTGACATATTTTAAGTATACTTCTATATCTGAATACCTGAAAGACCCAGTTTGACGTTCAGGGCTTTCTCACGGGTCATTAGTTGTAACTCTTGGGTCTGCAAAGCAGTTTCCCGGGTATTAAGCGATCTTTCACGTGAAGCTAGAACCTTACTAGCAGCAGTATTGCGTAGCTCAGTCTCTTTGAGTGTATCCTTAGCCGATTGTATTTGTGCATTAACCTTGTCTAACTCTTTCTTACAACAAGCCATACGCTCCTGATAAACTGCCTCAATACTCTCCAGCTTATCTTCAGCTTCTTTTCTCTGCTCCTCGACAGGTTGACGAGACTTCTCCAGTTCAATAAGGTCGGTCAATAAGTCAGTTTTCTGTTCCTCGAGTCTTCTACCCTCTGACGCAAACTCACTTAGTTGAGCGTTCCACTCGGCAATAGTTTCATCGACAGCTTTCTCTTGCTCTTTGAGATATTTAATTGATAATTTCTTTTCATTACCGAGAGTGTCAAGCGTTCTACGGGCTTCTATAAGACCGGTATTTAAGATCCCCAATTTAGTATCAGAGTCTTTAAGCTCATGCTCTTTCTTTAGCTTACGAGCATTTAAGTTCTCCAGCTCCTCAGCCATATCAGACTTACGCTTGTTATAATCGTCTTCCTGCTGAGTAAACCGTGTTTCAAGAGTAGCTAGTTGTGACTCTTTGATCTCGATCTGCTTATCTAATACTTCTAGGTGTTTACTGAGCGAGGCATCATCAAGTAGCTTCTCTTTCTCGGCAATCCACTGTTCACGAGTATCAAGCTGCTTGCTGCGCTTGTCGAGTAGGTCGCTTTGCAGACTCATCTAATTCTTTCCCTATAGACTCACGCTGAGCATTCTCACGTGTTAATTGTTTGTTGTATTCGTCCATGAAGTCTTTCTTACCCTGATAAATCTGTTTGATGTAACGGTGTTGGGTAGCAGGATCTACAGCTGACTCACTGGGCGTATTACCCTCGGCAATAACCTTAGCTCGATTGCGAAAGATCATCTTGTCCATGAGCGACTTAATCATCCAGTCGGCTTCATAAGCTGCGACAAGGCGAGTCTGCCCCGGCTTCATAGTTACATTGTCAGGCTCTTTGGAGTAGTACAGTTCCTTAGTAACTGGTGAGGGTTGGTTAATAACCACATTCTCCGGGTGTTGGATCGTATAGCTAAAGTCCTCATCGTCAATGTTCATAATAACTACGAAGTCAGCTGGCTTGTAATACTCACGGCAACGCTCGGCCACCGTCTTAACATTCATATCTAGGTTATCGTAATAGCTACTGGCCATCAGGTGTCTCGCTTTCTGTTGGTTGAGGGAAACTATCCATTTCTTCCTCAGGTTTATCGTTAGTTTCGGGCGGCATTGGTATTTCAATCTCTGTGGCACTACCATCACTTGACGGATCAACCCAGTCTTGGATTAGCTTCTCAAGCGTACGAAAATCACCCTGAAGTTTAGTAGCTTCGGTATTCTTCTCAACTACAGCAGCCTCTAATTGCTTAACTTCAGCAACTATAGATTCAAATGTAGATTCAGCAATAGCCTTAAGTTCTAAGAGCTTATCTTTGTTCATTAAAGATAATTATAGCACAAAACTTATAATGCAATAGCTTAAGCGATACGGGTGTATGTAGCGGCTGTAGCAGAGCTAAACATAAATCTAAAGCAAGCCTGTCCAGTAGCACCTGATGGAACTGTTAATAGCCCAGCAGAAGTAGCAAAGGCTGTAGCCAATGCTGATGCGCCGATGCCCGATCCAGCAACAACTGTTACCGTGTTAGCGCCAGCTGTATTATCGACATATAGATCAAAGACTGAACCTGCACTGGCCCCAAGCTGGGTAGCAAGGGCTGTAGCTGTTGGGAGTGTAATGCTCGTAGCAGCGGCAGATGTCGAGGTAATATATCCCGACGCAACCTGTGCGGCAGTAGCAGTAGCTGTAGCGTTGATAGCTGCAGGAACTGTGGATGTAACATGGGCATTTAGAGTGACGTTTCCTTTAGCCACAAATGGCTCATTAGCAGATAGGCGTAAACCATTGTCACGTATTCCGTAGATGAATTTTCCGGTGTCCATTGTTGGCATAGTAAACTCCTTAAGCTAATTTTAGTTCTACTGGAGTAGTAGTCGTGCCAGTTTCTTTGGCTACACCGACAACTGCCTGGGTAGCTGCTGAAGCAACTACTACATTGCCAGCTGTAGTCGTGTTTTGAACTACTGGTTGGCCCTTAGTACCTGATCCTGCGACAACTGCGTGTCCAGCAACCTGTACCCAACCGAAGTTGCTTACTGTTGCCGTGTTAGGAACTGATACATAAGTGACACCTGCTGGGTTAGCGGCGGTAGCAGAGCTATTTACATTAGCGTATGGGCTAGCTGTAAGGTTGACAGTATCTGTGCCAACTACTAGAGCTGAGCTGTTAGCTAGTGGGTCTTGTAGGGATAGAGTTAGGGCTGCACCAGCGGCTGCTGCTGAGTTTCCATTAACACGTACTGCGAAGCTTCCACCGCTCCAAAGGACTTCGACAAAGCCGTCAGCGAATTGGTCTTGAGTTACTGCGGTCGCGCCGTTAGTTACTACTAGACTGCGTGAGCCTGATACAAGTTGAGAAGCTAAGTTAGTGCTGCTAAGAGCTAAACCGCTAGAGTTTGCGCTCAAAGCTGATGCGACAACTAATGTGCCGGCAGGGATAGTGGCTGTGCCACCGAATGAGCTATAGACAAACTTACGTCCATCGGCTGTTACGCCAACTGCACCTAGAGTTTCACCTTTAGCGGCCTGTACTGTGTTTAGATCTTCACTGGTTAGTATTCGTACGCCTGATTCCATTGTATGCTCCTTGAATTAAAAAAAAGCCACCTGTAGTGGCTCGATACCTACTAATATAGTAAATGGTATTGATTATGAATGCAAGTATTTTATTTAGGTTTTGTACTCCAAAACTTTTTACTACGGATTTCTCTAATTTTATCAGATTGATTCTGGCGTTTAGTCAGATCACTCCAGTGTAATGTCGCATGTTCACTGGCAGACATGATCTGTAAGTTATCTATAGCATTGTTCAGTTTGTCGTGGTCGATATGATGTACTTCCTCGGAGTGTAATAGTTTACGTCCAAGATGTTGTTCCATAACATAACGATGCTCTTTAACATATTGCCTATCTACTCGGATGCGTCTATAACCCCAGTCATCGATATATTCACCTCCACGCCACGAGGGATGATTTGCACCATACATTTTACGAGCAGCAGTAGCTATATTTTTCTTCTGTTGCTCGCTTGGCCCCCACTTTGTCAGTTTACGTGTTTCAGAAATGTTGCGCTCATGAATACCGTAGAGTTTAAGCAAACGGCTTATAGTCTTTCTGGACACCTTAAAGTAAGTAGCCATTTCTACGCCATTTAACCTATCAATACAATACTTCTGTCTAAAAAGCTTTTCGTCTATCCTATCTCGAATATGTAACATGAGTCTAGTCTAGTGCTAGACTATGGGTAAATGCAATGAGTATTTTCAGTTTCCGGTTATAGCAATCAACTTAGCCGAACGTCGTGGCTGCTTGTTGATAGCGTTACCTAGTAAGATAACTTCACCGACTTGTCCAAGCTGGTTGATAGAACTCATCATATCTCGGAACTGGAATGCTGATGGAAAAGGTACATCTTCGTAGAAGCCTTCCATCGATTCGACAGTCGAGCTAATATCACGTAGTTCAGAGTAGCGTTGGACATGGAAGTTGGTGTACTTTTCGTTGACCCAGTAGAATGTCTGTGCCGTAGCTTTGTCGTCGGCAACCATTGGTCGGCCTCGGAAGCTGATACTAATGAATCCGGCTGCACCGCTAAGACTTGCATCACCTGCTGGTACGCTTGTGCCAGCTGGAGTCTTACCGTCAACACGGTCATAGCCTCGGGTGCTGATAGCTTCGTAGCGAGCTGAGGTAGTAGGCATTAGTAAGCCCTCTAGGAATGTCCAGATATTCTTCTGCATCAGACCTAGGGTTGGACTTTCTGAAGTGCTGGAAGCGGCAGAAGCGTTATCGAACTCTGAGCCAAGGTAGTCTAAGGTAATGGTGTTGTTAGCAACTGATGTAACATCTGATACTAAGAATGAGTAGTTTGAGCGAGCCAGTCCACCATAGTTTGGTACGATTGAACCTGAGTCGATCATGTTGCCAAGACCGTCAAAGGATTTACCAAGTCCGTAACCGTATTCTACTGTACCGATTGCATCAGCTAAACTGATTTTAGCTTCGTCACTCTTAGCTGTCATAAGTTTAATAACTTGTGATTCAGCGTTCGAGTTAACAGCAGCTTCGATGCCGGGGATAACGATTGATTGGTATTGACCAGTAATGTAGAAAGTCATCTGGCGAGTGTTGTTAGTAGCAGCAGTAGAGAATGTATCCATTCCGTTGAATGCACCACCGGTTGAGCTAAAGGCAGTCTGTACAGGTACGTTATATGTTACGCCCTCCCAGTCTTGATAGTTGCTGAGTAGTTTGGCAGTCCAAACATTCGAGTTAGATGCGCCGTCAATTAGAACGGGCAAAATGTACTGATAAGTGACGTCTGTAAGTCGATCGTTAAAAACTTGTCCTGCCATTTTATGCTCCTTAAAGTTTTAGGCTATAAAAAAAGAGCCACGTGATGTGGCTCGATACCTACGCAATACTATAGGTTAGTTATTTTAGCGTGTCAACTATTTTCTGTGGAGATTCTTTAACAGGAATTGCAACAACCTTTTTAGTAGCTTCAAGAGCCTTAAGGCGTGACTCTATGTCTAAGACCTTATCATCCAGGTTAGTAGATACTTTCTTATCGATTTCTACCTTAGCAAAGATCTTCTCTATTAGCTGGTACGATCCCTCGAAACTATCAGGCAAGGTGGCATAGCGCATCTCATCCCATAATGATTCGGCTTCCTCTTTAGTAAATACTCCGACTACTGACAGAGCGTTGATTAGTAACAAGATAAAATTATTCATTGGACACCTTTCTTTAAGTTCTCTAGTTCTGTTTCTAACTGTTTAAGTGTCTTGTTGAACGCCTTGCGGCAGTCAGTCAATAGCTGAGGCAGGTTAAGGTCAGTGACAGTTATATTCTCATACTTGCCAATCTCTACCTTGATCTCTTTAAGCATATCAAACAGGCGTAGGTTAACGGCAAAGTGGTTATCGGGCAGTTTCACTAGATCCTACCAGCTCTAGCCAGACGGTTAATGTCATCAAATGACATACCGGCCTTAACTTTAGGCTTATCGTTAGTAGCCTCGGCACTGGCTGGTGAGCCTGTCTGCCTAGCTACTTGCTCACGCTCTTTCTGGGCAGCAGTCTTCTCGGCAGGCTTAGGTGCTGGTGCTGGTTGGTCTTTAGCGACCTGTGAAGCATTAGCTCGGTTCTGGGCAGCAAAGTATTTATCGGCGGCATCGGCATAACTTATACGGAATGTTCGGTTAGAGTTAGCGTAACGCTTAGCATAGGCTTCATTGGTCTTCTTGAATAGATCGTATATCTCATTAGCAGTCTTAACGGCTGGATCAGTATTAAAGTTCGGGTCTGATTCCTCAAACTTAAAGGTTGGTATCACACCCTGACGTTGTAATCTGGCTAGGTCAGTAGCCACATCTTGATCCTCTTGGGTCTGAAAGGCCTGTATATTCTGTTGCAGTATAGAGTTGTTGTATTCGGTTAACAACTTATCAGCACGCGTAACTTGGGCAGCAGCATCCATAGCGAACTGTGAGGCAGCTGTGTCATCAGCGAACTTAAAGCCGATCGGTAATTCACTAGGATCTTTGAACTGGACTATCTTCTGAGTCTCGCCGTCCATAATTCGAGTAGTCAGAGTCGGCAGTCTACCCATGACATACTCAGTGGGTGTGCCTAGATTGACTGGTGCTGGTGTGGCCGGCTCATCGTCATCGTCTTCAATGATAGGGGCTGTCGTGACTGGAGCAGGCTCTACTGGAACGGAGGGGGTGAGCACCGCCGTTCCAGTAGGGGATGCTTCAGTTGGAGCAACAGTTTCTGTTGTAGGTGTGACTGGTTCAACGGGCGTGACTACAGCTGGTGGCTCAACAACTCCAGCCTGTCCTCCCTTAGCCTGATACAAAGCAGTCAACTTAGCGGCTTGAGAGCTTAAGTCCTGCCTAAGATTGATAACAGGAGCAGTAGGGGGTACAGCTGGCGCTGGAGGTGCTACTACTGGAGCTTCAGTATTCATTGGCTATAGTATACCACATTAGCGTGGTGTCAAACTACCTATATCAGTTGGTGCTTGTGGTTGAGCAGTCGGGCTTAGATTAGGAGCGCCTTGCGGTGCAACTGTCTGCATGATGCCTTGAATACCGGGCACACCTATTTGTGGGCCACCAGCCATTGGTGCAGGAGGTAATGGTCCTGGAGGGGCTGCTGGAGCACCAGGCAGTCCTTGACCTGCGCCTGGTGGCATGGGCATTGGTGCTTGACCAACTTGAGGTAATGGCATACCTCCCGTCTGTGGCATTTGTGGTTGCATCGGCACTTGTGGTGGAGCAGGGATAGTGGCCTGTATTTGTGGTGGTAACGGTGCAAGTGGTTCTGGTTGTTCAGATACTTCATCAAGTTCAGTACGGATACCTAGTCGCAGGGCTGAGGCTTGGACAAACTGGATAATCCTGTCCTGTATCTTCTTTTTAGTGTGGAATAGGAAGTCATCGCTTATCATTTCCTTACGCAGTTGGTCTAGGTATTCAGGTGTAATATCATCTCGGGGTTCAGGCTTATCACCTTTCATTAGGGTGGCGAAGTCAGCAATAGCCTCACGGTCTTCATCTTGGTTATTGATGTCCATGGCCAGCTCTTGAGGTTGTGTCTTCCACTTAACCAGGTTGTCATAGAGCTTCTGTGGGTTATCCATGTGCATCTGCTTGTAGTAATCAACTGGGGCTAGGAACTGTAACTCAGCTGCATTCTGGGCCTTAGCTTCTTGCCTAGCTTTATCGCCTGACGGCTGGTCGTAGACACGGATAGTCATGCCTTTCTTAACCTTGTCTTGATGCATTTCTACAAAGTCAAATGTGCCGTCACCACCCTCAGCTGTGACAGTATGAGCATCGGTGTACCAAACTGTTATCATCTGGGCTAGGCAGCGGTAATACTCGCCTAGGCCACGATTCATAGCTCTAATGATCTTATCTTGCCGTCCACTAGCCTGATTCTTGATAAGGATAGCTTCACTAGCAGTCTTAGTCTGGTCAGCATCATCGCCCCTAAACTGGCTTGGTGTACCGAGGATACTGTGCAGGACATCACGGTTGTTGTTCTTGTCGGCTATAAGCTCGGCTGATACTAGGTGTGGCTCGATCTGCTTGTAAATGTCATCGATCGACTGTCCCGGCTTAGCCTTAACAATGACTGATTGATTAGGATCGCCAGTCAGGTTCTCCAGCGCATCATCACTCATTGCTCCAGCTAGCACAATCCTAAAGCCATTGGCTGTGGATAAGTTATCAATAATCTGCCGACCTTCTTTGTTCAATATGTCCTGCACTGGCACAGCGTTCTCAACAGCCGAGGTGAAGTCTATCCAGTGTGATCCCTCATTGAATAGGTTGAACGGTATATACATTTTGTGGTGAGTGTTCAGGAAGTTCTCACCTTCGCCCTCATACAGCCAGTTCGGGTCCTTACGCTTGTCTAGGACTAGGTTCTGAATGTACCAACAAATAGCTTCCTCGGGCTTGTTGTCTTCATAGTAGGTGAACTTAACTTGGCGGTAGGCCAGTTCTTTGCTGACATTGACCAGACCCTTACGCTTGATGCCATAGATCTTCATTATCTCTTGTTCTTTTTTAGGGAACTTGGCAATCAACCCCTCGATACTGTCTTTCATCACCTCACAGATAAATGCTGGGTTCTGTCCACGCCTGACGTTCTTATCGACAATTAGGTTGATAGGATTAACCCGTCTAGGTATAAGCTCGCCCTTACCGCCGTACAATGGATTCCAGTCAATAGTCAGTACACCAACATATTGTGCTAGTAAGTCAAGCGTTACGGCTTCCAGTTCAGCATCAAGCCCCATGATCTCGCTGTGGCACTTCATGTAGGTTAGTAAGTCAGCGGCTAGGATCTTGCCGTACTTAGTCTTATCGGCCGGGTAAACCTCCGGCTGGGCGATACTAGCCGTGATGTAGGCAATCATAGCGTCAACACCCACAAACAATTCGTTGTCCTTATAGGGTGTCTGGTAGTGATAGAGGATGTTCTCGTCTATCTGGTCACCCCGTATCATACGCATATTCTTGATGCGCTTGTTACGCAGGTTGAAGTTCAGTGGACCATTGAAATAGTCAACCGAGTCGTTAATCCGGTTATGCAAGTTCTGAATAATAAACTCATCGGGCAAGTTGAGGTCAAGCAGCGGTACATTCTCTAGTAGTCCATCACGCTTACTGATATCATCGACTACGGTGTTTGATAGTGGTGGTGAGTATAGGTTTGGGTTAATGGTAATGCTCCATAATAATTATAAATAATATACCACTTATTGCCAGTAGAAACGATAATCGACTTTGCATGAGTGGCATTTTACAAATAGCTCGCCCATGCCCAGCGGTATTTCTTTAGCTGGATACTCGGCCCCAAAGTTGACTACTAAGATGTCCCGGTTGATATGAAACAGGCGGTAGCGGCAGCGCATACAGAAGAACGGCACATCTGCCGGCAGGTTAACAGGACTTAAGATAACGGCTATCTTCACCTGCGTCTCCACTCGTCTCTAAACCGTGGCTCTTTGACAACTTTGCTTAAGTCTATGCCGACACTGGAAGTAGTGCCGTCTGGGTTACCAGAGTGCGGAGTTTTGAAACGATCCTCGCCTGGTGGTTTTTGACGGATAATCTCTTTCTTCTGCAAGGCTTCGTACATATTCTGCTCCAGACCGTAGCGTGTAGCGTCTAGCAAGTGGTTGTCTATGTCTTCGGGCTTATTGATAATCTTACCATCCCGGTCAGTTTGCCATAAGTAATTCCTAAACTCTTTGCCTAGGTTTATGCTCCGCTGGGTATAGTAAATCATCTGATCTTGGATAAACTGAATACCCATATTAACCGACCCCTGACCTTTGATGGCTGGGTAGATGTTCACTCCATAGAAAGCTATCTCGTCTATCGATTTAGGCTCTGAGCTGTCGGCACAAATAGGAACTTGTACTGGTTGGGACAATATAAAGTCAGCGATTACCTTGTTGCTAAGCCCCTTGCGGTATAGTATCTCGTCAAGAATGAACCCACGCTTGTATGAGTAAATATCTATGATAGCCGTTGGGTCGTTAGAATAACCGAAGTCTAGCCCTCTGACTATTAACTCGGCATCGGCCGGTATGCTACTTATCTCTGCCCAATCTTTATAGATCCTAGACTCTTGATTGATAGGTTCGCCTAGCCATTTGTGCTTGAATAGCCCCGGTCGGTTAAGTTTATCGCTCTCGATCTCGTCTTTGATAACCTGAGGCATCCAGCCATACTTCTCAGCTATATCGTAGTTGGTGTTGATTATTAAGGTATTAGGTCTACCTTGCAATACTAAGCGAGTATGCACTGGGTCTTCTTCAAGCAGTCGGTTGTAGGTATAGATAATCTGGCTGCCTGGCTTTCTAATTGTCGGGGTAAGTATCTCAAGCGATGAACTGGAGACCGTCTGGGCTTCCTCACACCACGCAATATCGATGCCCTCAGTAGACTTAATGTTCTGTTCGTTTAGATGCAACCCCTTGAATAAGAAGTCCGAGCCGTTGATTGTATTAACGATAGTCTTATCGGTTATCTTGAAGTCGGTTAGTTCATACTGGCGTATCAAGTCAACCAGCAACTGATACGATGAGTCAGCGATCGAGTTCTGGTATTCACGAAAGCAGGCTATGCGCTTCTGTGATGATCTGGCTCTAACAAGTAATACTCGGGCAACGGTGTGTGACTTTAAACTATAGCGTCCACCATAGACGGCGGCTTCATGCCAGTCATTATCGAATAGCCGCTTATATTCAATCGGTATCTCAACTGTTAGGGCCATCGATGAACTTTACTAGGATTGGCTGAATAGTAATATTGTTAGTTATGGTTTCTTTGGAATATCCTTTTAGTTTTAAAGCGGTTTCTAAATATTTATGCCTAACTAAATAGTCGGGCTGAACATCAACAAAACTTTCTTCTGACTTTACGCCCATGACTATAGCTTTAGTAGCGCCTAAGCCATCATCTAACACTTGCGACAGCTTTTCATCGGATATACCCATTTTTTCTATGAGTTCACGGAAACCTATAGAGCTAGTAACTTTCTTGGGGTTTTCTGCCGTAGCTGGAGAGTAACCAGCTCTAACCATTGCTTTACTAAGGTTGCCACCATTTTCGACTATTTCTTTTATGACCATTTTTTGACGAGTGGTTGCCATTTGTTGGGATTATACCACTAATGCCTTAACCCCTCAAACATATCAATTTCTTTAGTCGCTTTAGTTCGACGCTTAGACTTTTTAGACGTGCCCTCATCATACCAGGCTTGTCCAGCAAACTGCTTATCCTCACGGGTTTTTACCCATTTGTCCCATTTGGCATTCATGACCCACCAATGCGAGTTGCAATAGTAACGGACAATCTTGAAGTTAGTAGCTAGACCAATAGCCGGGCGTCCGCATTTAGAGCAGACCTCACCTAGGTAGGGATTCATACCACTCCTCGGTAATCTTAGTATCAACAAACTCTAGCAAAACCTTGTCATCATCATAGGCATAGCCTCTATTACGGTTCTTGGTAATCTGCACAGCTATCTTGTCGGGTATGTCTTTATCCCGGTGGACAAACAGCACAATGTCAGCGTCCTGGGCTATCGAACTACTGCCCTTAAGTTCATCGTTGTCTAGGGCGGCAGATTTGGTGCCAGACTTACGGACGTGGCTCATAACAACTATCGGGATATTATGGCGTATGGCATTCTTTTTGATTTCTTTGGTTATGTTACTCAGGCTCTCAACGGCGTGTTCAATCTCTCTACTGAAGTAGTGAATATGGTCGATGAAGACAATCTCAGCGCCGTTCTTTTTAGCCGTCTTGATTAGCCCATCGACTGATTGCCAGTCTAGCTCGTCTTGGAGTTGAAATAGGATCGGCAGCTTAATGAGACTGTCCTGATAAACGTGGTAGATACGTGAGCCGATCTCTTTCTTGGTCATTTCAAGCGTTACAAACAGCACAGTCGTACCATTTTTAGCAATATTGACAGCCATGTTTAAGGCCAGCGCCGACTTACCGTGGCTGGTGCGGCCGGCAATGACACTAATCTCGCCCGGCACAAAGCCCTTAGTTAGTTTATCGATAGCATCATAGCCACTGGACAAGCCCTGCATCTTGCCAAAATTATGATAATGCTCAAGGATATCGTCTTCAAGTTCACCGATAGCTACTAGCTCAAACTCTTTGCTTTTATTGGCAGCGTAGCCCTCCATGACATTGCTCATGTCTAACCAAGCTGCTTGCTGGAGGGTCTGGGGCAACTTACTAAATATACGCTTTAGAGTTTTTAGGCTATATTGATCGTCATTCATGGTCAATTTCTTGGATCTCTGCTCTCTTAAGTTCGACGTATAGCTTGCCTAGGCTAATCGCTTCGGATCGGCATAGTTCTTCGAGGTCTTTGTTGTCAGGCGATAACTCGGACAGCTTTTTTACTTTTAGGTAGTGTTCTAGCTGTTCTTTGATGTCTTTACCAAGCCAACGAATATTGCGTAGTCGAGCGAACTCCCAATAGTTCATAGCTTCCGGCATTGGCGGATCAAAGGTCGATTGCCATAATTTTGCGTTTATTAAGCTCATTGTTTATCCCCCATTAGTTGTCTAACAACACTTGGTGGCTCATCGCCATCAGGGTTGTCCATTAGTTTTATTACCTGTGACCACTTGTCGGCTAGCTGGGCCGGGCTATTAACCTTAACTTGGTACGGCTTGTCTTTAAGCTGGCAAGCGAACAGCGCCACCTCGCTCACCATGTCGATGCCATGTATTTCTAATAAGCCAATCAACTTCGGTAGTTGTAGGTTGTCAACATAGAAGCCGCCTAAGTTATCACTGAATATCTGGCAGACTTGCTTGGCTTGAGCCAGTATATGCCCCTTTGCTTTGTTTGGCTTAGAAAGCTTAATAGGCTTGAAGTTCGATTTAAACTCAGCAGTACCTGTCTTGTCTACTGTCTTGTCTTTATTAGGTTCTACGCTAACGTTACGAGGTTCTACGTTTTCATTGAACCTAGGTTCTACCTTTTGGTTGAACCTCTTTTTGGCTTTATTGATTTTAATAATTATCCCGTATGGGGCGTGAGTAAGCTCTAAATAGCCAGATTTTTCTAATTTAATAAGATTTTGCGAAATATTATTGCGTGCTTTCCCAATATCTTTAGCTATTTCTTCTAATTTTATAGGTTTTTTACTTAGAACCCAACCGTAATCTTCTTTGATTAAAGTCATTTTATTAAGACACCACATAAATTCCCACACCGCTGAGCCCATTGATTGTTGATGTTTTGGTTCGAGTAGACCATTACTGATCTCTATATAAAAGCCTTTCATGGTTTCATGATCTCTTCAACAAAAACTAAGGCCATATATTCACCGATCATCGACCTAAATTCTCTATACAAATCTGCCTCAGTAATAGTTTTTTTATTTGAAAGGTTTTTAAGTTGTTCGCTGCGATCAATGATTAGCCCTCGGTCTTTTGCCGAGCGTTCGATTATTATTTTTGTATCTTCCACTTTTATATCCTCTCTAGAGGGTAGCAAAAAGGCACCGTTGCTGGTGCCTCTCTGTGTAGATCTTCGCAATATCTAGCGTAGCACAGATTAGCTGCCCGTCAAGTTAATTATTATGGGCAGCATCTGCGAAGATCTACCCTTGCTGTGATGCTACCACAAAAATCTAGCGTATTCAATATGTGTATAAGTCTATTGACAGCACATCGCTCGCTGTGGTAGTATCTAGTCATGTCGGCTGCTACAAGCAAACGGCGTAACATTAACAATCTGACAAGCGTGGCCTGTAGGCGAAACTCCTGCCTGACGAAAACCAATAGGGTTGCGCTACCTCAGATTTAACAATACTAACAATAAACAAGGAAAAGATACCATGGACGGTATGACCTACGAAGACTTGCCAAGGCGAGTTAACAAAAAAACTAATAAACGTTTGGTAGAAAAGCTACCTAAAAAGCTAGCTATCGCCGAGCTGGAACGCTTGAGTAGCAGCACTATAGTGTGGTACATCATCAAGCGACACCGGGTTGTGCTGATGTTCAACCTGATACTATTCGAGAATATGTATCTGATAGCCAAGCTACTGAAACTAATTTAAGAGAGATGGAGTTTAGGGAGGTGACATGAACATAGCAATCGATTATCAACCAAGCCAATTTGACCTGACTGAAATAATCAGGCGTAGGATCGGCATTAGAAACTTGCTTGTGAGCTTCCACGAAGCCCTACAAGCCCTTGAAACCTACAAAGACGACAATCTTACGATCGTTACTTAAATATGGCCGTACAGAGCCTCTACGGGATGATTTATGAACTCTGACAGTGACGCAGATTGTACCAACGGTGATTGCCCGATATGTTACGGGGATGAATCATGACCGAATTAGAGTTATATCTACCTGAATTGAATAAAGTTCAGATGGAGTGGCTAGACAACTATATAGCCCTCAAGGTAGTCGAGGCTGAGAAAGCTCAGATAATTAAGATTATGGGGGGGAGTGATGAATAACGATAATTTCGACCAATGGCTAGAAGACCAGATATGGAAAGCTCAAAACCCAGATTGGAATGAATAAAGGAGCTACTATGAACAATAACCCCGAAAGGAAAATAGATGTACAAATTTCTTAATCAAAAAGGTAATAGTATCGTCTCTGAACACGGTAATCAAAAGTGGAAGATTGGCGAGTGGGTTCACGTTGATGGTGAAATGAAGTGTTGCGAGAACGGACTTCACGCTTCTAAAACAGTTTACCAAGCTTTTAGTTATGTCCAGGGCTCGGTGTTGGCTAAAGTTGAAGTCAAGGGCAAGCATGATGATGAGGACGATAAATCAGCTTATTCTGATATGCGGATTGTTAAAGCCTATAAATGGACTAAAAAAGACTCAGTCGCATCAAGTATCTATTCGGCTGAATTGTGTTTGAAAGAGTTTGAGAAGCTCTATCCTGGTGACGACAGACCACGCAAAGCTATAGACGCAGCTAGGGCTGTTCTAGCCCATGATACGGCTAAAAATCGGTCAGCAGCATGGTCAGCACGGTCAGCAGCATGGTCAGCATGGTCAGCAGCAGGGTCAGCACGGTCAGCAGCAGAGTCAGCAGCAGAGTCAGCAGCACGGTCAGCAGCAGAGTCAGCAGCAGGGTCAGCAGCACGGTCAGCAGCAGAGTCAGCAGCAGGGTCAGCACGGTCAGCAGCATGGTCAGCACGGTCAGCAGCAGAGTCAGCAGCAGAGTCAGCAGCACGGTCAGCAGCAGAGTCAGCAGCAGGGTCAGCAGCACGGTCAGCAGCAGGGTCAGCACGGTCAGC
>Ga0307374_10001740_pt1 | contig 39920 bp, 32 predicted proteins | sample OX3MG_FD_202532 | JGI IMG/M metagenome (GOLD analysis project Ga0307374, IMG submission 202532) | Soil microbial communities from Risofladan, Vaasa, Finland - OX-3 | ecosystem: Environmental > Terrestrial > Soil > Coastal area > Acid sulfate soil | place: Finland: Risofladan, Vaasa | collected... | reverse complement strand
TTCGACGTTTTGTGTCTTCTGCTTCATGGCGACGCCAGCAGTGCGTCGGGGGGCGTAGACGAAGCTGGCACCGAATGCCAAACCGACCGGCATCCACCCGGCACCCATAAGCAGAGTGAAGTCCCGGGCTGAAAGATCGGACACGAACGGGGGGCGGCCGCCCTCGTGTCCGGACACCGGACGCACCGCCGTTCCCACCAGCTCCACGTCAATGTGATGTGTGCGCACTTCCACCTGAACCCGCACTCCCGCCACTCCGTGACCGTGGACCTTGGCGCATTCGGCCTGCAGCTGCGCCGCCGCGCCCGAGACAGCGGCATTGTGGGCATCGGAAGCCACCGAGATCGCTCCTTGGCCCCAGTTCCACACCCCCACGGGGACCGAGACCACTGCCACCCCGCAGACGAGGTCGACTGGCTCCCACCCGGCCGCGTGCAGGAGCAACGCTTCGTCTATGGAGAGATCAGACGTGATGCCCCGCGCCCCCGTGGGCGGCGAAGCCACGGCGAGCGACTGGGCCCCCTGGAGCATCTCGGCCCTCAAGTCCGCACCCGCAGCGTTGTTCATCGGAGGCTGACGGTTGGTCTGGGCACCGGAACATCGTCGAATTCCTTGAAGCGGCGCATCCGGTTGCCGCGCAGAGTGCAGTCGATGACCTCGTCACCTTGGGACAGCTCGCGCTTCTCGACCTCAATGCGGGCCCCGTGCAGCGCATCACCGAGAAGCTGCTGGCGGACGTGTTTGCGGGCCAGTTGCCGCACGGCCATGTGCGCCTTGCCCACCTGCTCCACCTCGTGGGGGCCGGTCGGGCCGCCCCAGGTCCGGGCCCCCTCCATCAGGTACTCGGTCATGCAGTAGGCCCACACCCGCACCGACGCCAGCGCCGCCACCACGGAGACCGGCATGTACCCGGCCTCAATCGACTTGGTCAGGCGTTGTCCGGCCAGGTAGGTGCTCCACGGCACTCCACCGGCCGGTGGTGGACCCCCTTCCACCAAGACGGCGGTACCCAGGAAATGAAATTCGGTCGTTCCGGTGTCGGCCAGGTGCGACACCCGGTCCAACACACCGATCACCCCATGGGCGCCCTGAGAGGTGGCCTCTTCCAGCATCCGTGCATACGCCGTTCCATAGCCCTGGGCCCACGCATCCTCCACCCACTTCTGCTCAATGTTCTGGCCCCACATCCGATGTTCGTTGGAGACGAAGCCGTGCGGGCAACGGTACGTCTCGGAGTAGGAGCCGGCGCCTTGCTGGCCGCCGACCCAGGGAGAGACCCCGCGCATGAACCCCGAGCCCGCCCCGTACCAGCCCCACCGCATGACGCAGTATCCCTGCACCAAGGAGACCGGTTGCAGCCCGAGGTCGAGGCAAGCCGCGAAGTCGGGCACGCTCAGTCCGGACGAGAATCCACTCGAACCGAGGCGGCGCAGGGCAGCCTCGGGCAGGTCGGGTGTGGCGTCGGCCATCAGTTGTCCAGCGAAATGATGGTGATCGGCTTGGGCAACGTGACCGTTCCGGTGGTTTTGGTCACCGCTGTGCCGAGGGCCAGGAACTCAATGGTGTGCGATCCCCACTGGTGGGATTTCTCCTCTAGGCGGACGCCCACGATTCCGCTGGCCTTGAGCTCCCCGGCCTCATCCTGCATCCTGGTCATCGCCAGCTCCCTGGCCTCGTAGAGCGCCTGGGTGAAGTTCGGCAGCTCCACGTTCTGCCCGACCGAGCCCAACGCCTGGGTGAACTTCCGGTGGGCGATGTGGTACACGCAGGTCCCCATGACCAGGCCCTGGGGGACATGCCCGGTCTGCATGAGCGTCCAGAAATCCTGACCCGAGAGGTCTGAGGTGAAGGGTTTGCCCAGCGCGTTGAGGTAGGAGGTGCCGTCCTCGGCCTTGACTGCGGTCCCGAAGGCGATGAACTCGGCGGAGTCACTCCCCCACTCGTAGTAGTTGACGTCGAGCCGCACCCCGACGACGCCGTCGGCACCCAGCTCCTGCGCCTCCTCCTCCATCCGATTCATCGCCAGCTCCCGGGCGGTGTACATGGCCTCGGTGAGCTTGGTCAGCTCCTGGCTCTCCCCCCACTTCCTGGTCTGGAGCCCTATGTGGTAGATCGACGAGCCCATGACGAAGCCGAGTGGGTGGAAGCCGGCCTCTTTCACCAGCAGGAACTCGTTGACCGAGAGATCCGAGGTGAAGAGGCCGTGCTCCAGCTCCTCAAGGCGGTGGGCGGCGCCCTGGGGCAGGTCTTGGGGCACGGTCACGATGACCCTCCTATCACGATGTTCTCAAGAGCGAGACGGGTCTTCTCACTTCGGGCAGCTTCTTCTTGAAGGGTGGAAAGGAGCCGGGTGAGCCAGCCATCCATGCCCACCTGCTCGCTGCGGATGCGGATCCCACCCGACGCATGGCCGACACTGCAGCGCACGGTGGGTCCTTCGACATCGGCGCGTAGCGTGTCGTCACCCAACTTGATCTGCACCGACTTGATCTCATCAGACTTGCGGAAGCGCCCACCAGTGCGCTCGACCGTAATCCGGTTGCCCAGGACGTCGGAGAGCTGCGCCACCAGCAATTTGAGCGTGATGCCCAGATCGGAGCTGTTGGACGCCAGTTGCGCGATGGCCAGGCTCAGGTCGAAGGCGCTGTCGCCGCCCGCGCCGGCTGGTTCCATGGACATTGTCGGCATCGTACTGCTCGGCCCGTGGCGGGGAGCGGGCGGCTCAGGATGGGCGAGGCTCACAGATGACCACGGGAATGTCCCGACCGGTCTTCTTCTGGTAGCCGGCGTACCCCTTGTAGGCGCCGACGATCTGGGGCCAGAGCTCGGCTTTCTCCGAGGCCGATGCGGTGCGGGCCCGCATGGGACGGGTCTCGCCCTTGATGGTGATCTCCACGTCGGGGTTGGCGGTCAGGTTGCCGTACCACAGGGGGTGGCGATCGTCGCCCCCCTTGGAAGCCACCAGCACCACCCGGTGCTCATTGTGGACCGGGGAGGTGAGCATGGTCGAGCGCTTCTCCCCCGACTTGCGCCCGATGGTGTGCAGCTCGACGGCCGGCATGCCGAAGGCGGAGCTCAGCACCCGTCCTCCGCTGAGGCGCAGGATCGCCTTGTGCGCCCGATTCATGAGCCTCAGCCCGATATCGGCGCGAGCGTCCTTCTTGTCCATGGCAGTCCCTTCGTCCGGTGGGGCCACCGTAGTGGCGGGGCCATGAGACCGAAAACGGGTGGACTCCGACCCGGCGAATTCTGCGGCTTCCCTGGGCCGGTATCGTTACCACCCGGGAACCGAGAGGCACCTGTCGGACCACAGCACACACAAGGAACCTGGTGACTCCACGTCGACGACCCCGGGCGCGGCCACACCTCGCATCAGTCATACGCCGATGCCGTCTCGCGGGCGCGCTTTTGTCAACCGGCCTGTGCGCGCTGGCCATGACCGGAGTTCCTGCTGCATCCGCAGCCCCACCGCCGCAATGGTCGCCGGTGCACCCGGGTGACTTCCCCGATCCCAGCATTTTGGCGTACGACGGCACCTACTACGGGTTCGCCACGCAGAGCTTCGCTCCGTCGGGCCAGACCGTGAATGTGCAGGAGTCGACCTCCACCGATGGCGTCACCTGGACCTCCCTCAACTCCGACGCCCTCCCGCACCTCCCGGCGTGGGCCAGGTCCGGCAACACCTGGGCCCCCACCGTGGCCTACAACGGCAGCAAGTTCGTCATGTACTACGCCGCCACCCAGGCCTCCGACGGCGACCAGTGCATCGGCCTCGCCCTCGCCTCCTCCCCCGGAGGACCCTACGTCGACAACTCATCGGCGCCCGCCGTGTGCCAGAACGGCACCGACGTGGCTCCCAGCATCGACAATGGCAATTACGGTGGCAGCATCGACCCCGACATCTTCACCGACAAGGGGGTCTCCACGCTGATCTGGAAGAGTGACGGCAACCACATCGGCATCAATGCCTCCATCTGGTCCCAACCGCTCTCCGCCTCCCTCACCACGTTCGCCGGCACTGCGACGCAGATCCTGCAGAGCGACCAGCCCTGGCAGAACGGGATCGTCGAGGGGCCCGACATGACGGACCGGGGCGGCACCGACTACCTCTTCTACTCTGGCGGGGACGAAGGGTCCGCCAACTACGCCATCGGCTACGCCCTGTGCGCCGGGGGCCCCTCTGCCGTCTGCACGGACGGTTCGTCGAACCCGATTCAGAGCTCCGCCGCCGGCATGTCGGGACCAGGCGGACCGGCGGCATTCTCGTCACCGGGCGGCCAGCTGATGCTCGCCTTCGCGGCGTGGCAGGGGACGACCGTCGGCTACCTGAGCTGTGGCATCCGCCCCATGTACCTGGCCACGGTGACCTTCGGGCCGGGACCGGGCGGTGTCCCCTCGCTCTCCCCGGGAACGAGCACGGGGAGCGCCGGCAGCCCGGCCTGCGCCGTCCCGCCCCCTCCGCCGCCCGGCTACTGGCAGGTGGCATCCGACGGTGGCGTCTTCAGTTTCGGCTCGGCTCATTTCTACGGGTCGACCGGGTCGATGCGCCTCAACAAGCCAGTGGTCGGCATGGCGGCCACCGCTGACCGGAAGGGCTACTGGCTGGTGGCCAGCGACGGTGGCGTCTTCACCTTCGGTGACGCCGGTTTCTACGGCTCGACCGGCTCCCAGACCCTGAACAAACCGATCGTGGGCATGGTCCCGAGTATCGACGGCCGCGGCTACTGGCTGGTGGCCAGCGACGGTGGCGTCTTCACATTCGGTGACGCCAGGTTCTACGGCTCGACCGGGGCCGACACGCTGTCCTACCCGATCACGGCCATGGCGCCGGGTTACCTCGGCGGCGGCTACTGGCTGGTCGATGCCAACGGCCAGGTCTTCAGCTTCGGGGACGCCGCCTATGCGGGCCAACCCCCGTTCGCACCGGGCGGGTACCGGATCACCGGTATGGCCTCCACCGGGGACACGGACGGTTACTGGTTGGCCAGCGCCAACGGCAACGTGGCCAACTTCGGGGACGCCCCGCCGGACGGCTCGCTCATCGGCCAGACGTTGAACGGGCCGATCGTCGGGATGAGCGCCACGGCCGACGGTGGGGGCTACTGGCTGCAGGGATCCGACGGGGGCATCTTCTGCTTCGGTAAAGCAGCCTACGAGGGCTCCATGGGAGGCCAGAGGCTCAACGCCCCCATGGTGGGCATGGCCTCAATGTGAGCAGGGCCTATCCTGGGGACGACCAAGGGAGGACGCGGCAATGGCGAGCCACACGGACGGATTCGAGTTGCGGGGGGTCAACCATCTGGCCCTGGTCTGCCGGGACATGGCCCGTACCGTCGACTTCTACACCAACATCTTGGGCATGCCGCTGGTCAAGACCATTGAGTTGCCGGCCGGGATGGGCCAGCACTTCTTCTTCGACTGCGGCGGCGGCGACTGCCTGGCCTTCTTCTGGTTCCCCGAGGCACCCGACGGGGTGCCGGGCATCAGCGCGCCGGCGGCCCGACCCGACCAGGGCGACCTGACCAGTGCCGTCGGGTCCATGAACCACGTGGCCTTCGACGTGGCCCCGGAGAAGATTGAGGAGTACCGCGACAGGCTTCTGGCCGCCGGCATCGATTGCTCCGAGGTGGCCAACCACGATGACAGCGAATGGGGCATCAGTAACGCCCTCCACCCCGGGGTCTTCGTCCGCAGCATCTACTTCCAGGATCCCGACGGGATCCTGCTGGAGTTCGCCTGCTGGATGCGCCCCTTCGCTCCCGGCGACATCAATCACCAACCGGCACAGGCCGTCGGGGCCACGACCTCCTGATGCCCCGTCTGCGCCAGGTGCCCAAGGCCGAAGCCACGGCACCCATCGTCACCAGCATGTACGAGTGGCTCTTCGAGGGTCGCGACCCGGTGGCAGAACCGGGCCGCTGGGACGGCACCACGGGCGACTGGTGGACTGTCTTCGCACTCGTGCCCGATGTTCTCGACCACGCGGTGAAGGGGTTCGGCCTCTATCAGTCCCCCCAGCGGATCATGGACCCCAGGTTGCGCGAGTTGGGCCAGATCCGGGCCGGGTGGGCCGCCGGCAGCCAGTTCGTGTTCTCCCAGCACGCCAAGTCGATGCGCGACATGGACATGCCCGAGGAAAAGATCACCAGCATTCCCGCCTGGACGGTGGCCGACTGCTACAGCCCCGCCGAGCGTGCCGTCCTGGCCTACACCGATTGCCTCGTGTACGACTTGGGCCGGGTGCCCGACGACCTCTTCGCCGAACTCAAGCGGCATCTCGGCGACGAAGAGATCCTGGAGCTCACCTACATCACCACCCTCTACTTCGGGCACGCCGTCATGTCGCGTGCCCTGCGCACCGAGTTCGACGACCGCGACGAGACCATCATTGAGGTGCCCGGCCCAGCGGGGGCATCCGCCATGCATCCCGGTCCAGCCGGGTGACGGCAGCCCACGTCGTCGTCGCATCCGACGAGGCGCGGCACTCCCCCGATGCCGACGACCTGTGGAACGAGTCCTACTACGCCGACTTCGTGCAGGCCGACGGGACGTGGGGCGGCTGGCTCCGGCTGGGTCTCTACCCGAACCGTCAGGTGGCGTGGTGGACCGCGTGGATCGTGGGGCGGGAACGGCGTGGTGTGTGCTCGGTCGACTATACCGTCCCGGTTCCCGCCGGTACCGGGCTGGTGGCCGAGGAGGCGGGCACCCGGATAGAGCTCGATCTGCGCCGGCCGCTGGCAGAGTTCCGGATATCGGCGGACGCGCCGGCCGAGGTGTTCGCGCACCCCGAGGACGCCTACACCGGCACCGGTGCGACGGCGGCCCGCCTGGCGGTGGACCTGACCTGGACGACCGACGGCACTCCCTACCACTACGACCTCACCTCACGCTATGAGATCCCCTGCCTGGTGTCGGGCACGGTCACCATTGACGGCGAGGCGCTCGCGGTGGACGGCCAGGGGCAGCGGGACCACTCCTGGGGGGTGCGCGACTGGTGGGCCTTCGGGTGGTGCTGGTCCTCGGCTCGCCTCGACGACGGGACCAGGGTGCACCTGGCGGACATCCGGATGCCCGGCTTCCCCATCGCCTTCGGCTATGTCCAGGGACCGCCCGGCGGCACCGGCGGCACCGGCGGCACCGGCGGCACCGGCGGCACGGTCCACCCGATCACCGAGTTGGGGGTCAGCGAGGTGGTGGGGGCCCACGGCTTCCCCACCTCCGCCCGGATCGACATCGGCACCGCAGGCACCGGAGGGACCGCCCTGGGCATTGACGTCACGCCCTTGGCTTACGGGCCTGTCCTCCTGCGCAACGACGACGGGAGGACCAGCCACTTCCCGCGGGCCATGGTGCGCTACCGGGCCGATGACGGCCGGGCGGGTCTGGGCTGGATTGAGTGGAACCAGCCCGATCCGGGCTAAGTGCACCATCGGCTGGACGGGGCGCCACTACCCTTCATCCTGTGTCCCGCCGCCTTCCCGCACCCGTCACACGCTCCCTGACGGTCCTGGGGGCCGCCGCGCTGGTACTCAGCACCTGGGGCGCGGCGGCCGGGGCCGCTCCCTCGTACACAGCCGCCGACACCTGGATCATCAAGGCCATAGGGACCGAGCAGCACGTGGGCAGCGTGCACATCAAGGGTTCCATCACGCAAGGCACCACCACCATCAACGTGTCCCTCGTGGTCAATGGGGACGGTGAAGGTGGCGGAACGTTCGTGGAGTCGGGCAGCGTCATCCAGCTCAAGCGGGTCGGGCCGCTCCTCTACTTCAACGCCCCCCGGAAATTCTGGCACGCCCATGCCACCGCGGCCCGGGCGAGGGCCTACGGGGGGAAGTGGATTGAGGTGTCGGCGCTCGACAAGCGCTTCCAGTCCTTCGACCAGTTCCTCAATGCGGGCGACCTGGTGGCTGCGGTCTTCGCGGGCCACCCGACGCCGCTGACCGTGAGCGGACCGACCAGGTACCAAAGGCACACGGTCGTGATCCTGGGTGACACCTTCACCCAGAAGGGCAAGCGGAGCACGGGGTCCATGTACCTTTCGGCCACCGGCCCGGCCATCGTCTACAAAATTGTGGAACGGAGCCCCACGGAGAGCGGGACCATCACCTTCAGCCACTACGGCCCGGCGGTCTCCATCACCACGCCGCCCGAGCCGATCAACCTGTCCTAGCGGAGCAGGTCGCCCAGGATCCCGCCGGCGGCGCCCGCCTCAACCGCCCGCCCCTCGTGCTCGGGCATGTAGTGACCGATGACGCCGGCCAGGACGGGAATGGGCATCGACTGCAGCCAGATCCGCCCCGGGCCCGTGAGCACGGCGAAGTGGTGGCCGTCCTTGCCCATGTAGCGGTTGGCCAGCCCGGGCACCCTGATCACCGAGAAGGTGACGGAGGACTGGAACATCCCGACGTGTCCCGGGTGTGCCCGCATGGTCTGCCCGGCCACCAGGTCGAAGGCCAGCACCTCGCCGGAAAGGTCCACGAAGGCCCGGCCGGTGCCGCCGATCTTCTGCAGGATGAAGCCCTCCCCACCGAAGATGCCGCCACGGAACGACTGCTGGAACCCCATGCCGAGCTCGATCCCGGGCGTGGCGGCCATGAAGCCGTGGCGATGGACCATGAACTCGTTGCCCGGGGCGACGTCGATCGGCAGGATGTGGCCGGGAACCTTGGAGGCGAACGTCACCGATCCCACCCCGCCCTCGGCGGTGAAGGTGGACATGAAGATGGAAGCGCCGCTCACGGCCCGCTTGACGGCACCCATGATCCCCTTGCCGGCCATGCCGCCGCCGGTGCCGGTGGTGAAATTGATGGAGTCGGTCATCCAGCTGAACTCCCCGGCCTCCGACACGATCGACTCACCCGTTTGGAGGGTCAGCTCCAGTACCGGCATGACCGTCCCGTGAATCTTCTCTTCCATGGCGACCTCCCACACTGTGGCTAGCAAGGCTTGCTGGCGCCACCGAGCGTATTGGTTCCCCCGGCCACGTGCATCCCGCACGCGCTCACGCCGGCAGGTATCCCTTTCCCACGAACGTGAAGAGCTTCAACCCGGGATCGAACCGCCCGGGCGCGCCCACCAGCCGGTGCCGGCCCACCGACATCACGTAGGGACCGGGCGGCGCCTCGAACGCCACCTCCTCGAACCCGGCCGCCGTGAAGAGCCGGCGGATGCCCGGCGTGGCATCGGGCGGGCGGCGGTGCCGGGTCCAGACCACGCTGGCCCCGGGGGCGCAGAACCCCGGCAGCGCCCCCACCGTCGCGGCAATGTCGGCGTCGCTGATGTTGCCGAACACGCCACACACCAGCACCAGGTCCGCCGGCACCGAGCCGGCGTAGTGGTGGCCGAGCGACGCGTCACCCTGCACCACGCTGACCTGGGACGACACTCCGGCGGCGGCGGCCCGGGCCCGGGCGGACGCCACCAGCGCCGGGTCCAACTCCACCAGGAGCGCCGACACGTCCCCGGCCCGGCGGTGCCCGGCCACCACCTCAATCACGTCACGCCCCTGCCCGGCGCACAGGCTCACCACCCGGATCGGCCCCGGCCCGGCCGCGTCGAGCACGGCACCCACCATGGACTGCACCAGCGCCAGGCGTACGGAGAGCGCGGAGGCCGGGTCCTCGTACGGCTCGTGCCAGCGCACCCAGTGCGATTCGCCGTCGTGATTGCCATCGGCGGGCATCGGGGACATCCTAGGGTGGCCCCGTGATCAAGTACCTGGGCTCGAAGCGCCGCCTCGTGCCGGTGCTGGCCCGGATTTGCGCCGCCTCTGGTGCCCGCACCGCCCTCGATCTCTTCACCGGCACCACCCGCGTCGCCCAAGCCTTCAAATCCCAGGGCCTCCACGTCACCGCTGTCGACTCGGCCCGCTACGCGCATGTCTTCGCCCAGACCTACATAGAGGCTGACGCTGCCGCCACCGAAGTGGGGGCGTTGCGCGCAGCCGTCGCCCATCTCAACTCGCTCCCCGGCAAGGCGGGCTACGTGCACGACACGTTCAGCCGGCAGGCTCGGTTCTTCCGTCCGCACAACGCTGCGCGTATCGATGCCGTGCGCGACGCCATTGACGCCGAGTATGCGGGGTCACCTCTGTTCCCCCTCCTGTTGACCAGCCTCATTGAGGCGGCCGACCGGGTCGACTCGACCACCGGCGTGCAGATGGCCTACGTCAAGCAGTGGGCACCGCGCTCGGCCAATCCGCTCGAGCTGCGGGTGCCCGAGCTGCTGGATGGACCCGGGCGGGCGGTGCGGGGCGACGCCGTCGAGGTGGCCCCGGGGTTGGGGGCATTCGACCTGGCGTATCTGGACCCGCCGTACAACCAGCACCGGTATTTCACCAATTACCACGTGTGGGAGACCCTGGTGGCCTGGGACGCGCCCGAGTCATACGGCGTGGCCCGCAAGCGGGTGGACGCCCGCGATCCCGCCACCCGGAGCGCGTTCAACTCCAAGAAGACGATGCCCGACGCCCTGGCGGCAGCCGTGCGCGGCGTGGACTGCGCGCTCTTGGTGCTCTCCTACAACGACGAGTCATGGTTGGGGGTCGGCGAGCTGGAGTCCCTGTGCGGCGACGGGCGGGGGGGCCGGCGGGAGGTGGCCACGCTGGCCTTCGACTCGGCGCGCTACGTGGGGGCCCGTATCGGCATCTTCGACCCCGCCGGGCGAAAGGTGGGCCGGGTGGGCCGCCTGTCGAACCAGGAGCTCCTGGTCATCGCCGGTGAGCCCGCCACCGTGCACCGGGTGGTCGGCGCCACCGACTCGATCGGCGCGGCGCGGGCGGATCGGCTTCAATAGGCGCCGTGAGCAAGCACGATCACGCCAACGCCCGACTGGAGGACGCCGACCTCTCGGCCCGCCTGTCCCGGGACGAGGAAGCCAAGAGGCTGAACCGGGCCCAGCTCCGGTTGCTGCATCTGCGGCTGATCAACGGGGGACAGCTCTCGGGGGGCAAGTTGGGCCCGCCGGTCTGCATCATCTTCGAGGGTTGGGACGCCGCCGGAAAGGGTGGGGCGATCAAGCGCCTGGTCGAGCCTTTGGACCCCCGCCACGTGCACATCGCGCCATTCGCCGCGCCGACGCCCGACGAATTGCGCCACCACTTCTTGTGGCGCTTCTGGCCACCCTTGCCCGGGTGGGGCGGCATGACCATCTTCGACCGCAGCTGGTACGGGCGGGTGCTGGTGGAACGGGTCGAGAACCTGTCCACCGAGGTGCAGTGGCGCCGGGCCTATGACGAGATCAACGACTTCGAGCACTCGCTGGCCGAAGAGGGCATGGTGGTGATCAAGCTCTGGTTGCACATGTCGCACGAGGAGCAGCTGCGCCGCTTCGAGCGCCGGCGCGACGACCCCCTCAAGTCGTGGAAGCTGACCGATGAGGACTGGCGCAACCGGGAGAAGCGGCACGAGTACGACGCCGCCGTGAGCGACATGCTGCGCCTGACCGATGGTCCATTGGCCCATTGGGATGTGATCTCGGCCGAAAACAAGCGCAATGGCCGGGTGGAAGTGATCGAGACGGTGATCCGGCGCTTGGAGGCCGGCATGGCGCGCTGGAATGTTGACGTGCCGGCGCACGATTCGGAGCAGCAGAAGACCGAGTGGGCCCTGGCCTACGATGACGCAGAGTTCCAGCCCGATCCGACCGCGACCGAGGGCCCAGAGAGGATGGAAGCGTGAGCCTCGGCCGCTACGGCATCACGGTCCCGTTCGACGGGATCCCCCTCCACGCCCACCGGGAGTGGTTCGCCCGCCTGCGCTCGCTCGGCTACACCGACGTGTGGTCGGCCGAGGTCGACGGGTCCGACGGGTTCACCCCTCTGGCCCTGGCCGCGGCCTGGGAGCCCGAGCTCAAGTTGGGCGTGGCCATCACCCCGGCCTACACCCGGGGCCCGGCGCTCCTGGCCCAGAGCGTGGCCGCCCTGGCCGATGCCGCCCCGGGGCAGTTCGCCTTCGGGCTCGGGGCGTCCTCCGAGGTCATCGTGGCCAATTGGAACGGTCTGGCTTTCGAGAACCAGTACCGCCGCATCCGGGACACGCTCAGGTTCCTGCGCCTGGCCTTCACCGGCGAGAAGGTCACCGAGAAGTACGACACATTCAGCGTCAATGGGTTCCGCCTGGCCCGCATTCCTGACCAGTTGCCGCCTGTCTATCTGGCCGCTCTGCGCCCGGGGATGCTGCACCTGGCCGGGAAGGAGGCCGACGGCGCCATACTGAACTGGCTGAGCGCCGAGGACGTGGCCCAGTCGGTGGCCGAGGTCGAGCGGAGCGGGGGCGCCGGCAAGGAGATCGTGGCCCGCATTTTCGTGATCCCCACCGAGGACGCAGACCTGGCCCGCATGGTCGGGCGCCGCATGATCACCGCCTATCTCAATGTCGAGGCCTATGCCGAGTTCCACCGTTGGTTGGGCCGGGGACCCGCCCTCCAGCCCATGTGGGACGCCTGGGCCGCCGGCGACCGCAAGGGCGCGCTGGCCGCCATCGCCGACGAGGTGGTGGACGACCTGGTCGTGCACGGCTCGCTCGCCGAGTGCCGGGCCCACGTGCGCCGGTACCTGGACCACGGGGTGACCATCCCCGCCCTGGCCGTCGTCCCCATCGGGGTGGAGCTGGCCGAGGCCGTGGCCGGGCTCTCCCCGGCGGCAGCCGAGCCCGGACCGGCCTGAAATGGACTTCCGCACCGCCACCCTGGCCGACCTGGCACGATCGGTGCGCGGCAAGGAGGTCGGCGCCCGTGAGCTGACCCAGGCGGCGCTGGCGCGGATTGAGGCGCTGAACCCGACCTACAACGCCTTCGTGGCTGTCGACGGCGAGCGGGCCTTGCGGGACGCCGCCGCGGTCGATGCGCGCATTGCCGGCGGCGCCGATCCGGGGCCGCTGGCGGGCATCCCGATCGGGGTGAAGGACACCCAGGACGCCCTGGGCTTCCGCACCACGTACGGCTCCCCGCTGCTGGCCGACTCCCCGGTCGCCCGGGCCGACAACCCCTTCGTGGCCCGGCTGCGGGCGGCGGGCTGCGTGGTGGTGGGCAAGACCAACACGCCCGAATTCGCCTGGTCGGCCAACACCACCAACGCCGTGTTCGGCGCCACGTCCAACCCGTTCGACCCGGCCTGCGGACCCGGCGGTTCCTCCGGCGGCACGGCCGCCGCCCTGGCTGCGGGCATGGTGCCGCTGGCCACCGGTTCGGACGGAGGTGGCTCCATCCGCATACCTTCGGCGTGCTGCGGCCTCTCGGGCATGAAGCCGTCCCTCGGCCGCGTGCCCGGAGGTGGCCATGTGCCGCCCGGCTGGCTCGACTTGTCGACCAACGGCCCCATGGCCCGGCGCATCGCCGATGTCACCCTGGCGCTCGATGTGTCAGTCGGCCCCGACCCCACCGACCTGCGCTCCCTTCCCCGGCCCGAGGCGTCATGGCTGGCCGCACTGGAGGATCCCCACGTCCCGGTCCGGGTGGCCTGGGCCCCCACGCTCGGGTACGCCACGGTCGACGCCGAGGTGCTCGCCGTGTGCGAGCGCGCCGTGGGGGTGCTGGAGTCCATGGGCGCCGAGGTGACCGTGCTCGACACCGTCTTCGACGCCGACCCGGTGGATGACTTCCTCACCCTCATGGGCGCCTGCCAGTTGCGGACCATGCGACCGCTCATGGGACACCCGCGGTGGGAGGAGGTGGACCCGGTGCTGCGCCTGATCGTCGACAGCGCCGCGTCGACCACCGCCGAACAACTAATCGGGATCTTCGACCACTTCCACCTGATGAACCTGCGCCTGGTCGATCTCTTCCACCATTCCCGGATCCTCGTCACCCCGACGTGCTCGGGGTTGGCTCCTACCTTGGGGGAGCTCACGGGCACGGTCAATGGCGAGCAGGCGGCGAACTGGGTGCAGTTCACGTACCCCTTCAACATGACCCGGTCGCCGGCGGCCACGGTGTGCGCCGGCCTCAGCAGTGGCGGGCTGCCGGTCGGGCTGCAGTTGATCGGACCCCAGCACGGCGACCTGGTCGTCCTGCGTACGGCCGCTGCTCTGGAGGCCGCTCTCAATGTTGACGCGCTCGCCATCCTGCCCGACTGACCCGACTGACCCGACTGACCCGAAACCACCCGAGAGGAGCCTGCCGCCATGTCGATCGCCAGCCAAGAGGACGTTGTGCGCCTCGTCCGCCCCGAGGACGCCCCGTGGGCCGACACCGGAATGGGAGTCCTGCTCAAGGTCGTGCGGTTCGATCCGCATTCCGGCACCTGGGTCATCCTCAACCGCTTCCGGCCCGGCGTGTTGCTCCAGACCCACCGGCACACCGGGTCGGTCGACGCCTACACCTCGGCCGGTCGCTGGCACTACGCGGAGTACGACTTCTGGGTGACCGAAGGCTGCTACCTGTTTGAGGCCGCCAACTCGGTGCACACGCTTCACGTGCCGGACGACAACGAGGGCGACACCGACGTGTGCTTCGTCATTGAAGGCGCACTGCTGAACCTGGCCGCCGACGGGTCAGTGGAGTCGGTCACCGACGGCCCGGCGATACTGGCCGCCTACTTCGCCATGCTCGAAGCCCAGGGCGACCCCCGGCCCAACGGCCTCATCGTGTGAGTCCACCCGGTCCGGCACCCGGACCCGCGCCGGACCCCGGCCGCCTCACCGACCCAGCGCTCTACCGGGACGGCGATCCCTTCGCTCTTTATGCCGCATTGCGCCGGCAGGCACCGGTTGCCTGGGTCGAGCCCTCAACCCAGCACGGCGGTTTCTGGGCCGTCACCACCCATCCCGAAGTGTCCGCCATCGGCGCCGACCCCGGGCTGTTCTGCTCGTCGCAGGGAATCCTGGTCGACGAGATCGGCACCAATTACGACGCACCCCCGACGATGATGCACACGGATCCACCCCAGCACACCCGGTACCGTCGCCTGGTCCAGCCCGCGTTCAAGCCGTCCATGGTGCGCGTGATGGAAGCCGGCGTCGCCGCCAAGGCAGGCGCCCTCATCGAACCGATGGAGGCAGGCGAGGTGATCGACATCGTCCCCACGCTGTCCATCCCCTTTCCGCTGCAGGTCATCTGCGAGCTGCTGGGCGTCGACGGCGCTCTGTGGCCCCGCTTCTACGAGTGGTCCGAGGCCGTGATCCCGGGAGAGAGCGAGCGCTCCGGTGCGGACAAGGCCCGCCTGCAACTTGAAATGTGGGAGTACCTGATCGGAGTGGCCGATGAGCGCAGGGTGGCGCCGGCCGACAACCTGGTCTCGGTGCTGGCCGCGGCCGGGGGGGCGGAGGGTGCCGGTGGCCACCTCAGCGAGGCTGAGCTGGCCATGTTCCTGATACAGCTGCTGGTGGCCGGCAACGAGACCACCCGCAACCTGCTCTCGGGCGGCCTGATTGCCCTGTCCGAGCACCCCGATCAGTGGGCCGCCCTGCGCGCCGACCGCTCGCTCATCCCAGATGCCGTGGAGGAGCTCCTGCGCTGGACCACGCCCGTGATCTCCTTCCTGCGCACAGCCACCCGGCCCACCACCGTCCACCGCCAGGCCATCGCCCAAGGCGAACCGGTCCTGCTCGTGTACGCGTCGGCCAACCGGGACGAGGCTGTCTTCGGGGACGATGCCGACCGACTGCGCATCGACCGCCATCCCAACCCGCATGTCAGCTTCGGGTTCGGACCTCACTTCTGCCTCGGCGCCGCACTTGCCCGCCTGGAGGCTCGCATCGTCTTGGACCAGCTGCTCGACCGCTTCACCACGATCGCCCCGGCCGGCCCGGTCGAGCGCACCGCCAGCCCGGTCATCGCCGGCATCCGGCACGCACCACTCGTGTTCAGGCGATAGGTGTCACCGGTGGCCTACGCGTCCACCGTCAACGTCTCCAGCAGGTCGGCGAACCGCCGTTGGGCCTCGGCCCGGCGGGTCGGGATGTGCTCGGTCGGCACCTCCGTCGCCACATAGCCCTTCAAGACCCGGCGGGCCACGGTCTGGCGGTGCACCTCGTCGGGACCGTCGTACAGTCGGGCGGCACGAGCGGCGCGGTACATCGACTCCAGCGGCAGGTCGCACGAGTAGCCCAGCGACCCGTGCACCTGCAGCGCCCGGTCGATCACGTTGTAGAGGACCGCGGCGCCGAAGTACTTGATCATGGCGATCTCCACCCGGGCCGCCGCCTGCCCTTCCCGATCCATCTTCCAGGCGGCCTGCAGCGTCATCAACCGCGCCGCATGCATTTCGGCCAGGGAGTCAGCCACCCAGTTCTGGATGGTCTGCTTCTCGGCCAGATACGAGCCGTGGGCGTAGCGGGAGACTGCCCGCTCGCACAACATGTCGAAGGCCCGCCGGGACTGGCCCAACCAGCGCATGCAGTGGTGGATCCGCCCCGGCCCGAGCCGCTGCTGGGCCAGCTGGAAGCCGTCTCCCTCCCGGCCGATCAGATTTCCCGCCGGCACCCGCACATCGCGGTAGACGATCTCGGCATGGTTCCCGAACCGCCCGTACGGCGTGTGCGGGTCCTCCATCGTCGGCACGTCGCGCACGATGTCGACCCCTGGCGTCGTGACCGGCACGATGAGCATCGACGACCCCTGGTACGCGTGGATGTCGGGATTCGTTACCGCCATCACGATGAGGAAGTCGGCCACCGACCCGTTGGAGGTGAACCACTTGTGGCCGTTGATGACGTACTCATCGCCGTCCTTGACCGCCGTGGTCCGCAACAGGGTCGGATCCGACCCCGCCGTGTGGGGCTCGGTCATGGAAAAGGCGCTGCGCAGGTCACCGTCCAGCAACGGCTGCAGCCACTCACGGCGCTGCTCCTCGTTCCCCGAGGTCTCAATTCCCACCGCCAGCAACTCGGCGTTGCCCGAGTCCGGCGCATTGTTGCCGAACACCACCGGCGCCAGCGGCGACTGACCCAGGATCTCGTGCATCAGCCCCAGCCGCACCTGCCCGAAGCCCATGCCACCCAGATCCGGCGGCAGGTGGGCGGCCCACAGCCCTTGCGCCTTGACCTGCTCCTGCAGCGGGCGCACGGCCACCCGCACCTGGTCATAGGTCAGCTCCAGCGTCTCGAGGGGGAACACCTCCTCCTTGACGAAGCCGCGCATCCAGTCCAACTTCTCCTCGAACTCGGGTTCTGTCGAGAAATCCCAGGCCATCGTCATCTCCCCTGTACCAGCTGTACGCCCTCCGGCCGGCTACCGGAGGACCACACCCTGCCACTACCGTGTGCGCCGTGCCCAACGCCAGCCCCGTGACCTTTCGTACGAACCCTATGGAGGTGCCGCCCCCGCCCCAGGTCGCCCTATCGGAGGCGGAGCGGGCCGTCATCTCCCACGCCGAGCGTGCCCTACTCGACGAGCGCCGCCTGCTCACCGGCAACGAACTGGCCGCCCTGGCTGCCCTGCCCGACGGAGCGGTGATGGCCCTGGCCTCGCTGGCCCACCAGGTGCGCCTGACTTGGTGCGGTCCCGAAGTCGAAATTGAAGGCATCCTCTCCGCCAAGACCGGCGGCTGCCCCGAGGACTGCCACTTCTGCTCGCAGTCCTCACGGTTCGACACGCCAGTCAAGGCCACCCCCTTCCTCGATACCAACGAAGTCCTCACCGCCGCCCGCGAGACCGCCGCCCTCGGCGCCTCCGAGTTCTGCCTCGTCCTGGCCGTGCGGGGACCCGACGAGCGCACCATGCAGCGCCTGCTCGAACTGGTTCCCCTCATCGGCCGGGAGACCGGTCTCAATGTGGCCGTCAGCGCGGGCATCCTCACCGAGGAGCAGGCCCGACGCCTGGCCCACGGCGGCGTGCACCGCTACAACCACAACGTCGAGACGGCTCGCTCGTACTTCCCGTCCATCGTCACCACCCACACCTGGGACGAGCGGGCGGACACCTGCCGCCTGGTGCGCGCACACGGGATGGAGCTGTGCTGCGGCGCCCTCGTCGGCATGGGCGAGACCGACGCCCAGCGGGTGGAGCTCCTGACGCAACTGCAAGACCTTGAGCCCACCGAGGTCCCCATCAATTTCCTCAACCCCCGGCCCGGCACCCCGCTCGGCGACCACCCGATCGTCGGCGCCTGGGAGGCCGTCCGCTGGATCGCCCTCTTCCGTCTGGCCCTGCCCTCGGTCATCCTGCGCTACGCCGGCGGCCGCGAGGTCACGCTGCGCGACCTGCAGGCCATCGGCATGACGGCCGGCATCAATGCGCTCATCGTGGGCAACTACCTGACCACTCTCGGCCGCTCCGCCGGCGAGGACCTCCAGATGTTGGCCGACCTGCGCATGCCCATCGGCGCCCTCACCGCCGCCATCTGAATGCCGGCCCGCACCGCCGCGGCCCATTGCACCGGCTGCGGTCGTGACGCGGCGGAGTGCCCCGGTTGCGGGCGCGCGCTCGACCCGCCGAGATTCTGCCCCCATTGCGGACGGCGCATGGCCGTCACGGTGATCCCCACCGGCTGGGTGGCCCGCTGCCGGGACCACGCCGAGATCCGCTCGCCATGACACCACTCACGTCTGACGTGGCCCGCTCCGCTGGGTTCGACCCTTCGCCCTGGCCACGGCCAACCTTCGGGTCCGGGCAATGCGGTCGGCTGTCGGTGGGTGCGTCGGTGGTATCCACCGCCAGTTCCCGGGTCCGCCCTTTATCTTCCAACCTCCCTGGGTCTTCATGTCGTGATGGGATGGGCACAAGAGCGCAAGGTTGGACAGTTCGGTAGGCCCATCGGCGGCGAAGTCCACGTGGCAGTGGTCGCCTTGGAGACCGAGACGCTTGCCACAGCCCGGCACGACACAGGTCCGGTCACGGGCGACCAGGGCGGCCGCGGTCTTCTGAGCCAGGTCACGAGTTGACTTGGTCACTGTCCGAATGTCCTTGCCTTCCCTGACCAAGAACTGCAGGGAACCCTCGCCCAGGAGCTCGACCGCGGCCTCGACCGGCACCGGCCCGATGCCCTCGATCTCACAGATCTCACCGGTGGTCGTCGTCCCCCGGCGCAATGCCTCGGCGTCGACAAGAACCAACACCTGGGGCCTGGCCCCGCCTCTCGCCCCTCCCCTCGCCCGGCCCTTGCCACCGGCAAGCAGATCGATGAAGGCGTCGAGGCGGTGGGCCTCGTAGGCGTCGCCCCCCTCTGAACCCGTCGCCTTCCAGCGGGCCTTGGTGGCTGCCTCGAGCGTGGGGGCAACCCGGGCCCAATCCACCTCGTCACAGAGGAACTCGCCCCTGATGCCACCGCCGGGGTCCTGGTGCCAACGGAAGTGCCGGTTGGCGTGGACCCGCTCATGCCGGGCCCGCTCGGTCTCCTTCGAGCGAGCGCACGCTCTCATCCGGGCTGCCGCGGCTGAGAGTTCTTGATGACTGGCCTCCCCGGCCACCATGTCGAGCAGGGATTCGGCCGCATCGGGATCCGCCGTGGCCGACGACGCCAACAAGCCCAGCTGGGGAGCCGAAAGTTTGCCCTGGCGCAAGGCGTCGGCCAGCGCGGGGAGCGCGGCGGCCCGCTCGGCTGCGGCCAGGCGCCCTTTGGCCACCGAGGCCGATGACCCAGACACCGCGGCCAGCCAATCCGGCGCCGAAGCGTGGCCGGCCTTGGAATAACACCCGGTCTCGAGGACTCGGGGGGCGAGGAGCGCGATACCCGAAGCCATCATCCGCTCGAGCTGACCCATGACCTCGACCAACTGTTGGCACTCCTCACCAGTGAGCCGCCCCGGGCGCATTCGCCGCACCACACATCGGGACGTGCGCAGGGCCAGTTCCAGATCGGCCCGAGCTGTGCCGAATGTCGAAGTGTCGAAGTGTGTGATGGCCACAAGACAAGGCTACGAAAAGGGTGTGACAACCCGCCCCGGCTCCGGCCGACTACTCCGAACCGCCCCGCACCAGGGCGACCAACCTCGACTCCTCGCCCGGAAGCGCCACCACTGCCAACCCGTCGCGTTCGACCAACCACTGACGATTGCGCACGTGCACCCCATCGGAGCCGTCAAAGCGATTCAAGATCACAATGACATTCATCGGCAGCACACCGACCGTTAAGCGAACCGAGTTGATAGTCCCCAGTCCGGCTTCGGCCACCAACAACACCACATCGGGTGCCAACGCACGGCACAGCGCCACCGCATCGCCGTCGTCGGCCAAGGGCGAACGCACCCCACCCGCGCCCTCCACCAGACCGATCTCCACCGCTTCATTGGACCAAGCGAGCTCAGCGACCAGATCGGCCACTTTGAACGCGGGCCGCCCGAGCAACTCGGCCGCCATCGGCGGAGCCATAGCCACCTCGTACCAGCGATGCGCCGGGCACACCACTTCGGCGGTTTCACCGCTGGCCCGCCCCAGGACCGCCGCGTCAAGGTCGGCCGGGTCGTCCCCGGCCGCGAACGACTGCGCCGGCTTGCGGGCGGCCACGGACACTCCCTCAGCCCTGAGGTCGGCCAGGAGTCGGGCGGACACCCAGGTCTTCCCAACGTCTGTTCCGGTGCCAACGACGACCACCAGCCGCGTGGGGCGCACCGGGGTCAGCGGCTGAGCGTGGCGGCGGTCCCGGCGGCGGGTGCCGGCAGTTCGTCACGCAGCACCGCCGCTGGTGCCAGGAGCACCAGGGCCTCGATCAGACGGGTCACGTCCTCGTCGCTATGCGCCGCCGACAGAGTGACCCGCAGTCGGCTGGTGCCGGCCGGCACCGTGGGCGGGCGGATGGCCGGGACCCACAACCCCTGCTGCAGCAGCGCGGCCGAAGCCTCGAGCGCCCGCTGCTCGCGGCCCAGGATGACCGGGATGATCGGGCTCGGGTGCCCGGGCGCCGCCAGGCCGGCGTCGACCAGACGGGCCACCAGAGCGGACAGGCGAGCCACCAGCCCCGCTCCCTCGGGCGAGCGCAGCACGGCCAGGGCGGCCAGCGCCGCCGCGGCGTCGGCCGGGGTCAGCGCCGTCGAGAAGATGTACGGCCGGGCCCGGTTGACCAGGAGGTCGATGACGTCCCGGGGGCCGGCCACGAATCCCCCGAGCGAACCCAGAGTCTTGGAGAGCGTCCCCACCCGCACCACGGCGAGCCCGGCGTCGTCCGTGAGGGAGCGGGGCAGGGAGGGGGTGAGTACGGCGTGGGCCTCATCGAGCAGGAGGAGGGCGCCGTGGCGGCGGCACAGCTTGGCGATCCCCTCCAGCGGTGCCGTATCGCCGTCCATGGAGAACACCGTGTCGGTGACCACCACCGTCGGCGCGGCGGCACCGGTCGGCCCGCCCGCACCCAACAGCTCCCCCAGGTGCCCCAGGTCACCGTGGCGGTACACCGCCAGCCGGGAGCGCGACAGCCGGCAGCCATCGATGATGCTGGCGTGGTTCAGCTCGTCGGAGAGCACCCGCACGTCGGGCCCGCCCAGGACGCTGAGGACACCCAGGTTGGCGGCGAAACCGGTGGGGAAGCAGACGGCGGCGTCCGTCCCCTTCCACTCGGCCAGGGCCCGCTCAAGGTCCGTGTGCACCGGTCGGGAGCCGGTCACCAGCCGGGACCCCCCGGAGCCGGCTCCCCACCGTTCCAGGGCCACCCGGGCGGCGTCGATCACGGCGGGGTGCGCACTGAGCCCCAGGTAGTCGTTGGAGGCGAACGACACCACGGCGCCCCCCTCGAGCACTCCGGCCGGTCCCCGGGCGTCGAACTCCCGGGGTGCCCGCCAGCGCCCGACGTCGACCACGGCGTCGAGTTCGGCCCTCACCCGTGCCGCCCACGGGCTGCCGCTCACCCGCCCACCACGTCGTCCAGCGCTGCCGACAGGGCGTCGATCACGCGCCCCACTTCGCCCTCGGTGATGGTGAGGGGCGGCATGATGACCACGACGTCGCCCAGCGGCCGCAGCAGGACGCCCCGCTCGACCGCCCCGGCGCAGACCCGACGGCCCCAGCGCAGTCCCGGACCCGGCGGCTCCAGCTCGACGCCGATCATGAGGCCCCGCTGCCGGACAGCCCGCACGCCCGCGCGCCCAGCCACACGCTCCTCCAACAAAGCGGCGAACTGCACCGCCCGCTCCCGCACCGACTCCAGCACCCCCCACTCCCCGATGAGGCGCAGGTGCTCCAGCGCCACCGCCGCCGCCAACGCGTTGCCGCCGTAGGAGTGCCCGTGGAAGAACGTCTGCGATCCGAGGTCCGGACCCAGGAAGGCCGAGAAGACCTCTCCCGACGCCACGGTGGCCGACATGGCGACGTATCCGCCCGTGATCCCCTTGCCGAGGCACAGGAGGTCGGGTCGCAGCCCGCACTGCTCGGAGGCGAACAGCGTCCCGGTCCGCCCGAACCCGGTTGCCACCTCGTCGCAGATCAGCAGGACTCCGGCCTCCCGGCAGGCCTCGCCCACCTTGCGCACGTCTTCGGCGGAGGCGCACCACATTCCCGCCGCGCCCTGCACCAGGGGCTCGAGCACCACGGCGGCCAGCTCCCCCGCCTGCGCGTCAATGGCGGCGCACGCCTTGGCCGCCCAACCGGGATCGGCATAGCCCGGAGTGCGCACCACGGGGAAGCACAGGGGCTCGAAGATGGCGCTGAAGACGCCGCCGTCGCCCAGCGAGAGTGAGCCGATGGTGTCGCCGTGGTAGGCGTCGCCCAGGGCCAGGAACGAGCCCCGCCCGGCCACCCCCCGGTTGACCCAGTACTGGAAGGCGATCTTGAGGGCCTGCTCGACCGCCGCCGCCCCGTCGGCCGCGAACAGGAAGTGCGGCTCGTCCACCGGCACCACCGGGGCCAAGGCCTCGGCCAGTTCCACCACCACCGTGTTGCCGTTGCCCAGCATGGTGGAGTGGGCCACCTTGGCGGCCTGGGCGGCCAGGGCGGCGTTCAGCTCGGGCACGCAGTGACCCAGGGTATTGACCCACAATGACGAGATGGCGTCCAGATAGCGGCGCCCCTCGCTGTCGATCAGCTCGCGCCCCTCGGCCCGGTCAATCACCAGCGGGGCGCTCTCCGCGTAGGCCGCCATCTGGGTGAAGCCGTGCCAGACCACCGCCGCGTCGCGCTCCACCCAGGACCCACCGACGCCGCGCACGCCCTGATTCTGGACCACCGTGCCCGCCCGGTCCATTGGGCGAGGGGATGACACGGACCAATCGCGCTTTACGTCGGAACAGCCCCCAGGTGCTGGATCCCGATCACCGGCCCATTGAGGACTTGGCCAGGCTTGGGCACCCCGGGCACCGAGCCCAGGAACGGGGCGTCCCCGAAGGCGAAGACGCCGCCGTCAGGGGCGACGAGCAGGTAGCCGTTGGGACCCGGGCTGTTCGCGATCCCGCTGATGGGGGAATTGAGGTGGACGTTGGCCAGCGACCCTCCGAAGTTGATCCCGAAGTCGAAGACCCCACCATCGTCGGCCGCCATCCTGTAGCCGTTCAAATTAGGGGTGGGAGGGGGGTGGTCACCACCGCCACCTCCACGGCGCCGATGTCGCACCCCGGTCCTTGGGGCCTCGTGACGCCGCGCTGGTCGGTCGTGATGCCGGCGGCCAGGCCGGTCTGGCAGCTGGCGACGGGGATGGAGTCAATGAGCGGGCTGCCGGTATTCGGCATCTCGGTCGGGGTGGGCCCGCCGTTGGCACCGAGTGCGCCGAGATTCGGGTTGGCGGCACTCAGCTTGTCGGTCGGCTGGGTGAACCCGCAGGTCGCGTCATCTGCGTAGTTGTAGCCCTGGGAAGTTGTGCTGCTGGCGCTGCCGAAGGAGCAGTTGGGGGCGGAGTTGCCCGGCGAGGCGACCACCGAACCGAAGGCGGACAGCGTGTTTTCCGACCCGCCAAAGACCTGGACATCCCCGTTGCCGGTGATGGTGGCATAGGCGAGGTTCTCGTGAGAGAGGTTGCCGGCTCCCACTCCGACGTCCGCGTTGTTGGCGATCGTCGAGTTGACGACGTTCATCGTGCTCCCGTTGGCGGTACCCATCGCATAACCGCCACTACCGGTGATCATCGTGTTGGTCACGGTGATTGCCCCACTCCCGTATACCCCGTCAGTCGTGCTGCCGGTCACGGTCGAGTTGGTGACCGTGACGTCTCCGTCGGCGTTGTCGATGCCATCAGCCGTGCTCCCGCTGCGCGTTGAGTTCGTCAGGGTAATTGAAGCGCCGCCACCTGCATAGATGCCGTTGCTTCCGCCATTGATGGTGACGGCGTCGATCGACAGGGCAGCGGGCGCGCCCGACGACGTGGTCAGCACGTCGGATCCGGCGAAGCCGGTATTGGTCACCCCGTTGCCCTTGAGGGTCAGGGAATGGCTGCCTCCCGATCCCCGCGTCCACATCGATCTCGGCGTCGTCCGAAAGGCCGTTGGCGTCCGTGATCGCCTGGCGCAGCGACCCGAGCCCGGTGTAGTTGTTGTTCGACACCGTCAGCGTAGTGAGCGCTCCGGCAGGCGGCGCGCCTGCGACGCCCAGCCACGCCAGAGGGGCACCGACCAGCAGGAGGGGCGCCAGGAATCGCCTGGCCAGATTCCGCCCGTTGACACTCGGCATGGATGCTCCTCTCCCGCTGAGTTCGCACTTCATTCCGCCCCCCGAGGCGAGAAAGCACCACACCGGTTCACCACCAGGTGGGGTGGGAACGCATGCTCCACTCACGGCTCTCCGCTTCCTTGCGCGAGAATGGTCCATGGACGCAATCGGCGTGGTCGACACCATGTTCGCCCGCTACGACATGGGTGCCGAGGCCCTCGACGAGTTGGCCCAGTGCCCCGGCTACGGCACCCGATTCACCACCATCCGCCGCACCGTCCCCGGCTTCAAGGACCTGGCGGTGGCGGCCAAGAAGCTCATTGAGGAGCACGGCTGCCGCATAGTGGTGGCCCTCGGGATGCCGGGCGCCCAGGAAGTCGACAAGGTGTGCGCCCACGAGGCCTCGACCGGGATCATGACGGCACAGCTCATGACCAACACGCCCATCCTTGAGGTGTTCGTCCACGAGGACGAGTCCGACGACCCGGCCACGCTGGCCATGGTGTTCAAGAACCGTTCACGGGACCATGCCCGCAACGCCTACCTGATGCTGTACGAGCCCGAGCAGCTCACCGCCCGCGCCGGCCAGGGCGTACGCCAAGGCTTCGGCGACGCCGGACCCCTCAGCTAGGAGTGCGACCAGGTCACCGAGAACGCGCTCCCGTCAGGGGACAGCGCCGACGGCGTCGCCTTGACCGTGCCGGTCTGGGATGCCATCTGTATGTCAGCATCGCTGAAGGCGCTGATGGTCCCGGTCTTGCCCGCCGTGTCGGTCACGGACGCGACCGAGAAGTTCACGGTGCCGAAGTCGGCCAGCGCGAGCTGGCGGCAGAAGGCGGCGATGCACTGCGAGGGCGCCTCGGCCACGAACTCGGCCGAGGCGCGGGTCAGTCCGCTGCCGGCCAGCGTGGTGGAGTATGTCCAGCCCCGCGTGGCGTCAGAGAGTGTCAGGGTGAACGACGTGCCGGCCGCGTCTGACGTCACGAGACCGTTCATCATGTCGCCAGGGTGCACGGGGTACTGGGCCGTCGGGATGGTGACGGAGCCGGCGGGGTACATCTCGTACCAGGCGTAGTAGCTGGGCGTGTGCGAGCTCGTGCAGTCCGAGTCGGTGCCGGTCTGCTCCACCGAACTCGAGCCGTAGCCGTCCAGGCCGACCCAGAAGGACGAGTAGGTGGCTTGGAGCGACGGCAGCCCGAGAAGACCGCCCGCGGTGCAGTTGACGGTGGGCTCCACCCAGGTCGACGACAGGGTCCGGAAGGTGGCACCGGTATCGGCGTAGCCCGACCAGTTGGTCGAGCGCACGTTGGTGGTGGTGTTCTGCGCCCCGTGGGCCAGCGGTGCGCCGACCACGTGCTTGCCGATGATGGGTACGTGGTACATGACGGGCGCCACTGAACTCGCCGACCCCGCAGCCGCCGATCCCGCCAGCGACCCCGCCGGGACCAGGAGGCCCACCAGGGCCAAAGCCCCAGTCAGAGAGAATTTCCGCATGTGTCCTCCCGTCCACCACACCACAGGCCAACCCGCCCGGGAAGCCTCTTGCTACGGCCCAACACTATACGGACCGACGCCACGGTATTGGCGCTACGGATCGCGAGGGAGACCCAACACCTTCTCCGCCACGATGTTGCGTTGCACCTCCGCCGTCCCGCCGCCCACCGTCAGGGCGGGCGAGTACAGGAAGCCCCGCGACCACACCCCGTCGCCCGGGGCCGCACCCGAGGGCCCCCAGCCGCCGACCGGGCCCGAGCCCGCCAGCATCCCGAACGGCCCGGCCAGGTCACGGGCCACCCCCATCACGTGCTGCCCGTGGGCGTCGGCGATGGCCTTGCGCACCGAGGCCTCGGCCCCCGGCGCCCGCCCCGCCAGCACGGCCGAGACCATGCGCAGACGGAGCACCCGCAGGATCTGGCTCTCCACCCACACCGACACCAGGCGGTCCCGCAGCGACGGGTCGGGCGCCCCCCCGGCGCCCCGCACCAGATCCACCAGGTCGTCGGCCGTCGGCCCCATCCCCCACAGCGCACCCTCGCCCGACAGCGACACCCGTTCGTTGCCCAGCGTCACCTTGGCCAATTCCCAGCCGCCCCCCTCCGCCCCGATGAGGTGGTCCGCCGGGATGCGGACATCATCAAAAAAAACCTCGTTGAAGGCGTGCTCGCCCGTCATGTCGATCAGCGGGCGGATCTCTATCCCGGGCGCGTCCATGGGACAGACGAAGTACGAGATGCCCGAGTGCTTGGCCGCCGCCGGATCGGTCCGGGCCAGCAGTATCCCCCACTTGGCGATGTGGGCGTAGCTGTTCCAGACCTTCTGCCCGTTGACCACCCAGGCGTCACCGTCCCGGACGGCCCGCGTGCTCAGCGCCGCCAGGTCGGAGCCGGCGCCCGGCTCGCTGAAGAGCTGGCACCAGAACTCCTCGCCCGAGAGCAGGGCCCACAGCCAACGCTCCTTCTGCTCGGTCGTGCCGGCGTACATCAGGGTCGGCCCTGCCCACCCGATGCCGATGGGGTTGATGGGGCGGCGCACCCCGGCCGCTCGCAACTCCTCATCGATCATGAGCTGGGTCAACGGGTCGGCATCGAGACCGAACGGCGGCGCCCAGTGCGGCACGACGTAGCCCGCTTCGGCCAGCTGCCGTCCGCTGGGATGGGGGTGGGCCGCCAACCACTGCCTGACCTCGGTGCGGCGGGGATCACCTTCTCCGGGCAGGCCGAGGTCCACGCCGGCAGCGTAGGCTCATTCGATGACCGACTGGAACTACGGGGACGTCTGGGAGACGGTGGCCGACCTGCAGCCCGAGGCTGTGGCTGTCACCCAGGGCAACCGCAACATGACGTGGGGTGAGTTCGACCGGGGGGCCGACGGCGTCGCCCAATTCCTCCTGGACCTGGGTGTCGTCCAGCAGGACAAGGTGGCCATCTACCTCTACAACGCGCCGGAGTACCTGCAGACCCTCTTCGCCGCCTTCAAGGTCGGCCTGGTCCCGGTGAACACCAACTACCGCTACGGTGACGACGAGCTGAGCTACCTGTGGGACAACGCCGACGCCGTGGCCGTCGTCTTCCACGGCGCCTTCACCGACCGCATTGAGGGGATCCTCCATCGGGTGCCCCGGGTCAAGGGCTGGCTCTGGGTCGACGACGGCTCGGGCCCCTGCCCCGACTGGGCCACCCCTTACGACGAGGCGGCCAAGGAGGCCATCGGGCGGGTCACCGCGCCGTGGGGCCGCAGCGGCGACGACCTCTACATGCTCTACACCGGGGGCACCACCGGGATGCCCAAGGGCGTGATGTGGCGCCAGGACGACCTCTTCGCCCTCCTCATCGCCAGCGGGGTGCGCCAGTACCCGGTCGACGGTGGCATCGAAGGCGTGCGCGAAATCCTCATCGCCAACCCCGACGCCGGGGTCACCCTCATGCCGGCCTGCCCGCTCATGCACGGGACCGGCGGCTTCACCGCCAACACCACCCTGGCCGAGGGGGGGCGGGTCTGCCTGCTGGAGTCGCGCAAGTTGGACCCCGTCGAACTGCTCAACACGGTGGAGCGCGAGAAGGTGAACGGTCTCGTCATTGTGGGCGATCCCTTCTCGCGCCCGCTGCTGACCGCCCTCAATGCCCAGCCGGGCCACTGGGACCTCAGCCCCCTCCTCATGGTGATCTCGTCGGGCGCCATGTGGAGCGAGTCCATTAAGCAGGAGCTGCTGGCCCACCACGCTGGCATGCTGCTGGTCGACGCCTTCAGCTCCTCGGAAGCCCTGGGCATGGGGGTGTCCATCTCGGGCGCCGGCAACGCGGCGGCCACCGCCTCGTTCACCCTGGGCCCCACCGTCAAGGTGTTGACCGATGAGGGCAAGGAGGTGACACCGGGCTCCGACGAGGTCGGGGTGCTGGCCCTGGGCGGGCGCAACCCCCTCGGCTACTACAAGGACGAGGAGAAGTCGGACCGCACCTTCAAGGTGATCGACGGCGTGCGCTACTCCGTCCCGGGCGACTTCGCCCAGGTCGACGCCGACGGCACCATCCGGCTGCTCGGCCGTGGCTCGGTCTGCATCAACTCGGGCGGCGAGAAGATCTTCCCCGAGGAGGTGGAGGAGGCCCTCAAGACCCATGAGGCCGTCACCGACGCCGTCGTCGTCGGCATACCCCATGCCACCTACGGCGAGCAGATCGTGGCCGTCATTGAGCCGGCCGAGGGCTCCGACCCTCCCGCCGAGGCCGAGCTCATCAACCACGTCAAAGAACGGTTGGCCCACTACAAGGCGCCGCGGCGGGTGCGGGTCGTGCCCACCATCGGCCGCGCCGCCAACGGCAAGGTCGACTACAAGCGGCACCGGGCCGAGTCCATTGAGGAGATAGAGCCCGTGACCTGAGGCTCGTCCCTATCCGCCCACGATCTCGCGGTAGGTCTGGCCGTAGAGGGTGAACGCGGCCTTGTAGTTCTGGGCCGCCAGGTCGGCGTTGGCCGACGCCAGGTCCTGCGGTGCGGCCGGGTTGACCGCCTGGCCCGCCGTCTGCTCCTCCCCCAGGGCGGCGGTGACCAGTTCCTGGACCCCGATAGGAGTGGCATTGAGGTAACCACCGTCGCTGGTCGGCACCTCCAGGTCCGCCACGGCACCACTGGTTCCCTGGAGCAGATCATTCTCAATGGTGATCTTGAGCTCGAGGTTGAGACTGGCCTGAATGGCGGCGATCTTGTTGAGGATCAGGGTGTTGCGCGAGTCCACGAGCGCGTAGAGCAACTGCTCCTCGTTATTGATGCCCGTGGTCCGTGAGTCGACCAGGGTGGTCAGCGAGTTCACGTTGTCGAAGATGACGTTGACCTGCTCTTCCTGGGCAATCGCCGTGCAGTCCCCGTTGATCTGGTGGAGCCAGATCAGGGTGTCACGGACGATCTGCCCCGCGCCGATCAACACCTGGACGACGATGTTGACCGGGTCGGGGATGGTAAAGGTGGCGCCTTCACCGAGGACATAGGCCCCCAGCACCAGGGATTGAGGCACCACCGCCGCCGCAACGGTGGCGATGTCGACGGCCAGGGTGGCGGCGTAAATCCCGTCGTCGCCGTCATTCCCACCCGGAGCCGAGGCCGGGCAGTTGGCGGCGTTCCCTGCCGGGTCAGTGGTCTCGGTGGTGGCCGGCGGGAAGGTGTTGCCGGAACCCGAGGCATGGGCAGTCAGGCCCGGGACGCTTAACGTACTCGGCAGTGCGACAGTCGTCGACGGAGGGGCGAGGGCCGCAACTGCGGAATGGCCCAGCGCGTCGGCGAAGCTAGAGAACCCGCCGTGCACCTTCAAGAAGGCGTCATAGAGCTCAGAGAGTTGGTCCGGCGTCAAGGTGGCCAGTGCCCGGTCGAACTCACCGGTCGGTGGCATCGGCGAGATGGCGAGTACGGAGCCGCCCGCACCGTTCGAATCAACGCTGTCGGCCACTTGGACCGCATTGGCGTAGACCTCCACGACCTGTTGGCGGAACCCGGGCGGTGCGGGCGTGGTGGGATGAATGGAGCCTGCGTTGACGGCAGTGGGGGCGGCGGGAACGGCGGCTGGGGCTGCAGGTGACGGGCCCGCGTACAAGGTCTTCGAATCAATCGGCTTGATGGGGGTCCAGGCCTTCGTACCGAATAGGCCGAGCGCACGCACCTGGGCCGCACTGATCAGCCGGCCGGCCGGCGCTCCCGACCCCGATCCGCCCCGGGGCGAACCGACTGCGCCGGCTGTCGCCGCCGCCACCACCGCCATGGTCAGCACCACCATCGGCACCCGGCTGATGAGGCGTCGGCGTCGGCTGTCCCGTGCCTGTCGGAGCTGGGCGAAGGCTCGCCCACGCCGGTTGGCCGCCGGCGCTCGGGACGGGATGCCCTGGGGCAGCCGCCTCACTGGACGATCTCCTTGTAGGTCTGGGCGTATAGGGCGTAGGCCTGCCGATATTTCCCGGCGGCCAGATCGGCGTTGGCGGAAGCCAGATCCTCCGGCGCCGCCGGGTTCACCGCCTGTCCGGCTCCGTTCATCTGCGCCAATGCGTTGGTCACGATCGCCTGGACCCCGATGGGGACCGCATCGAGGTAGCCACCTTGGGAAGCCGGTATCTGCACCTCGACCACCGATCCCGTGCCGGGCTCCAGCAGGTCCTGCTCAATGACCACCTTGATCTGCAGGTTGATGCTGGCCTGCACGGCGGCCAGTTGGTTGAGAATTTGTGTCGTCTGGGTGTCGACCAGGGCGTAAATCAGCTCGGCCTCGTTCTCCAACGCGGTGGTACGGGAGTCGACCAGTGCGGTGAGGTAGTCGACGTTGTTATAGATGTCGGTCACCACGCCCTGCTGGTCGGCCAGGTTGCAGTCGTTGGATTTGGCCTGGTCATAGGCCAATGTGTCGTGGAGGATCTGCGCCGCGCCCAGGAGCGCGGCCACAATGATCCAGGCCGGATCGGGGATGGTGAACGTCGTGCCCTCACCGAGCACCTCGGCTCCGATGGTGAGTTGCTGGGGCACCGCCGCATCGGTCTGGGTGAAGACATCGATCGCCACCTGGGCCGCGTAGATCCCATCCTCCCCGTAGTCGCCCCCGGGTGCCAGGCTGGGGCAGTTGGCTTCGTTGATCGACGGGTCGGTCGTGCTCGTCGTGGCTGGTGCGAATGTGGTGGTCGACGAGTCCGGGTACGGGTACGGCGAGGAACCGCCGTCCGCCGAGCGCAGCGAGTGCGCCTGGGCCTGCAGGTTCGGTTGCGGCGTCCCAGCAGATCCCTGTACCCGGGACGATGGGGCCGGGGTCGAGCTGGAGGGCGGTGAGTACAAGGTCATCAGCCTGGACCACGATGGAGTTTTCTGCACCGCCGTGTAGAGGATGTTCAGGTCGGCGCTGGGGGTGTCCTGGACCGCCTGGGAGAACGAGGCGACCGACTCGGGTTGGGCCCCTCCCGAGGGGATGTTCTGGCTCCCGGTGGCCACAGAGTTCACGGAGTAGAGCTGCTGGTACAACGAGACCAATTGGCCGGCGAACTGTGGTGGCGCGACCTCACTCGCCGTGTCGGACGGAGGAAGGGTCGTTGTCGTCACCGCCACCCCGGCGCCCGCTCCGGCCCCGCCGCCCAGCTTGGTTGTCCCGGCGACCAAGCCCGACCCCGCCGCCGCACCGGGCGAGGAGGACGGTGGTGGAGATCCGCTGTAGGTCATCGTCGGCGTCGCCGCCGTCTTGGGCGCGAAGGCGATCTGGGCCAGGTTCAGCGGCTTTACCTCAATCCTGCGGATGGCCGCCTTCAGCAACGACTGCTCCGCGGTGTTCGTATTCTCATTGTGGACCCGGGCCACCACGACCAATCCGCCCGCTACCAGAGCGGCGGCGGTGCCCAGCAGCAGCAGGGCCCGGGCTCTACGACCGCGCCTCGGACCCGAGACCGAAGGCGGACCATCGGTTCCGGACCCGCTCACGGGTCTCCCGTCACAACGAGACCCCCGAACCGAAGAATGGCAGGGTTCCGAAGTTGAACACGCCGCCATCGGCGGCGATGAAGGCGTAGCCGTCTCCGGTGACGTTTGCCGTCATGGCGACGACGGGCTGATTGAGACGGATCGCCCCGGTCGAACCCAGGAACGCGGCGTTGAAGGCGAAGATGCCTCCGTCGGCGCCCACCATCCAGTAGCCCCCGGTAGTCTGGTCCGCGGCGATACCGACCACCGGCTTGACCAGTGGTGTGGACCCCAAGGACCCTTGGAAGACCGCATCGCCGAAGGTGAATACCCCTCCGTCGGAAGCTGCCAGCCAATAGCCGCCACCATCGGGGGTGAGGGCCATGCCGACCACGGGCTTGTTGAGGGTCAGCGACCCGGTGGAGCCATGGAACCGCGCGTCGCCGTAGCTGAACACTCCCCCGTCGGAGGCGACGAACAGGTAACCGTTCCCCGACGGGGTGGCCGCCAATCCCACCACCGGCTTGTTGAGCACGATGTCACCGGTCGATCCGAAGAACGTTGCGTCGAAGGAGAAGATACCCCCGTCGGAGGCCACCAACCAGTACCCACCGGTGAGCGGATCGAGGGTGATGCCGACGATGGGCTTGTTGAGTGGGGTGCCGGACATCGATCCGTCGCACAAGGCATCACCCCGGTTGGCGATCTGTCCCGCCGCATTGACAATCCAGTACCCGCCGCCGTCGGAGGTCAGCGCCATCCCGACTACGGGCCCCGGCAGCGTCGAGGAGCATCCTCCGACTCCGCCGGACACCGGCACCACGTAGGTGAACGCAGCGGGCGCACTGGAGATGCCCTGCTCGGTCACCACCACATCGGCCGGTCCGGCGGGGTTGGCCGGGGTCACCGCAGTGATCCCGGTGGGCGTCGCCGAAAGGATCTGCGCGTTCCTGCCGCCGATGGTCAAGGTCGAGGCGGCGGTGAAGTTGGAGCCGGTCAAGGCGACGATGGTCCCTCCCGAGATCGGACCGGTGTCGGGACGGACACCTGAGAGGACCGGTCTCGTCACGTAGGTGACCCGGTCAGCAGGAGTGGGCACGCTGGTTCCACCGGGCGTGGACGCCGAGAGATCGACGATGCCCGGTGACCCCGGCGGTGCCACCACGGTGATAGTGGTCGCCGTCACCTGCGTGATGGTGCCCGGGGTGTTGCCGAAGTCGACCACGGTCGTCCCCGAGAAACCCGATCCGGTGATGGTGAACGTGGTGCCACCCGTGGTGGACACGGTCGGAGGGCTCACACTGGTGATGACCGGTGGTCCGGCGGGAGGGTTGATGGTGAACGTCTGGGAGAACCCCGCCGTCGGGCCCCCCGACGCACTGACCGTCTGACCGGTGAAGAGGGGGGTGGTCGAACCGCCGTCAGCGTCGGTCTCGACCACCGATGCGGTGTAGGTGCCCGGGAGGGCGTACAAGTGGCTTTCCGAGTCGGTATTTGTGGTGGCGCTCTGGCCGTCCCCGAAGGTCCAGGCGTAGCTCACGATGGCCGAGGATGGCCCGACCGACCCGCTGGCGTCGAAGACGGTAACGGACGGGGCCAGGGCCGGACTGACGGTGAACGAGGCAATGGGGTGCAGGTCGGGGACGATGGCCACCCCGGCCGGCGCGTCGCCGCTTGACAACACCAAGTGTGGTCCGGCGGCCAGAGACGCTGTGCCTGCACTGGTGGTGATCGCGAACTGGTCAACTGTGTTGTTGTGCGAGTCGGTGACCAACAGCGTGGTGCCGTCGGGGGTCACCGCCAGCCCTGTCGGGGTACCCGAGGTGGGCAGGGCGACGGTGCCGATGGTGATCGGGCTCCCCACGGTCGGTGCGGCGGAGATCCCGATGGGCGTCACGGTGCCCGAGCCTCTGTTGGCCACCAGGAGGCCCCGGCCGTTCGGCGTGATGGCCAGGGCATCAGGGTCGACTCCCACCGAGGTGGGGCTGCCGATGGCGGTCTGCCCGCTGGAGGCGGCCGCCACGGTGAGTGGGAGCACGGCGCCGGGTCCGGCTTCGGCCACCCACACGGTGGTGCCGTCCGGGGTGACGGCGAGCGCGTCGGGGCTGGTCGCCCCGCCTAGGTTCAGTGTGTTGATGACGGCACCGCTCGTGACGTCGATCACCGACACGGTGCCGTCACCCGAGTTGGCCACAAAGGCCAGCGAGCCATCGGGGGTGAACGCCACCGCGGCCGGGCTGGAGCCGACGGTGACCGAGGTGACGGAGCGGGTGATGAGGTTGACGATCGACACCTGGGCGCTCCCGGCATCGGCCACGTAGGTCTTCGAACCATCGGGGCTGATGGCCAGGGCCAACGGCTCGGGACCGACGCTGAGGCTGCCCAGCGATGCGTTGAACCCGGTGTCGATGAGGCGCAACTTTGACGATGCCCTGTCGGCCACAATCGCCGTGTTGCCGTCGGGGGTGACTGCCACCGCGTCGGGGGCCGAGGGCCCGGAGAAGGTAACTGGTGTGCCGGCCACGTTGGCTACCACCGCCACCGGAGTCACCCGGCCATTTCCCGCATCGGCGATGTAGGCCACGGGAAGGGCGGCCGATGTGGCGGCCTGCACGCTGAACGAGTTGGTGACCATGGCTTCGGGCGCATCGCCAGAGGCCAGAATGGCATTGCCACTGGCTGTCTGCCCGGTGAAGATCGAGCTCGTCGATATGCCGTCGGCGTCGGTCACGGTCACCGACGCCGTGTACGTGCCCGCCAATTGATAGGTATGGCTCTGGGAGGCGCTGGAAGAACTGATCACGGCGGACCCATCACCGAACGAGAAGGCGTATGAGGCGATGGCCGTGGAACCGGCAGTCGACCCGCTGGCGTCGAAGGAGGTCGGCGAGCCGGCCTGGGCCAGTCCGACCGCCAGGTGGGCGATCGGCCCCTCATCGGGGACGTAGGTCACCCCAGCGGGGTGCGACGGTGAGGTTGACTGGGCGGGCGGACCCGGAGGGAGAGGATCGGCCGTTCCCGGGCTGCCCGAGGACGAGGTGACTGTGACCGGGGTGATCGACCCATCGGCGAAGTTGGTGACGTACGCCGTGGTGCCGTCGGGGCTGAAGGCCACTCCGGTCGGTTTCTGGCCCACATTGAACGGGGTCTGGGCGGTTCCCGTGCCGGCGACAATGGTGATCGGGGTCACGTTGTTGGACGAGAAGTTGGGCACATAGGCCAGCGTCCCGGTGGGGTTTATGGCAATGGCATCAGGATTTGAGCCCACCGAGATGGCGGTTCCGGGTGTGTTGGTCGCCGTGGGCACGGGCACCACCGTGTTGTTGCCATCGGCCACGACAAGAAGGGTGGTGCCGTCAGGGGTGATGGCCAGGGCCTGGGGGTCCGAGCCGCTACCGATGGGGATGGGGGACCCTGCCTTGAGCGTCGAGACCGTGATAGGTACGACCTGGCCCTGCCCGTGGTCGGCCACGTACGCCGTCTTGCCATTGGGGGTGACGGCAATGGCCGCCGGCTGGGACTGCGCACCGCCGATCTGGATCGGGGTCAGCGCCACCCCGGTCCCGGTCGAGCTCAGCTGGACGGGCGTCACGGTCCCCGAGCCCCCTGTGGCCACCGAATTGGCGACGAAGGCCATCGTCCCGTCGGGGGTGATGGCGATGGCCTCGGGCGAGCTGCCGACCGCCACCGCGGTGCCGACAGAACCGGTGGCCACCGTGATCGGGTAGATGGCGTCCCCGGTCTTGTCGACCACCCACGCGGTCGATCCGTCGGGGGTCACGGCCACGGCATAGGGGTCGGCCCCCACGAGGATCTGGCTGATGACGCTCCCGGTGAGCGGGTTCACCTCATCGATTGCGGCGGCGCCACTGTCGGCCACGTACTCGAGAGGGAATGGGGCGGTGATGTGGGGGTGCAATGTGGCCGAGGCCGTCTGCACCGCACCCCAGAGCCCACCGGGGGCGACCGTCATGAGTCCCGCCCCGGCGAGTATCGCGGCAGTGAACACCCGCGTGGTGCGGATTGGCGAGTGCATGGCGTGTCCTTTTCTGTCAGGAAGGTGCGTCGAATGATTTGTGCGGTTCCGCCGGAGGCGCGTCATGGCGCCACCGCCGATCCCTCGAAGGGAGCACCAAAGTCGAAAATGCCACCGTCGGAGGCCACGAACCGATACCCGTCGCCGTTGGGCATGGCTGAACCTCCATCGATCGGTCGGTTGAGGGTGATCGCTCCCGTCGAGCCCAGGAACGGCGCGTTGAAGCTGAACACACCTCCATCGGTGGCGATCTCCCAGTAACCGCCGGTGGCGTTGTCAGCGATGATCCCGACCACAGGTCTGTTGAGGACGATGTTGCCGGTGCTCCCGTAGAACTGCGCATCGCCGAAGGTGAACACCCCCCCGTCGGAAGCGGCCAGCCAGTAACCCCCGCCGTCAGACGTCATGGCGATCCCGACAATGGGCTTGTTGAGCACCAGACCGCCGGTGGAGCCGTGGAATACTGCATTCCCGAAGGTGAACACTCCCCCGTCGGAGGCGACCAGGAGGTACCCGGTGCCCGAGAGAGCCGCCGCCATGGCGACAACGGGCTTGTTGAGCGAAAGACCGCCGGTGGAGCCCATGAAGGGCGCGTTGAAACCAAAGATCCCGCCGTCGGAGGCCACCAGCCAGTAGCCGCCAGTCGCCAGATCGGCCGTGATGCCAACCACGGGTCGGTTCAGGGTCACCCCGGTAAGGGATCCGTAGCAGTGAGCATCCCCCTCTGCCACCACGTCTCCGGCGGAGTCGACGATCCAGTACCCGTTGCCGTCCTGGGTGGTGGCCATACCGACGACGAACCCGCTGGGCAGATTCGAACTGCAGTCAGTGGACGTGGGTGGCGGCACCGGCGCCAGATAGGTGAAGCGGTCGCCCGCCGAGAGCGCACTCGTGCCGCCGGCACCGATCACGCTGACATCAACTCCGCCGGCGGGCGCCGGCGGCGATGCCACCACCACGCTGGCGGGGGCCAGGACCAAAATGGTGGCCCGGGTGGACCCGAAGAAGACAGAGTCACCAGCGACGAACCCCGAGCCGACGACCGTGACCGTGGTCCCACCCGCGGTCGGCCCGGTCGATGGGCTCAATCCCGACACCGCGGGTATCGGGACGGCAAAGGTGACCGTCGGCGTACTGGGCAGCACGATGGATGTCGTCGTGTCGGTGGCGGTGAAGGTGACCCCTTCAGCCGAGAGGTCGGTGACAACGAACGACGTCTGCCCGTTCGCTCCGGTGGGCGACGTGGCATGGTTGAGCACGGCGTGGGAGCCGGCGGGGACGCCCAGGTGCACGGTGTGCCCGACCTGGGGGGAGCTGCCCAACAACAACGTGACCGTCACCGTGGCCTGGGAGACGCCATCGTTGGGGACCGTCGAAGGAGTGGCCACCACGGTCGAGCTCTGGGCTTCCGTCGGTGCCGAGGTAAAGGTCACCGTGGGCTTCTGGTTGATGGTGACGGTGTCGGTGGTGTCGGTCGCGGTGAGGGTGACAATTTCGGCCACCGTGTCGGATACGGCGAACGTCACCACACCGCTGGTGTTGGTGCTCGAGGATGAGGCGTGGATGCTGATGTTCGTCGAGCTGGCGGCCAGGGTGACATTGGCCCCGGCCACCGGGGTCGATCCGTGATTGTGCAGGGTGACGGTGATCGTGCTCAGGGCGGCCCCGTTGCCCGGTACCGTCGTCGGTGATGCCACCACGGTGGAATCGGCCGCCTCGGTCGATGGCAGATGGAAAATGATCACGGCCTGAAGGTCGAGGGTGACCGGCACCGTGGTGTCGGTCACGTTGTAGGTCACCGTCTCTGCGGTGGCGTCGGTCACGGAGAAGTCCACCTGGCCGGCGATCCCGTCGCCGCCGCTCACCGTGCCTCCGGCGGCAACCACGGTGGCCGAGTTGGCACCGGTGGCCGACAGCGAGACGGTGTCACCGTTGATCGGCACATCCGAGGTGTTCTTCAAGGTCACCGTCACCGTGGCGGCCGAGGTCCCGTCGGAGGGTACCGACGGTGGCGCAACCGAGACGGTCGAGTTCGACGCCTCCGAGGGCGGCGGCGTGAAGTCGACCACAGCGGTCTGGATCACCGGAATGCCATCGGTCGTGTCCGAGGCGCTGAAGGTCACCGACTCGCCTGTGGTGTGGTTGTCGGTCACCGTGAACGTGGCCACACCGCCAGCGCCGGTGGTCGCCGTGGTCGTCGTCAGGGGCGCGGATGCCTTAGGGGTGATGGTGGCGTGGCTCCCGCCGGACGCGGTGAGGAGCACTGTGTCGCCGACGATCGGACTGTCCAGCTTGTCCTTGAGCGTCACCGTGATCGTCGCTGACGTGGTGTTGTCCGCGGGGACATTGGCGGCCGAGGTGGTCACCGTCGAGTTTGAGGCCTCCGACGCCGAGGGCGTGAAGGTCACCGTGGGTCGCTCGTTGATCACCACGCTGTGGGCGTCGGTGGCGGTGAACACCACCGACTCGGGAAAGAGATCGGTGACCGGGAAGATCTCCTGGTTCGTATTGATACCGGGGGTCCCAGCACCGATGGTGGCGTGCGTTCCAGCGCCCTGGCTCAGCGCCACATGGTCCCCCGAAATGAGGATCGGGTTGCCCGAACCGTCGGTCAGCGTGACGGTGACGGTCGAACTGGTGGTGCCGTCGGCCGGCACCGACGTGGGGCTGGCCACAACTGTTGACGTGGTGGCCTCCGTCGGGGCAGCCGTGAATGTGACCTGTTGCGCGTTCGAATCAGGGAAATTGATGGAGTCAGTGACGTCGGTGGCCTGGAAGGTCACCGTTTCGGGAGTGGCGTCGGTGGCCGTGAAGGTGGCCACGCCGGTCCCGTCGGTCACCGCTTGTACGGTGGTGACCACCGCGCTGGAAGATCCGCCAACCCCGTTGAGGCCCTGGACGAAGACATCCTTCCCGCTGACCGGATTGGAGTTGCGATCCCGCAGGGTCACCGTGATGTCGACGGTACTCCCGACCTCCAGCGTGTTGACATTGGGCACCACCGTCGACGTGGCCGTGCTGGGTTGGCCGGTGAAGCCGACGGTCACCGTCGTGGCGAGAGTGACGCTGTCGGTGATGTCGGTGGCGGTGTACGCCACGCTCTCCACGTTGAGATCAGACACGGTGAACTCCACCTGACCATTGGGACCCGACGGGCCACTCTGGCCCGAGGATCCGCTGCCGGTGATGACGGAGCTCCCGCTGCCCGGGGAGAGCCGGACCGTGCTCCCGGCCACCGGGTTCCCGTTGACGTCCTTCAGGGTGACCAAAATGGTCGAGGTCGACGAGCCGTCTGCGGGCACCGATGCAGGCGTTGCCACCATGGTGGAATTCGCCGCATTGGTCGGCCCGGTGAAGGCCACCGTGGGCGAAGTCACCGGCGTGGCCGTCTCGACACTGGTAGTGGCTCCGGTCCCGGTGTGAGTCACCGTGGCCGAAATTGAGGCGGAGAATTGCACCGACTCCGCGGTGGTGTCCTGCACCGAGAATGTGGCCACACCGGCCCCATTCGTGGTGGTGGTTCCCGTGCCAGTCACGGTGGCGCTCGGGGTAGGAGTGAGGGTCACGGTGGCGCCCGAAAGGGGATTCGAGTGTGCGTCGAGCGCGGTGACCGTCACCGTCGAGGTGCCCGTCGTCGCCTTGACCGACGTCGGCGACGCCACCACGGTCGACATCGTGGTGCTGGGGCCACCGGCCACGAAGTTGACCCCGATATGGAGCAGGGTGATCCCCGAGGTCGTGTCGAAGGCCGAGTAGTCGACCAGTTCGGCGTGGGTGTCACTGACGCTGAACACAACTTGGCCGCTGCCATTCGTCGGTCCCGACGAGACCGGAGGAGACGCGCCCTGCACGGTGAGGCTCGAATGACCGTTCTGGGCGGACAACGACACCTGATCACCTGAGACGGGATGCCCCTGTGCGTCCTCGAAGGTGAGCGTGATGGTGTCGAGGGTGCCGTCGGCAGCCTGCACCGCATTGGTCACCGCCGCCGAGGAGTTGGACGAGGATGCCGGCCCGGTCACGAAGGAGACCGAGG
>Ga0307374_10001737_pt1 | contig 39929 bp, 40 predicted proteins | sample OX3MG_FD_202532 | JGI IMG/M metagenome (GOLD analysis project Ga0307374, IMG submission 202532) | Soil microbial communities from Risofladan, Vaasa, Finland - OX-3 | ecosystem: Environmental > Terrestrial > Soil > Coastal area > Acid sulfate soil | place: Finland: Risofladan, Vaasa | collected... | reverse complement strand
TAAACTGTTACCCTGAAAATTTAATACGTTCTAGTCCAAATCTTTTGAAAACCATGATAGTAGTTGAGAAAAACCGGGCGGAAAGCGATCTGTCTGAACTAACAGTAGGAGTGGACTGGAGGGGTTTCACTAACTGCAGCGTCTGAAACCCCTGAATTTTTCTCATTTTTCATGGTTTCATCTTCATGTTAGTTATGATACTGAATCATATTGTTAAGTTTTGGGATTTTTTTATCTGTGTAATTTTTAATGTGTTTGATGGATTTTGTTCACTTGATTTTAGTTCCCATTTAAAATATGAATAAATAGATTTTAGTGCGGATCGGGCCGGGATTTGAGCTGTTTTGCGTTCTATTTTTGGTTCCGTGTACGTCTAATCTTTACGAATTATTTCCTGATGAAGAGTTTTTACGTCAAGCCTATTGAGATAATTCTTCATTGTCTAAGAGTTCTTTCCATTTCTGCATACATCTTGTCATAAAATCATAGCAGTTAATTTCTTGTCCATCCACTAGTATTACTAGATATTCAGTTTCTGCTTCACCTAAGATTTCTGCAAGGGGATCATATGTTCTAGCAATTGGAGAGGGTAGGCCAGCTGCTTTGTAATCAAATAATTTGGGTGGACTAGGTTTCCTATCAAGATCTAGATGCTTGGTACTGTTAGTTAGATTCCTACAAACTTGTAATTCATATGTATTGTGAATAAAGTTGTTAACTTTAGTTTCATCTAATCCTGATGCTTTTAGCCAGTCACCTAAATGATAACAGTGCATAAAGAATGATAAGATTATGTCTACTCTTAATGACATATCTAAATCCTTGAATCTCGTATCAGAAGTGATGAAATTATACATCCGTTCAAGACGAGCAATTTGATAATTATACATCATCATTTATAACACTCATAATGAATGATTGACAATCTTATGTATTATTAGATCGCCATGTTTTTTTAATTATTATTGTGGAGGTCCAGGAGGTAATCCTGGTGGCGATGGTCCCGTGGGCAATCCTGGTGGCGATGGTCCCGTGGGCAATCCAGGAGGTAATCCCGGGGGTAGTCCCGGAATTATTATGGATTGTTGCTGTTGAGTTTTGATGAATGCTTTCCCAAGATGATTCTCTATTATCTTAACTGCACCAGTAGCTGAGAGAGTATGAGTCATAGCATGAAAGACAGATAGGACAAGATCTTGTAGTTCTTGATCATCTTCCAAATCGTCTATGATTAACCCTATCTTCTTTGCACATTCTCTATCTATGTGCCTACCATGCGTTTGAAAATTCTTGTGATTGGATAGATATGCGGCAATTTCTTTTGGCTTAGTACTACGTTTATTGTCACCAAACATGTAGGCTGATAACCAATCAGATACTAGTTGTGTTGATAACTTTAATGCATTTTGACATTGTATTAACAACGCTGGACCATATTGTCCCAGAATTGGCAACCAAGCTGCTAACAATTTAGGATCTCGAACTTGTTTCTTTGCTAATTCAAATTGGTCTAATATGGACTGAGCTGGTACCATCTGCATTCCAACTTGTGTTTGAAGAAGCATTTGTGGATCTATGGGTCCTAAAGAAGATTGTTTTCCCATTAGAATTCTATTTGATGCACATGCTAACATTGTAGCAGCGGACATTGCAGCATGTGGAACTATTACTCTAATATCTGAGAATTTTTTTCGAAGATATGACACTATAGATTCTGTAGCTTCAGCTGATCCTCCAGGGCTATGTAAGATAAGATCTAAATTATTTCCCTTTAATCCATGTACAACTTCCATTAATCCTTGTACGTCCTCATCTGTAATACTGAGTGCCTGAGGACTAGCAATTACTTTTCCAGTTTGAGTCCAAGCGGTTGCATAGAAAATAGTGTTACGTTTTGTTTTATTGTGTAACAGTACAAGATATTTCCTTCTGACTTCATCAAATGGAGTTCTACTGCCGCGAGCTTGTGATTGTTGAAGTTCCTGTAATATTTCTCCCCAAGTAGGCATTTTTTATTATTGTTAAGTTGTATATGTAGAATCAGAGAATATTTCTGTTGATTGTAACTGACCCAGATAAGCTTGTGATTGTGTAACTAGCTGACTATACTGCCCATAAACTTTCATAACCTCCGTCAAACCAGGTTGTTTCTTAGCTTTTTTCATTATGTTTTGATAATCTAATTTTAACGACTTTTTAGTAGAGCTGGAAGCCATGTATCATAATTCTTTTTTATCTATTTAACCCCTTGGTCTTGCTTTGTCTTGTCAAATTGTTAATTGACCTTTTGCAATGGATGGAAAAATGGTCTAAAATAATGATGCTGTGTAAAAACTAAGTAAACCGGTTTACACAAGGTAAAAGTTTCAAAGTTTGACTTTTTTCTTGTCAGCATTGCTTGAGTTAGAGGATAGTAGTATCAAATTCTTATTTGATACACTCTTAAAATTCCAAATTGGGCAGTCAGTATCACATTTCAAACCACATGTAACAACTTCTTTAATTTCGTCTTTGGATAACGGATCGGTATTATTATTTTTAATAAGATTAACTAACTCATATTTTCTTAAATTATCTGAATTTTTGTGACCTTTTATTTGAGCTAATCTCTTCAAACATTTTTTTTGTAGTGCATCTATCGATTCATGTCTGGGAGGTTGAATCAAAGGTTTAGGTTCTTTTATAACATCTACACTGCCATTTACGAGAAGCATACCAGTATTTTTTTGACTCCATTTTTTTGGTCGGTAATCTGTGGCTAGATATACAAAATCTACAAAATCACGAACATTATTAATTTGATTTTTTGCTTTTTGCAATTTATCTCTCGAGGACTTTACCTCAATCATTGTCAATTTATTATTTTTCAATAATAATAGATCCACATCTGATATTATGTTACCCCATGCAATATTGAATCTAGCATGAGGAACTGCATCATATCCTATATTTTCAAAATGTGATTTCAGTTTACTGATTATAATATTTTCATATTTTCCACTTCTTTTACTAGATTTCAAAATATTGTCGGTGTTTATCATATAGAGTACAACATCTTCCTTGTATTGATTTCTTCTGTTAATGAAGTTTTAGAACTATGTGATTTATTTCTAACAAGTAGTATAGTACATCCATATCTGACTGTAATATTCTTTCTGTCACTAGGTAACAATGGTTCTGTTTCATGAGGAATCAGTCTAAATCTCCAAATAGATTCCATACTGTGGGAATCAAAACTATAACTCATTATTTTTACATTAGTTTTTCGTTTTCTATCATTTCTGTTTGATGATACAACTAGCGAGTTACTACCCATTTTTCGTGCTTCAATATCGACATATGTGTTGAGGGTTGGATTTACCGATTTTGTAAAATTGTCTGAATGGACAACACATAATTTAATTTCTGAAACATAAGGCGGGACATAAATTATAATTTCATTATATGGTGATTCAATAAGACTTTTTTTGGTGCTATCAGAAAGTCCTAGGGCACCTTCAGCCAAATAAAGAGCATGATTTTTATCACAACCAATGAATGATTTAGGCTCTCCATATCCTCCACATGTAGAATCCATTTGTGAGCAAGAGAGAAACGTCACAGCCTTGAGTGTTTCAGCATTTCTCATGTTTGAACCATATTTTCTTTCAATTTCTACCAATCGTCTTATGAATAGAGGCGAAGCAAAACTACTACCAGAAAAACTATCAATAATATTTCCTTGTTTAGTAATACTCTTGACTCCTACTTCACGAGTATTAAGTTGAAAATTATCATCGATATTTACATTACCACCATGTTCAACTAAATCGGGTTTTTTACACTCATATAGTAAAAATGCACCTCCTCCACAAGTTGAATGTGGAGATATAGAATTAACAGGAGCCAGTGATTGATATTTAGTACTCACTTTTTTTGTAATAGAACCAACAGCAATTATGTTTAATGCATTAGCTGGTGGAGTAACAGGATTATACTTCAGGTACTGAGGATAATGTGAACCATTTTTTACATAATTAATTATTCTGTCTGGATCTATATTTCCTGCACTACTAACAAAACAAATGTTCTTTTTTTGTATTAATTGATCCAAATATACAATTTGGTTATCTGGAAGACCTGCTAATCCAATTGATGTAACAAAAAGCCGAGTTTTACCAGAGTATTTGTTAATTGCTTCAATAAACCCTCTAAAAACTACATTTTTCCTATCATTAGAAAAAATTTTGTAAGATATGATTTTAGACATAGGTTTGGAGTCATGTTCTCCATAGGCTACCAAATGTGCTATTGGAGTTCCATGCCCTTCGCCATTAAATGCATCATCCGGATTAGTAAACCCAAACGAATCTCTTTCTACTATGTTATTTAGATCTCCCACAATATTTACTCCAGTATCCATCACTACAACTGAAGGCAAATTATCTTCTTGTGAGATGCCAGTTGTAAAAGATGCAGGGGTTGCTATCACTACTTTCTTCATAGTCTTACCCTTGTGTTTTTGACGAATTTCTTCAGCTATTCCATCTGGAACTGGATCAACCCGATAGATGAAAGTGGATGCATTAACAAGATCATTGATAACTTGAATATCCACATCACTGAAAATGAAACCCTGTTTGGCAAAATTCTCCTCATAGATTTTACAATGCCTGCTGTTAAGAAATCTAAATATTTGTACAACATATTGTTCAATTCTTTCTGATTGAAGATTGGGCATGAGACTGAAGACTACCATTGGTTTAATTGTTTCAGTTTGATTTCGAAATTTTTCAGAAATCTGATTATTTGGAAGAAGTGGTTTTAGCATATATAGAAAATCTCCCACTTTTTTTGGAATTTTCTGTACACTGAGTTTTACTAGAGTTCTGTTTGATCCTGAAACAAGTAATTTGTTTTTTTCATTATCCAAATATGCTAGAACCTCAGCATCTAAACGTCCTAGAAGATTCCTTACTTCAAAAGAGGATGGTTCTATCTTAGGATGAATAACATAGAAAATTTGATCACCTTGTCTCAGTGTTTTTCTCTCAAGAATAGCTACTGTATCCTTGACTTGATTGACGATTCCTTTATCAGCCCATTCTTCATCCTCTGGATCAAATTCAAAATTAGTGAATTCCCGTTCACTCCAACCACCAACCTTAGGTTTGGTTTTAACATCCATTCCGCTAACCACTTTTGCAAGAAGAAATCCATCATTACCTACAAAATCATCTTCTCCCATTGCAAATGTTCACCAATTACAACTATTTTTGTTGTACGGTATTAGCACGTTTTACCTTTGATGAACTAATTTCCTTTTGTCTATCTTCATAATCTTCATTTCAGTAGAGTTCTTCAAGAAATTATCTTCTTCTTGGAGTTTTGTAGCATATGCAGTAAGTGCATGTAATGTATGGTATGGCAATAGTCTATCATTCTGATGGCTTTCAGCAGATGGTGAAGCAAAAAAGAATCATTTCCATGCTCAGATACAACTTCAAATGAGAAAACTACGGGGTAGAAAAGCATAGGACAATACGAAAAGGACAATGAACAGTCACTTTTTCAAATTTTTAATATCTTATAGATTGTCTTTTTGAAATATCAATTATGTATGGCAAGTAGCTTTGATTTCTCGGCACAAGAGAATACACATAATCAAAAAATACATCAACCAGGCTCTCAATTATGTAGACCGAATTTGTGTTGGATTTCCTAAGTGTGTCAAAAATTTGAAAATTCTCATCAGACTTTAATTTTTCTTCCTCATTACTGATAATTCCTTGCCCAAATAACTTCGTAATCGCATCAGTTTCAAAATGCATCATAAATTTAGATCTTTCCTGTGTTAATCTAGAATATAATTTGACCAAAGACTTCAAAGGAAGATATACGATTTGTAAATCAGGAGGAACACCAGTTTTCTTTCTAATTTGTAGAGATTTATTCACCACATTGATTGGAGAAAAATCATTAGCGACAAATATTCCCCTCGAGAGTTTTGGTTTTAATTTTGGTAAGTCAAATAATTTACAATATCTTTCAAACTGGTCCTCATCGGATTGTGAGATTAATTTTGTTTCCTTTTCCTTTGTTTCAGTTCCAACAGATTTACAGTCATAAAACATCAGTTCCAGCTTGTCCTTCTCCGGTATCTCAATTATTCCATCTGGAGCCTCTGTCTTCTTTCCATCAGTATGATCTGCCATAGCATGACCGAGATTTGTTACAGGCATGAATGAACCTAAGAGTTTTCCCACAATGTCTTCAAATTCCGCACTTGATCCGCTAGTTGCAGCTTTGAATGATCTGTCTACTAATGTTGCATCGTACTCAAGTAGAGCTTTAAAGGTTTCTGGATTTGTTATGTTCTTAATATTGACTAAATTATTTTTTAGAAATGCATGTAGTGACAGAGTGCTTATGTTGATGGTTGCTTTTATACTCTCAAACAACTGTGAAATATCAATATCACGTTCTAACAATTTTTCAAATGTGATATAATTAACAGCTTCTCCCGTATTGTAAATCAAAAATTCTTCTGCGTTATCCTCTATTCCTTCTATTAACAAAATGAAATAATCAAAAATCGACGTTGTTATCAGTCCCTGTAACACTGCGGCATCACGTAGTTTGATTCTCTTAAAGGAAGATAGTATCATAATTTTAACATTATTCATTTGCAGAATGCCAATCGGATCAAAGCCGCAGAAATGGTATGGAGTGTACTGGGAATCAGTAACTGGTTTTAGATCCTCTAAATTATTCTGTAGTGAGCTAAATAATACATTTACAAGTTTTGTGTTATCTAACTCAACAAGTCTAAGTTTTAATGGATTAATTTTATTTAGATGAGACTTTTCACAGACTATTATTCCCTCATCAATATTCTTAACTGCTGCAGATGAACCGCAATTTGGACAGTTTTCCTTGGTTAGGGCTTCGATTTTTCCTAAGCTTTTGTTTGTGATAAATGATATGTTTGCATCATAATTATTTGAGCCAACTATTTCTAAAATATCTGAAAATAGAAATGGAGATCCATTATTCTTTGCATAGTGTGTTATAATTTTATTGAATCCGATTGGGAACATATCATGCTCCCCACGTGCTCAATATCTGTTTCACCTTAAATTCGTCTTCTGGATTGAAATCCCCCGTTTTTACTACCTTAGAAGTTTCATAGTTTTGCGTATATTTTTTCTTGTCAAATTCAAAAGTAATTTCTGATATATCCGCAATATTTTTTCCGACAATGTTTACCTCTGCATCCTTCAGTTGATTTATTGTCTCTAGGATGTTTTCGCCCTTGATATGCATATAACTTGGGTTTCCTTTCATGCGTATTTTTTTTAAAATTATTTCTATTATTTTGATATTATTTTCTTGTAATTGTTTCTGTACTTTTTCATCTTGGAATGATTTCATGGCTTGCTCGGCAGAAGGTTTTCTTATTTCAAAATTTTGGTTATTACCAACCATTACTTCAGATAGTATTTGTATCAACTTTGGAGTTTGCTCTGGATGTGAAGAAACTTGAATGGTGTTACTCTTCAAATCATAAGTAAAAACCATTTTTTTCAGAGGATACGAGTCGTATGATCCTTTTCTTCTGGGGAATTGCGGTGAAGACTTTCGTTCAACCATACGTTTTTTATAATCAATACCTATTTCACCTCTAATCTTATCTCCAACAGGAATTATTTTGTCTAATGTGGCTATTGAGTCTCTTTCTTCATCTGAAAGTCTTTCACGTATGGCCTTTTTTAGATCGTTTTCATTTTTTTGCCAATTATCTAATGTGAGTTGTTTTTGCGATGAATAAAAAATTGTATTGGTTTTTGGTTCAGATTTTTGATATATGCTAAGATCCTGTAACGTGGTTGGGTTTTTTGAATAAATATGAATTGCCAATTTTAGTTGTTTGTTATGTTCATGATTGATGAAAACTCCCAATTCTTTTGCTTTCGCTTCAAGGATCCATAGTTTAATTCTCTTTTTTAGTTCTTGAATTTTGACAATTACCTCATTTGGATTATCGATTCCTATATTGTGTAATCCCAAAAGCACTTGCTTTTTAGTTGGTAGTCTAGTTCGATCATAGTTTACGCCTTTCGCTATTGCTAACTCTGAAAGTAGGTCACGACCGAACGTTTTTGGTTTATCTGGCATTGATAATACCTTGATTTGTAATTATTTAACGATTAATTGAAGATGTTACTGAAAGGTGGGAAATCATGACAGTCACTGTTATTGTTTCTTATTCAAAGAATTCACATCATAATCCTGAGAGAGATCATTTTTTATGAATAAGAACATAAAGAATTAATACCTAATATGTCTGTAAATCAAAACTTTCAGAAATTAAAAAGGTAGAACGCAAATTAAATGATCTACTTGTATGTTATGGTCAAAATACGATTTCACTTTTGAATTAATCAGATTCCACAAAATCACAGATACTCTTAAAATTACAGAAAAAACAGGCGCCTTTCTCAGGTTTGGCTTCAAATTCCTCGTTTAGGATGGATTTAGTTATATCTTCAAGCGTATTTTTGACCTTTTCAACAGTATCTGTTTTGATCAAATTGTCTATCATCTTGTTCTCTTTGATATAGAAAAGAGATGTCTTTTCAGGCAGTTTGCCATACAAGTCTTGTACTGCAAGTGCATAGACATTCATCTGTGTATCCTGCTTGATAGAGTTTGATGTCTCATAGGCTTTACCAGTCTTAAAATCAATTACCTGATATTCCCCAGATAGACTTTGTTCTACTCTATCTATACTTCCGTTAACAGGAACGCCTGCAATTTTAATTTGAAATCTCTTCTCAGCATCGATGGAAACATTTGGATTGTTTTGATACCATTGTAGCAAAGTCTGTATCATCTTTTTTGCATTTTCATAATCTTCTTTTTCCTTTTTCTCGTTAGAGTAAACATTTGATACCCAGTTTTTATTTAAAATCTCAAATGCAATCTCTTCATCAATGGATAGTTTTTCCTTGTATCTCTTGGTTAACTGTTCTGTTACTTTATGAATTGAAGTTCCCAAATTAAAATATGTAGTTTCGGGCATGGGCACTTCAAGTACATGTGCAAATTTGAATTGCATTGGACACTTGATATATGTGTCATATTTTGTTGCAGAAAGTTTCAATGTATCTTTGTTGATTAATGGAATTTTTTCATCTACAAGTGTTTTTTCTATGTCATTATTGCTTTCAACTGTAAAGAGTTCTTTTGTATCAAATCCCTCTAGGTTGTGATTTTTTTCAAAATAATCTACCTTAGCAAGATCAACTATCCTTGCAATGGCAGATTCAAGCTGCATTTGGTTGATAAATCTAGTAGCTTTTGACTGCAAGTCTTGTCGTATGATATCCATCTTGTCTTGTTCTTGGAGTAGTGTCTCCTGTGAGGTTCCCTTGAAATCAACTACTTGTATCAGAGGATTATTTTCAAAATCAATCTCTTCTAAAAACACTGAAGGCTTGCTTTGGCGTATATTTTGTGCGTATTTTGTGGGAAATATGATAAAAAGCCTGTTTTGAGCACGGGTCATGGCTACATACAGCAACCTACGCTCTTCTCTAAGGGAGAGTGCCTTTTCATCCTCTGCTTGGAGCAATCCCTTTGCCAAATCATTTGGTACATAGAATTTCTTTGCTTTGTATCGTAATGGTAGTTTTCCTTGTGCTACATCAACTACAAAAACAAAAGGAAATTCCTTTCCCTTACTTTGATGTATGGTAGAAACTTGCACTGCGTCTTTAATCTCAGTATTTTGTTCTAGTTCTATATCAAATTCACCTAACAGTCTTAGATAGTCGATAAACTCTTCTAGTGTTCCTTTTTTGTTTTGAGATTCAAAATCAAGTGATAGATGGTACAATTCTTTGAGTATGGTCTGTTTTTGTCTTGATTCAAGTGAGTCATTTTGTGTTACACTTTTGTACAAGTCAGTAATTGACATCATGATATCAAAAACAGCTTTACTTACTGTGTCGCTTTGTAACGCAGTTAATTTTTGTATCTGGTTTGTGATATCAAATAATTCATCCAACTGATCAAGTTCTGGCACATTAAGATCATTTAGCACATCATAAACAAAGTCAGAATATGTGATAGAATCTTTTTTCCTTTTTCTTGCTTCTTGATTTATTCTTGCTATGTTTTGATCAGAGATTCCACTTTTCTTTAGAATTCTAAATAATGCCAGTCCTGATTTGGTGGGATTTGATGCAATCTCAAGATATGCAATAAGATCACGTCCTATTGAAGAATTGAATATATTTGCCTCTCCAACAAAAGTGGCTGGAATCCCATATGCGTTTAATGCTTGTGCAAATTTCTTGCCATCTGCTCTTCTTCTGGATAGTACAGTAAAATCACGAAATGAGAGTGACTTTTGCGTACCATCTCTTCTTGGAATGGTCTTTCCGAGTTGTTCTTTTATTGTATTTACCACATATTCGACTTCGGCCATATCATGACTGCATCTTACTACAGTTACCTTTTCACCCACCTCATTACTAGAAAATAGCTCTTTTTGCTGCCTATCTGGGACACTTTGCAAGAGTTGGCTTGCCAGATTTACTATATTTTGAGTACTACGATAGTTTTGCTTTAAAATAATTAGTTTGACATTATTTTCATATGATTGGGTAAAGTGTTGAAAGTTTGCAATATAGGCTCCTTGGAATCTGTAAATGCTTTGATCATCATCTCCAACTACAGTTATGTTTCCTGATGGTGCAAGTGTTCTTACCAGATCTAGTTGTGCATAGTTGTTGTCTTGGAATTCATCTACTAGAACATGCTTGAATTGATTTTTGTATTTTGCAAGAACATTTGGTTTTTTCTTGAATAGTTCTATTGTTAGTGTAATCATTTCATCAAAGTCAATCAATCCAGATTTTCTAAGATACTCTTGGTGTTTTACATAGATTTTATGCAAGTCACATAGTTTTTGTAGGTAATCTAGTTGTTCTACATCTGAGACAAGATCAATTTTCATCTTGGATTTTTTTTCTAAATAATCTGCAAGATCTTGGGCAGTGATTAATTCATCTTTGAATGTACTAATTCCATCAATCAGTGCTTCAATTACATTTACTGCGTTGTTACCAAGCTCAATGTGTTCAAAACCAAATGAATCTATATTTTTCAAAGCCCATACAAGTGTGCTCGGCCTTGTCATGACACCAGATCCAATACCAACTCCTGAATCAAGCACATTATCTGCTAGAACATCTTGGCAGAAAGAATGGAATGTACTGATATGCATTTCTGATACATTGGTGATTTTCTCTAGCCTTTCTTTCATTTCCTGAGCTGCTTTTTCAGAAAATGTCAGACATAGTATTTCAGATGGTTTTAGCCCCTTGTTTTCAATCAGATATCTAATTCGTTCAACAATCACTCGGGTTTTACCGCTTCCCGGACCTGCTGCAATCAAAAGCGGGCTTCCCATATGTGTTACAGCCTCACTTTGTTCAGGATTTAATGTGATACTCATTTACTCTCAGCAGAGTTGAATTAGAAAAGTCTCGCTCATATTACTTTTGTATAAAATTTCAATTCTGGTAGGATTTTAAATAAAACTGGTGGTTTTAGGATGATCGTACAGATTTGTTTCCAAAAATATCACAAATATGGTCCTGATTCAAGAAGGCATAAAATATGATATATCATAGAGAAGTTTGAAGTACTTGGGAACATGAATTTTGACGAGAATCTAACTGAAGCAGATACTTGTATGCGGTATATTGATCCACTGTTAAAAGATGCAGAATGGGATCCTGAATACATTAGACGAGAATACAAAATTACCAATGGTAAAATTATTCCAGAGGGAAAAAGTGGTAAGAGAAATGATCCTCTAAAAGCAGATTATGTATTATTGGCTGGAAATAATTATAAAATTGCAGTAATCGAAGCAAAATCAGTTTACAAAGAACCCGCAGATGGACTACAACAAGCATTACGATATGCAGACATGCTTAATCTAAAATTTGCATATGCAACAAATGGGAAAGGAATCATAGAATATAATTTCATAACAAAGCAACAAAGAAAGGTAGACAAATTTCCCACACCCATTGAACTCCTAAATCAATTAAAGGATCATCTCAAATTAGATGAGGAGCAAATGCAAAAATTACTTGCCCCGTTTAATAGACAATCACAAGATCCAAGTGGTGCAATAATTGAACCAAGATATTATCAAGAAATAGCAATCAATGCAGCAACAACTAGTATACTGCATGGTAAGAAACGAATTCTTCTTACACTTGCAACAGGAACTGGGAAAACATTTATCGCATTCCAGTTAGCACATCGTCTTTGGAGTACTCAAAAACCGCACCCAAAGATTCTATTTCTAGCAGACAGAGATATCTTACTTAATCAGGCAAAAAACAATGCGTTTGCAGCCTTTGGAGATGCACGTCATAGAATACAACGAAGTGTCAATACTGCATATGACATGTACTTTGCATTGTATCAAGCATTAGATGTGGACAAGGAAGAAGGTGAACTTTACAAACTATATCCAAAGGACTTTTTTGACTATGTAATAATAGATGAATGTCATAGGGGAAGCTCAACAGAAGGCGGCAACTGGAGGAAAATTCTCGAATATTACGATTCTGCTACACACGTAGGTATGACTGCCACGCCTAAACGGGATGAGGATAACAAGGATACTTATGATTACTTTAAAGCTCCAGTATATTCATACAGTCTAAAACAAGGAATTGAGGATGGATTTCTTGCACCATATCTTATTCATCAAGTACACCTAGAGATTGATAGAAAAGGTTACACACCAGAAAAAGGAGAAAAGGATCTTGATGGAAAACCATTAGAGCAGAAAAAATACGGAGTAAGCGATTTTGATAGAACTCTAAAAGTAGAATTAAGAAGAAAAACTATTGCAGAACACCTAATCAAATTCTTGGAACAAAACAATGCCAAGTTTGACAAGACAATTCTATTCTGTCAGAGCTCAGAGCATGCACTTGCAATGACTGAATTATTACGAAATTACAGTGGAGAACGATTTGATTATGTTGTAAGAATTGTTTCAGATGAAGGAGAAATAGGAAAAGAATATCTGGATAAATTCCAAACTCCTAATCAGGACTTTCCAGTAATTGCAGTAACATCACGACTAATGTCTACTGGTGTAGATGTACCAACATGCAGAATTATTGCATTGGACAAAGTCATTAATTCAATTACAGAGTTTAAACAAATTATAGGTAGAGGAACACGTGTTTTCGAACCAAAAGACAAGATGTGGTTTACCATATTGGATTACAGAAATGCCACCAGATTATTCAAAGATGAAGATTGGGATGGCCCTGCAGAAGAAATTACTGAGGAAGAACAGCAACAAATAACACAAGAAAAAGAAAAACTACTGATAGAAGAAGCAGAAAAGAAAAGAATTAGAGAACTAGAAAATCCACCTGTACCTAGACCTCAGAGAGAGCCTGTTCGTACTGAGACATATAGGGTAGAGGGCAGGGATGTCAAAATAACGGGAGAATCCGTATTGATATTTGACCAGTCAATAGATGGTAACAAACTAATTTCCTACCAAGATTATACTGCAGAACAGGTACGACGACTAGTTAATGATGACCAGACTAAATTATACAAAATTTGGACTGAACCTGAGAATAGGCAGCATTTTGTAAAAGATTTGGAAAAACGAGGAGTTACATTTGAACACCTCAAGGAAATAACCCATCTTTACAATATAGATGCCTTTGATTTACTCCTACATTTTGCCTTTAAATCAAAACTGAAAACCAGAATTCAAAGAGTGGATGGAGTAAGAAAGAAAGCGTTTTTGGAGAAATATCCAGAGAAGGCACGTGCAGTTTTGGACGCCATTCTAGAACATTATGCAGAACAAGGATATCAAGAATTAGAAGGACGTGAAATTTTGGCATTACCAAAGTTTGAAAAGTTTGGAGGTCCTGTAAAAATAGTAAATGAATTCTTTAGAAACGGTGAAGAATATGACAAGGCAGTAAATGAGATAACAAAAGAACTATACGCAGAGAGTTAACGGTTGATTTTAAATGGATGCTCAAACACTTCGCTCAGTTATAAAATCAGCAAGAGATCTAATGCGAAAAGATGCAGGTCTTAATACAGATGTTGATAGAATTCCACAACTTGCATGGATGCTCTTCCTCAAATGTTTTGATGATTTTGAAAAGAAAAGAATGGCTCTTAACAAAAATTACAAGCAAGCGATTCCAAATGGGTACAGATGGAGTGATTGGGTTGGAGATACAAAACTTACGGGTACAGATCTGATAAAATTTGTAAATGATGATCTTTTTCCAAAACTATCTAGTCTAGTAGGCGGACAGGAAAATAAACAGAGAGATGTCATAGCATCAATTTTTCGTGAATTAAATAATAGAGTTATGAGTGGTTATGTTTTACGTCAAATTCTTGATCTAGTAAACAAGGTAAATTTTGTAAATACGGATGATGTTCATACAATGGCAAAATTGTATGAAGATATGCTAGTAGAAATGAGAGATGCTGCTGGGTCTAATGGAGAATTTTACACGCCAAGACCTGTAATTCGATTCATTATAGAACAAATCAAGCCAAACTTAGAGAAATCTGAAAAAGTATTAGATCCGGCTTGTGGAACAGGTGGATTTCTTGTAGAATCGCTAGAATTCATGATGAAAAAAGAGAAGTCAAAAGCAGATTACAAAAAACTTCGTACTCAGACATTATTTGGAATAGAGAAAAAACCCATGCCATATCTTCTTGCCATGATGAATATGCTACTTCACGAAGTAGATGAGCCAAACATAGCTAGAGCAAATACACTATCAAAACCACTGAGAGAAATCACTGAGAAGGATCAGTATGAAGTAATCATGACAAATCCTCCATTTGGCGGTGAAGAAGAATCTGGAGTATCTGCAAATCTTCCAGTTGGAATGCAGACATCTGATACAGCTCTGTCCTTTTTACTCTACATCATGTTCACCTTGAAAGAAAAAGGTCGTTGTGGAATCATCTTGCCCAATGGACCCCTATTTGCAGGAGGAATTGCTGCAAAAATAAAACAAAAACTCTTGGAAGAATGTAATCTACATACAATTATTAGATTACCAAACTCTGTTTTTGCACCATATACTGGAATTGCTACAAATATACTATTTTTTGATAAAGGTAAGTCCACAAAAGAAATCTGGTACTATCAAATGAAATTGAAAGAAGGGATAAAGGCGTACAATAAAACAAATCCTATGACCTATGAGGATTTTTCTGAAGTCATACAATGGTCTAAAAATAAACAGGAAAATCAAAATGCATGGAAAGTTAAGATAGAAGATGTCAAAGATTACAACCTAGATATTAAAAATCCAAACGATGTGGAAGAAATACTGGATTTATCACCTCATGAATTAATTGATACCATTCTAAAAGATGAAGAAAAAACTCTTGAATTGTTACGAGAAGTCAAAAACCTTATTCAAAAAGAGATTCCAAAATGAGTGAAATTCAAATTCTGAAAGATTGGGAATTAAAGAATTTAGAAGATGTTTTTAAAATAATAAATGATCAGTGGAAGCCCATTTCTTCTAAAACAAAAATCAATTACTTAGGATTGGAAAATATCGAATCTGATTCAGGAAAATTGGTCAAGTTTCAACCAACTATTTCCTCCGAAATCAAGAGTGCGAAAAATAGATATTCACGAGAAGATGTGTTATATGGTAAATTAAGACCTTATCTGAATAAGGTGTACTTACCTGATTTTGAAGGCATATGTTCAACAGATATTGTAGTTTTAAGACCCCGAGAAAATATACTGAGAAAATATCTAGGATATTTTTTACGAAGCCAATTCGTCTTGAATCCAATCTCGAAGAAGACATATGGTACTAAAATGCCAAGAGCAAAAATTCAAGATCTGGGTTTGATTAAAATTCCTTTACCAGGGAAAGAAATTCAAAAGAAAATTGTTCAAAAACTTGATTATATTTTTACACAACTTGAAGAAAAGAAAAATGCAATCTTTTCCCTTATTAAAAATAATAATAGCAGAATAGAATTCTTTGAGAAAAATTGGATGGCATTCATAATTTCTAAAGAAATTGAAAATCACCCCCATCGAAAAGAATGGGAGGTTCATGAGTTGAAGGATTTAACAAATGATATAGGTGATGGTATGCATTCAACGCCAAATTATGTCCAAAATTCTGATTTTTATTTCATTAATGGAAATAATCTAAAGAATGGTTCGATCGCCATTACTGAAAAAACTAAGATGATCGATAAAGCAGAATATCAAAAATACAAATTAGAGTTGAATGAAAAAACAGTTTTACTTTCAATAAATGGAACCATTGGTAATCTAGCTTTTTATAGAAATGAAAAAGTAATTTTAGGGAAAAGTGCTTGCTATATAAATTGCAATAATAGGTTGGATCCTGAATTTCTGTTTTACCTATTGCAATCAACTTTAATTAAAAATTATTTCAGAAAAGAGCAAACACATACTTCAATTTATAATCTGTCATTAAAATCAATAAGAAAAACTCCAATCATGTTTCCTTCATTACCTGAACAAAAGAAAATCATTCAAAGGATAAAAAATGCAGAAGAAAAATTCAAAAATCAAAAAACTCAATTTCAAAACATTAAAAATAATTATGAAAACATCATAAACTATGTTATCCATACTCAATCTTCAATTCTAAATGCAGCATTTTCAGGAAAATTAGTAAATTAAACTTTTGACTGAGGAATAGTCCACGAACTTTTTGTAGAAGCATAATGCTCTCTGATGGAAATGAGGTTTGAAGATTCTGTACATAAATAGAAAGGAGATGACATTAGATGGATAGAAAAGGATGGAATAGATATAAGTCAAATTCTAAAATTTGACAAAGAAAGTAAATCAAGATAGAAGAATGTATCAAACAAATCAAAAGGTTCTGATAAAGATGAGGCAAGATTACAATGAGTTCAAATGTTAAAAACCAGCAGAAAATTATAATCTAAAAACTATAGTATTATCTAATGATAAAAAAAGGCAATGGAGAAGATCAGACAAAAAAGAAAACAACAAGAAAAAAATAAAATAGAAAATGATAATGAAAAAAAGAAAACAAATTACAAGTATAATAAAAGGGTGCAGTCTTGTGCAGTTTGGATATGATTGTGCAGTCTTGTGCAATCATCTTTATCGAGTTACTCAAGCTTCAAGATTTTATGTGAACTGAACTACCCTAGATTTCAGTCTGATTGAGAACATAATGCCTGTTTTCAACAAGTTATGGAATAATAGTACTTTTGAGATAAGAGTAGATAAAAAAACAAAGTAATGTAACTGCATATCAAAAAGTAATGTAACTTTTCATGATTCCAAAAAGCTCTTTGTTTCTTTTCAATTTTGTATAAAAGATGAAAAGATACCAGAAAAGGCCAAAAATTCTGCCTTAAATTCTATATCATGTTACCATCCATGACAGAAGAAAAGGAAATAGGATGCAAGTATCATTCCAGAAAGGCACAAAAGTACGGACCAAAAGAAAAAAACACATTGTCAATCACAATACCTTCAGAGTATGCAAGACATCTTGGAATAGTCAAAGGCATGAAGCTTTTCTTCAGGCTTGAGGATAACAAGATCATCATATCAAGAGAAGAACCTGTTAGAGAGAACCATGAAAAGATCTGCAATGACTTGGACATCAGGCCAAGCTCAGGTCTTGATGCCTTGAATGAAAAAAGAGACATGATGACAGGATCTATTGATGAACAGTACCTAGAATCTCAGTTTGAGGTATGATGGCACCATTGCGGTTATTTTTCTGCCACGATTTCCAGTAAGCGACTCATGCCAAGCACATTGCTAAAGACAGGATCCTGCGAGATGACAAGATTTGCGTTCCGCACTCTGTGCTGCAGCTCATGGTAAAGCCCATCAACGAGGATGCCTCCACCTGAGACTATCACGTCTGGTTTTCCCGTAGACTGTCTTGGAATCATCTTGCTGATATCATCAAGCTCATCAGATATCAGGTCTGCCAAAGCGCATACTCTGGCTCTTGATATCTTGCAGTTTTTGATATCAACATAGGTAAGCTTGTCTGTAGTATCATCAAACAGTAAAAAGTCAACTGCGTTCTTGAGCGACCTGCCAAACTCTGCCCTAAGGTCTCTGTAGCAGACAATCTCTGTCGTGCCCTGCCCTATCGATATCACTATTCCATCACTCCTGCCCTCGCATACAAGAGTACCAATACTTTGGCTTACCACCAGGCATCTTGCTGGTTTGATGGCAGATTTTACAAGCCTTCGCAGCTCTTCTTTTTGAGACCTGTTTCCGTATGGTATTCCCGTTATGACTGTCACACTTGAAAGATCTTGTTCTGACATATCCAGCCTTTTTACTGACTCGTGTACCAGTGCCTTGAATGGTTTCTCTAAGAGGGGCATTCCTTCCGAGACTCCGCGCAGGACCACTGCAGTGGGATAGGCCTGCATCTCAATTGCCTTTTCCCCAACGGCTTCTATGATCCTGTTTCTTTTTTCGTCTACACTTCTACCCATTATATCATCATCCAGTCTGGATGGTTCCCGGTATCCATAAAGAGATGGAAACTTTACCTTTCTGTCGCCATAGGATGCCTTGACAAAGCCGCTGCCCATATCAAGTGCAAGCACCGGCTGCTTTTTGTTTGGGATTGTTTCGTTTTCATTCATTGTTTCTCAGATACACAAATGCCTGAAGTTTATAAGGCATAAAATGCAATGAGATGAACTGCATAGATGCAATAGCTCTTTGTTGACAGCTCAGATAAATCAAGTCAGAGATTTGCACAAAGTTGGACAAGTCTCTGTTTCTCGTCCTCTTCTTCTCTTACTATCTTGTCGTATTTTTTTAAGTTAAGGTATTGTTTTATGTTGCATTCCAGTATTTCGCGCAAGACCTCAGGTCCAAGTGCATCAAGCTCCCATGATTTATCGCCATGTTCTGCCCTGTATCTGGAAGATCGTGTATCTGACCTTTTGGTAGGATTTGGCGGAAGTTTGTATTCTCCTACTTGGTTTCTTGTGAGTGCTATCTTTTCCACTTTGGCATTGACATGAAAGCGATACAGTCTTTCCTGTATGTCTCGCACCATGTCCTCACCACTTGGATCGTGGTCCCCAAGGTACAGAATAACGCAATTCTTGTGTATGCCATATGCCTGTCTTGTCATACGTTGGGCAGACTCGAATATTGCACTTGCAGAAGAATAGCCGCGATTTACAAGAAGATTGACATGATATTTTCTGGTTATTGGCTCTATCACTGCAGACAATGCATCTTTTTCTACCCAGACCTCGATGTAGTAATTTTGATTTTTCCACCTGTCGAGCCTGTAGGAATTTGCAGCTGCCATTGCAAATTCTTGCAAGTTTTCAAAGTGAGCCGGAATCCTTGACACTCTCCCTCTGTCCTCTATTGCCTCCCAGTCAACCATTCCTGCCATCCTTGCATCTGTAAGCAATCGGCTGAGTTTTTTGTATTCCCGGGGCAGATTTTCCACGATATTTTTTGAAACAAGTTGATAATACAGCTGCCTTAATGTCAGCGAGTAGCCCTTGTCTTGGTACTCGGCAATTACTTGGGTTACTTTATCCAGCAAGGCTGCTGTCCTACCACTGAATCTTTTTTTGATAAAATTAATTCTCGTCATAAAAATATTGCAGGTTACATTACCACAACAGACTATTATCATTTTTGAAGTCATCAAGCTTGACTATACGTTGAGAGTCATTGCATCAAGCGATCTAGTAAATGATGATGTTCTCTTGACTGAAATAAAATAATTCCTGAAAAAGATAAAAAAATTGGAATATTGACAGATAAATTTTACAACTAGCTGGGCAAGGTATAATGTATCCCTGAAACTGCCCTTTAGTTTTTCAGACAAGCTGCAGTGCCATCTCAAGTGTCTCTTTGCATGCCTTCTCTGCAGCAGAGTCACTATCAACTAACGCAAGCGGGGTTGTGATACCCCTAAAGTCTTTGAGATTCTCAGCAGATATTACCGTAGCCCAGATTCGGCCGTTTGCAATGTTCCGCACAAAGAGAATCATGGATACGTCGAACTTTTTTGCAGTCTTGATCTCGGCCAGCAGCTTGATCTTGCCAATCCACCTCTGCTTTGCAGAGCCATAGACTGAGAGGGTCAGGGACTTGAAGGCGCCTACACACTTGATTGTACCATCAATGTGAAATTCAAAGTCAGGTGTTCCATTTAGCAGGCTGCACTTGTGATTCTTGCCCTGCAATGAAAGATATTCTGAGAACCGCAACTGCTCCTGGTTTCCCATCTCCCTGTTACGAAGACCATCCTCCCGTGTCAGCTTATGTGCGTGGTTAGACTTTTGGCCACTTTGGTCGATTTGTTGTGATGGTATATCCAAAGGCTCTATTGCCTGTGTTTCTTTTGACCCTGATACTGCATCATCCTTGTTTGCGGTACTAGTTTCATGCAAGTCAGATTCTAGATCAAGAAGATCCAAAAAGACATCCAGTCTGTCCAGCAATAATTCTGCTTGTTGCGCAAGTTTTGTTTGTATTTCGGAATTGTCCTTGTGTTCGTTGAGCCAATTGTCATATTGGCCAACAATCATTTGGTACTTTTCATCCCGGAATGCCATATCCATTTTTAGATCATTTAATGACCTCTCTGTGCGTTCCAATCTTTTTTCCAATTCGTCCACTGAACCACCATCAGTGGCTACAGATTCTGCCAACAACCAGGTCACACAAGTATTTTCATGCATAGTTTTCTGTACAGCCGACAGTTCAGCTTTTAGCGGCTTGAGCATCTCTTCTGATTGCCTATTTGCTATTTTCACAACATCGGACTCTCTGTCTTGGATTAGACTTGAATGCTCAAGCATCCTGTGATACAATTTCCAGGATGCAAACAGTGAAGCTGCCAGTGAGCCAATCCAGATAACCGCAAAAGTAGACGTGGCTGTTGACTTGTCAAACAACTGGTCATAGATTAACATCAACACAAATGAAATGGCAAGAAAGATTCCTGAAATCGAAAGTATTCTTCTTAGAGATTCTCCCAATGCATACATACTCAAATGGCTTCCAACGTCCAGTATGAGATAGAATATCAGAATACCAGCAAGTCCCTCTATTGCTACATCTAGTTGGTTTGCATCTAAACCAATCAAGTTCATTGCATTTCAAAATATGTATATTATTTAAGGAGCAAAACAGATGTTACTTTTAAAAATTCCAAACTGTAGACAGTGTCGACAAATAATGTCTACATTGAGTATAAACAAGATAATACAGTACTGACAAGTTATCTGGTTTTGATAACTAGAACTTTAGTTCTTAAATAGAGACTGGATCTTTTCCTGTAATGTCGACAATATCTTCCAAATCATTACAAGATGAGCTTGACAGACTCAAGTCCATTACAGGAATCAAAAAAGAGTTCAAGATAATCTGGTCTCCAAGACAGAATGAGAAAAAAGAAGGTGAAGTCATAGGCAATACAATCTACATCTATTCCACAAGCTCTCACATGGCACTGGAAACTCTGAGACATGAATTTTTTGATCTAATTGTTAGCAATGCAATAAAACCATACATGAATCTGGTAAACGCCCTATTGTCAGTCATTGGAGAGAGCGCCTACAAGAGCAAAGAGGAGGTTGTCGAGTCCTTGTTGTTGCTGTGTCAATCTACAGCAAATGAGCCTCTTGCATCTTGAAAGTTCTGTGTATCTATCAAAGTTCCAATTTTAATGAATTGTTACGCCAAAAGGCGTTACGCCATCTGGCGTAATATGTGACTGTTTGTTGCAACACAGTTATGCACTATTAACTTCCCCAGACCCTGTAAAGTTTAGAGGATGTAACATTTACATGGTTTCTGATACTTTGAGCCATTCGGCAAATAGATTGTCAGTAAATTCGTAGATTCCACGTTCACGTCTTTTCAAAACTGCCTGGCTACAAAGTGAAACTAGTGCTGAACTTATGGTGGCACTACTCATGAATTCATCCTTTTCAATATCTGTAGGCTTCTTTTCAGGAGACTTTGCAAGTGCCTTTAACACCTTAATTTCTGATGGGGTAAGGTTTTCTGTAAATTCTTTAAATGATTGCTCTCCTTCTTTCTCCAGTATCGTTTTAACAATATCATAAAGTTTTTTGCTATCAAGTTTTACCACATCATGTAACTGAATTTCTTTTCCTAAAAGCTGTAGATTGTATGGAATTCCACTAGAAATCTTGTAAAGTTCTTCTTTTGTTTGACTGCCAATAAACTTTAGATCTGGAAGATAGTGTGTGATGAACTTATCAAATTCATCCTTGGTAAAAGGTTCCACTTCTCGAAGAAGTAGCTGTTTGTAGAAAGGTGCACTTGTTTTTGCCACCAAGTTATCCAGTGTATCGCGATAAGATCCGGAAACCACTAGTTTTGTATACTTGAAGTCTTCAAATAATGTGCGTATCAATTTTACTATATCGAATCCCAGCTTTCTGTTTTTTTCTCCGTAAGTAAGCTCAACTATGGACGGAAATTCATCGATGATCAGAACACATTTGGTTTTTGTCATCTCTGCCAAATGTTCTATTAAAGAGATAGATTTTGTAACAGCTTCCTCGACATCCTCTGATTCTTTTTTGATATATGACAAGGAGAACTTGAGATCTTCTGCAACTTTGGCAGATAAATTAAGGCCAGAAAGAAAATTACCTAACGCTTTTGCGCCAGTCACTAGGAGCTCTTCAAATTTGAATTTCTTTGGTAGTTTATGTTCAAATGCACTTAATGCAACTCTATCCAATACTCTTGTAAATTCATCAATGGTAGTTGGCAAGATTCTCCATATTGAGATATAGATAACAGGTATACGCTGTTTTGTCAATCTACTTTCAACCTCTTTTAGTATACTTGTTTTTCCTATGCGTCTTATTCCTGACAACGAGAAACCGATTTTATTCTTGGAGGAGAGCTCTCTTGTTAATTCGCCAACTAGTTTTTCTCTTCCTATAAAGTCATCTCCGGTTACTGAATATAGCGTAAACGACACACGATCCTGTAACCTTTACAGGATTTAAACTTTACAGGGTTTGGGGAAGTTAAGTGTATAACCAAGTGTTGCAACCAACAGTCACATATCACGTATGCAAAATTGGGTGCTGTCTAATTGACGGGACATTTCTTCTCCAAATTTTTTGTCAAATTCGGGACAGGGAGAAAGTAACACGTGGAATTAAGAAGATGGACTCAATTATGTTTGATGGGTATCAGATGTATCACAATTACCTTAGACCTCACATGGCACTTGATGGAAAGACACCGAGTGAAGCTTGTGGTATTGAAATTAAAGGCGATAACAAATGGATCACTTTAATTCAGAATGCAAGTAAAAATTGATGAGATATGAATACTAAGATAATAGAAAATATCCTTTTTGTATTAACGCCGTTTGCTATTCTAATCGCTATACGTACATTATTCGTTACACCTATTGTAGGAGAAACAATCGGTGCACCTCTTGGTGCATATACGGGAACTTTTATTTTTGCAACAACACCTCTCTGGATAGCATTATTCTTACGTAAAAGGAGAAAACAAAAGGAAAAACAGAATAAAACTAGTGATATATAACCAAAAAAGCTAAAAGTTAAAGATTTGTAACTTCTGAACATAACACGTCAACTAATCAAAAGATGAATACGGTGGCACATGTTTTGTTAAGCATAATAATTCCGCTATATGCTTACTATCCATTTTGGAGATTAAAAAAACTACAAAAAGGATTAATCATAACTGCGATATTTTCTGGCATTCCGTTTGGCATATGGTATGCCATACCTACACATAATTTCATTTTCTTGCTTCCAGTGGGTTATTTTTTTACACATAGTTTTCCATATTTCACTTATAGGTGGTGCAGATCATGGAATAAGCAAATAGACCTAAAAGAGACAACAAACTCCAAATCTCAAAATCCTATATCTGATACAGAAGACAAATTATAATCATGTCTCGACATTTGACACGGAGAAGAATTTGATCCGTGTCCCGTGAACTTTAGAGCCCAAAATCGCATACGTATGCAAAAATGCATACGCGCTATTCTGCTAGACGAGCTTGCGGATCAAGATCCTGCCACTTGAAAGCTCTTTTACTATGTCCCAGCCTTTTTTGACATACAGGACAAGATCATCTTCGTCTACCAGTAGACTATCGTATCTTTCGTTCTCTTTTTCTTTCATTGATTCCTGGATTGCAATTTTAATTGCCTCAATCTTGTTTTCTACTGGAACTGAGCCATCATTTCTCTGCTTTTCTATTTTTATCTTCAATGGGTCTATTCCGTAGAGCGTGGCCTGCTCCTTCCACATCTCAAGCAAGAGTTCTTTTTTGTCTTTTTCCCGGATCTCTTCTGTGGATACAAACTGCTCGCTTTGCTGGAAAGCTCGCCTCATGTCTTCAATCATTTCATCTGATAGTCTTCCCTTGTTTGTGGTATACCTTGCCTCCATGTCGCCCTTGTGACCCATAAAGAACTGCCTGTATGCATGTGCAATTTTTCCATGGCTTTCTGCCAGGAGCAGCTGCGTGTCAAAGTATGATCGTAGAACATACGGTCTTGCCTTCTTTACAGACCAGATTGCTTTTCTTATCTCTGCCGTGATTGCTTTGGTTGTGAGAATTGGATTGCTTGTTCTGTTTCCTTTCTGGTCATATCCCCTGCTTACTGATATGACAGGAGAATCGCTTGCAAGAGATTCGCCGTCGGCAATGCGGGCCCTGAGATACCCAAGAAGATACTGGCATCCCTGGTCTGTAAGAAAAGTGATGTACTTGTGTCTTGCCTTGCTAAGCGATGGCCTGACTAGAATCATTGCAGGGATTCTTTTGAAATGTATCTCGTTTTGTTCCATGACAAGATCTGAAATATCGGATATCCTCAATGCATCAGAGCCATCATCTTTTCCAAGCACCTGTGGCCTCAGCCCTGCAAATGCCATGAGGCTGATGCTAGCTCTTCCTCTTCTTGTTGCGGCATTTAGGATATCTTTTAGCTCCTGCTTTGATGGTATCTTTTCATTTTGTAGTGTGACTGCAATGTCAGAGTTTGCTATCTTTATCTTTCGTCTAAGCTCGATGTAGTTGTAGAAAAGCCATGACTTGATTGCCTTTAGTATGTCGTCGATGTAGCTTGGCGCATACTGTTTTGATTCAAGGTATGATACATGATCATGCAGGAGATCTTCAAGCTTTCTTGCATCCTCTTTTCCAATTGATACAAGCTCCTTTGGAGATATTTTATACTGGATACAGAAAAGGTTCAATCTTCGCAGTCTTACGCTTGCAGTTAGCTTGCTTCCCCTGCAAAGGTTCTCGTACCATCTCCTAACGTCTGCATCTTCAAGGAGTCTTGTACATTTTTGCATACTGGCAAAATTTCTATTGGTTTTAAGGGGTTTCGAACTGTATAGTAGGTGGACTGGAGGGGATTTGAACCCCTGACCCCTCGCGTGCAAGGCGAGTATTCTACCGCTGAACTACCAGCCCATTACAGAAATTGGAAACCGCATAGATTTTAATTGTTGCCTTTAGGTGGTAAAGATTTTATGGATATTATTCTTTGATACATTCATGGTATTACTCAAGTCAGAGGTTGTCCTAAAAGCAGGAGACAAAGCTCCAGACTTTGATTTGTTGGGAATTGATGACAAGAAACATTCTCTTTCAGAATACAAAGACTATAAAGCAAAATTGATAATTTTCATGTGTAATCACTGTCCATATGTTCAGGCCAAAGCAGATGCAATGAATGAAATCTATGAGAAATTCAAGGGAAAAATTGCAATGATTGGGATAAACAGTAATGATGCAACAAAATATCCAGACGATAGTTTTGACAGCATGAAGATATTTGCAAAAGAGAAAGGTTTGAAATTTACTTATTTGGTTGATGAGACTCAGGAAATTGCAAAAAAATATGGTGCCGTATGTACACCAGATCCATTTCTTTTTGACAGCGAAGGAAAATTAGTTTTCCATGGAAGAATTGACAACGCAATGAAACCAGAGGACAAACCTACAGAGAAGACAATGATATCAAACATAGAAAAGGTTCTTTCCGAAAAGAAGATAGAGAAAGATTTTGACCCATCTATGGGCTGCTCCATCAAGTGGAAAAGCCAGCAGACTTAAATGACAGTCGGTAAAAAAAATTTCGGGCCGATAGCTCAGCTTGGCTGGAGCGTTCGACTGATAAAGTTATTCAGATATCGAAAGGTCGTGGGTTCAAATCCCATTCGGCCCATTGTTTTCAACCATACCATGACAGATTTTGGCAAATAGGAAGAACTTGTTACACTTTTGTTGTCAAGATTTAAGCTAGCAATATATCTTGCAGGTATGAAGGGAAAGTAGTATGGACAAAGATGAACTGTGTAAACAAGTCTTAGATTTAGACTCGCGAATAAGATTTGCAGGCCTGATTAACGAAAATGGCAGACTCGTTGCAGGAGGAATGAAATCAGGGCTCAAATCTTTAGAAGATTTCAGAGATGATGAAATGTTATACATGGAGTTAGTTTTGAGAGCAAAGATGCGAAAGGAATTTGACAAGGTTTTAGGTCCCGTAAAATTTGCCATGTCATATAGAGATATGTTGATCATCATGAGCTTTCCAGTAGATGGCAACATCCTTTTGATTTCAGTTGAAAAGGATGTTGACTTTTCCAAGCTTCCCTTTAAGATCTTGGAAATAATTCATCATTGATTTTGATAACTTTCAAACACAGTTTGGCACCACTGTAACAAGGTTTCTACATCACCAGACACAAAGTCTACGCCAGTCTTGGTCTTTTTCATAATTGTTGTACACAGTGCAAGATGAAGATTCTTTCCAAATTTTTCTGTGCTTGTATCAACTGCCTTTGAAAAGAATTTGATTTCACCTTCTTTTGAGGAAAATATTATGATAATCATTATTCCTTCATGTTTAGGCCATATTTTATTGAGAAATCTTTGCAAGTCAATATCAAACATTACATCTATTGCAGAAGACATATCACCAAGTAAAGAGACTCTCCATTTCTCAGTACGAAGTGCGGCAGAGGCAGCCTGTGCAAGAAGTGCATCATGATAATCAGTAGCTAAAATAACGACATTCTTTTTTGGGCTCATTTCTTCGTCCAAAAGACCAATTAAGGAGATTGAAGTTGAGATTATCTCATCGAGTGAATTTTTTTCAGACCTTCCTATTTTTCCATCATTATAGGAACTTTCAACTGCCTCGATTGCGGGAATTATCACCTCACTTACTATTTTTGTAGGAGTGGCTCCAGAATGAAGTGCCGTTCGAAGTAGAGTGTGAGCTTCTCGGGTTGACCCCAACATGACGTATTCCAGATACTTGTTTTGAACTTGAAAAAAGTCAGCTGGAAAACTGAGTTTATCTGCACCCTCCTCAATGAACCATAAATTGACGCTACCCATGTTTTTTTGCCTTATCAGACCCTCTCCAGCAAAGATCTTTAGGTATTTGGATATGGTTACACGGTTGATTCGCAGTTTTTCGGCAATTTCAATTCCTGTCAATCCGGTCTTTGCGGGACGAAGAACATCAATTAATTTTTCACGTATTGTATCTACACTATATTCTCGTGCCACAAGCCTTGTGTAGTTTTCTGGTATATAGCATTAATAAAATCAACAAGGACCAGGATGAGGTCCCTGTTGACCGGTACTTTGGTATGGTCTGGTTGGTCCAAGTTATGTGAGCGTGGTATGTGATATACTACTAGCGCACTATCAATACAATAGCTAAAAAAGTAAATAAGAAAAACGCAGAATTGATACTAAATACTTAAAAGATTGATCAGTATTCTTTCAGATCTCACAGTTCAGAATTTGAACAAATTGAAAGATCAAAGATCTTTTCAAGTTTTCAATACATCATATGCATTGTTTTGAAACATTTGTGTGGATTTTTGGGTTGATTTGATAAGTTGACATGAAGTTAACATTTGGTCGCATGTTTACATCCAAAAGTGTTAAATATCTGTACTTTAAAGTACGGTATAGGTAAGTAATATGCCAAAAGCAGGTTTCAAATCAATAACAATTTCAGAGGAGGTATACAATAGATTCCACGATACTTACAAGAAAAGCAAACACGAACTTGCAATGAAGGGTGTCAACAGTTTTGCAGGATACATAACATACATGATGGAAGATCTTATGCAAAAAGATGACACCTTTGCAAGATATGCCCCAAAACTTGAAAAAATATCTGTTGATGACGACAGAGTTGTTGTAAAAGATAACATCAAGAACAGAATAGCAGAGGTAGCTGTTCAGAATAATGAACTTTATTGTTTGTTATGTGAAGAGAAAAATTGTGTTCATGTTGGATTTGTATTTTCTCTTCCAGAAATTTATGAAATTCTAAATGCTAGAGGAATAAAGCACCAAAGATAAAAGGTGCAGGAGGTGGGATTTGAACCCACGAACCCCTAAGAGACGGGATCACCCATTTGTATGATCTTAAGTCCCGCGCGTCCAAAGGCCATTAAACCTTCTTTGGCCAGGCTCGGCGACTCCTGCGTTTTATTAGCGATATGTTGGAGAAATTAAACGTTTTATGAAAAAAATTTCCGGGACCCAAGTAAGATTAATAAGGATTCAGCAGAGCGAGCTTGTCATGCTTCGATAGCTCAGCCTGGTAGAGCGTTACCTTGGTAAGGTAAAGGTCGCGGGATCGAATCCCGTTCGAAGCTTAATGTTTTTCAAGATATGCTATTTAGGAATAGAGAAATAAAATACAGTGCCTTCTCCTTCTTTGCTTTCAAACCAAATCTTTCCACCCAGATTTTCAACAATTCCTTTACATATCACCAATCCAAATCCACTCCCCCCATACTTTCTCTTAAACGAAATATCTACTTGATAGAATTTTTTAAAGACTCGGTCTTTTCTTTTTTCCAATATTCCAGACCCGTTATCTTTTACATAAAACAGAATAAAATCTCCTTCTTCTTTGGCTTTAATCTCAATTCTTCCCCCGGTTGTAGGCACAAAATCAACAGCATTTTGTATCAAATTGTAAAAAATCTCATGCAATCTGGTTTTGTCGCTTGTTATGGATTTTTTTGTATCGGTAGAATTTACAAATTCGATCTTTTTATCTTCCATCATTAACATGCACAATTTTACCACCTCATTCATGAAATCATCAATGACAAATTTTTCCTTCTTGAATTCCATCGTATTGCTATTGAGTTTTTGTACGTCAATAATGTCATGCATCAATTGTTCGAGCCTTGCCGCATTATCATATATTTCATTTACTGCCTCAGACTGTTTTTCGTTAAGACTTCCAATGGAAACATCACATAGAATTTTAGAATATTTTCGAATAGGCGCTATAGGAATCTGACACTCTTTTGCAGCCATCATGTAGAATTCTTCCTTTGTTGTATCAATCTTTTTTAGTTCCTCAAGTTGGATCTTTTGTCTCTCATGCTCTCCCAAGACTCTATGAGCTTGATAGATTTCAGATATGTCTCTTATTGCTGTGTTACTTCCTATTAGCTTACCCTTGTCGTCATAGATATTATTGGCACTAATCAGCCCAGGGAAAATCGATCCATCTTTTCTTTTGAACCATATCTCAATATTTTCCACCCTGCCTGATTTTTTCCAGGTTTCAAAGGTTTTTTTCATGTCTTCCATGCTTTTTTCCGCAGTGTGATCAAAGAGCGACTTGCCAAGAACATCATATTTTGAGTATCCAAAGTTTTTGACGTATGCCTGATTGCATTCCAATATTATTCCGTCGGTATTTACCGTCCTTTGCAAAACAGGTGAGCCTTCATAGAGATTCCTGTATTTTATTCGGTCTGCATCCGAGTCTATTTTTTGTGACTCTGTTTCATATTGTGTCAGAATCTGGTTGCGTTGTTTTCTGTTACTCATCCACACAATGATACCCCCAGCTGCTATGCATACAACCCCAAGTGAGAATGCCTGACTTGAATAAGACCCATGCACATCCAATCCATAGGCTGTAATTGCAAGCCCAAGAATGCCTATCATCAATCCCCCAATGGAGCCAAAACTAGTCATGTTCTAAGATTTCCTCCAGCAATTCTACAAGATGATTTCTGTGAACAGGTTATACTATGAACTAAAAGGAACGAACCACAATTGATTATGGATGTACTATTTTTGATGAGAATATATTGTGAAACTAGCAGATTAACTTTTCATCCGACAAGAGGTCTTTCAATACAAATCAAGACTGGGTGTTTTTCACTCTATTTCCAACAAGGAAATTATCATATCAAGTAACTCCTGAGTTTTTTTCTTTATTCCTTCAAGAACGTGTTTGATTTCATCCTTTGATATTCTTGCTTCATAGATTCTCAAGCTTTTTGATACTTGATCCATGCCATGTTCTGTGATGAACTTGTTGAATTCATCAAGAAACTTGCTTTCAACAATTATCTGATCTTGACTTTCTAACTCCTTTACCGAATGATATACAGTGGACTTGCCAAATATGTCCACCATGTCAGGGGGCAGATTGATTGAATTCCCATAGAGATCATAAAACTTCCAAGTAGTCTTTCTGTATGATGGGAGGTTTTGATAGAGTTCATCTCTTGTTTTGTATCTTACCAGATAGCCATTAATCTCAAGATCTAGCCATGTATTTTCATCAGATATTCCGATCGTTTTGCAGACATCCTTGCATGTTTCCAGAATGTCATGCAATGACCTTGTTTCCTCCAAGAGTTCAACGCTCATATTTTTGGCCATTTGCAAGATTTGCCCTTTCTTTCCTGAATTCAAGACAATCAGGACTAAAAGTATCTTTGATTTTATCTTATTGAAATTCTATGTTTTATGACTCTAGTAGTTTTTAATCAATAGTTCAGTGTGCCCAGTTCTCTTTTGTGACACAGAATTGATGAATCTATTTGCATTTATCTCTATTATTCCATCTGAGAATTCGTTGAAGAGCTCAATTATTTCATCAGATCTGGAATTTGATAGTAATACCTTAACGCCTTTTTTATCAAGTGCTTTGAACTTGGCATAAAGCCTCTCTTGGTCACTGAAATCAAAATCACTATCAGTATAGCTTGTAAAGTTGGCAGTAGTACTGACTGGTTGGTAGGGAGGATCAAGATAGATAAAATCTTCATGTCCTACCCCTTTTAGTGCATCTTCAAAATCTTGACACTTGATTGAGATGTCTTTTGATTGCAATACCCTGCTAACCTCAAAGAGATTTTCCTTGTTTACAATATTTGGATTCACATATCTTCCAACAGGAACATTGAACTTTCCTTTGCTGTTCACTCGGTACAATCCATTAAAGCATGTCTTGTTGAGAAATATCAACCGTGAAACTTTATCAATTTCGTTTTTTGGATTGGCTTCTCGCACCTTGTAATAATATGTGCTTTGATTTTTAGAATAGTTCGCAGCATGGTTTTCCAATGACAAAACAAGTTCCTTTACTTTATCCCGGATTGTAACATATGACAACGCCAGATCAGAGTTGAGGTCAGAGATGAACCACTTTGCTTTCTTTTCTTTAGATATGAGAGAGAAAAAGACTGCACCTCCACCCAGAAATGGTTCAAAATATCTCTCAAATTTACCAGGGATATGACTTGTAATGACAGGTAAAAGCTGCCTCTTGCCTCCTGCCCACTTGACAAATGGTTTTGGATCTGAAATCAGTTGATATTCTTGTTTCAACAGAGATTAGTTTCAAAATCTTATTTTGTGACATGGGGTTACAAAAGATCACACGTTGTGTAACTTTTTTTAATCTAAAATAAAGTTCAAGATAGCTTGATAGCTAATCTAATAATAAAAGTAAAAGGAGAAGGGGAGTTTAATCCCATTTGGACCAAGCTGCCATCCATCTGTAAGTCCATGTTGTGAGTTTAGTTCCTAACGCAGTCATTGTTACTGTCAAAACTGCACTAGCGCCTGCACCCAACGCAACGGGACTATCATAGAACTTACCTACTTGGGGTTCTATTGGTGTCATGTATGGAGGCAATGTGGTTCTCGGGTATTTGAAAGCCATCTCAAGAGGATCATCTATTGTGATTAGATTGATCATGTTGAACAACGACATTGACATACCACAAAGTACTCCACCGATTAGGATCAAAGAGTGTTTGTTTCTCTTTGTTGCCCAATATGCCAAATCCATCAATAGTGCTGATGGAATCCATATTGGCACAACGATGAAGCTGTATGGATATCCTAAGGAGAACCACGCACCTTTTGCAATCCATGTATACACTGTCATAATAAGTGCATAGTAGGTTGCTGTTCCTGGAACGCCAGTGAACGTAAGGTAATATGCTGCACCGACTGCGAGCATCAATGATTGTGATAGTGTAAATATCACATAAGATGTCCATGCCCAATCAGTGTAGAATATGTAGTCTCCCGCGTTGATTACCAACAGGGTTGAGTTGACTGCTACTACTACTATGAATAAGTAGTGAGTACATCGTCTTAGCCAGACCATTGAATTGTATGCAGGAAGTGATGTATATAAAATTTTATGAGATACGAGATCAGCAGAGAATAACTCCCAAGTTGAAAATAGATATCCCTATTGAAGAATAATAAAAGAAAAGATGAAGAGGAATTTTCCTATCCGAAGAAGACACAGTCAGTCACAAGTGTTGCGATAGCAATTGCTGCGATCACACCAGCGATGAGACCATTGTATGTCTTTGCTTTTGAGGTACCTTCAGTCACTACTTTGACACAGAACAAGTACCCTATAGCTTCTATGATTGTAAGTACAGTTAACGCAAAGTGTGCGCTTGGCGGTGGATATGCCCATGGATAATATACGCATGCAACGGCAACTCCTCCCCATGTTCCTGCCCAGAGTGCAACGAATGCACCAGTGATGAGTCCAACCATGTCTTCGACACGTTTGCCAATCATCTTACTGACGTCGGAACTGGAAGCTCCGCCACCTGTACCGAATCCTTTTGGTAAGGTCATTTGGTTTTACTGACAAATGTATGCTTTTAAGTCTTTTCCCGAGATGAGGTATAACTTATGTTAAGTTGATCGGAGAAAAATAAGAAAAAAGCGCTTGTGCGCGTTTATGGGATTGATCTACTGTACAATTTGCCTTCAAGGGCCATCTTGTACATTTCTGCAACATATGGGTTCTCACCTGGTGTTTCTGCTCCAAGTTCGACAAGTCGTGCATATACTCTTACTACATAGGCAAGTGCGCCCATGAAAGCAACGACGACACCCATGTTAAACATCCAGTGGTTTGGAACTGCGAAGATCTCCTCTACATACCAGAAGTGCCACATCTCATTGACACCTATTGTGAACATGGTTGCCAAGTAACCAAGGATGGTCATCTTGAGACCGGTGTTCATTGAGTTGTTTGGACCTCTCAGAATTGGTACCTTTCTGTCATACATAGCTACCATTCCCCATCCTAATGGAAGAGTAATGAAGTGGCTGTATAACCACCAGTGTGCTGGTGTAAAGGCACTATCTCTGATTGATGTCTGGTGTAAAGATCCGTCTACGAAGTTATCGACCTCTACTGATGCAGCGATCGATCCCAATGCGATGATGATAAGCCAGATCTTCTTCAGTCTCTGGATTTCAACTTCTTTTGGAATCAGTGCTGGCATTTGTGCCATGGAGGTTGGAACGGTTAACGGTTATTTAAAAGATGAGTTATAATTTTTATAATTTTATATATAATTTTCACATTATTTAGTTTAAAATTATAATAATAATAATCAAAATGAACTCATAATTACATAATAATAACGCATGAAAAACTATGTAATTCATGATTAACATGAATGTATAACATATAATTAATCACTAGTCGGATCTGACAGGGCAAAATATATATCGTTGTAGTTTCTCAGTTGGATTAGTTAAGCGATATGGTCGATAAGAAGTTTATTGTAGCTGCAATAGGTGTGATAGTAGCACTTGGAGCAGTTGGACCATCATTAGCACAAATGTTCCAACATGCTGAGGCCCATGGTGTCCAGGCACAGTTACAAAGTCGTTTCGTAAGAATAGATGGTGAGACATGGTCAAAACAATCTGTTCATACAGGAGAGACTTTGACAGTATCTGGCAAATTTGTAAGTCTTGTAAACAGAGACTTGCGAGGCTGGTACACCGTATATGGTGACTCATCCAACGCTGGTAACAGATGGGAAATTGTAGCAAGAGATCCACCTGGTAACGTAATCATAATACCAGCAAACTCGGTGATCCCATACAAGTTAACCATCAAGGCACTTGAACCAGCAGTATATCACATGCATACGCAGCTTAACATAGCAAGCATCGGTCCAGGTCTAGGTCCAGGACAAACAGTCGTGGTAACAGGCGATCCAATCGTAAAACCAATCCCATACACAAACGTAGTATATCAATCAATAGTAATAGGTATTGGATATGTGGTTACTTTCGCAACAAGACCTTGGCAAGTGATTTAAAACAATCACCCCCTCTCTTTTCATTTTCTAAGTCTTTCAATTAGTAGAAACTATTTGGTCTGGATCAAAAGCAATGTCTAGTTTTGTTAAATTCCAAAGTCCACTTTCTTACAAAGTAAACAGGAATTAGAACAGATATTGGCAGAAATATTACCATTCCAAATGGCCATGAAATGCTGCTCTGAATTAACCAATCTACAAAATAGATAATAACTTCAATAATTATTCCGTAGACTAGTTTATGTATTCTATAAAATGCAATCAGTTGAGACACAAATATTGGCACAACAGCAAGTATCATCTGAGTTTTCATGAATTTTTTATCTTGATCATTTTGTGTCATGACATTACAATTTGAGTTCAGTTACAATTTCTGGGTTTAGATTTGTTTCTTTAAACCAATTACTAGAGTTACGATCCAGTCGGACCAGTATCACCTCCATAATTAAAAAACTATAATCATAAAGTACAGGTAAGACGAATAAATGATTAGTCAAATTAAAAGAATAGTCAAGGGTGCAAACTCAACCATGATCTTACTATCATCACTATTCGGTAACAAATACTATTTTCAATTCAGCTTTTTTGTTACAAATTTGATAAGGTTTTCAACTTTATTCTGTTTTATATCCAATTGATTCCTGTTGTTTTGCTGTAGTTTTGTGATACGTCATGTTCTCTTGTGAAATCATGATGAAATTTAGGTGTAAATACCTGTAAATGTAAAACTAGTACTCTATCCTGAAATCATCAAAAAATGCACCAGTGTCTTTCTTGGTCCACATTCCAACCTCCCCAGACTGATAGTTGTGATCGTTTGCGCGTATAAGAAGCTGACCATCAAGGAATGCAGCTATTCCTTGTGAAGAAACCAATGCCTCCATCGTATGCCACTCGCCAGGAGCAATAGTGACTTGTTTATCATAATTACATATTAGAAAATCAGGTGTATTTTTACATAAGGAGAGCCTGTTTTGTGCCGAGTCAGCCATCAGTACAAAATAGTGTTTCGAGTCAATAAATCTAAGAATCATGCCTGCAGATTTGGCATTTTCACCAGATACAATTTTGAATTCCATTGTAACATTTTCAGTGTCTACAGATGGCGAATCCGGAATTAATTGTAGGTGATAGTCACTAGTGTCATTGATTGGTAATTTTTCCAATACATTTGGTTTTGATATTGCGCTAGGTTCAGATTTTATTATCCAAGAAGTTTTTTGATCTGTTGATAACTCGGCAAACCCTTGAGGGACAGTCCCATTTTGATATGAGTCAAAGTTCCACATCTTAACATGATGATACCCAGAGTTTATCTCGGCATTATAATATGCAAACGATATTCCAATTACAGTGATAACTGCAAATATTGCAAGACGTTTCTTCTTACTAGATTTTGGTTTTTGTGATGACAAGAATATCTACAGGTAGTGTGCTATTTGTGATTGATATAAAGATACCATTAGATAAAATTGAAATATTAAGAAAATAAAACTATCATTTCTTTTCACGTTTTCTTGGTTTGTTCTTGCTTTTCCATTTGTCAAATCCCCAACGTGTGGCTCCAAACGTACCAAGTGTAAAGAAAAATCCACCTACCAACAGAAAGATGAAATGATGATCAACCAGATACCAAAAAGCAAATCCTATAACTGCGCTAACAAATTCTAATGCAACAAAAACTAGCCACTTGTCAACCATTGACAAGATTTGGTAAATCCACACATTATTTACCGTTTCTCAATTAATGTTTTGTTGACTAGTTTCAACTTGCAATTGTGGTATGAATATAGTGATCCTGAAGAGACATCAATGAAAATAGATAGTCTTTGAAGAATACGAATTTTAGTCAACAAAACATCAATTGAAAAAAATGAATTACAATCAACTAAGTTGTACAAAAGATAAAAATGAAAAAGATGGGAATGTTTTTACTCTGCAAATCCAGAGTATGCTCTTTCGCCTACTTGAGATATGTCCAATCCTATTTCTTCTTCTTTTGGTGTGACTCTAACACCACCTGGCCAAATTGCATCTTGGATTCTCCAAATGATGTAAGTTAGGCCAAATGACCAAGCTGCACCAAATCCTGCACCCATGGAGTTAATTACAAACTGCATTGGGTTTCCAAAGAAGAGACCGTTATGTGCATATGGATTGATTCTGACTTCACTGAATGCACCTGTTAGCAATGCACCTACAACACCGCCCATTCCGTGTACACCCCAAGTATCCAAGGCATCATCTATTCTTGCCCTGTTCTTGATTAATACACAGTAGAAGCATACTGTTGCACATGCAAATCCTACTATTATTGATGCCCATGTTCCAATGAAACCAGAGGCTGGCGTAATTGCTACAAGTCCAGCAACAGCTCCGTTGACTGCACCGATGGCGCTAGTCTTTCCAGTATGTGCCCAGCTTAAGAACATCCACCATATTGCCGCAACCGCAGTTGCGATGTTGGTGTTCTGGAATGCTTGTGTTTCAAGGAAACCAGCAAATCCTGCACTACCAGGGTTGAAACCAAACCACCCGAACCAAAGTAATGATGCACCCAAGATTATAAGCGGAATTGAGTGCGGTTCAAATGGTGCCTTGCCATATCCTATCCTTCGTCCCAAGAACATTGCGGTGGCTAAACCAGCAAATCCTGAGGTGATGTGAATGACGGTTCCTCCTGCAAAGTCTTCTGCACCCATCTTGGCTAACCAGCCAAGTGCGGTACCCTGACTTCCAAGAGACCAGTTAGCATGTCCTGCAACATCATAGATGAATGTAGTCCACAATACAACATGTATCAAGAATGCACTCATCTTTACTCTATCAGCATAGCCAGCAATGGCTAATGATGGAGTAATGGCAGCGAACATGAGCTGGAACATCACATAGGCCAAGTGAGGAATAGTTGGAGCATATACATCGGCTGGCGCATTGTGCGATACGTTATTCAAGCCTACCCAGTCAAGGTTTCCGATAAATCCAACAGGGTCAGCAGAAGGACCAAACATTATCGAGTATCCAAAGATTACCCATTGAACACTGACAATTGCGTAGACCATGAATGCCTGTAACATTACTGTTAGAGAGTGCTTTCTTCTTGTAAGACCTCCATACAAGAATCCCACACCACCAGGAGTCATTATCATGACGAAGACTGCTGCTGCGTACATGAAGGTTGTATCTCCTGTGTCTATACAGGGGGCATTACTTCCACCGAATGTTCCGTTACCGGGTGGCGTCATCGGCTCAGCACAGTGAATCTCATGTGTTTTGTTAGGATCTGCAAGAGCTCCTAACGGACCAAACTGAGCGTGTGCATCTTGTATTGCCGTGAATCCAGATAACCCGACTATTAAGCCTGCGAGCACAAAAACTACCGGCCATTTGTGTTTTGTTACTATCTGCATTGGCGATTTAGAAATTGTCTCCAGCATCTTTCGATAGAGATGTTTCGCATCTATAAAAGGCATTTTATCCTAAAATTGTTTTTTTATGATATTATGTCCAAAGAATATCAGTCTTGTAAAGATTTTAGTATCATAGAATTAGAAAAAATTCTAAATAAAATTATTATACAACTTGCAGACTAGTGCACGCATGACTGAAGCAGGAATAGAGATTTTCATTGCAACAGGAGTAACTCTTGCAATGACAATAGCAATTTACTTTGGTGAAAGAGCTCACAGGTACAATTTAATAAAGAAAGGAAAAACTTGGGGAACCTATGGCTTCAAATACGAAGGTCAACACGAACACGCCTAGAGTAAATCCCTTTACCACATTTTTGTAATTTTATCTTATTAGATAGATTGATTTATTCACAAAAGATGCTGAACAAATAATGAGAGAAAATCTTGAAAAAGAAGAATATATCATTTCATCCCTTCCGCAGATCTGGGGAATAGCATTAGGATTATCAGGTTTCTTTCACAAAAATAAAGAGGGCATCCTTGTTCTTACAAACAAAAATGTAATTTTTGTTCCGCGTTACATCTGGATCACTACAAAAGAAAAGGAACAATATTTTGCAGGTGACAAAGCAAGCATAGGAAAGATTTCAAACTATAATGAATCAGATCTTGATGAGGATTTAATTGAGAATCCAAAATCTTGGATAATACCATTGCATTGTATAACAGATGTTAAAAGTATAACAACAAGAAAAGTAGATTTCTTACGAATTACATTTACAGAAAAAGGAAAAGAAAAAAAATATGATTTTGGAATCACCAAAACGGTAACAAATTATCCATATAGACAGCCCCTTGTTTTTAAAAATTTGGACTGGAGTTTATGGGTAGGTTTGATAGTATCAAAATTAAAAAAACAGTAGATTACAACACTAATTCTCTCCAGTATGTAGTTTTTCCCTTGCCTGTGAAATAACAAAATCATCATCAACATCTTGTTTTTTTAGGAATTTTAAATCAGTTATCTTCTTTTTGAATTTGAATATTTCAAGTTCATATGTTTTATTCTTTGGAGAATAAACTGCAAGCTGTAATGATGCAGAACCAATATACTCCTCCATAAATTGTTTGTAGTGATCTGAAATTTTTAGCGATTTTAAAAAGACGTTTGTCGCCTGCAATATTCGAGATTGACAATATAGTATAAACTCATAGTTGGTATCCCCCTCAAAGAATCTCATTTTGATCTCATCGTCTGGCCAATATTTTATCATCTGATTCCAGGTATTGACAAGTTTTCTTTTATCATCAAATATCAGGTATATGGTAGGCCGTACATCGAATACATGATATCCTAAACCTAGAAAATCTTCAAACCAGTTCATTTTAGAATCTGTCATGTTCAATTCCAAGCAGATATTGTATTTAATGATTAGATTACAAAAAGATGTTCCAATAAGAAAAGCTAAGATGTTAAATAAGTTCAGAACATGTTGTATCAGATGGGAAATAGAAAGCGAATAAGCGAAATAATGAAGATGAGTAAAGAGGAGCTATACCAATATCTCAGACAAGAAGACAATACAATTCAATCAACAGATAAAATAGAAATGAAACCTTTTGAACATGGCATCAAAATTTTTTATTTCCACAAAGATTCTGAAAAACCCTACAAGACCAAAGTTTATCTAAATCCAGAAGAATCTGAATCTCTAAAATAAACAGAGATCATTCTAGATGTGGTTTATAAAATTAAAATGAAAAAAGTGTGTGATTATAGGAAGGGTTTAGGTTTGAGTTCACGCCACTTGCCACGAGCCCAGAATCCCCATTTCTGTTTGTCTTCATTTGCATAGTAACATTTCTCGTTGTGAGGACATTCCATGCATTTTTCAGACGGTTCGATTGCTGGAGCAA
>Ga0307374_10001735_pt1 | contig 39952 bp, 46 predicted proteins | sample OX3MG_FD_202532 | JGI IMG/M metagenome (GOLD analysis project Ga0307374, IMG submission 202532) | Soil microbial communities from Risofladan, Vaasa, Finland - OX-3 | ecosystem: Environmental > Terrestrial > Soil > Coastal area > Acid sulfate soil | place: Finland: Risofladan, Vaasa | collected... | reverse complement strand
GCTTCCCACGTTCCACGTTGGCGCCTGAACCGGGCTCGCGCCGTCTCTGCGCCGGATGCCACCTGGGCAGCAAGCAGGTTTCCCCCAGGCTCGTCCCGAGTACAAAAGCATCCTCGGTTTCGACATCATTAATAGGGCTCTCGACGCGTTCGTCAACGGTTTACCTCATTCGCCTTCCCGGTTCTTACCTGACGCCCTCTCACGGACGCCTTTTCCGCAACGCTCACCACCCCGGCCGTTGTGCCGGCGCAGCTCACGGTGGTTTGGAGCCTCCTCCTGCGAGGCGGCCCCGGGGGACCTACCCCCATCGCCAACGCAGCATCACTTCCGGTTGCCCTATCTACATCGGATCAACCCTCCATGTTCGTGGCGCAACTTTTGCTGCCCCACAGCCTGGAAACCGGGATCCGGCCTGTGATCCGGCAAGCGTTCGGCAGCAAGTTGGCGTTAAACCGCCCAGGCGGGCCTTCGTCGAGAGCGCTCCGCTACTGACGTATCGCCGGTAGCTGGTTGGCGGCCACGCCGCTCTGCGCCATGGCAGTCGCCGGGGAAGCGACCTGCGCCCCGACGCATGTGTTCCGCTCGCGAGGCTGAAGAGCTGTCGGATGATGAGCATGGCGATGGTGCAGGCGGCGACTGGCGCCGACCGCGAAGCCTCGCTCCTGAGCCGTCCCTGGCCACCAGCTTTGACCCCGCTCGAGGTCCAGTGGGCGCGAATCGACGCCGTATACACAGGCGAGGCCCGCAAGCGCCAGCAGGGCGAGAAACGCCAGCACCAACTCCATAAACGGATCATCTCCCGAAAGAATGTCCGGAGCAACAGTGCCTTTCGAGCGAAAATATCGAAATGTCGGAGAATTGGCGATCGATAGACCTCCGACATCTGCACGCTTTGGCCGCAATCGCCTCCAAAGGCACCTTCCGCGCGGCAGCTGAGGCACTGAATGCATCCCAGTCATCGGTCAGCGACCACATCGCAGCGCTCGAGAGCCTCACCGGACAGCGCTTGATCGAGCGCTCGCGGGGCCGCCGCACGGTGGCGCTTACTGAAGCCGGGCTCCGACTCCTCGGTCACGCCAAAGCCATCGAAGACCGCCTCCATGCCGCTGAGGCTGACTTTCGTGCATTCGCCGCCGGCGAATCCGGAACGCTACACGTAGGCGTCTACCAGAGTGTCGCTAACAAAGTTCTCCCAGAGGTCATGCGTCGCTTCAACGAGAGGTGGCCGGACGTCGGCGTCCATCTATTCGAGGCGCTGCACGACAACGAACTCGTATCCCTCGTCGAGCGTGGGGATCTCGACGTGAGCTTCGCAGTCCAGCCCATACCCGACGGCCCGTTCGAAGTCCGCGACCTTATGACTGACCCATACGTGCTCATAGCGGCGGCCGGCTCGGCGCTGACCGCAAGCCGACCATCTGTGGCCGATCTCGCTGGTCAAGCGATGGTCGGTTATCAGCCCAGCCGGACCGTTGAGCTTGCGGAGAGCTTTGTTCACGGTCGGGGCGTTAGGCCCCACGTGATATTTCGTTCACACGACAACGTCACCGTACAGGCGATGGTGGCCGCAGGCCTGGGCGTCGCGCTGGCTCCCCTGCTCGCAGTGGACGAGACCGATGTCAAGATCGACGTGGCGGAGTTAAGGGATCCGATTCCGCCTCGTGTGCTCAGCGCCGTCTGGCACCGCGATCGATACCAATCGCCGGGGGCTGCTGCATTCGTGGAGATGGCCGCCTCAGTCGCAGCCGAGATCGAACACGCGCACAATGCCTTCCTGTTGACGAGGCCAGGTAGCAAGTAATGTCATCTATCAAACGGACCGCGTCTAGCATCCGACGTTTAGCGTTTTACACAGGTATAGGCGTCGGAATACGCAGTAAACGGATCCACGGAAGTCAGACGTCACGACCTTGGAAGCCACAGGGTGCCAGCCTCGGTTCCAATAGCCATCTGAACCCCATGGCGGAAGCGACAGGCGACGGCGATCAGGAACATCGGTCAAGCTGCTAGATAGCGGATCACTGGGGGCCCGATCGCACCTCGCCGGCAACCGGAGACAACTCGGAGAACGAGCGAACGGCACGCCGATGAGGTTCGCCGCAACATGGAAGGCACCGCTAAGGCGTCGGCGAGGGAGCTCGCTTGCCGCATCGGCGATGTGGAAAGGAGCGGGTAAGAGAGATCGCGCGCATAGCCAAGACGGCGACCAGGACCGAGACCACCGGCAGCAAGACCCGAAAGAAGCCGGAGCCCAAATTCGAAGACGAGGTGATGGCCGTGGCCGAGCAGCTCATCATCAAGGGCAAGGAGCAGGGCACCCCACCCCGGACGACATCCTCCAGGGCTTCCCCGTGATCGACGCCGAGCCGGACCAGATCTTTCCGCATCTTTACCGTCTTCAAAGAGATTGGGATCGAGGTCACGGACGGCGAGAAGGCTTCGGCCACCGGAGCAAGAAGCAATTCGATTCGCAACGAGTTGCTGAGTGCGATTGAAGCGAGGTACCTCGCATCGGAACCCGGCTGCCTCATATGTAGGAGGTCCGCTTATTCCTTAGGTACGGCGACGGTGCCAATCGTCATCGCGACAATCAAGCAATGGTCTCCATGGATGACAGCCAGACGAAGACGCGTCGATGAACAAGTCGTTCGACTTGATAGTCATCGGGACCGGCGAAGCGGGCGCACCGGTCGCGACCCGCTGCCGGGCAGCGGGTTGGAAAGTTGCGATAGTCGATTGCCGGCCCTTTGGCGGCACTTGCGGGCTGCGTGGCTGTGATCCCAAGAAGGTGCTGGTCGGGGCAGCTCAGGCAGTTGACTGGACGCGGCGTATGCAGGGGAAAGGTCTCACAAATGACACCCAGATCGACTGGCCGGCACTCATCCGCTTCAAGAAAACCTTCACCGATCCCTTTCCGCAAGGGCGAGAGGGTAGCTTCGTCAAAGCAGGGATCGAAACCATTCACGGCACTGCGCGATTTGTAAGCAAGACATCTATCCAGGTCGGTGATGACGTGCTTGAGGCCAAGTACTTTGTCGTGGCGACGGGCGCCTGGCCGGCGGCGCTCAACATTCCGGGCGAAGAGCACCTGACTCATAGCGACCAATTCATGGACCTCCTGGAGCTGCCCAAGCGGATTGTCTTCGTTGGCGGCGGTTACATCGCCTTCGAGTTCGCGCATGTCGCTGCGCGGGCGGGATCAGCCGTCACCATCCTGCACCAAGGTCAGCGTCCACTCGAGCGCTTCGATCCCGATTTGGTGGCCAGATTGCTGGTCCGCACTCGCGCCCTCGGAATCGATGTGCGCACCAGGACAAAGGTTGTTGGCGTGGAGCGAAGTGCGGGTCATTTGATCGTGACCGCATCGACCGATTCGAAAGAGGAGAGGGTCGAAGCTGACCTGGCCGTCCACGCGGCGGGTCGAGCCCCCGATCTGGCGGATCTGGACCTGGGCGTCGCTGGCGTAGTATCGAGCCGCCGCGGGGTGACCGTCAACGAATACCTGCAGAGCGTCTCCAATCCGGTCGTTTATGCCGCCGGTGACGCTGCCAATGGGGGCGGCCTACCGGACACGCCTGTGTCGGCGTACGAAGGAAAGCTGGTGGGGGAGAACCTGCTCAACGGCAACAAGCGGGTGGCGAACTTCCTCGGCGTGGCAAGCGTCGTCTACACGATTCCCTCACTGGGTCGGGTCGGCTTGACCGAGGAGGAGGCTCAGCAGCAGGGACTCGATTTCCGTGTGAACCAAGGAGACACCTCGAGCTGGTACTCGGCACGCCGCGTGGCAGAACCGACTTCGGGTTATAAGGTGCTCATCGAAAATGGAAGTGACATCGTTCTGGGCGCGCACCTAATTGGCCCCGAAGCGGACGAGCTGACAAACGTGTTCGCTCTCGCGATTCGAGCTCGCCTCCCGGTGGGGGTGTTGAAGGAGACACTGTTCGTGTATCCAACCCAGGCATCAAACATCCAGTACATGCTTTAGCAGCCGTGCAGCGAACTCGTTGTTGAGCTCGACCAATTCCGACCTGCGAATCACAGCCGAACAGGCCAGAGCCTTGGTCCAGGGCGGCCAGGCGATCGTCCTGGACGTGGTCTCCTCGAGCGTCTACCCGCTGATGCATGAGGCGATCGCAGGTGCGATCCGCATCGTTCCCGAAGAACTCGCTGACCGGCTCGAAGAATTGCCCAGGTCGGCCACGATCATCACTTATTGCACTTGACTCAACGAAGAAACCAGCGCCCGTGCGGCGCTGATGCTGCGAGACAGGGGCTTTCGCGCATTCGCTTTGAAGGGAGGCTTCCAGGCCTGGAAGCAGGCGGGCTACGCCGTCGAGGCCAAGAGTGTCGAGCAAGCGGCCACAGCTGGCCAGGTTTGCAGCGTATGCGGCCGGCCTCTGTCTGAACACATTGCCTAGCGCCACAACACCTCGCCACCCTCATCGACCTCCCGGTTCGCTGCCCGCTCCCGGTAGAACACCGCGCGGCGCCAGGCACCGGGCGCGACTGACCGCCGAGCGCTTGGCATGGGTTCACAAGGCTCGGAGCGACATCGTATTCGAGAGTCCGTTCCAGCTCCTTGTCGGCATCGTGCTGTCGGCGCAGAGCACCGACCGGATGGCCAACCAACTCATGCCGGAACTCTTGAAGCGGTATCCAGGGCCGGAAACGCTGGCCACGGCTGACCCAGCCGACGTTGAACGCATACTTCGCCCGATTGGCTTCTTCCGAGCCAAGACCCGAGCCGTAATGGCGGCCAGCCGGATTCTTCTCGAGCGCTACGGGGGAACGGTGCCGCACACGATGGCGGAGCTGCTCACCCTGCCGGGGATCGGCCGCAAGACCGCGAACGCGATCCTCAGTATTGGCTTTGGCGCGCCGGCGGTGGTTACCGACCGGCATGTCATCCGGGTTGCGGGCCGCCTTCGACTGGTCGCCGGGACAGCGCCCCAGTTGGTCGAGGCTCAGCTCCGATACCTCCTTCCCCGTGGCGACTGGACCCCGTTCTCATTGCGCATGGTCCTGCATGGCCGCTACGTGTGCATTGCGCGGCGGCCATTGTGTGAGCAGTGCGTCTTGAATGACTTTTGCCCCACGTCAACCACCGCTGGATGGCCGATGGAGGAAAGGCGCAAGCTCTCGCTTTCGCTCGCCGGCCACTTCCAGGATTCGCCGGGTCGGGTCTTCAATTAGCAACGTAGTGGTCGAGGCGTGAATCAACAGCCAGGCTTGCTCGCGCGCGTCCTTACATGTGTGCGCGCCTCATCAGCCTGCAGCCCTATTGGACGTAGTCCACGTATGTGCCTGCGATCTTGTCGTGCCATCCCTGCTTCTGTGGATCGAACGCCACCCAGATCACACCCAGGAAGAGGACGCTGACCGAAACCACCAGCCCTAGCCATCGGATCAATGCCGTCCCATAGCCGATTAGGTGGCCGTCGGTGCCCACCACTCGCAGGCCGAGAAAACGCATACCGACCGTTCGTCCGGCCCCTAACCAGGACCAGAACAGGCTGAAATAGAGAAGGGATAGGAGGGCGCCGAGACCGCCAACCGTCGTGTCGAGCGCGTGCTGATGCATCCCGAGTTCGGCCAGGACGCCACCGACGAGAGCCAGTAGCGCAGCGTCGATCAATTGGGCCAGCACGCGGACCCAGAAGCCCGCGTGGCGCCCAGTGATGACAGCCGGGACGGGCTTGGCACTCATGTCCGGATCTGGATGTCTTCGCCCTCCACCCTGGCCGCATAGCTCGGGACGGGTTCTCGCGCCGGACCACGTAATACCACTCCACTGGTGACATCGAATCGCGAGCCGTGGCACGGACATGTCACCGTCGTGCCATCGAGCTGGCCTTGGGCGAGGGAACAGCCTTCGTGCGTGCAGGTGTTGCCGAACGCGTACAGGCTGCCCCCGACATTGGCGACAGCCACCGGGGTTCCCCCGACGTCGAATCTTTGCAGCCCGCCTTCTGCCAGGTCGCTTGCTTTTGCCACCGTCACGAATTCACTCATCACCGTTACCTCTCACCAACGCAGTCAACGGAAATCTCGCTGAACATCATCATCGCGGACCAAGTCCGTCTCACGATTTCGCCTTGCGCACAGGCTCCGGCCGGTACGTCAGGATGCGGCCCCACACGCTGGCGGTGCCCCAGATCCCTGATCGAAGGCATTGGAGCTGGACGAGCTGGCTGTGGTCGACGAAGAGGTTCACCTCGGGGCCGTAGTGCTTGATATACCAGTCGAACACGGCGGGGTCGGCGGCCTCGAACATGACCTTGTCGGTGCCGAGGGCCGAGATGATTTGCGCGACCACGTCGGTCCGCCAGTTGCGGACATTTTCGGTGATTCCTTCGGACTCGATCATGATCATGTAGGCGCCCCTCTCGAGGCAGCGGCGCGCGATCTCGATCGCACGCCCTGGATCGCTGGTGCCCTCCGCCTCCAGGGCTTCGACGCTGGTCGCGCCGCCGGCTCCGAACTGGATGCCGACCTCGGGCTTCGCGAGGAGCCCGGCCTGCTGAACCCGCTCGGTCAGGTTGACGATGTCATCGACGGGCATCGTGACGAAACCGGTCGAGATCTCGACGATGTCGAAACCGACCTCCTTGCATTCCTTGAGGTAGCGGTCCACCGCCGGCTCCCCCTGGGTGAGCACGTACTCGAGAAAGCCGCCGGTCGACACCTTGACCTGGTTACGGTGACAGAGGTCGATGAGGTCGATCAGCGCCTTTCGAGGCATCAGGCTGAATGAACCTCCGGCGAACTTGAGGATGTCGGCATAGGCGCCGAAGCCTTCAAAAAGATCCTCCAGGTAGCGCCGTCCGACGACGGTGTAGTAGGGACCTCGGATCTCCGTCACGCCGCGAGACCGCGGCTTGTCCTGCCGCCGGTTGCTGCGCAGGAAGTCAAACGCGCGCTGATCGGCCATTGCTTTACTCCTTATGACGACGTGGCTGCGGCACCCGTCCGAGCAACCGGCACAGATCGACGGCCCGGATTTCCTCCATCTGCTGGACTGCCATCGCGATCTCGCCTGCCAGTTCTGTGCCGGCGGTTGGGTCCGCCAGGTTGTGGAACTTCTTCAGAATCTCCTCCCAGCCCATCGGTCGAGTCGTGAAGCCGAGGTAGTCGTGTTTCTCGCGCGTCAGCACCCGGCCGTCGGCAAGGACGATCCTGACCCGGCACGCATGCTCGCGGGGAAAGACCGCCGAGAGCGCCGGATCCGGGCGAACCTCAACTCGCTGCAGGAGGTCCTGGACGTCTTCGCGCAGGATCCTCTTGGCTTCGAACTGCTCCGGCAGCACCTGCCCATCAAGAAGCGCGACTGAGACCAGGTACGGGATCGAATGATCCGCCTCCTCTTTGGTGCGGACAAGCTTCTTGCCTCCCTCTTCGCCGCCTCCGATGATGTTGTAGGCGACATCGAAGACGTCGACCTCGACGCGCACGATGTCGGCCGGGTCGATCCCCGCCTCGGATCGCAGTTCGAGCACCGCCTCGAGGGTGGACTGAGAGTGGATCTCGGCGTTGTAGCGCTTGACGATGGTGTCTCGCACCTTCTCGAGATCTTCGCCGGACCAATCGATTTCGAAATGGCCTGCGATCGCTTCCATGAAGCCCTTGTTTCCCTCGAAGACCTCGGCAGGACCGGTGATTCCGCGGCCTGCGAGCAGCGCCGCGTGGAGGCCCCCGAAGGCCGCGTTCGGATAGGCGAGCCCCTTCCAGTTCGACAGCGCTCCGGTCCGGGCCACTCGAAGAGCATTGAAAGCAGTGCCCGCGATCGCGATCGCGTGCGCTGATTGCTCCGCATCGAGCCGCAGGCTGCGCGCAGCACCAGCCGCGACCGCATACGCACCCTGGGTGACGTGGTCAAAGCCGTGGGCTCGCACTGGAGCGACATCGGAGAGCCGGCACTGAACCTGATAGGCGAGGGCCAGCGCGACAAGGAGATCGCGGCCGCTGCCGTCCATGTACTCGGTCGCCGCAAGCACCGGTGCGAGGTTGTCGCTCGGGTGGCAGGTTTCACCGGGTGCGAGATAAGAATCGTTGAAATCCAGGTAGCGAATGGCGGCTCCGTTGAAGAAAGCAGCGCGATCTGGGGCAGTATGCCCGCCGCCCAGGAGCGTGCTCAACGGGTTGCCGCCCATGTCATCCACCTCGGCGCGGACGGAGTCGAGGACATGGGAGCCGAGTGCTCCGACCGCGCATCCCAATGCGTCGAGGATGCGCATTTTCAGAGTCTCGACGGCGGCCCCCGACAGCATCTTCCAGTCCGCCGCGGCGGTGAATGCTCCCAGCTCCTGAACCATCGTCTGGGCATGTGTTCCGCCCAGGATGTGCACCTTGTCGGCAGAAGCTTTCACCACGATCAGTCCGCCCTGGCGGCGAGAAGTCCGGCTGGCATGTCCTCGATGAGCTGGACCCCATGACTGGAGCCCAGCCGGTCGGCGCCGGCGTCCAGCAAAGCGCGGGCCCCCGCATAGGTGCGAATTCCGCCTGACACCTTGATACGGATGCCGGGCGCCAGGAGCTTGCGGAGCAGGGCCACGTCGCCCAACTGGTCGCCCAACCTTGCGTAGCCGGTCGAGGTCTTCACAAATTCAGCACCGGCTTCGACGGCGAGCAGCGCACCGCGGGCCTTCTCCTCGTTGGTCAGGAGGCCTGTCTCGATGATCACCTTGAGGGTGTGACCACGGGTTTCGGCCCTGATCGCCTTGAGCTCGGCCGCGACAAGGTCGTCGCGTTTCGCTTTCAGCCAGCCAATCTCGATCACGACGTCCAGCTCGGTCGCGCCATCCGCCACGGCTTGGGCAGCCTCACGAAGTTTCGCGCTGGTGCTGGAGGCGCCGAAGGGAAAGGCTATGGTGGTGCTCACGCCGACCGCTGTTCTGCGAACCTGCTCGGCCGCGAGCTTCGAGAAGGCCGAGTTGACGCACACGGTCGCGAAGCTCCACTGAATCGCCTCAGAGCAAACGCGCTCGAGCTCTCCAGGTGTTGCGTCGGGTCTAAGCAGGGTGTGATCGATCTTGCCGGCGAAGGAGCGCAGGGCCGCTGCGGTCACCGTCTTTTCGTTCGGCGTTTGCGCGATCGGTGATCTCGGTTCTGTCATCGCTGGAGCCCTCGTGCGGCGAGCAGGTCTCTTACCTGCCGGCCATCCTCCAGTCCGATGGCATTGCGCGCCGCGCGCTCGCACTCTCGGCTGTCGAGGCCGCGCACGCGTGCTTTGACGTTGGCGACGAGTGGGGGATGGAGACTCAACTCGGGGCCTGGGCAAGGATGGCGGTGTGGGCTGTAGCGCTCCCCATCTCCGTCGCGAAGCCGAGCACCCGTTCTTGATCCAGCCACGCGGTTTGCGATGGCGCGAGATCTCGCGCCACGATGATCGATGGCCGGTCCGGATTTGGCGCGGTGGCCGGCCGCCCACGGAGTGCGTTCTGCACCTGTCGAGTCACGTCTCGCAGGTCGGCCGCCCGCGCCTGGAAGAAGGGGCCTGGAGACGCGAGCAGCATCCCGACGCCTCAGCCGCCGTCTCGTCCGGCGACCGCCGGCTGAGGCGTCACTGGGCGGCCGAGCTTTGCGCCGACAAAGCTCGCAAGGTCGAGCACCCGGCATGCGTAGCCCCACTCGTTGTCGTACCACGCCAACACCTTGGCCAGATGGTCGCCGACCACCATCGTCGACGCCGCGTCAACGATCGCCGAATGCGGATCCATCATGAAATCGACAGAGACGAGCGGAGCGTTGCTGACCGCCACGATGTCCTTCAACGTCCCGCCAGCCGCTTCGCGAAATGCGGTGTTGATGAGGTCGACATTCACCGGCTCTTTCGTCACAACCGTGACATCGACGAGCGAGACGTTTGGCACGGGGACCCGAATAGCCATGCCGAGAAACTTGCCCTCGAGCTCGGGCATGACCTTCGTCATCGCGCGGACGGCGCCGGTCGTGGTCGGGATGATGGAAAGCGCGGCGGCCCTGGCCCGCCTCAGGTCTCGGTGCGGTGCGTCGAGGATCCGCTGGCTGCTCGTGTAGGCGTGGACCGTGGTCATGATCCCGCTCTCCACGCCGAAGCGGTCGTTGAGCACCTTCACCACGGGCGCCAGGCAGTTGGTGGTGCACGAGGCGTTGCTGATCACGTGGTGCCGATCCGCAACGTACTGATCCTGGTTGACGCCCAGCACGATCGTGACGTCCTCGTTCGTGCCCGGCGCCGAGAGGATCACCTTCTTCGCCCCGCCCTTGTCGATGTGCGCCCGCGCCTTAGTCGCGTCAGTGAATGCGCCGGTGCACTCGAGCACGAGGTCGACTCCGAGGGCCGCCCACGGTAGCTTGGCCGTCTCCTTTTCGCCGAGGACCTTCAGGCGCTTCCCGTCGACCACGATCGCGTCCCCGTCAAGGTCGATCGAGCCAGGATAGACGCCCAGGATCGAGTCGTATTTCAACAGGTGGGTGAGCGTGGCCGCATCAGCGAGGTCATTGATCGCGACTATCTCGATCTCCGGATGTTGCTCCGCGGCTCGAAGTGCGTTGCGACCGATACGGCCGAGGCCGTTAATGCCTACTCGAATGGCCATGGTGATGACCTCCTATTTCTTCAGCGAGTCTTCCAGCACGCGGCTCAGCGCAAGCGCCTGGTTGTGTTCTTCGTCACGCGCGCCGTACAGGAGCGTCACCGGCGCTTTGCGCGCAAGCGTGACCAGCTCATCGAGACGCGCTTTCTGCTCCGGCTGTCGCAGCTCCGCGCGGTACCGGCGCTGGAATTCTTCCCACCGTTTGGGATCGTGCCCGAACCACTTGCGGAGCGCGTTCGATGGCGCGACCTCGCGCAGCCAGAGATCCAGGTGCAGGGCCTCTTTCTTGAGACCTCGCGGCCAGACCCGGTCGACCAGGACGCGCTTGCCGGGCATGGTTGGGGACGAGTCGTATACGCGCTGGATCGCGATCTTCACGATTGGACTCCTGCCTGCTCGGCGGCGGCGGAGCTGACTGATGCCAGCACTTCGTCGACCGAGGTGGCCGCGCGAATCGCGGCCATTGCCTTTTCGTTTCCCAGGAGGACGGCGAGCTGAGCCAGGGCCTTGATGTGACTTGCGTTGTCGGTAGCCGCCAGCCCGAAGGCCACCGTCACCGGGTCATTGTCCGGGTTTCCAAACGGGACCGGTGGCTCGAGGGTGAGGAGACTCATGGAGAGCCGGCGAGCGCCGTCCTCGGGTCGCGCATGGAGAAGCGCGACTCCGGGGACGATCACCATGTACAGGCCGAGCGTGTCCAGAGCCTGGTTCATCGCGGTGACGTAGCGCTGTTCCACGCCACCCGAAGCAACCCGCAGCGCCCCAGCCTGCTCGACGACTGCCCGGCGGTCGGCAGCGCTGACCCGCAGACGGATGGTCTGCGGAGTCAGCAACTGACCGAGGGGGGAGATGGTGTCTGAGGGTGTTGCGACTGAGATTCCTACGCGGCCTCGGCCGCAGCAGGCGCCACGGGAGTGCTCGCGGCGGGCCGGTTCATGCGGATGGTGACGAGGCTGGCGCTGACCATCAGCACGGCGCTTGAGGATCATGCTGCTGCCGAATCCCATCCCACAGACGGCCAGGATCTTCATTCGTGTTGCCATCTCTCGTCAGCTCCGCCCGGCCCGAATCTGAAGCCGCTTCTGCTCGATGACTCGTAGAAGCTCCGCGAGGTCTGCTGTGAACGTTTTCAATCCATCCTCGAGCAGCTGGCCGGTCACGGCGTCGAGGCTGATCCCTTGAACAGCGAGCCCGCCTATGGTTGCGGACGCATCTTCGACTCCTTCGGTTACGGCGAGAGGGCGGACGCGACCGTGGTCGCGGAAAGCGTCAAGTGTCTTCTCGGGCATCGTGTTGACCGTCTCCGGGCCCACCAGCTCCTCGACGTAGAGAACGTCTGAGTAGGCCGGGTTCTTGGTTCCGGTCGAGGCCCAGAGCACGCGCTGAGGCGCGGCGCCGGACAGCGTTAGGCGCTCCCATCGCTCGCCGGAGAAGATCGCTCGAAAGCGCTGGTATGCGAGCTTGCTGTTTGCAATCGCAACCTTGCCGCGCGGCGCCGAGCCTGCAGCTAGCTGTCGATCGACCACCGTGTCCACCCGCGAAACGAAGAACGAGGCCACCGACGCCATCTGAGCTATGGGCTTGCCGGCCTGCAGTCGATCTTCGAGCCCAGCGATGTAGGCCAGGGCCACCTTCTCGTACATCTGGACGGAGAACAGCAGCGTGATGTTGACGTTGACGCCCATGGCCGTTAGTTGCTGGACCGCGACCACGCCCTCGTCGGTTCCCGGGACCTTGATCATGATGTTGGGTCGCCCGATTCGTGCGACCAGGGCCTGGGCACTCGCAACAGAACCTGCCGTGTCATGAGCGAGTGCGGGGTCCAGCTCGAACGAGACAAACCCATCTTTGCCGGCGGTCCGCTCATACACCGGGCGAAGGACGTCGGACGACGTCCTGACATCTTCCAGAGCAAGGTCGTAGTAGATGTCGCTTGGCATGACCTCGCCGGCTGCGGCCAGTGCGTGGATCGCATCGTCGTAGTCCGATCCCTGGCTGATCGCCTTGTTGAAAATGCTTGGATTTGACGTGATCCCGGTCACGAAGTCGTCACTCCGCAAGCGATCCAAATGACCGCTCGTGATCATCTCTCTGCGCAAGAAGTCGAGCCAGATGCTCTGTCCAGCCCTGCTCAACTGTTCAAGTGCGTTCATTCACTTCTCCTCACCGATAAGTGTCCGTCTCGGCGCCATCGGCATCCACCCGCCTTCGCGGCGAATCGAGCTATTACGAATGAGGCAACGAAATCGCCAATAAGCCGCTGCAGCATGGCTCAGAGCCCGTCGACGATCGCGACCGTCAATTCTCTGATGCTTGTTAGGGACGCGCTGACACGGTCGGACAGGCGTGGGTCCAGTGGGAAACCAGGGTCTGGAATTGCGATCACGCGCATGTCTGCTGCAAGCGCGGAGAGGACCCCGTTGTGTGAATCCTCGATGGCCACGCAAGCGACCGGCGCCACGCCGAGGCGCTCGGCGGCACGCAGGTAGACATCCGGAGCGGGCTTGCCCCGCTCCACCTCCTCGGAAGAAACGCTGATTGGAATCAGGGCGCCTAGGCCAGAGCTCTCCAGCACCCGATCAATCAGCAGCCGCGGAGAGGAGGAGGCCATGGCAAGCGGCCATCGGGTGGCCAGGGCGCGGACCGCGTCCGCCGCACCGTCCACTAGCGGTGGCCGGTTGCCATAGCGCATGCACATGGCGTCGACCACGCGAAACCCGATCTCGGATGGTGGTAGTGGAATCTGGAGCTCTGTACTCATATACCGAGACCATTCAGCGGTGCTCATACCCACCATTCGGCGCTGGGCGTCGGGGCGCCACACACCGCCCTCGCGAGCCACGAAATCCTTCCGGACCCTGGTCCAAATTGGCTCCGAGTTGATCAGAATGCTGTCCAAATCGAAGATGACTGCGGCTACGAACAACATCTCGCCTCGCTCAATTGGGCTTATCGGTCTCGCGCAACAGCGTGCGAGGTGCCGAAGTTATGTCGCCTGCTGAGATGCCAGTTGCGCTCATCATGTCCCCCGGCGTGATTCGTGGCCGCTGAGCATCGTTGGCCAGGGCTTCCAGCACTGCCGCCGCGATGCCACCCTCCGGATAGTGATCCTCAGCCACGACAAAGAGCCCCTTGGTGTCACGGCCCACCTCTCGGAGCGTCTCCACAGATCGAGCCCTCGGCAACCTCGGTGTCGCCGCAGAGCACCCAGACGTGATACGGCAATCGGTCGAGGTGCTTGCCTGCCATCGCGAAGCCCACCGCAATCGGGAGGCACTGCCCGAGCGAACCGGTCGCTACGTCAACCCACGGAAGGACCGGCGTGGGATGACCCTGAAGGCGGAAACCAGCCTGACGGAAGGTAAGAAGCTCCGCATCCGTGATGACGCCCCAGCTTTGAACATCGCGTAGCAGAGCGGCGAAGCGTGACCCTTCGAGTAGATGAGGTGATCGTTCGCAGGCTCCTTTGGGTTGAGCCAGTCGTAGAGCAGATGACGAGTCAGAAGTACTGCGATCACGTCGGCCGCCTCGAGGAGGTCGGACGGCCGGAACCGGCCGCCGTGCTGCAGCGGACGCTGTCGACCCGGAGCCGCTGTCCCAGGTCCTTCAGAAACCGGGCTTCCCTTCTGGGTGAAGTGGCTGGTATTCGTAGCCATTGCGCTCTCCTTTGTTGAACGGTCGGTGACTTCATGGTGTCCGACGGCATCTGGCCAGACTCCGGTGGTGTCGCGGGTCAACGCGCCTCTCCGTGCAACGCCCGCTTTCCAAGGCTCGGATGCCCGTTTCAAATCTAGGTTGAATCAGGGTCACGTGCCCCAGGTGAGGCAAGTCGGCATGCCTGGCAATTCGCTTCCGGAATGGCCCGAGCCTCTGGCGGTCGGACTCGGCCGGAGATGTATGTTGGGTACGTGAAAGCAGCGGCTGATCCCGGATCACAGGCCGCGAAGACGGTGAAGGTCCTGATTGTTGAGGATCACAAGGTCGTCGCCGAGGGCTTGCAATCCCTGATCGGGCGGGAGGCCGACCTCGAGGTAGTCGGGCTCGCCTCTACCGTCGAGGACGCTGGGCGCCTGGGGAGGGAATGCAGGCCGGACGTGCTCCTCGTCGACTTCCGACTTCCGGATGGAAACGGCGCCGAAGCCGTGTCGGCCATACGGAGGGCCGTTCCCAAGGTTCGGGTTCTCTTCCTGAGCGCCGTTGAAAGCCCGGCCGCGTTGATGGCAGCGCTCCAGGTCGGCGCCCGCGGTTATCTGCTCAAGGCCAACGCCGCGAAAGAAGTGGTTTCGGCAGTACGCCGCGTGGCGGCGGGCGAGATGCTGATCTCCGCCTCCGACTTGGCGGCGCTGATCAGCGAGAAAGGAGAGCAGACGCACCTGATGGATACGCTGACGCCTCGCGAGCGCGAGGTTCTCCGGCTGATGGCCGAGGGCCTGGACAACCACACTCTGGCCGAGCGGCTCGGGGTCGAATATGGCACCGCCCGCAGCCACGTGAGAAACCTGATCGCCAAGCTCGAAGTACACAACCGAATGCAGGCGGTCGTGCGGGCGGTGCAGCTCGGCCTGATCGAGCCGGAGAGCGCGGGTCTACCTCACTTGGACTAGCCCGCAGGCCCTCGAATGGCGATGGACGTGGCCCGGCGCGCAGGTAGATGATCTGGTCATCGTGGAAACTTGGTTGCAACCGCGCTTGACCTCATGAAAACGCGACTGCGGGATGTGCGCGTGCTGGTGGTGGACGACGACGCATTGATCAGATCTGCCCTGAGCGAACTGATCGCGGGCCGGCCCGGGCTGGCCCTCGTAGGCACTGCCGTGGATGCCGAAGGCGCCATTGCGCTGGCCGTTTCTTCGCGTCCCGACGTGGCCGTACTCGACTACCGGATTCCGGGCGGAGGCGTCCGGGCGGCGCGAGAGATCATCCGTCTGTGCCCGGGAACCGCGGTGCTCTGCCTTTCCGCCTACGGCGACCCTGGCACGGCCAGCAAAATGCTCGGTGCCGGAGCGCGGGAGTTCCTCATCAAAGGTGTCAGCTCGAACGAGGACATCGTGGCATCGATCCTTGCGGCCGCGCGCATTGCGGAGGACCCGCGTGATCGATCCGTCGCTGGATGAACGCCCGGTGCTGGCGCTTGAGGATGTTCTCGATCCCCTGCTCTGTGCCGTGGTCGTGCGGGACTCGAGCGGCCGGCTGGTGATTGCCAACAAGGCTTACGAAGAAATCCTAGGTTTCCCACCGCCGGAAGTGGTTCGGTCGTCCAACGAGCTACCGAGCTTAAGCATCACCGACGTCGAGGGAAAGCCACTCGGACCTACGCGCTGGCCGGCCGCGGCAGTCCTCGCCGGGCATCCGGTGAGCGACCTTACCCTCTCGCTGATCAGGCCTGACGGTCGCAAGGTCTGGCTGCGAGTGGACGCGGCGCGAATTGAGAAGCCGCAGCTCGGGATCCTCACTGTAAGTACATTCATCGACGTCACGCACCGCCAGGAGGCCGAGCAGACCGCTCGCCTTGCCAGCGCGCAGGCGACGGAGCTGTTGACCGCTCTTCAGCGTCTATACCAGCAGCAGGCAGGGATCGCTGAGCTCGGCCGTCTGGCTCTCGTGGGAACGGCTCCCCAGGACCTGATGGAGCGTGCGGTTGCCCTCGTCGCGTCGACTCTGAAGCCGGACTACGTCCGCATCATGGAGTTGCTCCCAGACGGCAAGAATCTTCTACTCCGAGCCGGGATCGGCTGGCGCCCAGGGCTCGTTGGTACCGCCATCGTCAGCGCTGAAAACACCCAGGCGGGGTACCTGATCGAGTCGAACGAAGACATGGTCATCGAGGACTTCCGAACGGAGAAACGCTTCGTCCGCTCCCGGCTGTTGCGCGAGCATCAAGTCAGAAGCGGCATCAGGGCAGTGATCCGTGGCAAGAACACGCCTTTTGGCGACCTAGGTGCCTACGTGAAACGGCTGCGCCACTTCACAGAGGAAGACATCGTCTTCATGCGTGCGGTGGCCAACACCCTTGCCGATGCATTCATCGGGCACCATGCCGATCAGGAGCAGGAGCAGACGCTTCGGCGCCTTGAAGAGGTCGACGAGGCTCGTCAGCGCCTCCTCTACAGATTGAGCAATATCGTTGAAGAGGAGCGGAAGCGCATCGCGAACGACATCCACGACAGTTCGCTTCAAGTCTTGGCCGGCCTGGGCATGCGGCTTCAGCTGGTGGCAGAGAAGGTTGACGATCCAGACCAGAAGAAGTCGCTGAGCGAGATGTCCCCGGCCCTTGCTGAAGCCGGGCAGCGGTTGAGGCGGCTCATCTTCGACCTCAGGCCAGACGCGCTCGAGCTCGGTCTGGGACCCGCACTCCGCTTCTACTTCGAACAGACGTCGACCGGAGTTGAACCCGAACTCGTTATCGACAGCCGGCTTTCGGAGGAGCCGCTAGCGGAGACGCGGTTGATGGTCTACAGAGCTTGCCAGGAAGCGCTCAACAACGTGCGGAAACATGCGCGAGCATCGCGCGTGACAGTCTCCCTCGAGGAGGCCGAAGACGGGATCGGCGTGCTAATCCACGACGATGGCATCGGGTTCGACGTGTCGGCCGGCAGCCAGCCCGGGCACATCGGTCTCGTCGCCATGAGAGAACGGATCCAGATTGCTGGAGGACGTTTCAGCATCAGCAGCATGCCCGGTCAGGGAACGACCGTGCAATTCTGGGTGCCGTTGCGGCAGGCCGAGCAAGGCGCGCGTTTGGTGCGCCTTTGAGACAATCGGCTGGAGGCTCTCAATGCTGGGGCCGTTGTGGAAGTGCTCGACATGGCGCGAGCTTTGATGGACCGCCCCTTCCGGATCAGACTAGCTAACCTTCGTCGACGGATCTGTCTTTGTCCGACCTGCGGACTGACGGCGTTGCTTGCGATGCAAGCTGGTGATAGTCACCCGATGGTCGCTTCCTTCCCAACGGCCTTCATCCGAGAGGTATCGCGTGAAGTTCAGCTCGGCCGCCGAGGCCAATGTGTCGACCGCCAGAACCACGCCGTGCATTCCAAGCCCGAGCGGCCGCGATTGTTGGTCCTCAACTCGTTGCCAGCCGTCTAAACCATAGTGGAGGCTGAACGGGCTTCGAGATTCGATGACCAGGGATCGGCCAGCAGGCAGGTGAGTCACCGGAGACGTGTCACGCCAATGCCACATGGCGGCGGCGGGCCGCCGGCCACCGTAGCGATCCCATACCGCATCAAGTAGCTCGAGGGGGCGTCCCCGGTCCCGGGCCACCAGCAGCTTCAGGAATTCAGCGTGAGCCCAGACCAAGGGCATCGCGCTGCCAGTGGGCTTGCCCGGGAAGAGCATCAAGTTTGGAATCGCTTGGACGTCCCACACTTGCTCCGGCAAGAGGCCCCATGACCCCGCCATCCGAGCCATGGTCTCGAGGTAAGGCAGCGGGTCCTCACCCATCAGCAGGGCCATTTGGCCACGCTCCCCGGTGAGGAGCGGCCAAACCCGCCCTATCCCCGTGCCGTCGAAAGCACGCCCGTCCTCGTGCTCGCCGTAACCGTCGCCGGAGTAACGATGGTACCCGGGCCCGGATGGAGTCTCCACGCGCAGCGTAGCGTCGACCACCTTAAGGGTATCGAGCAGGCGTTGATCGCCGGCCAGGCGCAGGCCCAAGCGGGCCAAATTGATGAAGTCAAGGCCGACCAGCGACTCGGCGGCCACACTCAAGCCAATTCGATTTCGCACCTGCACCTGCGCACGCGAGCCCGAGTGGTCGGGTGGTGGGCTGATCCGGATGTAATAGCCGTCGACGCCGTGGCGGCGGCTGAGCTCGGTATCGCGGACGTAGGTCCACTCCTCGATGCGCTCATTCCAGCAATCCGCCAGACTCAGGGCGTAGTCGCGATCTTGACCCTGGAGGCAGTACGTCGCGGCAGCCACCAGCGCCGCGACTTCCACCGCCAGCGTGAAGGGCCCCAAACCTGAGTTCTCTTCCCAACGGCCCTGAGGGCTGGCCGGCCCTTGCTGGGCTAGATATGCAGCAGCTTTTCGCACCATCTCGAGTTCTCTAAAGTCGTGCTCCGAACCGAGCTCATGGAGCTTGGCAGCCAACATGACTGGGAACCCGACTTCATCCAGTTGAATACCGGTCCAGCGGGGACGGCCATCAGGGTAGAAGTTCTGAGGCCAGCCTCCATCCTGCTCTTGAGTCGCCGACAGATAGGCAAGAAGACGACGCACATCTTCGATCTGGCCCGCAGCCAGGAGCCCGAATCCGGCCTCCACCGCGTCTCGCGTCCAGACCAGGTGATATCCCCCTGGGTCATCCCCCTGCGTTCCCCAGGGAATGGAGAGGCTGGCTACGATCGCGCCCAGGTACGTTCGGTCCTCGTGCACCCGCAGGACCGTCGCCGAAAGGAATGCCTCTTCAGTGATCGCGGGCGTGGCTCTGGGGAGGGTGAGATGGCCGCCCCAGGCGTCCCATCCCGCCACGAAGTGCTGCCGAACGTTCGCAAACCCCTCGACGAGGCTGGCCAGCGCCAGCGTCCTCGCGCCTTCCACGGTTTGCGCGAAGGCAAGCGCTAGCACGTTTTCGCCCGCTTCCAGCTCTCCCATCAGGGCGACGTTTCCTTGTTCTGCGCGAGCAAAGGTCCACCTCATGCTGCCGTTGCGCGCGAAATCCTGCCAACCGTCGGAGCTCCCGATGTACCCGGCGCTGGCCCGGATGAATCCGGGCACGGTCGCCAGGCACAACACTTGATCGTCGCGCTGTGCATAAAGGTGGTCAGCCACCCAGGCGGTGTTGTTCCAACCGCTCATTCCGAGATGGGGAGCGAGAAGCGGGTACAGGTGCAGGCCCTCACCCTCAAGTTGGGCTCGGATGAGCAGCACGTCGCGATTGGGGTCCGGCAGGAACTCGACCTCCAATCGGTATCGCTCGCTTGAATGGATGACCTGCGGCAGGGGGATGTGAGGGCCGGGCCTGCTAAGGGTGTAGCGATTCTCGCGCTTGACCTCGCTCCAGAAGTCATCTCCGGCGACGATGAAACCGAGATCGCGGATCTGAGGCTGTCCGGTGGATGGCCAGTAGACCTCGTTCAAAATGCCATGTCCGATCGTCGCCCAGAGTCGGCTCGAACCCAGCGCAGTGATGACCTGATCCTTGTCGCTGGAGCACCACGTTGGAGCATGGCCGGGAGCTCCGAACGCGGTTCCGCCTGACCGTCCCATCAGTCTGCTCTCGGTGAGGGGAAGGCACTGTTGCTGTCGAATCTTCCCATTGCTTCCAATCGGCCTAGCAGGAGGTGGAAGTAGATCATTCCGGAGTACGGCTGCCAGCGGGCAAGTGCCCGCTTGACGGCGCCATAGTCGAGAGGTGGCCCGAGGCCGAGCCATGGGGCGAGGTTGTTCCTCGCGCCCACATCGTCGCCGGGGAACACATGCAAGCGACCCAGGCCCCGCAGGAGCACGTACTCCGCACTCCAGCGTCCAATTCCGCCCACGCTGGTCAATCGCGAGACGACCTCATCATCGTCGAAACGTTCGAGGTCCTCCAGGTCGAGCCGACCGGCTACCACGGACCGGGAAACTTCGATGATCGTCGCTGCTTTGCGACGACTGAAGCCTAGATCGCGAAGCGCCTGCGGCTCCAGCTGTGCGAGCTCTTGCGGACCAGGAAACGCGTGGAGCGAAGTCCGCCTTGAGGAGACGCTTTTGCCGTGGTGCGCGGCCAGACGATTCAGCAGGGTCAGCCCGGCCTCGAGCGACAGCTGCTGATTGGCCACCGCATTGAGCAAGCTCTCGAAGACGGTCGGAAAGCGTGGTGGTTTCAAGCCCCGAAAGCGCGCAACGATGGGCCCCAGCAGTCTGTCTGCGGCGGCCATGCTGTAAAAGCTTGACAGGTCAACGCGCAGCCCGAGCATCCTCTCGAGGATGGCGATGACGTTCCCGTCATTGGAGCCGTCCGACCGCCCGCCCACGACAACGACGGTGAGCTGCGGAGACTCTGGGCCGCTGGCTTGAGTCACGGAGATCTCAGCCTGGCCATCGATGAACGCAAGGGCGCGCCGGTATGACATTCCATCCCACTGATCCACGGCATTCCCGTGGCGTCGTCGCAATGCCCAAACGCTGAGGTCGAGGCGAAATGGGGGCATCGGGCTGATTGAGAAGACGACGCGACGCAGGTGGCTTGGATCTCCTCCCTCGTCGGCTACCCCTTCGCCGTCGCGGGGAGCCTCGGCAGTACTCAGCTTGTGGTCGTGACGATCGACGACATTCTTGAGGAACCTAGCCGGCATCGCATCCAATGGAGGCAAGCCCGACTCAGTCCGCGGCCGCAATCTCTGTCGCAACGGCGTGGGCAACCTCATGATCATTTGCCATTGCCCTGGGAGAGCGCACAACAACAACAGGACAGGGCGCGTGATGGACGCACTGTTGACTGACAGAGCCGATCATGAGGCCGACAAAGCCTCCGTGCCCCCGAGATCCCACCACCAGGAGATCGGCGCCGACTGACGCACCGATGAGGACCTGCGCGGCGGCACCCTCGACGACCTGGCGCTCGACCTCGATGCCCTCGAACTCTCGGGCGACCTCCTCCGTTGTCCTCTCGATCAGGTCCTCAGCCGCCCTTTGTAGATCGACGACGTCAATGCCGAGTGAGACGTATGAATCGAACCCGCTCATGCCGCCGAAACCGCCCGGCATGCCTGTGTAGCCGTATGTCCATGCGTGGACTATCCGCAGTGGGGCCTTGCGAAGGCGAGCTTCCGCGACAGCCCAGCGCAGGGCTTCGGCTCCCCCGGCAGAACCGTCGACCCCAACGACCACTGCCGCGACCTTCTTCGGCTCGCTGTTCTCACTCATGTCGTTGCTCCTTCGCCGCGCGTCCGGCGCGGATGTAGCTTCTTGCGGGCCCGTGGGTTCAATCCCGAGGAGTTCTGGCATCTCTTCGCTGGGTGGCCGTCGGCGCTGAGGGACGGTGCGAGGCACCCATGCATCACAACTCTTCTAGTTCGATCCCCGATGGCTCTCATGACGGACAGCCTGCAGCTTTCCACCCGGGCCAGCGTCGCACCCGCGAGTTAAGACGACGTGCCGCAACTGAGGCATGCGATCAGATTCGCGCTCCAGGTTGCGAGTTCCCGTCAGGAGGGGCAGCGGGACCAATCGAGCCGCGGCGATTGCCTCATTCGTGGCACCCACATGTGTCTCGTGCGTACGGCGCGAGCCATCGTCACTCCAATCAAACTTGGCTGCCATGAGCTGCTTAGTCGGGGTGCCCACCGAATCCGTCGGGGGTTTCGCCAGGGCAATTGAAGACACGAGGCTCGCCGAGGACGCGGCCAGGTTGCGCAAGCAGCATCGTCGGCGCCTGCGAGCGGCAGTGCTCACCATCGACCGGCTCCTGGAGGAGCTCGAGCTGCTCAACCTCCAGGGGCGCTCTCGCTCGCTCTCCGCCTGGCATCGCCGCCTCTTCTCGCTTGGACGTCTGGACCCCAATGCGACCCGCCTGGATCTAACCAGCGAGACCTCGCCCCAGCATCTGATGGATGAGTTGTTCGAGCTGCAGGAGCGTTTGATGAGGGACCTGGCCGGTCCCGAATGGTCTCCCGTAGACGACGAAAGCTCGAGCGGATGCGCAGGCCAGGTGTCGCCGCCGGGAGACAGAGACGGACTGCCCCCGAGTAAGCGAAGACGACAGGCAGAAGAAGGTACTCGACCGGGAGGCTCCGGCACCGTGGAATCCCGCTTGAGCGAGGGCGGCGCTTCGAAGGCGACCAGGCGATCCCAACACGGTCACAGAGTTTCGGCCGCCGGATAGTCGACTCGATCTGCCCGGACGCGCGCAAACGGCGTCATCGAGTGGAGCCGAGGCTGCCCCCGTCCGATGATCTCCAAGACTTCGACTCCCCGTGCGGTCAGTGCGTCGGCGATCAGCGATCGGTGGCAGCGCCATGGGACGGCCTCTGCGCACATGATTGCAAGCGCGTGCCGCGCAGCCAGTGCCAGCAGCTTGTCGAGCCCCGCTTGAAAAGCGTCTGTCTGCATGTAGTCGGCATAGCCTCGGAAGCTCGGGTTACGCCAGCCTGTATTTATAGAGTCGCTCTGCGCCTTCCGCAGGCCGCCCAGCTCGGGCACGTGGACGTATTCGATGCCTATGAGTGGCAGCTCAGCGGCCAAGGCAGCCTTGGCGAAATGTGGCACCCAACGAGATCCAGGCGCCGTGCGCACGTCGGCCACCAGGTCGACGTTGTTAGCTTTCAGCAGCCGGACGAACTCGGCTAGGGCGCGTGTGGAGTGGCCGATGGTGAACAGCGTCACTCTTCTACGCTACTGTGGTTCGCAGTGGGCGGGACCGTTCACCTGCAAACGCCGGGGCACTCAACCTGTACGGGACTTGCCGGGACTCACGCCTGACGGGATCGGAATCGACGGAGTGCGACTCAGGTCACAGGTAGAGCGGCTTAAGGGCGGGGAGCCGGCTGACCAACCGCTAGGTCAAGCCGAAGTCAAAACCGCTCCGATCGTGAGCAGGAAGGCGCTCTCCTCGACGCCGAGAACTTTGTGGGGCAGGCTCTCCGCCACGCCCACCAGGTGCCCCGGCTGCAAATCTAGGGTCTGACCGTCGACGTCGAATCGAATGTGTCCCTGCAGGACCTGGACGGTTATCGGCGACTCCGCATGGTGCTCGTGCATTTGGCCTCCAGCTCGGAGGGCGACGAGCACTACGCGAATTCCCGGTCGCTTCAAGATGGTCGTCGCCGCGTGATCCGCCGCGCGATAAGAGTCACTTGCTCGGAGCAATTCAAGTACGGTGGCGAGCTCAACGTGGATGATGGGCGCACCCAGGCGCTCCGCCGGACGGAGGTCGAGGGGCGTTTCGCCGGCTTGCGGTTCCATTTCTTTTCTCACGTCCTCTTTTGGGATTCCAGGTCAGATTCGAGGCCCGGTCCGCGCTCTCCGGTTCTCCTCGCTATCCACGCATTATCGGGCCCTTGGCCGGCGGCCTTATCCAGGACCGTCGTCCCTGGTAAAGCAACTCTTGGCGCAGAAGCACATTCAGATATGCGCGCCCGGCCTCCAGGCAGGGTGCTGTTCCGGCGTTGACCTCTGCCTCAAATGACAGAGAAAGATGTCGATCCGCCGTACGGTGATGGCGTCGGGCCTTGGCCCCATGCTCGATTTCAGACGTTGGGACGCGGTTACACGCATCGAGGTAGCAACTTTGCAGACAAAGCCAGCCGACATCGAGGATGAGGCACCAGGCTGGGAGGGCCTTCACCATCGCGAGATCGCGCCTGAGGATTGGCTCCGCTACGAGGTGAACATCGCCGAGATCTTCCGAGCCATGGGCCTGGACCTCGAAACTGCGGGCACCGTGAGCACGCCAAGCCGCTTTCTAAAGGCCATGTTTGACGCCACCGAGGGTTACGAGGGGGACGCCAAGCTGGTGACCGCATTTCCGACCGAGTGCGGCGGTGGCCCTGACTGCCGAATCAGCCAGGTCGTAGAAGGTCCGATTCCGTTCTATTCGCTGTGCGAGCATCACTCACTTCCGTTCTTCGGCCATGCCTACGTCGGCTACATTGCCCACGACCGCATCATTGGGATCTCCAAGCTGACCCGCCTGGTGCGTCTCTTCGCCCGACGTTTCACGCTCCAGGAGCGTATCGGTCGCGAGATCGTCGATGCGTTGGAGGAGATCCTGCACGCGCACGGGGTCGCGGTCTACCTGGAAGCAACCCATCTGTGCACGCAGATGCGTGGCGTTCGCGAGTTGGAGTCGAAGACGCGAACCAGCTTCTGGCGAGGCAACTACGACACCGATCCTGAGCTCCGCGCCGGCTTCTTCCGCATGTGCCACCTGCCGGCAGGCTAACTCGACCAGGTGGGATTGGGGCCGATCACCCGTTGCGATGCCTCAATTGAGGGTATCGACACCACTTCTGACGTACGTCGATCGGCTGATCGCCGTCCCCTTAGGCTCACATGGACGGCTGACTCGGCCGATCTAACACGAAGGAACGAGAACAAATGGCAACGGTGAAGGCAAGAGTTGCGTTGCACATCGATCGCACCATCCGTGCTCTGGCGAATCGGGTGACGGGTCTGGAGCTCTATCTGAACCAGGCACCGCTCTGCGTGGTCCCTGTCTCCAGCGAAACCCCCTCGCGCGCCAAGCGCAGAAGGACGAGCTGATGGCGGAGGTTGAACCTCGTCGGAAGCTCCGTCCGCATCGCCTCGATGATTGGCTGCGCCGGCAAGGATGGATGGAGGGCGTGGCCGACGCCGTTCATGACGCGGTGGGTGCCGCCTACGGCGTGCTGGGAGCGCCCGGGCGCGCGCTGAAGGATCTGCTCTACGGCACCAAGGCCCTGGGTCATCCGTTGCACCCAACCATCACGGACTTGCCAATGGGCGCATGGACAGTCGGAGTGGTGGCGGACTACGTCGGTCGCGTTACACACCTGGTGCCCCCACAGGCCGGCGACATCGGGCTCGTGGTGGGCATCGTGGCGGCCTTAGGCGCCGTGGCAACCGGATACACCGATTTCTACAACACCTACGGTCAGGAGCGCCGGTACGGCCTATCGCACGCTGCCGTCATGACCACCAGCACGCTCGTGATGATCGTTTCTCTTGGGGTGCGCTGGCTCGGCGGCGGCGAGGGCAGCTGGCTCGCAATCGGCCTCGCCACAGTCGGACTCTTGCTTGCGCTCGGCGGAGCCTACTTTGGCGGTCACCTAGCCTTCGGATTCGGAACCATGGTCAATCACCTCGCATTCGTCGAGGGCCCGGATCACTTCATCGACGTGGGTGCTCCAGCCGATTTCGGTGAGGGCACCATGCATGTGGTTGATGCAGGCGGCATGCCCGCGCTTCTCGCTCGCTTGGATGGACGCATCTATGGCATTGCCGATGTCTGCAGCCATGCCGGCGGACCTCTTCATGAAGGTAAGCGAGCAGGTGATGTGGTCACCTGCCCCTGGCACGGATCCCGTTTCTGTCTGCGCAACGGACAGGTCCTCTCCGGTCCAGCCACCTTCGACCAACCCGCGCTTGATGTCCAGGAGGTAGATGGAATTGTCAGAGTCAAGCTCAACCGACCTCTTCACTAACCGGGCTGGGGAGACGGAGAGACAACTCCGGATCCTTCTGGTCGACGCCGACCCGGCATACCTGGTACCAAACCGGCAACGCCTTGAGGAGGATGGCTACGAAGTGCTCACGGCCACCGATGGCAGTTCGGCGCTGGATCTGGTCTCACGGTCAGCACCGGACCTCATCGTTCTGGCAATGGTGCTGCCTGGAATCGATGGCCTTGCCACATTGGAGGCGCTTCGGGTTCAGGAGCGAACCCGGGCTACTCCTGTGATCGTGCTCTCCAGCAACACAGAGAGCCGGCTGGTGAAACGCAGCCGTGAGCTGGGAGCGGTGGACTACTTATCCAAACAGTCCAAGTTCGCCGATCCGGCAACACTCTCTAGGGCCGTGTCGGCCTGGCTCCGATCTCGTCGCGTTCGGCCGCCGGCCTAATCGTGAAGTCGGCTCAACGATGAGCAGTACGCCACAAAAGAGGCCAGAGTCGCCAGTCGTAACCGACAACTCGATCATCCCGCTCAAGGAGCGCATGGACGACGTCTACTTCGATCTGCTGCGGACGATCATGCGGCGGTTGGGGGTGGCGATCGGAAGCGCAGCTAGCTCAAGCCACCCGGGCGCCCACGTAGATCGCGATCATTCGTAGGTAGTTGTTCGCAATGACGTGGCTGGCTCCCGCGCGGTCGAGCTTCTGAGCCAGCAATTCTTTAAGCGGCTGCTGCCAGATTGTCCGCCCGATTGCAAAGCCGATGAACCCCGGCACACCGGCCTCCTGGCGCAACCAGTTCTCAAGCTTGGCCGGGTCCGCTCCGCGGCCGAGGATGATGCAGGTCACTCTGTCGCGACCGGCGGCTCGGGCCGTCTCGGCAACGCGTTGATAGTCCTCGCGCCGGTCCAGGCCTTCGACCTTCCAGATCTCGGGCTCAACACCTGCTGCTTGCGCCGCCGCTATCGCGCGAACCGTTAGTTCCGGCCGAATCTCCAGGTCGTAGAGATCACAGTCGCCGCCGACTTTTGCCAGCTGAGCGGGCTCCGCAGGCACCAGGAGTTCGAATAGGAGTTTGCGGTCATGTTCGCGCAGCCAACTCGAGAGTTCTGCCAGACGTGTCAACTGTCGTAGGTTCATGGCGGCATCGCCGTCGGGGTTGTAGCGCACAAGTACTTTGGCGTAGGCAGGATCGAAAGCTTCGATGTGCTGGCCAAAATCGACCCCGTATTCGAAGTCGAATTCGCTCTGGCCACTCTTCTCGACCGGCATTGCGAGTGTGTAGCCGCTTGCCTTTGCCGTCCGCGCAACCTCTGCACCGAACTGCTCGTCGACCAGCAAACCAGCATTCGCCATCGGAGCCCCCTCGAGCCCAGCCAGGTTCAAGCCATCAAAGATGACGCGCTTTGCGTCCGCGATGCGCGCCGTCTCCTCCAGAGTGGGTGAGCCCTTGATGTCAAACAGACCGGTTGTGAACGAGCCGCGCTGGTCGAAAGCGAGCATGAAGAGGTTCGTATCTAAGGCTTGGCTCATCTGGTTCATCACTTAGAGCATCAGTTGATCCCTGGCGCCTGTCGTCCCACTCCCGAACCACAAGCATGCCCCCCAAATGAGGCAGGACGAATTCTCGACGGTGCGGTCGCGCTCAGGCGGCGCCCAGGGCGAGGAGCGTGACCCCGCCCAGGGTAAGGGCGATGGCTCCGATCCGCACCTTCGTGAGCGGTTGATGTAGAACGAGAGCCGAAAGCAGCACCGTGATCACGATGTATGCGTTTGATGAAGCTGCGGCCACTGAAACTGGGAGCCCGCGCAATCCGAGGAAGTAAAACACTGAGGCCGTTCCAATCATTGCTCCGACGCCCAGTCCTCCGAGGCTTCGCAATGACACCTGGACCTTGGGCCCCTCGACGGCGAAGGCGACGAAAGCGACGGCTGTCATGGCGACGGCCATCAACGCGTTCAACTGAGTTGCATCGAGCTCGCGGAGAGCCGGCTTCTCGAGAAATGCTCCGATCCCGACGATGACGACGTATGCGCCCATCATCAAGAACGCCCGTATGGGCGGCGGCTTCTTCGCTGAGCTGCTCGCCGAGTGAACCCCGTAGCGTGATGCTGGTGGATAGGCCAGCAGAAGGACTCCACCCAGCGTCAGGGCCAGGCCGGCAATCTTGACGGCCGTTACGGACTCGCGAAGAAGGCTCATGCCGAGCAATGCTGTGACCACGATGTACAAGTTGGAGAGAGTCACCACCAGCGAGAGCGGCAAATCGATGAGGGCGAGGCAGTAGATGATTGATCCGACGCCGGTCAGGACCCCAATGCCAAGACCAAGCAGGGCCGACGGTCCCGTGGGAACGGTGGCGCCGTGAACAACGACCAAGGCCGACACGGCTGCAGCGAGGCTACCGAGCCGGATGAGCAGGTTGAGTTGAACCGACTTAAATCCGCGGCCGATTGGGACCTCGACGACCGAAGCCACTGCGACGATTACCGCGTAGGCGGCTATGAAGCCAAACGGCATCACGGTTCTTGGCTTCCTACCATCTGACTCGAAATTGGTGAGCCCGGCGCAGGATCAGCGAGGTAGCTCAGCCTCGAGCCAGAGGTGGTCGAAGCGACGAGTGACAATCTCACAGGTAGCGTAACGACACCGGCGGGGACCAGCCGCTCCAATGAGCGCACGTCCACAGCCCGGGGGTGACTGCCTCAATTGGGATAGGCGAACTCCTGCGGTTCGTACGGTGCACCGAGCCTGATCCTGGCCCATCTTTGACAACAGATGCGAAACTCAAAGACACATCAGCGGACTCTGATTGCTCTGTTTGAACATCGTGTCGATGCGGAACGGGCCATCACCAGGTTGATTGGGTCCGGCGTCCGACCGGAGCATATCGGCTACCTACAACCCATAGATATGGGCGACGAGAAGGATGAGAGTCACGACCCGAGCGCTTGGGCAGCGGATGGCTGATCCTGGCGTCGAGATGCTGGTTGGCGTCGTGCAAGATCAGCACTTTGGTCCGGTGCTTGCTTGCGCTGCAGGCGGGATCGCGACCGAGCTGCTCAAGGGACGTGGCGGTCCGCATCACTCCTATTTCACGCGTGAAGCCGGGCGAATGATTCGCTCGCTCAAGACGTTTCCGCTGCTCGACGGTTACCGAGGCGCCCTGGGATGCGACGTAGCCTCGCTCGAGGACGTACTCATGCGCGTGAGCGCATTAGTAGAAGCGCATAGCGAGGTTGTGGAGATGGACCTCAATCGGCTGATCGTCTCACCCAAGGGCACAATTGCCGTCGACGCTCGAATCCGGCTCGAGCCTGGTTCGCCGAGGCCGCTCGTCGGGGCGGGGGCGACCGCCCGCTTGCGAAGGAGATGCTAGATGAGACTCGACTACCGAACTGTGATGCCCGAAGCCGTCCTGGCCATGCAGCGGTTGCAGGCAGTGGCTGAAACGAGTGCGCTGGAGCCCAAGTTACTCGAGCTCGTCAAGCTACGGGCTTCCCAGATCAACGGGTGTGCCTACTGCCTGGACCTGCACACGAAGCACGCGATGGCAATTGGTGAGGACGCTCAGCGCCTCCACGTGCTGGCGGCCTGGCGGGAAGCTGACTTTTACGATGCTCGGGAGCGTGCCGCGCTGGCCTGGTGTGAAAGCCTGACCCGGCTACCGGACACCGGTGCCGCGGACGTCGACTTCGAGCAGGCTTCAGCGCAGTTTTCGCCTCAAGAGCTGGTGGCTCTCACCACTGCCATCGTTGCGATCAACGGCTGGAACCGTTTTGCGGTCGGCTTTCGCACGCCAGTGGGAGGGAGGAAATGACCAAGAGGCGCACAGCACCGCGGACCCTGCCCGACGATGATGCCCGGCATCTGGCTCGAGAAGTCCAGGAGGCCCGTTTGCGTGCCGCACTCGAGGGTTATGAACAGGCGGGACTTGGTGGCTTGTGCGCTGAGGGCCGCTGGGAGATGGCGATCGATGCGATCCGGGCTTTGGATCTCGGCTCTGTCGTTGCAGGTTCTCCGCGGTTGCAGCGATCGCCGACAACCACACCAGAATGATCGGCGTCTAACGCGGAGGGGCAGGGTTAGCCCGTTTCAAAGAGACGGAGCGAGAGGGATCGCCGGCGAGCGGCAGACTCTCTCCTCGTTTCCTTGGCTTCGGCCCGTGACTGGTGCCGGTCTATTCGCACCTGATTGAGGGCAACTCTTTCAATTGAGGTACGGGCGCCTCTTCCCGACGTAGGCTGATAACAAAGCTGGTTTGGCGAGAGACTCTACTCGTGGACTGCCAGAACGGTTTCAGCGCGATCAGCAAGCCTGCCCAGTTAGGAGCCGGGGAGATCGAGCATGTGCTCGGACAAGCATGGTGATCGGGAAGCGGGTTGAAGATGTCATGACCAAGGACGTGGTCACCGTACGCCCAGGGACTCCGGTTCTCGACATCGTGCGCACGATCCTGGATAGACGACTGAGCGGGTTGCCGGTCATCGACGCTCACAGCCGCGTCGTCGGCGTGGTCTCTGAAGCTGATCTGCTGCTGATTGAAGAGTACCGTGATTCCAGGCCACGCAGACGTTTGGAAAGCGGTCATCGCCGAGAGGAGCGTGCTAAGGCTTCTGGAACTGTAGCTCGCGATCTGATGACCGCCCCTGCTGTCACGACGCTAATCGGGACCAGCGTTTTTGAGGCGGCTCGCGTCATGCATAGGAACGGGGTGAAGCGCCTGCCCGTGGTGGATACGACTGGAAAGCTGGTCGGCATCGTGACCCGCAGCGATTTGCTCAAGGTGTTCCTACCCACGGATGAAGACATCAGATTGTCAGTGGAATACGGCTTGCTTGACCCCTTGTGGCCGCTTTCAGGAAAAGTCACAGTCGCTGTAGATCACGGCGTTGTGACCCTGGGCGGCCGGATGGAATTGCGCACAGAGGTCAATCTCTTGACTAAACTCGCGGGTTCTTTGGATGGGGTGATGTCGGTCAACAATCGACTCGAGTTCCAAAAAGACGACCTGGACGAGAGTCCTGGCCCAGATGTGGTCGTCGAGCGCACGCAGCGACAGGTGGGTCGTCTGGACGCCGAGGCGGTGTGAGGTGGCGGAGCCCACATTCGACATCACCTCGGAGTGGAGTGGCATCGGGGTCGATGGAAGTGGCCATCTCAAAGCAGGCGACCCCGCGCCGGCCGGTTATGGCTATGGCTAAGTCTGCCGCTCGAACTCGACGGCAGCCGAGCACGAAGCCGGCAATTCCCGAAACGCAGTCTGCCGACCGACCTGTTTCTCAATGCTGGCGCTGCGCACGTGAGATCGTCGGCGGTGCAGTGATCAGTGGTGAGCACGCCTACTGCAGCATCGCGTGTGCGCAGAGCGTACCCGGACGCTACCTCGGCTGACGATGAAGGAGGGAGAGCCTCAATCCGACTTTGTCATCGGTTGACCAACAATCAGTTCGACTGGTCTTTACAGTTGGCGTAAGAGAGGGCAGCAGCGGCCTTGGTGGCGGAGCGAGTGATGGCCGGAATAGGATGTTGATTGGATGAGCAAGGTGCCGCAGAAGATCCCGGATGAGGGGCGCGAGCAGGTCGAGATCGATCATGGCTTCCGCGCCTGGTACGAGTCCTGTCCCTGCTGCCTGAGTGAGGCCTACCCGAAAGTCAAGCGCGCGCTCGACGACGAACGCGTAATTCGCGCGGCACACGAGGCCGCCAAGCACTAGGCTGCTGCTGGGATGGAGGTGTCTCGAGTGGCTGATCGCTGCCCGCTGAGCCCAGCGCTACTCGCGTGACCTCAGGCCGCGCTGATAACCGCAACCCCCTGCTGGGCCTGCACCAGTTCTTCAGGCAGGGTCAGGCATCTGCAGAGGGCTGGAGCCAGCTGGTCAGCAAGGGGCGGGAGTGGGAGTCCTTCTACCGCGATCGCTGGCAACACGACAAGGTTGTCCGCTCCACTCACGGCGTCAACTGCACCGGGTCGTGCTCCTGGAACGTCTACGTCAAAGAGGGCATCATCACCTGGGAGTCGCAGGCGGTCGACTACCCATCTACGGGGCCGGACATGCCGGACCACGAGCCCCGCGGCTGCCCCCGCGGTGCCTCCTTCTCGTGGTACACCTATTCACCGCTGCGGGTGAAGTATCCCTACGTCCGGGGCAGCCTGCTCGAGATGTACCGGCAGGAGCGTGCCACTCGCGGGGATCCCGTCGACGCGTGGGCCGCGATCGTCGATGACCCCGAGCGATCGCGGACCTACAAGTCCCAGCGCGGCAAGGGTGGGTTCGTGCGTGCCACCTGGGACGAGGCCACTGAGCTAATCGCGGCTGCACACGTCCACACCATCAAGAAGTACGGTCCCGACCGGGTGGTCGGCTTCTCGCCGATTCCGGCGATGTCGATGCTCTCCTATGCCGCCGGCACCCGCTTCCTCTCCCTGATCGGCGGCGTGATTCTGAGCTTTTACGACTGGTATGCGGACCTGCCACCGGCCTCTCCCCAGGTCTTCGGTGATCAGACCGATGTTCCCGAGTCCGCGGACTGGTGGAACGCCAGCTACCTGATCATCTGGGGCACCAACCTTCCCATCACCCGCAACCGCGGACAGAAGGTGGTGGTGGTCTCGCCCGACTACTCCGATCACACCAAGTTCGCCGATCACTGGCTGCCGGCGCAGCCGGGCACGGACGCTGCGCTGGGCATGGCGATGGGCCACGTGATCCTGAAGGAGTTCTACGTCGAGCGCCAGGTGCCGTACTTCCAGGACTACGCCAAGCGCTTCACCGACCTACCGATGTTGGTCACCCTCCGCGAGCGAGAGGATGCCTACGTTCCGGACCGTTTCCTGCGCGCGTCCGACCTCGGACCCAACGTGGAGCAGGCCGAATGGAAGACGGTGGTCCTAGATGCTGCCACGGGAAAACCGTCGGTACCAAACGGATCGGTGGGCCATCGCTACCAACAAGAGTTGGGCCGTTGGAACCTCAAGCTGGGCGCCATCGATCCGGCCCTCACGCTGTTCGGCAGGCATCAGGAGTTGATCCCGGTCGATCTGCCGCGCTTCGACGAGGGGGCCACCGAGGGGGGCAGCGCCCACCGCCGCGGGGTTCCCGCGATTCGGATCGGCGACCACCTGGTGACGACCATCTTCGATCTCATGCTGGCTCAGTACGGAGTCGCCCGCGAGGGGCTACCAGGGGAGTGGCCGGCCGGCTACGACGACCCCCAGCCCTACACGCCCGCCTGGCAGGAGGCGATCACATCCGTGGAAGCGCAGCTGGCGGCCCGAATCGCTCGCGAATTCGCCCGCAACGCGGAGCTGACCAAGGGCCGCTCGATGATCTGCATGGGTGCGGGCACCAACCACTGGTTCCACTCCGATCAGACCTATCGGACCTTCCTCTCGCTGCTCGTGCTCTGCGGCTGCCAGGGCGTCAACGGCGGCGGCTGGGCACACTACGTAGGTCAGGAGAAAGTACGGCCGCTGACCGGCTGGCAGACGCTCGCCTTCGCCCTCGACTGGGTGCGCCCGCCCCGCCACCAGACAGGTACGGCTCACTGGTACCTCGCATCCGACCAGTGGCGGTACGACACTTTCACAGCTGAGGAGCTGGCCTCGCCTTTGGGCCGCGGCATCTTCCGAGGGCGGCACATGGCCGATTGCATCGCGCTCGCGGCGAGGCTGGGCTGGACCCCGTCCTACCCGAACTTCGACCGCAACCCGCTGGAGCTCGCAGATGCAGCGGAGAAGGAGGGCATGCCGGCGTCCGACTACGTGGTCCGTGAGCTCAAGGAGGGCCGCCTCCACTTCGCGGCCGAGGACCCGGATGCTCCCGAGAATTGGCCCCGGGTCCTCACCGTCTGGCGCGCCAATGTGCTCGGCTCCTCGGGAAAGGGGCACGAGTACTTCCTGAAGCACCTGCTGGGTACGACCGACCCTGCGGTCCGCGCCGAGGAGTCGCCGCCTGAGCTCCGGCCCCGGGAGGTGCGATGGAGGGAGGAGGCGCCGCGGGGCAAGCTCGACCTGCTCACCACCATCGACTTCCGGATGACCAGCAACGCTCTTTTCTCGGACGTGGTCCTGCCGGCGGCCACCTGGTACGAGAAATACGACCTCTCATCGACCGATATGCACCCGTTCGTACACGCCTTCAACCAGGCCATCCCGCCGCCTTGGGAGGCGAAGACGGACTGGGACGCCTTCAACCGGATCGCCTCGGTCTTCTCAGAGCTGGCGGCCAAGCACCTGGGTGTGCGCAAGGACCTGCTGGCGGCCCCACTGCTCCACGACAGCCCGGACGAGATCGCGCAACCACTGGGGCAGGTGAAGGATTGGAAGGCCGGTGAGTGTGAGGCGGTGCCTGGCCGAACGATGCCCAAACTGCTAGTGGTCGAGCGCGATTTTGCTGCGGTTGCCGCCAAGATGACCGCCATCGGCCCGCTGTTGGAACAGCTCGGCAGCGCCAACAAGGGCGCTACCTGGAAGCCGCTCAAGGAGATCGAGTACCTGGCTCATAAGCACGGCGTGGTGCGAGGTGGACCAGCAGATGGTCGGCCCGCTATCAACAGAGCCGAGCAAGCATGCGACGCCATCCTGGCGCTGTCGGGCACCACGAACGGTCGCCTGGCCGTCGAGGGGTTCCGGTCGATGGAGGCGAGAACAGGACTCAAGCTCACCGACCTCGCTGAGCCGCGTGCGGGTGACCGAATCACATTCCAGGACGCCCAGGTCCAGCCCCGAACCGTGATCACCTCGCCGGAGTGGTCTGGAATCGAGACTCACGACCGCAGGTACTCCCCGTTCACGACCAACGTCGAGAAGTTGAAACCGTGGCACACGCTCAGCGGGCGCCAGCATTTCTACCTGGACCACGAGTGGATGCTCGAGCTCGGAGAGGGGCTGCCCACTTACAGGCCACCGCTCAGCTATCGACGTCTCAATGGCGAGCAGGGCTTGCGAGAGCAGGGGCGGGCCGAGGTCACGCTGCGCTACCTGACCCCGCACTCAAAGTGGTCGATCCACTCCGAATACCAGGACAACATCCACATGCTGACGCTCTTTCGCGGTGGTCCGGTGGTCTGGATCAGCCCTCAGGATGCTGAGACGATCGGGGTGAAGGACAACGAGTGGATCGAGGCCTACAACCGCAATGGAGTGGTCGCCTGCCGGGCGGTGGTGACCCACCGCCTGCCGCAGGGCACCTGCCTGATGTACCACGCCAAGGACCGGCATGTGAACGTGCCTCTCACGGAGTTGAAGGGCAACCGAGGCGGCACGGACAACTCGCTCACGCGGATCGTATTCAAACCGACGCACCTCATCGGCGGCTACGCGCAGCTTTCCTTCGCCTTCAACTACTACGGGCCGACCGGCTCGCAGCGCGACGAGGTGACGGTGATCCGAAAGCGCCGCTCGGAGGTCGTCTACTAATGCGAATCAAGGCTCAGGTCGCGATGGTGATGAACCTCGACAAGTGCATCGGCTGCCACACCTGCAGCGTGACCTGCAAGCAGGTCTGGACCAACCGGCCGGGCACCGAGTACGTCTGGTTCAACAACGTGGAGACCAAGCCCGGCCTCGGCTACCCTCGGCGCTGGGAGGACAACGACCAGTGGCAGGGAGGCTGGGAACTCGACAAGAAGGGGCGCCTCCGTCTGAAGGCCGGCGGCCAGTTGTCGAAGCTACTCAAGATCTTCTGGAACCCGAACCTGCCGACGATCGACGACTACTACGAGCCCTGGACCTACGACTACGAGACGCTGATCAATGCGCCGCTCTCCGACAAGGATCCGGTGGCACGGCCGAAGTCACAGCTGACGGGTGCCAACATGGAGCTAAAAGGGGGTCCCAACTGGGATGACGACCTGGCTGGCGGGCCTGAGAACGCGCGCCAGGACCCTTTGCTGAAGGGGATCCAGGATCACGTCAAACTTGCTTACGAGCAGGCCTTCATGTTCTACCTGCCCCGAATCTGCGAACACTGCCTGAACCCCTCCTGTGTCGCTTCCTGTCCCTCGGGTGCGATGTACAAGCGCAACGAGGACGGTATCGTCCTGGTCGATCAGGACAAGTGCCGAGGCTGGCGTTTCTGCGTATCCGGCTGTCCGTACAAGAAGGTCTACTTCAACCACAAGACCGGCAAGGCCGAGAAGTGCACGCTCTGCTATCCGCGCATTGAGATCGGCCTGCCCACCATCTGCTCGGAGACCTGCGTCGGCCGGATACGGTACCTGGGTCTGGTCCTTTATGACGCCGACCGGGTCCTGGAGGCGGCCTCGGTGCCCGACGAGAAGCGGCTGCTTGATTCGCAGCTGAGCCTGTTCCTCGATCCAAACGATCCCGCCATACAACGGCAGGCCAGCAGGGACGGCATCGCCGACGACTGGCTCGAGGCTGCCCGCCGCTCGCCGGTCTACGCGCTGGCCATCAAGTATCGAGTCGCCCTGCCCCTGCATCCCGAGTATCGGACCCTACCCATGGTCTGGTACGTGCCGCCTCTTTCGCCGGTGGTCAACGCACTGGAGTCAGACGGCTACGAGGCCGACCCGGACGAGGTCTTCCCGGCCATCGAGATGATGCGCATACCGGTCGACTATCTGGCCAACCTGCTGGCGGCCGGCGATTCCGACCGCATCCGCGATGTCCTCCGCCGCCTCGCGGCGATGCGCGCCCACATGCGCAAGAAGGAGGTGTTGGGCGAGGTCGATGAGGAGCTGGCCACGCGCGTCGGTCTGAGCCTGCCTGACCTCGAGCTCATGTATCGCCTGCTGGCGATCGCCAAGTCCGAGGATCGCTATGTGATCCCTCAGGCCCACACCGAGCTCGCCAACCGTCTGCTGGAGCAGCAGGGAGCCTGCGGGCTCGACTTCGAAGGCGGGCCCGGCAACTGCGGAGCCATTCCGGCCAAGCGCCATCTGCCGATGTTCAACGGTGGCTTCATGTTGAAGGAGAACAAGGAGCCGAAGGGATGAGGCTCGCACGACGCGGCCGGCAACCGTACAAGCTGCTTTCGCTGCTCCTGCAGTACCCAAGTGAGTGGCTGCTCGACGCTCGCCCGGAAATCGTTTCTGCCATCGACGAGCTGCCTCGATCCTACGAGAAGGGGTGTCTTGGGCGCTTCCTTGATTACTGGGTCAGAACCACACCGACCAAGCTCCAGCAAGACTATGTGGAAACGTTCGATCTCCAGCGGCGCTCTGCTCTCTATCTGAGCTACTACGTACATGGAGACACCCGAAAGCGCGGAATGTCCCTGCTCCGCCTCAATCGGATGTACAGGGAAGCAGGTCTGGTCAAGCAGGACGGCGAACTGCCTGATTACCTGCCGTTGATGCTGGAGTTCGCCGAGCTCGCGCCCGAAGGATACGGACGGCAGGTGCTGGTGGAGTACCGCGCTTCCCTGGAGATGATTCGCCGGAGTTTGCGCGAGCGGGCTTCGCCCCACGCAGAGCTGCTCGATGCCCTTTGTCACGGCCTCCCAGCACTCAATCCACTCGAGAAGGCCAATCTGACGCGGCTCGTGACCGAGGGTCCGCCGAGCGAGCAGGTCGGCCTCCAGCCCTTCGCGCCGCCTGAGGTGATGCCCGCCATGGAACCGCGGCGATGACCAACCCTGCCGAGTACATCTGGGTGGTCGGGCCCTACGTGGCCATGGCGGTCTTCGTCGTCGGGCACATCTGGCGGTACCGGGTGGACAAGTTCGGCTGGACGAGCCGATCGACGCAGCTCCTGGAGAGTCGCTGGCTGGCATGGGGCAGCAACCTGTTCCACTACGGCGCGTTGGCGGCGATTGGCGGCCATGTCCTCGGGATCCTGGTACCGGCTCAGCTCACGGCCTACGTCGGGGTCAGCGAGGACCGCTACCACCTTCTGTCGGCTGGAGCGGGCACCGTCGCTGGAGTGGCCTGCGCTGCGGGTCTGGTGATCCTCGTCGTCCGGCGCCTCCGGTTCCCCAGGGTTCGGCCGACCACCAGCTCCACAGATCTTGCGGTTTACCTGCTCCTGGTGGTGATCATCGGGCTCGGGCTCTATGAGACGATCGCATACAGCGCGCTCGGCGGCGGCTACGACTATCGCGCCACGGTTGCCATCTGGTTTCGCGGCCTCTTCCTGCTCAGTCCTCACCCAGAGCTGATGACTTCGGCGCCACCCGTCTATCAGCTGCACGCTGCGATCGCCTGGCTGCTGTTTGCGCTGTGGCCGTTCAGCCGGCTCGTTCACGCCTGGAGCATCCCGTTTCAATACATCGGGCGACCGTACATCCTCTATCGCCGTCGCTTCTCAGCAGTCGAACGATGAGCCGCGGAACGCACGTCGAGCGGTCGCCCGGGCTGAGGCTTCTGCTGCGGCTGGTCGCCGAACAAGCAGCGACAAGGCAATGTCAAGGGTGCGGCGGCGCACTGTCCAACTCGCGGATCACGCTCCGGGAGCACGACCTGCAGGGAGCGGCGATCGCGATCGTCTGTCGTGCTTGTGATGAGACGGTGGTCGTCAGAGTGGAGCCCGAAGCCAGTCAGGGGTCTGCCGGGGTTCGTTGAAGGAGCTCATCCTGACCGTTGAGGCACCCGGCCACGACAATCGATCCTGGTGACTTAGCCAGCCGACGGGCACGGATGAGGTGGTCGGTGCGACCGTTCCGGGCCCGACTGCGCTCAGGCGTGCGAGACCTCCACCCGGGTTCCTTCGCCTTCGTCATGGCGACTGGCATCCTCTCCACCGGCGAGGTCATGTTCGGCCGCAACCTGACATCGGTTGCGCTACTCGCGGTCGCCGTGACCGGATACCTCGTTCTGTGCGCCCTCCACGTCTGGCGGATCGCTTGGTTCCCAGTCCAGATCTGGGCCGACACCGGAAGGCCACAACGCGCATTCGGATTCTTCACGTTCGTTGCCGGCTCCAACGTCCTCGCGGTGCGTGTAGCGCTGGCCGGGCAATCGGTCGCAGCCGAGGCGCTGGCCATCGTGGGCGGCGTAGCCTGGCTGCTTCTCTCGTACGGAATCTTCGCCCGGGTCGCTCTCGCCAGGGTCAAACCGCCGCCGAGCGAGGCCATAAACGGCACCTGGCTGATCTGGGTTGTGGCTACACAGTCACTATCGATCGCCTTCTCCGTCCTCGGAGCAGCCAGCGGTCTGCCGCCCGGAGTCGCCGCCCTGGTAGCGATCTCCCTCTGGGCCTTCGGCGCCATCCTCTACATGCTCCTGATGGCTATCATCCTGGCCCGGCTGCTGCTTCTGCCGCTCGACGCAGCCCAGGCCTCCCCGCCCTACTGGATCGCCATGGGGGCTACTGCGATCACTGTGTTCGCCGGCGCCCACATCCTAGACCTGTCTCCGAGCCTTCCTTCAGTAGCGGCGGCTCGCTCGACAGTGGAGGGGTTCACTCTCTTCCTCTGGGCCTTCGGCAGTTGGTGGATCCCCTTCCTGATCCTGCTGACGGCCTGGCGCTACCTGTCGCCGGCGGTCCGCATCTATGAGCAGACGCTTTGGAGCATGGTCTTCCCGCTCGGCATGTATGCGGTCGCCACTGCGTCATTCGGTGAGGCGGCGGGCCTACCGCTACTGACGCCGATCGCCAGTGCCGAGATCTGGCTGGCACTGATGGCCTGGCTGGCCGTGGCGGCTTGGATGATCATTTCATTGGTGCGACCCGGCCGGCACACCGGCGTCAGGGAGAGGCGATAGAAGATTCATCGTCCGCACCAAGAACCCCAAACCAGGACGCGGGTGACAGCGGCGCGATCATGCCAGTCAGATGCCGTCAGCCGAATTTGTTCTGGACCCCATAACCGCCCCTAGGCGTCTTACAGCGAATGTTGTCGTATGGACATCCGATCGCGCACGCGCCGCATTCGATGCAGTTTCCGAAGCTCACGAGCAACTTCTCTTGGAAGGTATCCCACCGGTAGACGCCAGCAGGGCAGAAGAAGTTGCAGTACTTGCCTTCACACATAAGGCAGGTTGCTTGGTCGGCAATCTCGATGTGCGATCGGCGGGAATCCTCCCGGTAGTGGACTGTCGACAGCTTGTCTGTGTCTCTCGCCAGGACCGATCCAGCTGTCTGGACGCGATCATTCAGCGGTCCAGGCAACTGGTCGATGAGGTCATGGATGCCGGCTAGCAGCGCCTGGCGCTCGGAAGGGGTTGGATTTTGCGACAGGTGGCTGCGCAAGTGCATGGCCTCTTCGCGCTTGTCTGCCTTGCCGGCCAAGTGCCCGAAGCCTCAGGTCCGATCTCTGACGTGGCCGTCTTTCGGCTTCACGCCGCCTTGCCGGCCTAACCTGGCGAGCCAGCGGACGGGATCGAAGTATC
>Ga0307374_10001734_pt1 | contig 39958 bp, 35 predicted proteins | sample OX3MG_FD_202532 | JGI IMG/M metagenome (GOLD analysis project Ga0307374, IMG submission 202532) | Soil microbial communities from Risofladan, Vaasa, Finland - OX-3 | ecosystem: Environmental > Terrestrial > Soil > Coastal area > Acid sulfate soil | place: Finland: Risofladan, Vaasa | collected... | reverse complement strand
TCTGACAGGGGCCATCGAATTGGCTACATCGGAGATTTTACCGAGTCATGCTGCCACGGCCCCTCGAAACTACGGCTGGCGTTGTCTTGCGATACGCTCAGGGTGGGAGGAAGGTGGCCGGGACAACATCACAGGCTTTCGCTTCACGCAAGCCAGCCAACGCCGCTTGAGCGTAATCCTGCACGGCTTTGACGTCGTGGGCGTTCTGCTCGGCGCCGCAGCTGCTGCCCGCCGACGCCAGAATCTCGTCCAGGGTCGTCTTCCACGGCCGCTCGAACGACCCATCCTGAAAGCGCACCACGGCGAAGGCCTCAAACTTCCCGACATCCACTCCCACGATTACCGGACCAGACGACGCCTTCGCCAAAACGTCTTCCAACTGCACATGCTTGACTTCCGTCGAACGATAGGCTTTGCTCTTGCTCACGGGGACGACCTCCTAAAAACAGGGTTTCGGGTTGGTTACAACAATAACTCAACCTTAACCCTTTCGAGGCGTCCCCGCTCTTTACCCATCTATAGCCAACTACGGCTTACTTCGTCTCCGCGCCCTCGGGTGCCCGGACTGATCCGAGAGCCGAGGCCCAGCCCTCGGCGTCGTCATAAAGGCGACGGATGAACTGGCACTCCCAGAGCGTCCTGGCCGATTGTGGACCGGGCGGGAGCTGCCTGCGGACCACTTGAGCGAGCATGAAAATCAGCGTGCCTCGCGTGCCCAGCGAAACCGCCACGGCGTCTGTCTCGCAGACGGACGACGTGTAGAAGGAGATGCCGTTGTCGTAAAGCTCGTGGCACTCGACCGGCGAAAAATCGTCGACTTGCGGCGGGCGTCCCTCGCGATAAGGCGCAGCCCACTGGCGGCAAGGGTAGGGATACCGTAGCGAACGCGGCGCGACTTGGAGAACCGGGTCGCTCGATGGCCCCGCTGCGCCGTCGCGAAGTCTTGCCCCCACATCGGCATGATCCGGGCGCCGGGTTTTCGACCGTTGTGATTCGGACGGTACACCAACGGGGTTGAGGACGGCTGCGTCCGAGTCCGGGTTGCCCGCCTTGTTGCACCGCCCGACGGCTTCGGCGCCGCCCACTTCGGCGTGGCGGCTGTGATCGCACGAGGCGCCCGCGGAGTGAGTCGCGGCGGCCCGACAGGCATGGCGGCGTGTCAGCAGCCAGATTGCCGCGCCGATCGCGCCGCAGATCCAAAACACTCCGGCTGTGAAGAGTAGGAGACTCGTGACCACTCTCGCCGCTGCCCTTGGGGTTTGTCCAAGGATCTCTAGTGCGCCAGTGGCTGCGAGTCAAACATATTGGGGCTGGGGGTTGGGGGGATTGGGCGTGCTCCAGCCTCGACCGCGAGATCGCCCTGCGCGGCACCGAGACGACAAGTGCGCCTGCGTTCTCTGTAAACCATTTATGCACAATACTTTACGGCGATGCAGACGGGCGGGCGCCCTGTCGCGCGGACACGGCGCGCAAAACAAAGGCGCCGCGCGCACGGCGCTTTTGTTTTGCGCGCGCGGCCCGTCATGATCACGGTCGAGACGGCGCAAAACAAAAGCGACACGCGTGTCGCCAACCCCCAACCGCCAACCCCCAACCCCTAACACGCTACCAGATCCCGCTCTTCGGCAGCCTCCGCGGCGTCGTCGGCCTCCAGCCGGGCCACGAACGCGCATCCCACGCGATACTGCACCGGCTCGTCCTGCGAGAGGGCCGTCACGTTGGCGATGTTGGCCACCATGTACCGCGCCTTCTCTCCCACCCCCAGCCGCACTACAAACGCTTGACAGTCCGGCGGCGAATCACAGACGAACGAGATGCCTTTGGCCGAGATGTCGCTGGCCCGCATGGCGACGAACGCGCTTGGCGGGGGAATCCCTGTGCCGCCACCGTATTTGGCCACCTGCTGCAATGTGTCGAACGCGTGCCGCACAAGATTTTGGTCCGGCTTGATCTGCATCGCCGCGCCGCCGTCGTGCAGAAAAGCGCAGTTTCGACCGTTGTGCTTGGCCGCATACAGAGCTTCATCGGCCCGCTTGATCAGCGCGGCCGGCTGGTCTTCGGAGACCGTCATCGCCACGCCAATGCTCACCGTCACCGGAAACTCGTGCTCCCCTTCCTGGAACTTCTTGGCGGCGATCGTGCCCCGCAATCGCTCGGCGACATTGCTTGCGTCCGACAACTTGATACCGGGCAGAATCACTGCGAACTCTTCCCCGCCGTAACGCGCCGCCAGGTCCATCTGCCGAAGGGAACTCGCCTGCAGGCCGGCCACCCACTTCAGCGCGGCATCGCCCACCGGGTGCCCGTAGCGGTCGTTGATCTGCTTGAAACGGTCGATGTCGACCAACAGCAGCGAGACGGGCACCTTGTGCCGCCGCCACTGGTCGATCCGACGGAGCAGTTCTTCGTCGAAGCTGCGGCGGTTCGGCAGCCCGGTGAGGGCGTCGGTGCGCGATTCGGCGGCCAGCGCATCGGCCTTCCGCCGTTGCTGCTCGACTTCTTGCTGGGACATGGCCAAGTCGGCTTGCAAGCGCCGGTTGGCCACCAGCATCGTGGCGGCCGCGGCCAGAATCGCTTCGGGATCGTCGGGCGAGGTGTCGCCCAATTCCTGAGCAATCTCGTCGACCTCGAAGGCATGCCGGTTTAGATCGCCCTCGACCTTCTGCATCAACGCGGTCAGCCAGCTCGCTTGCTGCTGCGAGGGCGACTCGGGCGCCTGGGCGGTCGACGGAGCATTGTCGGGCGTCGCCGGCGATGCGGCCTCGACTCGTTGGCGAGAGAGCCACACTTGCACCCCATACATGCCGGCGGCCCCCAATAGGGCGCCCAGCATGAGGTTGACAACTACCATAATAAACAACGCGGACATCGATGTTTCCTGCTTCAACCGATTCGGCTGCCGGCAACGTCATGGCCGGCGACGATTGGAAGTCGAGCGCCTTTTTGCTGTCGCGGTCCTACCGAATCGTAGCTTGCGAATTGTCAGCCAGCGGCATCGTAAGGTGGGGCCAGCGAGCTAGCGAGCGCCGGCCCACCGATTTGAGGCGTCAGGTTTCAGGCGTCAGGCATCAGGAAAGGCAACCTGACGCCTGATGCCTGATGCCTGACGACGGTGGGCCAACGCTCGCAAGCTCGCTGGCCCCACCTTACATTCGTTACCAAACTCAGAACGAAAACCATAGGAAACAATGCTATAATGGCCGGCACGATGCCCGCCGACCGCCCGCCAACCCGCGAAACGCCGCCCTGGCTGCTGAAAAGGGCCGACCAGGCGACGGTCGGCGCCCTGCTGCTGGCGGCGCTCGTCTCCATGACGGCCTGGTGGTATCGGCAAGGAGGGATGGACGGCCGGATGATTGAGATCGATCGCGAGCCGAAGCGGATCGCGCGGTTCCTGGTCGATGTGAATCAGGCCGATTGGCCTGAGCTGGCCCAGTTGCCCGGTATCGGCCAGACGCTGGCTCAACGCATCGTGACCAGCCGTCAAGAGCGAGGGCCGTTCCTCGACCACTCCGAGTTGCGCCGCGTGCGCGGCATCGGACCCAAGACGCTGGAAAAGATGCGGCCGTATCTGCGGCCCATCCCGCCCGCGGCCGACGTGGCAGGCCGGTAGTGTATCGCAAGTCGCTTTCCAGCAAGGCTTTAGAACCATCCCGCATTCCGCGCAGACTAGGCAAGCCGGGTTTGATACAATACAAGTCCGCAATCTTGTTTGAACTCATTGCCGGCCGATCGAGCAAAGAACCGATTCCGTCCGGTTCGCCTATGTCACGCCGAAACTACCTGTCTGCCCTGCGTGCCGTCGCCCCGGCCGTCTTGCCGTCGATTCTGATGTGCGACTGGGGCCACTTGCAAGAGGAGGTCGACCGTCTGCGCGACGCCGGGGCGCACGCCTTGCACCTCGACGTGATGGATGGCCATTTCGTGCCCAACCTCAGCTACGGGCTGACCCTGGTCGAGGCGTTTTCCAAGATGACCACGCTGCCGCTGGAAGTCCACCTGATGATCTCGAACCCCGGCGACTATGTCGAACGGTATTTCGAGGCGGGGGCCCACGGCATGACGATTCACGCCGAAGCGGTCGAGAATCCTCGGCCCGTATTGGAAAAGATCCGCAGCCTGGGGGCCGCGGCGGGTCTGGCCATCAATCCGCCCACGCCGGTCGAGAAAATCCGCCACTGCCTCGATGTCTGCGACCTGGTGCTGGTGATGAGCGTCATGCCCGGCTTTGGGGGGCAGGAGTTTGAGCCGGTGGCCCTCGACAAGCTGCGCGAGTTGCGGACGCGGGTGGGCGACGACGTGTTGTTGGAGATCGACGGCGGCGTAAACCAGCAGACGGTGCCTCAATGTGCGGCGGCCGGCGCGCAACTGTTGGTGATCGGCTCCGGCATTTTCAAGCATCCCGACTATCAGGCCGCGCTCGCCGATTTGACGAGCCTGGCCCATTCTCACCGCGGAGGATAACCGGAAACGCGATGGTCCGCATCGTTCTTATTCGTCCCGGCGCCACCGAGTATGCGCAGCAAGGACGCATTCAAGGCGTCCTGGAAGTGCCCCTCAGCCGAGAAGGAACCAGCGAAGCAGCCCGAATCAGCGGCGAGCTGTCGGGCATGGAGATCGATGCGATCTATTCGTCCGGCTGCGAGCACGCCCTGGAGACGGCCAACGCCATCGCCACAGCCCTGGGCATCAAGGTCAAGCCGCTCGAAGGTTGTCAGAACCTCGACCACGGCTTGTGGCAGGGGATGCTGGTCGAAGAGATCAAGCGCAAGCAGCCGAAGGTCTACCGGCAGTGGCAAGACCAGCCGGAGAGCGTCTGCCCGCCCGGCGGCGAAACGCTCAACGAGGCCCAAGAGCGGGTGCGTGCGGTCGTCAAGAAATTGCTCAGAAAACACAAGCATGGTACGGTGGGCCTGGTGGTGCCGGAGCCGCTGGCCAGCCTGCTGCGGGCCTATTTGGAGCAGACCGACGTAGGCGACCTATGGCGGGCAGGAACGGTCCACGGCACCTGGGAGGTTATCGAGGTCGAACCGCGGAGTTTGGCGCATAGCAGTTGAGAGATGAACCATGGCAACCACCACCAGCAGCTCCGACGTAACCACCCCCGACGCCCAGGCCGGACAAGCCAACATGACGCGAAAAAAACGCGGCGTGCCCGAAGGACTGTGGCAGCGTTGCCCCGGCTGCCAGGGAATGGTGTTCCGCAAGGAAGTTGAAAAACGCCTGGGAGTCTGCCCCGAGCCGGGCTGCGACTACCACTTCTATGTCTCGGCACAGGAGCGCATCCGCCAGCTTCTCGACGAAGGCACGTTCGAAGAGTGGGACGCCGAGTTGCTGCCCACCGATCCCCTGGAGTTCGCCGACAAAAAGCCGTATGCCGAGCGGCTGAGTGCCGAGCAGGCCCGCACCGGGCTGCGCGACGCCGCAATCACCGGCATGGGAATGGTGCGTGCCCGGCGGGTCGCCTTCGGCGTGACCGACTCGGCCTTCATCATGGGCAGCATGGGCTCGGTAGTGGGCGAAAAGCTGACCCGGCTGGTCGAACGGGCCACCCAGCAGCAGTTGCCGCTGATCATCGTCAGCGGGTCGGGCGGAGGGGCGCGGATGCACGAAGGCATCCTCTCGTTGATGCAGATGGCCAAAATCTCGGCCGCCCTTGCCCGTTACGATCAGGCCGGCGGGCTGTTCATCTCGGTGCTCACCAACCCGACGATGGGCGGCGTGGCGGCCAGCTTCGCCTCGCTGGGCGATTTGATCTTCGCCGAGCCGAAGGCCCTGATCGGCTTCGCCGGCCCGCGCACCATCCAGGCCACCCTGCGCTTGGAGCTGCCCAAGGGCTTTCAGACCAGCGAGTTCTTGCTGGAACATGGGTTTATCGACCGCATCGTGCGCCGCAGCGATTTGAAAAGCGAAATCGCGCGGGCCATCGACTATTGCGGGAAGTAAATGGGTCTGCTCGACCAGTTCAAGTCGATGCTTTCCGGCGGCCGGGTGGACGTCCGCGCCAAGTACGAGGTGCTGCGCGAAATCACCTCCGGCACCATGTCGACTTTCTACAAGGCCCGCGACAAGCAGACCGGCAAGCTGGTCGGCCTGAAGATACTCGACCCCAAGAAAACGGCCGAGTTCGAGGCCCGCTTCAAAGGCCTGAACAAGCCGACCGAGGGCGAGATTCTCGGCAAGCTCGACCATCCGCGGATCGTCAAATTGGTCGAGCACGGAACCACGTCCCGCGGCGAGCGGTTTGTGGTGATGGAATTTATCGACGGGCCGGGCCTCGATTTGCTGATCATCGGCCGCAGCCCGTTGTTGAAGGGACGCCGCGTGCCGATTCTGCGACAGGCGGCCGAGGCGGTGCAAGCGGTTCACGACGCCGGCTTCATCCATCGCGACATCTGCCCGCGTAATTTCATGGCCGATCCGCAGGGCGACAACCTCAAACTGATCGACTTCGGACTGACGGTGCCGGCCACGCCGCCCTTCATGCAGCCGGGCAACCGCACCGGCAACCCCAACTACATGGCCCCGGAACTGGTCAGGCGGCAGCCCACCGACCAGCGGCTCGACCTGTTCGCCTTTGGCGTCAGCGCCTATGAAATCTGCACCGGCAACCTGCCGTGGGAGCGGGGCGAGACCGGTCTGGTGGCCATGAAGCATGCGGAACATGCCCCCGTCGAAATCGAGCGTTACCGCCCTCAGATCGAGCCGGTGCTGGCCCAGGCCATCATGCGCTGCGTCGAGCGCGAGCCGGAAAAGCGCTTCGCCACGGCCAACGACTTTTTGCAGGCCATCGCCGATGTGAAGTCAGAGGATGCCTGAGCGGTGATCGGGAACGAGCCGACGCCTCGGATCACGCTCGCGGAACTCCGTTCTCCCCGCAGCCGTTCCCACCTCGACGTACGGGTCCGCCACGATCCGGGCGATGGCGCGCCGCAGCCCGTCCGTGAGGCGGAACCACTCGCCGTGGATGCGCAACTCGGCGAACCGCTGGTGCGGCGCCGCTTCGAACGCGCGGCCGCCCCGCACGCGGCCCAGCAGGCTGAGCCGCGCGCCCGACGCGTCTGCAATTGCGCCAACCGCGCCTGCGGGTCGCGCGCCACTCCGATCTTCACGCGCAGCGCTTCGCGCGCTTCGATGAAGTACACGAACAGCTCGCCCGGCCTGTCGTTCGGCGCGTCTCGGAAGGCCAACTCGTCCTGGCATCAGTACACGCTCGTAGGCCGCGAGTTTTTGCGCAGTCCGGTCCCATCCTACCGCTGCATCCATCAATCGACGAACGACAGAGCCGTAGGTTGTACGGGGACGCTCTTTGCCGGCTCACGGAAACGGGCTCCCCCAATGACGCCCTTTCAACGTCAAACGGTTAGTGATGGCGCGGCGGAGGGCGCCAGGCAGGTGCGCCAGCAGCCCGCGCACGCCTTGAAACTGGCCCAGAATGCCGGCATGGATCAACTGCAGATCATCGAACGAGAAGGCTTCCTCCTCGAGCAAATGGGGCCGTCGCTCCAGTCCGGCCGAAGAGGCAAACAGGAACGTGTTTTGGCGGTAAAAAAAGTCAACCCCGGTGTCGCGCCAGATTTTTGGCCGTACGACGTCGAGGCACTGAAAACCTCTCTCACGAAACAGGTTCACCCAGTACCACGGCCATTGGGCGTTCACGTGATGCACGCCGCTCTGGCCGGGCACAGCGGCCGAAAACAGCACGAACGGCGCCAGCGACGCCAGCTTCGTCACCAGGCCCGGGCCGTGCCGCCAGTTCAGGTGCTCCGCAACCTCTAGGCATAAGGCCAAATCAAAGCTCCCCTCGAGCGAGAGCGGGCCATCGAGGTTGGCTTCGCGAAAGCATTCTTGCGGGATGGCGAGACGCTCGCGTTCGACGTAGGGCCCGTCGACCCCGAGGAGCGTCTCGACGCCGTGTTGCTGGAAGACGCTCAGCCAGGCGCCCCGTCCGCAGCCGATGTCCACGACGCTCTGCGGCGAGATCCAGCGCATTAAATGCGGCACCACGACGGCTGCCGAACGCAGGGCGCCTTGCTGCAAGCGATCGAAGAAAGCGTCGTCATAAGGCGTCGTTCCGCCGGGCGGCGAGGAAAAATCGCGGCCATCGGTCATGGGCTTGCTCCTCAAGTGCAGGGCCGCGAATCATGGCGGCGAGGTTTTTACGGCCTCGCAAATCAAGAGCGAGCTGGGCCGGGTCTCGCGGTTTCGCAGACATTCCGCCGCGCTCTCTCCCCAGGCCACGTCGCGGACCGTTTCGAAGCCGGCCTCGCGAAGCCGGCGATGAAGCTCTTCGCGGTCGTAGATCCATTGGTGTCCCCACCAGCGAAACATGATGTTGAACATCTCGGCGCGCGAGGCGATGAACTGCCATTGCGGCTCGTGCAGCCACGACTGGTCGCGCCAATTCCCGCTGGCCGATTTTTCGATCATGTCGTCGAGCGAAGGCATGGCGATGCGCAACACGCCGCCCGAAACAAGCGAACGGCGACAATCTCGCAGGAAGCTCAAGCCTTGCTGCAAACTCAGGTGCTCCAACACATGTTCCGAGAAAACCACCTCGCACGTGGCGTCGGGCGTCGGCAGTCCTTGCGACAAATCCCAAAACAGGTCGACCGTGTCCAGCTCGCGGTTGTTGTCGATGTTGACCCAGCCCGCAAAGGGTATTGGGCCGCAGCCCGCGTTGATCTTGTAGGGAGGTGCAAACCGCCGCAAGGCGCGGCGCGCCAAGGCCAGGCGGCCGGCATAGCGGGCCGCATTCCACGCCCTCCACTCAGGCCGAAGCGTTCGCCGGACTAGCTTGAGCATGACGTTCTCGGCGTCCAAGGGTCTTTCATCCGCGCGGCGACTCCGTGCCGAGCGGTCCGACTTGCCAATCGAGCTGCGGGCGCACGGCTCCGACAAGCTTGCCGAACCAAAGAATCGGCCGCTCCACGTCGTGAACTTCGAACGTTGCCAGGTCGGACATGTCGAAAATCACGCTCGCCTGGTCCTTTGCCGCCAGCAACCGAATACTATAGACGCCGTCGTTCAACAAGTTACCCGGCACGTGACAACGTCCTCGAAACAAGCCCCGGCCAACGGTCGCAGCCGGAGCGATCGAGTTAAAAATACACGTTCCTTCGAGGCTGTACAGCACCAGGCTCAAATTCAGGGTTGCTTGAGAAGTCAGGTTCCACAGCTCGAAGTCGATATCGATCGGCGTATCGACCGAAATGCTCTTGGCCGGCGAAGACCCGCTGGGGGCCACACACACGCGGTGCAAACGCAACAGCTCGTTGCCGGGCGCGGCTTCCACCGAATCCCAGACCCGTTGGCTGGCCAGGCACTCGGCCGACTCGATGTAGCCATTCACGACGTCGTTGACGTGGCCGTGCATTTTCACGCGGCCGCGCTCCAGCCAAACGGCAGTCTGGCAAAGTGTGCGGACCGCGGTCAGGTTATGGCTCACGAAGACGAGTGTTCTGCCGGCGGTCGCCAGATCGCCCATTCGGCCCAGGCACTTCTTTTGGAAATCGCCATCGCCGACCGCCAGCACCTCGTCGATGAGCAGCAGCTCCGGCTCCAACTGTGCCGCCACGGCGAAGGCCAGGCGCATCGACATACCACTGGAATAATGCTTGACGGGCGTATCCAGAAACCGCTCGGTCCCGGCGAAATCGACGATGGCATCGAATTTGTCGAGGATTTCGCGGCGGCTCATGCCGAGAATGGCGCCGTTGAGAAAGATGTTCTCCTTTCCGGTCAACTCCGGATGGAAGCCGGTGCCGACTTCGAGCAAACTGCCCACGCGGCCGCGGAGCGCCACTTCGCCGGCGGTCGGTTTGGTGATCCGCGAAAGGATTTTCAGCAGTGTGCTTTTGCCCGCCCCATTGCGGCCGATGACGCCCAGGACTTCGGTCGGGCGGACGTCGAAACTGACGTTCTCCAGCGCCCAAAACTCTTCGCTCGTTTCGCCGCGCTGTCCGCGCAGGCGCCGCAGGGGGGCCGTCGCCGCGCGCGAAAGGCTCTCGCGGAGCGTGCGGTAACCGGCGCGCTGGCCGGAATGCGAAAGGCGATAACGCTTGCCGAGATTGCGGATGGAGATGGCTGGTTGGGGCATTCAAATGATGTCGGCGAACGAGTCCTCCACGCGGCGAAAATAGAGGCAGCCCACAGCGAACATGACGACCGCCGCGCCGGCCGACCAGGCCAGCGCGGCCAGCGAGACCGGGGTGCCCAGTACGGATGCGCGAAACGCGGCGATCAGGCCCGTCAGCGGATTCGCATACAGCAGCCAATCACTTACGATCGACGATCGCTCCGCACCTGCGGCGATGTGCATGTAAATCGTCGGCGTGGCGAACATCCAAAGCTGCACGAGGAAGGGGATGACGTAGCGGAAATCGCGATAGGCCACGTTGAGGGCGGCCAACAAGGCGCCGCCGCCCAGGGCGGTCAAGAGCAGCAGTGTGAGCAGCCCCGGTGCAATAAGCAAGCCCCAGGTTGCCGGCACTCGGTACCAAAGCATCAGGACGGCGAGCATGCTGAAGGCAACCAGCAAATCAAACACCGCGGCAGCCACGGACGCGAAGGGGATGATCAATCGTGGAAAGTAAACCTTGGTGATCAACCGCTCCGATCCTACCACGCTGTTGCCCGCGTTGCTGACGGCGGTGGCGAAGAACGTCCATGGCAAGAGGCCGGCAAACACGAACAGCGGATAAGGCAGCCCGCCCGTATCGACCTTGGCCAGGCGGCCGAAAAAGATGCTGAATACCAGCATCATCAGTGCGGGCTGCAAGACGGCCCAGGCCGCCCCCAGTACGGTCTGTTTGTAGCGCACCTTCACGTCGCGCCAGGTCAGAAAGTAGAGCAGCTCGCGGTACTTCCAAAGCTCTTGAAAGCCGATGGCCTGCCAGCCGGTCTGGGGACGGATCAGCGTCATCGGCGGGTCGGGCGGCGACGCGACTTCTTGGGCCGGGGAGTGCGGACCATGGGATACGCGATCGGTCTGCGTTGCCGAAGACGGTGGCGCGTGGTGCAGGTCGGCGTCGGAAGACATTCAGAGTATCGTTCGAACCGCGGCCGGCGATTAACGGTCCTTGGCGGCCGTTTCACCAGGACTCGGTTGCTTGGGCTGGACTTTCTTTGCCGCTGCGGCGGCCGCGACGGCCCGGTCGGCCAGCTCGATGCCCCCACGGAGTTCTTCGGGCAAGAAATAGGGATAACTGCTTCCGTCGGCCCGCTCGATCCGTTTGCCGGCCAGTTGCTCCCAACTCATGCCGTTGTTCAGGTGCCAGGCTGCCGCTTGGGCCGCGCGTTGGTTCATCCCGCTGGGGTCGAGCTCGGTCAACAACTCGGCCACGCCCGGCTTGGTGGTGAACGACTCAACCCGCTTGATGGAATACGTCATCTGCGGCCTTGGCTCGGGCTTGCCGTGTTCCAGGCAGACGCACGGCACTCGGACGTTCCCTTCCTTATCCGCCGGGACGTTGAACATGCCTCCGCCTCCCCCGCCCATCCCCTGTCCACCGCCGCCACCCCCGGCACCCATGCCTCCCATACCCATGCCGCCCATGCCCATTTGGGCCAGCACGGGCGCGGCGGCGAACGCCGCGGGCAAGCGCACATTCAGCGGCTTGCCGCTTTTGTTCTTGATGAAGATGCGGCCCTGGGTCGAATCCTTGGGAATGAACCTCACGGCAATCTTGCCGGCATCCAGCGCCTCGAACATCTCGACCGTCTCGTCGCTGGGGTTGTACTGGCCCGCTTTGGCGTAGCGGCGCGACGCGGACGTTGCTTGTTGGGCCGCCGCTGCGCCGGCCGCGGGCTTGGCACCGCGTCGTGTGCGCCGCGCGGCCAAAGACGAAGCCGGTTCGGCCAATAACGAGGCGATCAGCACTGCCGGAATCAGCACTGCCGGAACAAGCCCGACGGCGATCGGCGACAAACCCCGCAACGGTTTCGACAGCAGTGAGACGGACAACATCGCTAGAGTTCCTCTTCTTCAACGAGCTTGGAAATGGGCGCGCAGGACGACGGGCAAGTCGCCTAGCTTCGTGTACTGTACTCGAAGCGGGCGGTAAAGTCCAAGAAAAAAGACGGAAAGCGGTGGCTGGGGCCGAGCTTGGCCCGCCAACGCCATTCTGTTTCTGTTGTTTGGGCGGGGGGGTTGTTTAAGATAGAGTCCGTCATGCGTCGCTTTTTATGCGCCTTTGAGAGACCTACCATGTGGATTCGTTCGGCCGTTCTCCCGTGCCTGTTTTTCAGTTTGCTCCCGGTGGGAGCCGTTGCCGCCCAGTCGGAGACCGTCAAGGCGGCCATGCAAGCGTTCGTCGATAACCGCGACGTGGCGGGGCTGGTGACGGTCGTCGGCAACAAACAGGGCGTCGTCGATGTTCAGGTGCTCGGCATGGCCGACCTGGAAAACAGAATCCCCATGCGGCGCGACAGCATCTTTCGCATCGCGTCGATGACCAAGCCGATTACGGCCCTGGCCGTCATGCAGCTCGTCGAGCAAGGCAAGGTCAAGGTCGATGACCCGGTCGAGAATTACCTGCCCGAATTCAAAGGGCAGCTTTTGACGGCCTCGAAAGAAGGCGACGCCGTAACGCTGAAAAAGCCGCCCAGGCCCGTTGCCGTGAAGGACCTGCTGACGCACACCTCCGGGCTGCCGAACTATCCGGCCGGTCTGGCCGACGTCTATCAGAAGCGCAACCGCACGCTGAGCGAAACCACCATCGCCATCAGCCAACTGCCGCTGACCTTCGAGCCAGGCAGCCGCTGGAGTTATTGCAACCCCGGCATCGACACGCTGGGCAGAATCGTCGAAGTCGTGTCGGGCATGACTTACGATTCGTATCTTGCCAGGAACATCTTCGAGCCGTTGGGCATGTTCGACACCACGCCGTATCCTTCGGCGGAACAGCTTAAACGGCTGGCGGTCACGTACGGCAAGGAGAGCGACAAGCTCGTGGCCAGGCCCGGCGGCGTGCTCGACTACGCCACCGTTGCCAAGCATCCGGTGCCGGCGGGCGGCCTGTTCAGCACGGGGGACGACCTGGCAAAACTCTATCAGTGCCTGCTCAATGGCGGCACGCTCAATGGCCGCAGGATCATCGGCGAAAAAACGCTGGCCGACATGACGACCATTCACACGGGCGACCTGAAGGCCGGCTTCGTCGATGGCAGCGGCTGGGGTTACGGCTTCGGGATCGTGAAAGAAGCCCGCGGCGTGACGGAGCACCTTTCGCCGGGCAGTTTCGGCCACGGCGGCGCTTATGGCACGCAAGTCTGGCTCGATCCGACGAAGGGCGTCTACACCATCCTGCTTTTGCAGCGTGTCGGACTGCCGAACAGCGACGGCAGCGCCATGCGCAAGGCGCTGCACGCCGCGGCGGCCGCCCTGGCCAAGTGAAAAGCGATCGCCGGCGGTGGATTTCACCAGCTGCCCAGTCCAAGTTCATTTTAACGAGACGCAATGCCTCGAGCGAGGAGACCGCCCACAAAAATCACCGGGAGGCCCTTGACACCAGATACTCTTTCAGGGAAGGGTGTCTGCTTTACCTTCCCGGGGATCTTGATAGGGCGCACGACGTGCCCTTGGCGGCTACGGCAAGCTCTCGTCCAGTGCGCGAAGCATCGCCAAATGCTCTTCGTCGCGGCGGTATGCCTCCAGGCTCCGTTCAAACGACGCGGCATTCTTCGTGCAAACGAGCGTCTGGGGCGACCCCCGGCGGTCGGTCGCGCAATCGACGTCGCAGCGGTTTTGCCGAATCACCAGCTCCACGTGCGAGCGGCGATCTTGCCTCGCGCGAAAGCGATAGACTGCTTCGTCGGCGTTCTGCAAAAACATCTTTAAGGCCGAACAATCGGCGCACTTGCAGGTGAGCTCCGCAGGTCGGCGAAGGTTGCCGGGCTTTTTGGGCGGAGTCGCCGTGCGCGTTTGCAGCTTTTCGCGGCAAGCGGCGATCCATTTCGACAATCCGGCATTTGGCTTCGTCACATGTTCCTCGAGCCACGGACGAAGGCCCGACACGGCCGCGAGATGGGCCTTGGTCAAGCAATACCACGTCGGCGTGGCGAAGGCATGCTCGACAACGCGCGCCAACAACGCGGATTCGTCGATGGCAATCAACGATTTGGCCAACGAAGCAAGCAGCCCGGCACGGTTGAGCTCGCCGGCGCGCCAGTCGTCCGCTTTCGTTTCCCCGTCGGTCCGCTGCAAGGCCGAAACCAGCTCGTTGGCCAGCGGGACACATAGTTGCATTCGCTCCTGTTCGCCGTCGCCTCGTGCCAGACAGAGTTGTTCGAGCAGCCGCGCGTTGCGCAGCAGCGTTTCTCGGACGGTGCTCGCGAACAAGACGGTCAGCTCCGGGCGAAACGTGAGCCAGCCATATTTGGCGCAAACCTCCGCCAGGGCCTTGCCCGGATCGACGGAAACATCCTTGACCAGGACCTTGCTCAGAAAGGCGCGAATCAACGTCGTATCGTCGAGCAACTCGAGCAGAGGCAGCAATTCGTGCGGAGCATGTTGCTCCGGGACTCTGGCGACATACGTGTTTTCAGGCCAGCGGTCGATCATGATCGACGCGAATTCGACGCACTGGGCCTTCAGCTTCTCCGCCTCTTCTCCCGCTGCCCGTTGCCACCGCGCGACCAACGGCATGAGCGCGGGCGCCAGCTTGGTCACGCCGATGTCGCCGGTCGAGCAATTCAGCCAGCGAGTCGCCGCCGGGCAACGCCCACCGCCATCCATGTCTCGCCTGGGGCCTTGTCGAATGACCCGCCTATCGCCTATTTCGGCAGGGCGTACAATGGGAGCCATCATGGCTCACGACTTCCTTCGCGTCGGCATCATCGGTCTGGGCGGCAATTCCCGGCTGCGCCATGTTCCTGGTCTGCGGGCCTGCGCGGACGTCGAAGTGACGGCGGTCTGCAATCGCCGGCCCGACTCAACTTCCGCCGCAGCCGCCGAGTTCGGCATCGCCAAGACCTACGAGCATTGGCAAGACCTGGTGGCCGACCCGGAGATCGACGCGGTGGTGATCGGCACCTGGCCCTATTTGCACTGCCCGATCACGTTGGCCGCGCTGGAGGCCGGCAAGCACGTGCTGACCGAGGCGCGTATGGCGATGAACGCGGCTGAGGCGCACCAGATGCTCGCGGCCAGCCGCAATCACCCGGAGCTGGTCTGCCAAGTCGTGCCCAGCCCGTTCGGTTTGCGTGCCCATCGCGTGGTGCTGGATCTGCTCCGCTCCGGCTTCATCGGCGAGCTGCGGGAGCTGCTGGTCTTCGCCGCCGGCGAACAGTTGGCCGACGCCGAGACGCCGATCGGCTGGCGGCAAGTCCGCGAGTTGTCGGGCTTGAACATGTTGACCTTGGGCATCGTCCACGAGACCGTCATGCGCTGGGCGCCGCAGCCGGTGCGGGTGTTGGCCCAAGTGCGGGCCTATGTGGGCGAGCGGCTCGACCCGGCCACCGGCCTCTGGCGACGGGTGGGGACGCCCGACAGCGTGCAGGTGCTTGCCGCGCTGAGCGGCGGCGCGCACGCCGTCTACCATATCAGCGGCGTGGCCCGGTTCGGCATGGGAACGCAGGTCCATTTGTACGGCAGCGAAGGGGTGTTGCGTTATGAGCTTTCGCCCCAAGACCGTCTGCTTGGCGCGCGGCGCGGCGAAACGGGCCTGCGCGAGATCGAGGTTCCCGCAGACCAGGCGATGGCCTGGGACGTCGAGGCGGAATTCATCGGCGCGATTCGCCGCCAGCGGCAGGTCGAGTTGTGCGACTTTGCCACCGGCGTGCAGTATATGGAGTTCACCGAGGCCGTCGCCCGCAGTGCGGCTTCGGGTGTCGCGGTGACGTTGCCGTTGGAACTGTAGGGTGGAAAAAGCGAGCTTGCGAGCGCCGGCGTGAAAGGGTTCAGGGTTCAGTAAGGCCGTGTAGAGTGGGACCAGCGAGCTTGCGAGCGCCGGCCCACCATCAAGCATCAGGCGACAGTCGACGGTCAATTCGATTTTTCCTGAACCCTGAACCCTTCAACGGTGGGCCGGCGCTCGCAAGCTCGCTGGCCCCACCCTACGGATCAGCCCGTAAAGCATCCTCGCTATTGCACGCCCGGATCCTTGCCGTCGTTCCGCACCATCAGCCGGCGCAATGTTTCATCCTCCAGCGGTTGCGTGACGAAGCTCACGTGGCCGTCGCAAAAGAGAAACAGCCGTCCACCGGAGTACGGTGTCGTCAAGCCGGCCGACGGATGCTGGGGATCGAACGAGTAGTCATCGGGCTTCGTCCAGATGACGGCCTGCTCGTCGCCCATCTCGATGGCCATGACGGTATTGCTGGTGCCGTCCGTGATTTCTCCGAAGCCCGCCCCGGCTTTCCCTTCGAACACCGATCCCGGCCCGACGGCTACGACGTAGGATGTGCGGTCGCCGGCCGCCGTCGAACCAAGAGAACGATAGACGTCGGGCATGCGTTCGACGAGCTTGCGGTTGTGCTCGCTGTCCCATGGCTCATCGAGATGAAACTCTTTGTAGAGCGCGTTATGCTCTAAGTAGGGCAGCACCGCTACGCGCCAGCTCAACAGCGGCCGTCCTTGGGCATCGGCAATCGCCGCCGGCGGAAAGTGCTTGTTGACATCGGCGTACGTGTGCATGGCAAGTCCAATTTGCTTGAGCTGATTGGTTGATTGACGGCGGCGCGCCGAGTTCGTCAGAACCTCCAGCGCGGGTCGAATGACCGCGGCCAGCGGTCCGATCTGCTGGCTGTCGAGTGTGAGAACCAGGTGATCGTCGTGTACGTCGGGCAACAACGTCGCGGCCAGCTTGTCGAGCTGCGGCCATCGCTCGCGCAGCAGGCCGGCGAGGTAGGCTTTCAAAGTCCGGGCAGCGTCGATGGTTTGCGATTGCACTACGAGCCGCAGAGCGGGCTGGGGCGAAACATCGGCGCCCAGCGCGGTCCACAGTGCGCCTCGCGTCAGCGTGGTCATCGGCCCGCCGCCGATCTCGGCGGGAAGCGACGGCATCAGCTCTTCGACGACGCGACGTGCGGCGGCGCTCGGCATGAAAACCACTTGAAGCCGGCGGTCGCCGACGGCTGCCAGCGCGCGGGCCAACTCCGGCCGCCGCGCGGGCGACGCCGTTGCCAACCGCTCGGGCGTGCCACGAGGGCCGATAAACAGCACGTCGCCGATGCGCTCCGCGACTCCCCCTCGTGGACTCAATGTTTTGAGCCGTTTTTCGTCCGCGTCCTTGCCAAGAGGCACAATCACGAACGGGCCTTGATCGGGCACGTCGGCCAGGCTGACGATCACGTAAAGGTCGCGGCCTCCGGCCCGCCGAAAGGTTTCCAGCCACGGGTTCGCGGCCTCTTTCATGCGAAACAAGGGGTGCCCGGCCGGAAGAAACGGCTCGGCCAACGCGAACAGTTTGTCGGCGTCGATGCGCGAAAGGTCGGCGTGGGCCACGGCGATGGTGTCTTCATCAACAAAAGGAGCGATCGTTTTGGCGGCCTCCGCGTACGGGTCCGCCGAGGACTGCCCCTCAGCGGCGTAGGCGGCGTGGTGCCTCAGGGCCGACGCAATGCACAAGAGGAAGAATGCGAATCTGAATACGGGCATGGCAGTTACTCTTATTGTTTGGAACAGCATCATCGTTGATAAGTGATCTATCTTGCGACGGTGATTTCATAACGCACGTGCAATCCTGGCGGCAGGGTGCCCTCCAGCACGGCCGTGTCGCCCGACAACCGGTAGGTAAAAGGCCCGCCCGTCGCAGGATCGTCGGGAACCGGCGCCTCGGTGATGTCGGCGAGTTGCTTCGGCAGCCGCCCGTCATGGCCGGCGGCGTAGAGCCGCAAGGCCTCGATGGTTCTTGAAAGAGCGAAGACTTGCTCGTTCCGTGTTTGAGCATGCATGGCCGCCTGGATGGCGGGCAGCAGCCAGTGCGCGAGCGGCACGATCTCGCGCCTTCGCGCTGACTGCTCGTGAAATCGTTCCGCGGCCGCCAACTGCTCATGCACTTCTCGGTACGGCAGGCGCGACCATTTGAACATCTGATCTCGCAGATCGTTGTAAGTGCCGAAGGTATAGAGCACGACGACCTGTTGCACCGTCATCAGCTCGACGGCCTCGGGCGACCGTCCGTAATCGACCAGCCACTGCTTGGCGCGAGAATAATCTTTGATCGCTCGGATGAGGACAGCTACGCGGTGCTCCTGGCTCGATTCCCTGGTGTCGATCTCGTTCATCGCATCAACGAGTTGGTCATAGGCGCGGCGCCATTCCGCGGGCCCGCGGCCCTCGCGCTCCATCTCGCGCCATTCGGGATGCCAGAAGTAGATCGAGTCGGCTTCGTAGTCGTAGGCACGGTCCAAGTCGATGAACGGCCGCGGCAAGACCGCAAAGGCCCAATACAGGTTCGGGGCATCGGGCTGCTGCGAGAGTTCGCGGATCTGATTGGTCATGATGTTGGCGATGGCTATCCCGACCAGGGCATGAATCAACGTCGGCCCGCGCGCAGCATGGCGGGCCACCGCGTAACCCATGCGCAAACTGGCCACCGCGTCGTCGTATCTTCCCTCGGCGATTCCCAGACGCGCTTTGGCTGCTAGCAGACGCGCGATGTTGCGAAGCTCTTGCAGCTCCGGAAGCATAATTGAATAAGGAATCCGTTCGCGCACCGGCATCTGCCAATCGCATTCTTCGCGTAGCGTCGCCAACTCGACCTCCTGGAGCACGCTGCCCCAGCGGGAAACCACGACCGCCATTTCAGCACGCGGCAGTTTGTCGAGCGGCATGTCAGCCCATTCGCTGGCACGTTGTGCATCGTTCTTGGCGTCCGCCTGTTGCTGCCACATTAACGCCGCCTTGTTGTAGAAGACCGCCGCATTACCAGGCCGCAGATCGATCAGCGTCGGCAACAGCCGGTATCGCAGCGCCGGACGCGGCTCGCCCGCCGGATGGATCGATAGGCGAATTGGGGGCGGCCGATCGTCGCCTTGCGACGGCGGCCCTTGCGACGGCGGCTCGTCGCCCAACGTCATCGAGGGCACGGTGGTCGCCGCGAGCAGGCCCGTCGTTATCGCGATGCCAAGATAAAAGCCAATACGCATATTTATCTCCCTGCAAATCTCATCCTTCGTTCGAAACAACTGTTGGTGGACTGTACGCGGCCTGGGTCAACCATCGTGCAACAAGCTGTCGAGCAAGTCGCGGTAGCTTGCCGGAGCGCCGCCTTCGCTGCCGCCTGAGTTCCGGCTGCTAGGCCAACTCTCGATGCCCATCGCCAACACCCGGTCGCGAAGACCGAGATAACTCTGGTCCAATCGCTTGGCCGACGCGGAAGGCGGCGCAACGGTCGCCAACCGATCGGACGTCGCGGGTGTCGTAGTCGCTTTGCGCTCGTTCGTGTCCGACCAAGCCGGCTTTTCGGATTTCTCCTGCGTTAGGTAGACAATCTTCTCCACGACCCTCGGCGCCGGGCGAAGGGCGACGACGATCAGCAGGCTGGCGGCCAGGGCCGTCATCGCCGAGAATGCCGCCGGCCAGGCCCAACCGCGGCGTCCCGGTTCAATTGGAGACAACGATGCCGACGCCTGCCCGGCCAGAAACATCATGCGGTCGCGGTCCAACGCTGCGGCCCGCGGACTCAAGGCGGCCAGGTCGGCCTCGAAGCGCTGCAAAGAATGGTCCGATGCAGAATCGGCCCGTTTCACTTCATCAGGTTCGTCTTGCGGACGCATGTTGGTTCCAATCTTTCTCGCAATGCTTCCAGACCGGCCTCGTACCAGCGATGAGCGCTGCTTGACGACGTGCCGATCAAGTCACCTATTTCTTGAAACGACAGCCCGCCCCACAGCCGGGCCACGATCACCTCGCGTTGCTCCACGGGCAGCGTCGCGAGACAGCGTGCCGCCTCGGCGGCATCGAGCCGGTCGCCTTCGGCCGGCTCGAAGCAGTCGTCCGCTCTTTGGGCCGCCACCGTCTCGTGCTTTCGCCGACGCCGAGCGCCGCGGGCTGCGCCGATCGCCCCGTTGCGCACGACGCGGTACAACCAGGGCAGGAGCTTCTCAGGTGCCTGCCGCTGACGGGCAAGTTGGATCAACGCCTCCTGGACCACGTCCTCCGGCGACGAGCACCATTGCCGGGCATAGAGCACCAGCGCCGGGCCATGCTCGTCCAACACTCGCCCGAGAAGTTCCGGTGCCACATCCGACATTTGGCCGTGTTCCTGCTCGTCGTCGCTTCTAAAGTAAGACGCCGCCCGCCCAGCTTTGTCCCACAATTCCGCACCGCTGGCCAGCTACGCAGCGCGTTCCCGAACCGGGAAGTGGCACGCCGGGCCACATCGCTTGGCCACGAGTTCGTGACGCGCCGTGATGGATCGCTATACTGAATGTCCTGTCCCGGCACGCGTCACCATTTACCGAAGCGGGCACTTTTCGGGCAGTTAAAGGGGGCAACTAAACGGGATCGCGCCAAGCAAAGCCTGGGGGAGGAAGTAGAGATGTAAAGGAAGCAAATCGAAATCCTTCCGTAGGAACCCTGCGGGTCGAAGCCCTTTTGAGCTTCGACGAGTCGGGCTTCACCGCCGACCTGCGGCGGCACCTCGACGAACTGTTTCCAGCCCTCGATTTACGAGAGCCCGCGTTGGGCGGGTGATCCGCCGGAGCAGCACGGCACGCCGCGGTTTGCACCCTGCCGCGGGAGCGTTGGCAACGGCGGAGCGAGCGTTCATTTTTCGAGCCCTACGGGATTGTCGGAGCACTCACGGTCGTCGAGTACGTGACCGTGGCGGGCAAGAAAAGGTCTTAGGGATTTGCATCTCGCGGGCGGTCTTCCCGTCACGAGGCGACGTCAACGAAACAGAATTGAAAGCCGCGCCGTGAGTTTGCCGCTAATTGCTCGTCAGGGCGAAATCGAAGGTCCCGCCGTCGGCGGGGACGTTGGCCGACAGCGTGCTGGCGTCGTAACGGGAGTATTTGGGCGGCAATTGCTCGGCGGCGCCGACGTTGGCCGGGGCCTCGTCCGGGCCCAGCGGTGTTCCGTCCGGCTTCACCCTGCGGCTGATGGTGACCTTGCAAGCGCCCTGCAGCGCACCGTCGCGGCCAGCCAATCCGTGCAACTCATAACTGCCGTCGTCGTTGGTGCGGCCCGCGCAAATCGTCGGCGGCTCCCCGGTCATAAATACCACCTCGGCGCCCGGCAAGGGCTTGCCGTCGAGCGTCACCACGCCTTTGACGGGAAACGCCTCGAGTTGCGGCGGTCCCGCACTCGAACTGTTGCAACCACACAAGGCCGAGCCAAGCAGCAGGGTCATCCAGCAGTACTTCATGTTGATGTGCAAACCTCATTCATGGATAGGGTCTTCCGGCCGACACGGTCCACCGGCCGGAACTAAAAATCGCCCACGGTCATTCCGTCGGCCATGTTACACAGCCGCCCGAGGATATTGTAATCGGTGAGCTCCGACAGAAACCGCACCGAGCCGTCGGTCAGCACCACGTTGCAACCGGCCGGGTGCAGGCTGCCCGACATGCCCCACGAGGCCACGCGGCCGACCTGATACGAGGCAACCGTGGTTCCGTAAGTCCAGCAGTTGATCCTCTGGCCACCGCACAACGCCATGTTGGGAAAGTTCGTGCGGCTGTCATAAAGCGTGACGCCGTACATCACCCAGGCCCGATAGCCCCAAGCGTTTCCATTGCCGTTGTAAACCATTAGGGGAGACTCAATGAACGCCACCGTGCTCGTGGTGCCGTCTCGGCAATTGGCGGTCGTGGCGTTGCTGTTCATGCCGAACAAGGCGCGATACTGCGAGTAGCCATTGGCCGCGTACCACGTCTGCCAACCGTTCGCCGCAGAACCGATTTCGTCGCCCGGCTTGGTGCTGAATTCGTAAGACGTTTTGGCCCCGAGCAGCGTGTCGCTGCTGGTGATGCCGTAGGCCGCCCCCGCGGCCATGGTCTTTCCTCCGTCGTCGCTAGGGCAGAGGAAGACCGGAAGCTGCGTGGAAACGACGACGTCGTTTCCCGACGTAGTCGGCGTCAAAGGCAACCCGGCGATCGGATAGGGGCCCGGCGTGCCGGGGCTGCCGCCGGTGTAGGTGCTGGAGCAGGCGGCGACGTTCTTGTTGAACTTGTCGTAGAGCGGCTGCTGCTCCAAATACGGCAGCATCAGCACGAAACCGCTGGTGTTCATGATGTTGTTGTAGGGAGCGTACGGCGGCCCCTCGATGGCGCCATAGTTGAGACCCGCGGGAGGGAAGCTCTTGAGAACGTCATGATAGTTTTGTGCGGCCAGCCCGATCTGTTTCAGATGGTTGACACATTGCGTGCGCCGGGCCGACTCTCGCGCTGCTTGCACCGCGGGCAGCAACAGGGCTATTAAGATGCCGATGATCGCGATGACGACCAGCAACTCGACCAGTGTAAACCCACGTCGAATACGAGGCATTAAGCAGACTCCTTAAAACAAGAACGAGGGCAACGGTCCGCCCGAATCCGTTGCAATTCACAACGGCCGGGGTTAAAGCGAATCCGATGCCAGGAACCGCAACGCCTGCGGAGTCAGACGTCACGATTTGCCGCGAGAAGACGCAGATGGCCGAAAAACCGCGGGGATTTCGCGCTCCCGCACCGCTTCCAAAAAATTCGGAAAGGCCGCGAAATGCCTGAGACAGTCCTCGGCTCTGCCCAAGATTCGGGCAGCATCACGCTTACATAATAAGCGTCGCTAGCTCGCGAGGCCCGGTATCGGCTCGGCCTCGGCCAGAAGTCGATTGAGCTCGCTGGGCACGCCGCGGGTCACGCGCACTTCGCCCGTGTGCAGCAGAGTCTGCATGATGGTTCCCAGCAGGTTCTTGATCCGTACCGGCTCGGTCAAAGGTTCGCCGCCGTTGCGAGTCGACTGGCCTATCACCTGCCCCTTCGGCAGGCCGCCGCCGTAAAGCAAGAGCGGAGCGAGATTGCCCCAATGATCGCGGCCGCCTCGTGCGTTGATTCTTGGCGTGCGCCCCATTTCGCCGCAAACGACCACCAGAATTCGCTCGCCGAGACCGCGCGACTCAAGGTCGTCGATGAGCGCCGCCAAGGCATAGTCGAGCGGCACGCCCATATAACCCATGCCCTCATCGACGCCCGCATTGTTCACGTCGGCATGCATGTCCCACACAAAGCTGGTCGTGACCGTGACGAACCCGCAACCCACCTCGCACAACCGCCGGGCCAACAGCAGCAGCTTGCCCAACGTTTGCGTATGGTCGCGATAGTTCTTGTGGTTGTTCCAGCGCTTGCTGATCGCATCCGGCCGCACAAGCGTGCTGGTGTCGTAACGTGCGAGCGTCTCCGGGCGTTCCCGCTTCAAATCGAAGGCGTCGGCCACGCCGCCCAGAATGACGCGAAACGCCTGCTCGCGCATGCCGTCCAGACCCTCCAGCAGACCGTTGGCATCGGCCGCCCAGCGAATGCGGTCGAGCCGACGCAGCACCTCGCGGCGGTCGTCGAGCCTGGTCAGCGGCAAGTTCAGCCGCATCGCCTGCTGCAATTCGCCTTTGGCGCCGGGCACAAACGGCGCCACCGACTTGCCCAGCGCCCCGGTCGCTTCGAAGTCGCCGAAGCCCTTGACTGCCGGCAGTGCCTCCGTGTCGACCGCTTGGGGATAGAGCGCGACGTTCGTCGGCAGTCCGGTGGCCGGGTGATTGGTTCCGGCCACGCGGCTGTAGAGCGATCCGATATTGGCCCCCAGCGTGTCGCGACAGACGACGGGCTTGATGTCGTGATTGGCGTCGCCGGTGGTGAACGAACGGACAATGGCGAGCTTGTCGGCCAGGCCGGCCAACCGCGGAAACGTGCCGCCGAACGTGACGCCGGGAATGCGGGTGGCCAGTTCGCCCGTCGCGCTGCGCACTTCGGCCGGGGCCGACATCTTCGGATCGAAGGTCTCGAACTGACTGGGCCCGCCGTGCAAGAACAGAAAAATCACCGATTTATCGGTGACCAGCTTTCCGGGTGGGGCTGCCGAGGAAGGGGCGGCCAACAGGTCGCCCAGCGACAGCCCGCCCAGCGCCAGGCCGCCAATTCGCAAGAATTCGCGGCGTCCGTAGTGTCGATCGAGCTGGCAAAGGCTAAGCAAGTGGGCCTCCTCGGCCTGTACATTCTGTACGTTGCAATGCTACCGCAAAACGTTGTCTAGGTTATAATCAATTGTTCCTGCCCGAACCACGGCGGCGGAGCCCAACAGCCGGTCCGCTCGCCGGCATGCCTCACGACCCCAATCGTCTTTTCGCGAATGATCCATCGTTGCCGTCGCATTCCGGCCCTGTGCTGCCTGACCTTGGCTGCGGCGGCGTTTGCCAGTCGGGCAGACGCCGCGGAAGGCCCAAGCGATGCCGCGTTTCGCGAGCGGGTGAAACCGTTTCTGGCCAAATACTGCACCGACTGCCACGGCGGCGCCGAGCCGGAGTCGAAGCTGGCGCTCGATCAGTTCGCCGACGCGGCAGCCGTCTCGGCCCAACGTGAGGTTTGGACGAAGCTCCGCAAGTATCTGCAAGGCCGCATCATGCCGCCCAAAGATGCCGCGCAGCCGACGGACCTCGAACGGCGGAAGGTCATCGACTGGATCGACACGCACTTTTCCGGCGTCGATTGCAGTCTGAAGCGCGATCCCGGCCGCGTCACCCTCCGGCGGCTCAACCGCACGGAGTACGACAACACGGTCCGCGACCTCGTCGGCATCGACTTCCAAGCGGCCGAAGATTTTCCGGCCGACGACGTGGGCTATGGCTTCGACAATATCGGCGATGTGTTGTCGATGCCGCCGATCCTGCTGGAAAAATATCTGGCGGCCGCCGACCAGATCGTCGACAAGGCGATCTACGTGCATACCCCCGACAAGACGCCCAAGCAGACGTTCACCGCCAGCGAGGTGCAGCACAAGGGCGGAAACCTGCACGGCACCGGCTGGTACTTGGCATCCGGCGGCGAAGTTTTTACGGAGGTCAGTTTTCCGTCCAACGGCGAATACATGTTGCGGGGCCGGGCCTTCGCCACACAGGCCGGCGACGAGCTGGCCAAGATGGCGTTCAGGCTGGATGACAAGCAGGTGTACGTGGCCGACGTGGCCGCCGAGCCGGGCGCCGCGGAGGTCTACGAGACGAAGGTCCGTTTTGGGCCGGGCAAGCACCGCTTCGCATTGGCCTTCATCAACGACTTTTACGATCCCGACAATCCCGATCCCAAGCGGCGCGATCGCAACCTGGCGATCGAATGGCTCGAAGTTCAGGGACCGCTCGACGCGCCGCCGCCGGCGTTGCCCGAATCGCACAAGAAGATCGTGTTTTGCCACCCGAAGCATGGCGACCACCGCGAGTGTGCGGAAAAGATTCTCAGCCGCTTTGCCAGCCGGGCCTTCCGCCGGCCGGCCACCGCCGATGAGGTAAGCCGGCTGGTGAAGCTGGTCGAGCTGGCCCGGTCGAACGGCGAATCGTTCGAGCGCGGCATTCAGCTTGCCGTCGAAGCGGTGCTGGTCTCGCCGCATTTTCTCTTCCGCGTCGAACAAGATCCGCAGCCGGGCGAAGGTGGGGCCGACGCCGACGGCATTCACGCGATCGGTGAATACGAGTTGGCCACGCGGCTGTCGTATTTTCTCTGGAGCAGCATGCCCGACGACGAGCTGTTTCACGACGCCTTCAAGGGCCGGCTGCGCAAGAACCTCCACGGGCAGGTTGACCGGATGCTGAAAGACGCCCGGTCGAGGGCCTTGGTCGACGATTTTGCCACGCAATGGCTGGAGATTCGCCGGCTGCAAAGCGTGGCGCCCGATCCCAAGGGTTTTCCGGGCTTCGACAACGAGCTGCGGCAGGCGATGTTGGAAGAGACCCGGCTGTTCTTCGCGGCGGTGATCGCCGAAGACCGCAGCGTGCTCGATTTTCTCGACGCGGATTTCACGTTCCTCAACGAGCGCTTGGCCAGGCACTATCGCATTGCCGGCGTAACGGGACCGGAATTTCGCCGCGTGAAGCTCGACGATCCCGACCGCGGCGGCCTTGTGACGCAGGCCAGCGTGCTCACCGTGACCTCCAACCCGACGCGCACCAGCCCGGTGAAGCGCGGCAAGTGGATCTTGGAGGAGTTGCTCGACATGGCGCCGCCTCCGCCGCCGCCCAACGCCGGCGATCTAAAAGACGACGGAAAGGCGACGGCCAACGGTTCGTTGAGGCAGCGCATGGAGCAACATCGGGCAAACCCGAGCTGCGCGAGCTGCCACACGCTGATGGACTCGCTCGGTTTTGGGCTGGAGAATTTCGACGCCATAGGCGCCTGGCGCGACCGCGACGGGGCCTTCGCGGTCGATGCCTCCGGCACGCTGCCCGACGGGGCGTCGTTCCGCGGACCGCGCGAGCTGAAGGCGGTTTTGAAGCAGAAGAAAGACGACTTTGTTCGTTGTCTGGCGGGAAAGATGTTAACCTATGCTTTGGGCCGCGGCCTGGAACCGTATGACCGTTGCGTCCTGGACGACATCAGCGAGACGCTGGCAAAAGCCGATTACAAGTTTTCCGCGCTGATCCACGCGATTGTGCAAAGTGACGCATTTCAAAAACGTAGTACAGGAGGCGTTAGGCGTTAGGCGTTGGGCGTTGGGCCCGATGTTCGACCGCTACCTAACGCCTAACGCCTAACGCCTTGAACACGGTGGGCCGGCGCTCGCAAGCTCGCTGGTCCCACCCTACGACGAATACCAATTAGGGAACAAACCATGAGCAACTGGCACATCTCGCGCCGCAAAGCGTTAAAGGGACTGGGCACCGCGCTGGCCTTGCCGCTCTTAGACTCCATGCTGCCGGAAACGGTCTTTTCGCGGCACGCTCGGAGCCTACAGGCGGCTGAAGCGGCCAAGAGCCTGCCCAACCGTGCGGCGTTTCTCTATGTGCCCAACGGCATGCACATGCCCGACTGGGCACCCACCAAGGTCGGCGCCGACTTCGATCTGCCGCCCATCCTGCAGGTGCTGTCGCCCTTGAAGAGCGACTTCATGGTGATCAGCGGGCTGGCCCAAGACGGCGGCCGATCACACGGCGACGGCGGCGGCGACCACGCACGGGCCATGGCTTCGTTCCTGACCGGCACCCATCCCAAAAAGACGAACGGCGCCGACATCAAGGCCGGCGTTTCGGCCGACCAGATGGCGGCGCAAAAGGTCGGCAATCAGACCCGCTTCGCCTCGCTGGAGCTGGGCTGCGACGCGGGCGCCAACTCGGGCGCCTGCGACACCGGTTATAGCTGCGCCTATTCGCACAACGCCGCTTGGAAAACCGAGTCGCAACCGGTGGCCAAAGAGATCAATCCACGGCTGGTGTTCGAGCGGCTGTTCACCGATGGCCCGCCCGGCGAAACACAAGAGGCCAAGGCGCGCCGCAACCGCTACCGCCTGAGCGTGCTCGATTTCGTGCTCGCCGAAGCGACCGACCTGAAGAAGCGGCTGGGCGCCAACGACCAGCGGAAGCTCGACGAATACTTGACGACCGTCCGCGAGTTGGAGACGCGGATTTCGCGCAGCGAGCAGTCGGGCGGCGCCGGGCCGGCCGGCTTGGCCAAACCCAGCGGCATTCCGCAGGACTACGCCGAGCACATTCGCTTGATGTACGACCTCATGGCGCTGGCGTTTCAGGCCGACTTGACCCGCGTGGCCACGTTTGTTCACGCCGATGAGGGGAGCAATCGCAGCTACGCCTTGATCGGCGTTTCCGAGGGCCACCACGATCTTTCGCACCACGCCGGCGACAAGGAGAAGCAGGCCAAGATCAGCAAGATCAACCAGTTCCACGCCTCGCACCTGGCTGGGTTCCTCAAGAAACTCAAGCAGACGCCGGAAGGAGACGGCAACCTGCTCGATCACGCCATGATCGCTTACGGCAGTGCCATCGGCGACGGCAACCGCCACAACCACGACGACCTGCCGATCTTGCTTGCCGGCCGGGGCTGCGGCACGCTGGCTCCGGGCCGTCACCTTCGCTACGAGAAAGAGACGCCGCTCAACAACCTTTGGCTTTCGATGCTCGACCGACTCGGTGCGCACGTCGACCGTTTGGGCGACGGCCACGGCACGCTGAGCGAACTGCGCGGCTAGGACGGACTCTATGAGCAACTTACATGCTCAGCCACGACGAGATACGCGTGGCCAATTGGACCGAAGACGAATATCGCCCCGGCCGGTCGGCGGGAGCGTTGCTGGCCGAGAACGTCCGTCGCTGTGTGTCGGTGGTCGGCGAGATCAACCCCGATGCCCGGCTCTGCTTCTGGTCGGACATGTTCGATCCGCACCACAACGCCGTGAAGGATTTTTACCTGGTCAACGGCGATCTGGCCGGCTCGTGGGAAGGGCCGCCGCGCGACGCGATCATCGTCAACTGGAACTCCGGCAAGCCGCGCGAGAGCCTGCCGTTTTTTGCCGGCCGCAGGCACCATCAGGTGCTGGCCGGCTATTACGACGGCCGGGCCGATTCCATTCGCGGCTGGCTGGAAGCCGGCAAGGGCTTGCCGGGCATCGACGGCGCGATGTACACCACCTGGCAACATAACTTCGACCGGCTTGAAGCGTTTGCGGAATATGCGTGGGGAGACAAATCCGCGGAGGCGAACAAGTAAATGACGATACAAACGAAACTGACGAGCCGGGCGACGACGCGGAGTTCTGGTTGGCGTGCAGCCAAAGTTCGCTGGATCGCATTTGGGACAACCCCAACGACGACGTCTATGCCGAGTTGCTAAAGGAATCCGAAGTGCCATGAACGTCCTAGTCCAGAGCGGTCGGTTGCTCCCGGCGACGGTGCTGGCCCTCGCCTGCGTCGCCGATGGCCCTCGCGGCACCGCCGCTGAACGAAGTTCAGCCAGCGCGAACCGCGCGGCTGAGCAGTCGGATGCCTGGCCCGTGTTCCGCGGCAATGCGGCCTGCACCGGCGTTGCGCACGGCACGTTGCCTGAAAAGCCGGCCGTCGTCTGGAAAAAGACCTTCAAGGACGGCGGTTTCGACGCCACGGCGGCAATTGTCGAGGGCGTGGTCTACGTCGGCAGCTTCGACGGCAATCTCTACGCCCTCGATCTGGCCAACGGCGACGAGAAGTGGAAGTTCCACACCGAGCTCGGCTTCAAAGCCGCCCCGGCCGTCCGCGATGGGATGCTGTTCATTGGCGACGTGGACGGAAAGTTCTATGCCATTGACGTTCGCGACGGCAAAGAGAAATGGAGCGTCACCACCGGCGCCGAGATCAACACCGGGGCGAACTTCTATCGCGACAAGGTGCTGTGTACCTCGCAAGACGGCAGCCTCTATTGCCTCACGCCCGGCGACGGCACGCTGGCCTGGAAATACAGCATCGACAACATGCTGCAGTGCAGCCCGACGGTGGTCGAGAACCGCGGCTTTTTGGCCGGCTGCGACGGCAAGCTGCACATCGTCGATCTCGACGAGGGCCAGGCGGTGTCGACCGTCGACATCGGCGACCCGACCTTGAGCACGCCCGCCGCGGCCGGCGATCTGGTCTACTTCGGGACGCAAGGCGGGCGTTTTCTGGCCATCGATTGGCGACAGGCGAAGACAGCCTGGAAATACGAGCCCAAGCGCTCGCAACCGCTCTTGTCGTCGGCGGCGTTGTCGGACGGACTGGCCGTGTTTGGTGGCAAGGACCGCAGCGTCCATGCGCTCGACATCAAGGACGGCAGCGAAACGTGGGCCTTCCGCACGCACGCGGCCATCGATTCGTCGCCGGTCGTCGTGGGCGGCCGGGTGTACGTGGGCGGCGGCGACGGGCGGCTTTACGCCCTGGACTTGAAGACCGGCGAAAAGGCCTGGGAATATGAAGCGGGCGGTCACTTTCCCGCCTCGCCCGCCGTGGCCCACGGCCGGCTCGTGATTGGCAACGACGCCGGAGATTTGTACTGCTTCGGCGAGAAATAGATGCCGTCGCGATCTCGTATCCATCCTCCAGTCGAAGGCGCGGCGATTCCTGGCGAAGCACCCTGGATAAAATGGACCGCAGCAGCCGCGACTTCCTTTGGCGCCGCGCCACGGATGCTTGCGAGTATTGTCGCATGCCGCAGAGGGCCACTCCGCTCATTGCGTTCCACGTCGAGCACATCATCGCGAGACAGCACGGCTTCCGCAGGCCCCACCGATCACCATTTCCGACGCCCTCGCCTCTGCCAGAAGATCGACCGCCTCGTCGCCGCCGGCTTCGTGCCCTCTCGCAACGACCGCAAGATCGTCCTCTACGGGCAGCTCCCCACGACGCTTGCCGCCGCCCGCTACGCCGTACCGAATCAATGCGCCTGATACGGCCGATCCAACTGTCGCAGCACGGTGGCGAGCTGCCGATAGATGTCGGCGGTCTCCGGGTTCTGCTCGGGCATGCGTCCCAGCCGGGCCGCCGCCTGAGCCAGCCGCACCAGCGTGTCGGGCACGGCCGACTCGGGAATCCCGCCCACTCGCGCCCCTCGATAATTCGTCAGCAGGCACTGAATCGCCTTGGGCATCCGCTTTTCGTCGACGCTGCCGTCGGCATGAAGATACGGCAACTTCCACGTGCTCGGTTTGCTCGCGTCGCGCACATAGGCGAAACACGTCGCCGGCAAATGATACTTGGGATGCAATAGCGGGCCCGCGCAGTCAGTTGACGGCACAATGGTTTCACCGTCGCCCGCGTGCTCAAACTCGGGCATCGTCGCCCGCAACTCGACGGCCGGGCGATAAATGCCGTCGCGGCTGAGCCACCAAAGGTGCGACGGAAACGTCGCCTCCTGCAACGAAACATAGAGCCGGTCACGTAGCCCGCCCGCCTCGACGTCAGCCGCGAAGAGCATGATCCCATCGCTGATGGCGACGGTGGTCACGCGTTGCTCGCCGGCATAGCGGCGGGCCTGCTCGAGCGCCTCGACCACAGCCTGGCGGTTCCAGGCGAGCGCTCCCGGTCGCTTGGCCTCGATCACAAACCGCTTGATGCCGCTCTGCGTAACCACCAGATCGGCATAATCGAGCTGATTGTTAAGATCGCCGAGGGTCCAATCGAGCACCTCGGTGAGCAGGTCTTCCAGAATGCTCTCGGCGACCTTTTCGGCCACTCGCCCCTGCCGTTGCCACTGCGTCAGCCGCTCTTGCCGCTTGGCAATGAAGGTAGGCCAGCGCTCTTCGGCTCTTGCCAGCAGCTTCTGATAGGCGGCCAGCGACTGAAACTCATTCGACGACATACCGGCCCTCCAGCGACCTTCTCGCGTCAAAATCGGGCAGCGCAACGGCCGTTAATGATAGCACACCGCCGGCCGCGGCTGAATCCGCCCCGAAAAGGCCGGCCGTTAGCGACTGGCGAACCGGTCCAAAACATGCGGCACTCTTCGCCGGAGCAACCATGACCGCTGTTGTCGTCTTCAAAGCCTGCGTCGAAGCCATGCGCAAGGGCGCGCTGATCGAGCGCGTGAGCGCTACGGATAAGGAATTTCATTTTCAGAACTGGTTCAAGGAGCGGCTGCAAAAGACCCGCCTCAACTTCGAGTTCGGCGGCCGCAACAGCTATCCCGACTTTCGCATGGTCAAATCGACCGACGGCTTCGAGATCAAGGGCCTTGCCTATCCCGGCCGCGACGCCTCGTTCGACAGCAACAGCCAGGTGCCGTCGGGCTACCACAACGGCCGCACCGTCTACTACGTCTTCGGCCGCTACCCAAAGAAGCCCGATGGCAACAGCTACCCCGTGCTCGATCTCGTGCTGTGCCACGGCGACTTTCTCAATGCCGACCACGAATACCGCCACGAGAACAAGAGCGTTAAAGGCTTCGGTTCTTACGGCGACCTGCTGATTCGCGACCGCAAGATGTACGTCGTGCCGACGCCATTCCGACTGGTCGATGGCCTGGCGCACCGTCAAACGCTCATCCTGCCCAAAGACGACTTGCCCGGCGGCGAGTTCGTGCAGGTCGGCGAGTTGGTCCGCGTCGAAGCGGCGCAACTGGTCGTCGGCTATAGCTTCGATCTGCAAACCAACGATCTCGTGCCGAGAACGATCGCCAATCCGGGCGCGGGCCGCGAACACGCCTTTAGCGCCTGGCGACTGAAGGGCTCTTCCGATGAACCTGCTATAATGCGGCGCGAAACGACGCAGCCCGCCGATATGGAAACGCACGCCCCAGAAGACGCGTAAGCTATGGCGCTCATCGAGCACGACGACTTCCCCTTCGAGTTTCTCTCATCGCTGGCTGAGCGCGAAAGCTGGCGGAAGGAAATCCATCGGCCGATCTACCACGTTCACAAGTGGTGGGCCAAGCGGCTCGGCTCGGTCTTTCGCGGCATCTTGCTCGGCTGCCTGCTCGGCGACGATCGCGATTTGACCGCCGAGTTTCATCGCACGCACAATTTCGTCGGACGGATGGTGTTCGATCCCTTCATGGGTTCAGGCACAACCATCGGCGAGGCCCACAAGCTGGGCCTGACCGCGCTGGGCCGAGACATCAATCCGGTGGCCGTCGAGGCGGTGCGCACGGCCCTCGGTCCGCTCGACCGCAAACGCCTGATAGCGACCTTCGAAGAGCTTTCCGAAGGCGTCGGCGCGGAGATCCGCGGCCTCTATCGTTCGGTCGAGGCCCGCGGCGACGAGTGCGACGTGCTCTACCATTTTTGGGTGATGCAGGCGACTTGCCCCGGCTGCCGGGGCACGATCGACCTGTTTCCGTCGCTTGTTGTGGCCCGCAACGCCTATCCCAGCCGCAAGCCGGAAGTGCAGGTCGTTTGCCCGGCCTGCGGCGACATTGCCCCCGGCATGCACGGCGCGCAGTCGGCCGTTTGCCGCGCGTGCGGCCACGAGTTCGATCCCACGGTTGGCCCTGCGCGATGCGCGAAGGCGTTCTGCCGCGCATGCGACCAATCGTTTTCGATTGTTGAGAGCATGGCGGCTACTGGCCGGCGGCCCGACTTTCGGCTCTACGGCAAGCTGGTTCTCACCCATGGCGGGCAAAAGGAATATTTGCCCGCAACGTCTCGCGACCTGGCCGATTACGCCGCCTGCTCGGCGCAGCTTGCCGCCGAAGTCGCGTCGGGCAAAATCGCGCTTCCCTCGCTGGCGCTCGAACACGGCTACAATACGCGGCAGGCGATGAACTACGGCTTCCGCACCTGGCGCGACTTCTTCAACGACCGCCAGCTCTTGGCCCTGGGCCGGCTGCATCGCGTGATCCGCTCGCTGGCCGACGAACCGCAGCGGGGGGCGCTCTCGACCTTGTTTTCAGGCGTGCTGGAGTTCAACAACCTCTTCGCCTCCTACAAAGGCGAGGGGACGGGCGCGGTGCGGCACATGTTCTCGCACCACATTCTCAAGCCCGAACGCATGCCGATCGAGGCCAACATCTGGGGCACGCCCAAGAGTTCCGGTTCGTTCTCGAACCTTTTTCGCAGCCGCCTGCTTCGCGCCATCGACTACCGACGCGATCCCACCGAGCTCACCCTCGACGGCGCCACCCGCCGCGTTTGCTCGCCGCCCTTCTCCGAAACCATCGAGCCCGCCTGGCCATCGTCGTCCCTCTCCCTCCGGGGGAGGTTAGGTGAGGGCGGTGAGGGAAGTGAAGGAATAAATGGCCGCCTCCTCGACCGCGGCATCTATCTCTCCTGCGGCACCTCGAGCGACACGGGCCTGCCCGACGGCAGCATCGACCTGGTTATCACCGACCCGCCCTTTTTCGACAATGTCCACTACTCCGAGCTGGCCGATTTCTTTTATGCCTGGCAGCAACTCGACGGCGACGCCAACGAGCCGACCAGCACGCGCAGCACCGATGAAGTGCAAGACACGCGCGCCGAGCAATTCGCCGCCAAGCTGGCCGCCGTCTTCCGTGAGTGCCACCGCATCTTGCGCGACGACGGGCTGCTCGTGTTCACCTATCATCATTCCCGCGACGACGGCTGGCAGTCGTTGGCCGAGGCGATTCTGGGGGCGGGCTTCACCGTGATCAATTCTCAGCCCGTGAAATCCGAAATGGCAGTCGCCACGCCCAAATCGGCGGCCAAAGAGCCGATCGCCTTCGACATCATCCTCGTCTGCCGCAAGCGGCCTACTAGTAACCCAACGCGTCAGCGAGTAGCCATCGACTCCAACCTGAAGCGCCAGCGAGGCGCGCCTACTAACCCGACGCGTGAGCGAGGCAGCGCCGATTCCATAATCTCGCCTCCGGCCATTTCCGACGCCCTCGCCTCTGCGCGCACGAAGATCGACCGCTTGCTCTCCGCCGGTTTCGCCCTATCCCGTAACGACCGCAAGATCATCCTCTATGGGCAACTCCTTACCACGCTTGCCGCCGCCCACGATGCAACGAGTTTCGCCCAGCTCGTCGATGCCGAACTTGCGATTGAAGAGCGTCGTCCGACAGCGGCCTCGAATCAGCCCGGGCAGCAAATGCTTTTCGAGCGAGTCTAACGACCGCCGTACAGTAGGCATCACGCTCCGTCGTGATGTCGGCCGCCACGGTCCGAGCTCGCCTCGGTCGGGCAATGATTGAAAGCCAGAAGCCGACGCGGCAAATGCCCCTTCCCGCGCTAAGTGCAAAACATCGGGGGAGCCACTTCCGCTGTACGCGCGATTACCTTACCATGAATGCCGAAGCACGTGGATTCACGCGACCGATTGGCGGCAACAGCCGCCCAAGTGCAGATGGCCGCTAGCCTGACGAAAATCGCCGCCGAGCAACAATGGCAATTCGATGCTACGACGCTGCCGCGCGCCAGGAAAGAACGCGGGCATTTCGGCACGGCCCCGCCCATCGCCGATTTCATGGCAGGCATGTTTTCGCGAATTCCCAGCGGAAGCGTTCGCATCCTTGATCCCGGTGCCGGGGTGGGCACCCTTTCAGCCGCTCTTTGCCAACGGATTTTGCAGCAGCGAACCCGCCGCGAGCTTTATTTCGAGCTGTGGGAAAACGATCGGCAGCTTGAGCGGCGCCTGCGCAGCACCATGCAAGCCTGCCGCACAGCGCTCGAAGACGCGGGGCATGAAATGGATTTCATGCTACAAACCGATGATTTCGTGTTGGAGCATGCGCAGCCGTCGCTCTTCCGGCCGGCCCCGACCGAGCTTTTTAACTTGGTCATCATGAATCCGCCCTATTTCAAAGTTCGCAAGGATGCAGCGAGCGCACGGGCAATGGAACACGTCGTCCATGGGCAACCGAACATGTATGCGTTCTTCATGGCCGTGGCCGCCGACTTGCTTGCGCCCGGAGGCGAACTGGTCGCAATCACTCCGCGAAGCTACTTCAACGGCCCGTACTTCAAGCGGTTCCGCAAATGGTTCTTCGATCGAATGGCGGTGCGGCAAATCCACCTCTTTGAGTCACGCGCCGCTGCTTTCCGCGAGGACGAGGTCTTGCAGGAAAACGTTATTCTCATGGCCGAAAAGGACGGCGAGCCGCAAGACGTTTTGCTGACTTCCAGCCACGGGCGCACCTTCGACTCGGTCGATCGGCAAGTGCTGCCTTACCGAAAGGTTGTTGAGGGCGGTTCCGGCGATCATCTTATTCGCGTCGCGACCAGCGATCTTGAGCGAAAAATCGTCGAGGCGGTGGACCGCCTCCCGCATCGTTTCCGGGACTTGCCTTTTCGCATCTCGACGGGCCCGGTTGTAACCTTCCGCGCGACGGAGTTCCTTTGTCTCGAGCGATCGGAAGACACGGCGCCGCTTTTGTGGATGCACAACGTTCGACCGTTCGCCACGCACTATCGCCCGAAAAACGGCAAGCCGATGCACATCCGCGCCAATGAGGAATCGAAGCGGCTGTTGCTGCCGGCGAGGCGTTACGTCCTTCTGAAGCGGTTTACAGCCAAGGAGGAGCGCCGCCGCCTGGTGGCCGGCATCGTCGAACCCAAAGATTCCTATTCACCGCTGCTGGGGCTGGAGAACCATCTCAACTACATCTATGGCACGGCCGGCGAGCTATCTGGCGACGATGCTTTCGGCCTGGCGGCGCTGCTTAACTCCATGCTCATCGACCGCTATTTTCGAGCGATCAGCGGCAACACTCAGGTGAACGCCGCGGAGATCCGTGCAATGCCGCTGCCCGACCAGGAGGCCATCTGGGAGATCGGCAACGCCGTGGGGCGCTTAGACGACCCCACGCCGCCGGCGGTGGAAAGAATCGTTGGAAACGCGCTGGGCCTTCCTCAGAAGCTCGTCGATGCTCTCTGCGAGGCGGCGACGTGAGCAAGCGCGACGACGCCAAGGAAATCTTAAAGAGCCTTGGACTGCCGAAGCAGCAACAGAACGAGCGGTCGTGTTTGACTCTGTTGGCGCTGGCCGGCCTGGCTGAAGAAACGCCCTGGTCGAAAGCGAAGCGGCCGTTGCTGCGCATCTGGGACATTATGGGCTGGATGAAGGAAAAATACGGCAAGGAATACGCAGCCAACAGCCGCGAGACGGTCCGCCGCCAGACGGTCCATCAATTCGAGCAAGCGCGGCTGATCGACAAAAACCCTGACGATCCGACCCGCCCGACAAATAGCGGCGAGACGCGATACCAGCTTACGAACGATGCCGCTGAGGTTCTTCGCGCGTTCGAGCGAGCCGATTTCACGAAGAAGTGTGAGAAGTTCCTTGGGCGTCACGGAAGCCTGACCAAGGCATACGAGCGGGCACGCAAACTTCACAAGGTTGCTGTGACGCTCCCCGACGGGTCGAAGGTAGAGCTTTCGCCGGGCCTGCACAACGAGCTGCAGCGGCTGATTGTCGAGGAATTCGCCCCGCGTTTCGCGCCGGGATCGCTGGTCGTCTGCTTGGGCGACACCGCCAAGAAACGGCTTTGCGTCGCCACCGAGATGCTGACGGCCCTGGATGTCCCGGAGATGAACCACGACAAGCTGCCCGACGTCGTGCTCTACGACCGCCGTCGCAACTGGCTCTTCCTGATTGAAGCCGTCACGACGCATGGACCCGTCTCGCCAAAACGACACGCAGAGCTTGAAGCGGCATTGAGAGCCTCAAAACCTGGCCGCGTATACGTGACGGCGTTCATGGACATGAAGAGTTTTTCGAAATACTCCTCGCAAATCGCGTTTGAGTCGGATGTCTGGATCGCCAGCCTTCCGGATCACATGATCCACTACAACGGCGCAAGGTTCCTCGGGCCGTATCCGCCCCGCGACGAGGCACGATGACGGAGGCGATCAATTCCAACGCCGTGAAATCCGAAATGTCGGTCGCCACGCCAAAATCGGCGGCCCCCGACCAACAGACTTGCACCGATCGCGACATCATCCTCGTCCGCCGCAAGCAGGCCCTTCGTCGACGCCGACGCGACCGCCAGCGCGGCGCCACCCCGAGCAAACCGAAGCCTCAGTTTTGGTGTTGCGATTTTGGCACCCGGCCGCGTAGCGGCCACAGAGTTTAGCCGTGGGCGCGAGCCCACGGACCGCGTTGCAATCCATCGGCGGAGCCGCGTAGCGGCGGCAGAAGGCGTCTGCGAACCTCTGTCGCCGCTACGCGGCTTTGCGGGCGATCGCCAAATCTAACCGTGGATTTGCATCCACGGCTAAATTCCCGCGCCGCTAAGCGAGTGGCCTCTCGCCCCGGTCCCGGCGCGCCGGGACCTCCGTCGAAGGACCGCGCGCCTCTGGCGTTCAATCACACGGCGATGATGAAAGGAGCTGCGTGCTGCCTCCCATTTTCCGGCCTTCCATTTTCCGGCCCCGCTGGGATGACGCAACGCCTTGCGGCTGCTACAATGGCCGTTTTTCATGGGAGGCCTGGAATGGACACGCTGACGGTCGAGCAGCGCTCGACGGTGATGAGCCGGGTCCGCTCGAAGCACACTCGACCCGAGATCGAAGTGCGAAGGTTGCTCCATCGGCTCGGCTTTCGCTTCCGCCTGCACCGACGCGACCTGCCGGGCAATCCCGATATTGTCCTTCCGCGGTTCCGGACGGTCGTGTTTGTCCATGGGTGTTTCTGGCACCGCCACGCCCATTGCCGCAAGACGACCGTGCCGGCGTCGAACGCCGACTTTTGGGCCGGCAAATTCTTGGCGAACAAGCGACGCGACCGAAGGGTCAAGAACGAGTTGCGTAGAAAGGGATGGCGCGTGATTGTTGTGTGGGAGTGCGAGGTCCAGGCCCCGATTCGGCTATCGAACCATCTCGATCAACTTGTGCGCGCCAGCGGCGATCCATGAAAACCGTCGAGCTATTCTCCGGGATTGGTGGTTTCCGCGTCGCCGCGGATGCGCGCCGCATCGCGACGGTTTGGGCGAACGACATTTGCGCCAAGGCTTGTTCCGTCTATCGCCACCGGTTCGGCGCCGACGTTCTCCACGAGGGGAACATCGCCCAATTCGCACGTGCCATTCCGCCCCACGATTTGTTGACGGGCGGCTTTCCCTGCCAGCCGTTCAGCAGTGCCGGGAAAAAAAGGGGAATCAACGACTCCCGCGGCACTCTGTTCCAATTCATCGTGGACATTCTTCACGAGCACCATCCGAAGTTCTTCATTCTGGAAAACGTCAAGCGCCTTCTCACGATGGAGAGTGGCCTGCACTTCGCGACAATCCTCTCCTCGCTCGCGGAACTCGACTACACGATCGAATGGCGGCTGCTGAATGCCATGCACCTCGGCCTGCCGCAGAATCGGCAACGCGTTTTCATCGTGGGAGTCGCGGGACGCGAATTCGAACTAGGCGATCGACGATCGGTCGTCTCGACGAGATTGGCCGGCGCTCACGACCTGGCCGCCCTTCGCGGCCACGACCTCGAAGACCTGGCCGATCCGAGCTGCTGGCAACCCATCGAACAGCACGGCCGGTGTTTCTCGAACTGGGGGGTTGCGGCGGATGGGCGCTTCTTTGCCAGAGACCTTCCGCAGTTCTCCGAATCGACCCCCTTCGTCCCCGTCAGCAGCGTGCTGGAGCAAGACGTCTCCAGCGAATTCGATTTCACCGAGACCACCTTGCGGTGGATCGGAAAAAACACGCCCGTCAATCGGCTGGTTCAAGGAGTGGAGATCCTCAGCAATCAGGCCGGCGGCGCCCGTATGGGCTACACCATCTTCGGCGTCAACGGCGTGGCTCCCACCCTCACCTCCACCGCCAGCCGTCACTATGAACGCTATCAGGTCGGCGACCGCTACCGCCGCTTGACGAACGTCGAATACGCGCGAATCCAAGGCTTCGCGGACTCTCATTGTTCGACGGTGTCGGTGTACGACCAGTATGCGCTGATCGGCAACGCCGTCCCGCCGCCGATGGCCGGCTGGGTGATGGACCGACTCACCGCTGCGATCAGCAGGAAATCCCTTCCGCGGTCCCGACGTCAGAAGGCACTTTTTTGAGCGCGCCGACGAAAGAAAACCTGCGAAGCAAGCTCGCCGAGAACCTCGACGAAACCATGAAGGTCGTGAACCGCGCACTTCGGTCCAAGGGCCTCGCCAAGCTGAGGCCGGTGCTCCAGCGCATCGGCCGCGGACGGCAGCTTCCCCATTGGTTCGACGGCCTCATGAAGGATGGGGTTCTTCCGAACGCCGATGGCAAGACGATCGGCAGCATCGTCGAAATGCTGCTGCTCGCCGCCATCGAGACACACACGTTCGCGGGCATGAGGATTCCTCCGCTGAAGATCAATCCGGCACGCGGTGTCGACTTCCCCGACCTCGGGCTCGGCGTCAAGTCGCCCTCGAAAAACTTCTGTACCAGCGAACCGTACTTCTCCGCCTACGAGCGCCTTCTCGGCAGCAGCCACGACATCCTCGTGTTGATCACGGACTACCAGGACGCCAAAAGGGTCCAACCGCTTCGCTTGCAGATCATCCACTGGCGGTATCTCAGGGCTACGCAGATTGCCGACCAGGGTCTTTGCAAGATCGCGAAGAAGCACCGTGGTCGGCTCGTCGCGGAGGACGAGGGGCGCGCTCAGCGGTTTTTCCGTTTCCTGGCCTACATCAACCAAAGCGACTGGCGCGCGGCCCGGCTT
>Ga0307374_10001730_pt1 | contig 39988 bp, 44 predicted proteins | sample OX3MG_FD_202532 | JGI IMG/M metagenome (GOLD analysis project Ga0307374, IMG submission 202532) | Soil microbial communities from Risofladan, Vaasa, Finland - OX-3 | ecosystem: Environmental > Terrestrial > Soil > Coastal area > Acid sulfate soil | place: Finland: Risofladan, Vaasa | collected... | reverse complement strand
AACTGGGTCTGATCGACAACTGGCTGCGGCATGTGCAGGACGTTCGCGAGCTGCATATGGGCGCCATCACGGCCATCAAGGATGAAAACCGGCAATTGGATAAGTTGTGCGAATTGAATGTGTTGGAACAGGCCAGACATGTATGCCGGACCACCATCGTGCAGGATGCCTGGACCCGCGGTCATGCATTGACCGTACACGGCTGGGTGTACGGGTTGCGGGACGGATTGTTGCGCGACTTGGGGGTGTGCATTTCCAGTCCGAAAGAGCTCGATTGAGGCCGGAACGCAGTCACGCGTTGATTTGCATCGAGCTTTTAAACACAACCCACCATTGATGATGAACAACACAAGGCGTATTACTTCATGACGCAACTGTTTCCTAACGGCTGGGTCCACTACCTGGTCGGCGGGCTGCTGATCGGCAGCGGCGTTTCCCTGATGTTCGTGTTCACCGGTCGGGTCACCGGCATGAGTTCTGTGTTCACGGCCACATGGTCCTACTTTTCAAACCATCCCTTCTTTCAGCAGGCCAGATATGTTGGCTCACGCGGCTGGAGGTTGGCGTTGGCGCTGGCTGTATTTCTCGGTGCGGCCCTGTGGTGGTGGTGGCTGGGCCCGACTCATGCACTGACGACACAGCTACCTTGGTGGCGGCTGCTCTTCGGCGGCGTGCTGGTCGGTTACGGTGTGCGCATGTCGGATGGCTGTACCTCAGGCCATGGCATCTGTGGCCTGGCATCGTTGAGCTTGTCTTCGTTGGCAGCCGTGTGCACATTTCTTGTAACCGCCATCGCGACCGCCAACATCGTGGCCGCGCTCGGAGTTCATTAATGAAACCCGCATCGTTCATCGTGATCCTGTTGGGTGGCTTGCTGTTCGGCTTCGGGCTTGCGGTATCACGGATGGTCCAGCCCGAAGTCGTGTTGAGCTTCCTGCGTTTGCAGGACTTCGGCTTATTGCTGGTGCTCGGTGGCGCCGTCGCGGTGACCCTGATCACCTATCAGCTGGTCCCGCGAGTGCTCAAGCGACCGCTGTTTGAAGTGGCTTTCGAGGTAAAGCGGTCGCCAATGAACCGCCGCACAATCGGCGGGGCGGCGATATTCGGAATCGGCTGGGGCTTGTGCGGCGTATGCCCAGGGCCAGCAATAGCCGGATTAGGCGCAGGAATCTGGATTTTAGCGCTGGCGCTCATCGGAATTGCGGTGGGTGCCTACGTGCATGGGAGAACGACTAAACTTTGAGATTATTTCAATAAGGCAACAACGGAGCACAACACTTTGTCAAAGCTCTCAGGGCAAACTGTTTGACCCATAATCGCGCGAAATTGTTCTCTTCCTTGCCAGTAACTCATTCTAAAAATTGTCATGCGCACGCAACTAGCTAACATCTTCCACAAACCGATGCGCATGACGCTGATTATCGGCCTCGAAGGGGCGTTGATAACTCTGCTGAGTTATTATCTGGGCGCGCGCTTTACAGCCATCTTCCACGGCGCATCGGCACAACTAGGTGGCCTGTGGTCCGTGATTTCGGGTCTGGTGGTGCTGCAGAGCACCATCCACGAGACGCTCAAATCCTCACTGTTGCGCATGATTGGCACCTTCATTGGCGCGCTCATCTGTGCGCTGTATCTCTGGCTGTTCGGCTTCAGCATCCTGGGGATGGCGCTGTGTGCAGGCTTGACACTGGCTATTTGCTACATGCTGGATATATTCGAATACGCGCGGCTGGCCGCCGCTACGGTGGTGGTCATCGCCATCGTCAGCAGCAGGTCTCCCGAGATCTCACCCTTCCTAAATTCGTTCCTGCGTTTCTCGGAAGCCGCGATCGGAGTCGGCATCTGCATTGTGTGCGTCTATACACTGCGCAGGCTTCTGCAGCCGCGTGTGCCTACCTGAAATTAAAATAATCTGGAAATAAAAAGAGCGGCCAAAGCCGCTCTTTTTTTAGGTCCAGATGAGATCAGCGCCGGCCGCGACCCCGGCCGCGCGCATGCTTGGGGTCTTCTTCGTTCACCTTGAGCATCTGGCCGCGCAACGTGTGGCCGTTGAGCGCGGCCATGGCGGCGCGCGCCTCGTGGCCTTCCATCTCCACGAAACCGAAACCCTTGCAGGTGCCCTTGAATATGTCATGGGCCAGGGAGATGGAAAATACCTTGCCGTGCTGTTCGAACAAGCCACGGATCTCGTCTTCAGTGGCATCGGACGGCAGGCTGCCGACAAACATCTTTTTCATGCTGATGTGTCCTCCGGGTTCGATTATAGACGCATCTGACTAACGATTGCCGCTGCGGCTGGACGCAAAACGCGACCCGCCGGCGCGAGAACCGGGCCGGCTGTGCCAGCTGGACTGCGGCTTGTGCGCATGCCGCGGAGCATGCGTGCCATGACTTGGTTTTTCAGCGTGATCCGACTGCGGGTTGGGATTCGGCTTGAAGCTATCCGCCGTAGCTCTGGGGATATCCTTGTGCAGCAAACGCTCGATGTCCCTGAGCAGGCCGCGTTCCTCGCTGCATACCAGCGACACGGCCTCGCCGGAGCTGCCGGCGCGGCCGGTGCGACCGATGCGGTGCACGTAGTCTTCCGGCACATGCGGCAGTTCGAAATTCACCACATGCGGCAACTGGTCGATGTCGAGGCCGCGGGCGGCGATGTCGGTGGCCACCAGCACGCGCACGCGGTTGTTCTTGAAATCCGCGAGAGCCCGGGTGCGCGCACCCTGGGTCTTGTTGCCGTGGATGGCGGTGGATTGGATACCGTCGCGCTGCAGCTGCTCGGACAGGCGGTTGGCGCCGTGCTTGGTGCGGGTAAATACCAGCACCTGCTGCCAGTTACCGGAACCGATGAGATGCGAAAGCAGTTCGCGCTTGTGGCCCTTGTCCACCTGATAGACGCGTTGGCTGATGAGATCCACAGTGCTGTTACGTGGTGCCACGTCGATGGTCTCAGGATTCTTCAGCAAGCCGGCGGCCAGTTTGCGGATATCGTCGGAGAAGGTCGCGGAGAACAACAGGTTCTGGCGGCGATGCGGCAGCAGCGCAAGGATGCGGCGGATGTCGCGGATGAAGCCCATGTCGAGCATGCGGTCGGCTTCGTCCAGCACCAGGATCTCGACCTTGGAGAGATCAAGAGTTTTCTGCTGTAGATGATCCAGCAACCGGCCGGGTGTGGCCACTACGATGTCCACGCCGCGGCGCAGCTTGTCGATCTGGGGATTGATATTCACGCCGCCGAAGATTACTGCGGTGGTGAAGGGCAGGTATTTGCCGTAAGTCTGCACGCTGTCGGCCACTTGGGCCGCCAGTTCGCGGGTAGGTGTAAGCACCAGCGCGCGCACGGGCTTACGACCACCGGTTTCGACCGGATTTTTCTGCAGGTGTTGCAGCAGAGGCAAGGTGAAACCGGCGGTCTTGCCGGTGCCCGTTTGGGCGGCGGCCTGCAGATCGCGACCCGCTAGCACCACGGGGATGGCGCGGGACTGCACGGGGGTAGGTTCGGTGTAGCCCTGATCGGCCACAGCACGCAGCAACTCGGCCGAAAGGCCGAGGGATGAAAATGACATAGAAACTCCTGGAGCCGCCTGCTGACGCACATTTGCGCCATGCCGGTCCAGGCAGTGATATTTAGTAAGGGGATCGGGGAATACGCTCTAATAAGGTAGGCCGCGATGGGTTTGCGGGACAAGGACCGGATCGCGTCACCTCAAACTCGGTGCGGAGTATACGCTATTGCGAGGGATTTATCTAATAGATGTAAGCGCCTAGAAGCGGCGTTTAGCAGTAGTAATTTCCTTCTATTGTCTCAATGACTCACAACCGAAAGTTCCATCACCGGATGAATCTCCCACACCGAGACGGTTTTCTGCGCAGGCCGGCTGTTGCCCTGGTTACCTTTCGGCGCGTGGTCGGTATCGTAAAAGGCTTCGCCCACGACAGTGATGACGGGGTGCTGCTTCAGCCTCAGCAGCTTGTCGGTTGTGGTGAACGGGAATTTCTGTGTGGACCAGGAGAATACGGTCGTCCTGATAGTGCACCAGGGCGTGTTTGCGTGCACTTCGGTATTGGAAGGCACTTCCACATCGATATCCCTGGCTGTCTTGCTGTTCGTCGCTAATACATCTACAAGTTGGATATGTAGATCACCATCCCCTTCGACTCTGACCAGCACGACCTTGCCAGTTACCTGATACCACTTCTGTTCAGCTGGAATGCGATGTTCATTCTTGCCTGTCTTGGTGATTTTGATGCCCGGACCATTCCAGGCTGCGATATCGGTAGGTTGCTCAACCATTGGGTTCGTAGGGGGCGTGCTGTCATCAATTTTTTCTTTCCAGCGGTCATGTCCCACGCAGTTGGTGCACTTGCAGGCGCTTACGAATGTCGCAGGCTTATTAGCAGCCGCTACACTGATCGAAAGGGATGCAGTAATAAATCCTAATAGCAGGGTTTTTCTGAGGAAGCACGAGCCAGCGGAATTCACGGTAGCAACCCCAAGTGACTATCGAGCTAACCAAAGCATAGCTGTAAATCAGAAAAATAGCTTGGTAGCAGTTTAAATTCACGATCAATTATTGGGTAGGAACATTTTTGGTAGACTCGCAGCCAAAGCGCGGCAGCACCCATTTCTGCAGCAGATGATCCACTGACAGCTTCCCCGGGCCGAAGCACACGAGAACCAGCAGCATCAATCCCCACACCTTATGGTCGGTGAAATCGCCGTGCCAGAAGCCATGCCACAGGCCATGGGGCCAAAGGTCTGGGAAAGAAATCACCGCGACGATGTTGTAGAAGAACAGCACCAGGGCGGTGAGTCGTCCAACAAGTCCAAACCCCAGAAACCAGGGCAAGATTAGCTCCACGGCGGTGCCCATGTAAGCAGCGGCCACCGGCGGCAGCAGCGGCACGTGGTAGATGTTCTGGAACAGGGAAATGGTGCTGTCCATGTCGCTGATCTTCACAAGGCCAGCGCGGAAGAAATCCACTGCAACCCACACTCTCAACAGCAACATACTTACGGGTGAGAGCCACTCAAGGCCACACACGGTCTTACGATAGAGATGACAGATGCTGGCCAGTAAATTTTTCATGGTTCTTCCCCAGCTTGTTAAGACTTCACACTATTTCACAAAATCCGTAATTTCTCCCTCACCCCAAGCCTCTCCCGCCGGTGGAGAGGGGTGTCGAGAGCCATAAATATCATGCACTTATTCTGTCAGGCAGCCGTAACGCCTGTCACCAGTCCGCTGGTGAACAGCCAATGGAGGCAGGCGCTGAGGTCGAAATCCTTCGCGGCGCACAACGCATCTTCGTGTGCGGCGGTGAGTGGTAAGTTGCGCAGCAGAGCCGACATCAACGCGTAACCACCCGCATCCATTTTCTGCATGGCGATCTGAAAGCCATCACGCCAGACCAAAACAAGTTGTTCTTTGCCGGAAAGCTCCAGATTGCCGGGTGAATTCTCCTGGCAAAAGCGCCAGATGTCCAAGACCGGATGTGCGGACGTCAGCAGCCGCACGCTCGGATGCAACTGCAGGCGCAGACTTTCCGGTGCCTTCACATCTGCCAAGGCAGTAATCGCGATGGATTCGGCGTCCGCCGCCAGGTAACTTTCCTGACGGGCCCATTCGAGGCGCGCAACATCAGACAGATAGGCTAGTCCGGAAGCTTCCGGCATGTGTTCCAAGAAATCCGCGAAATCGAACCCATAATCCTGCATGTTGCCGCTGCGGGTTGGGAAGTCGCGTAGGTAGCGCGTGGCGGAGCTTTCAAAGAAATCCTCACCTACCAACTTCAGCACCACAGGGTATGCAGTGCGTAACGCAGCCGCGTGATTGTTGTGGACTATATTGCGGTAGATCTGCAAGCGCGCTTCCGGCGTCAGGCCCTTGCCGAGCACCCAAGCAGTGAGCGGTGACGGGGTATCACCCAGCATGGCAACGGCAAATTGCCGCTGTAACTCAGGCAGCGATGGCATGCTGTGCATGTAATAGACCTTGGGCTTTGGCGGCTTCCGCCAACAGCACTTCCAGTTCGGGGATGTCTGTGTCCCATTCGATGAGCGTCGGCACCGGCCCGGTGTGTGCGAGCGCTTCGCGGTACAGATCCCAGACAGCATCCGCGACCGGGTGGTTGTGGCTATCGATCAGCAGTTCCACTGGCAGGTTCTCCTTGCGGGTAAAGCCTGCCAGATGGATTTCGCCCACGGCTGTTGGCGGGATGGCGCGCAGGTAGGCGTGCGCGTCGAAACCGTGATTGACGCTGCTCACATAGATGTTGTTCACGTCCAACAGGATGCCGCAGCCGGAGCGTTGTGCCAACGCCGCGATGAATTCCCATTCGGGGATAGAGGAATGCATGTAGCTTAAATAACTGGAGACGTTCTCGATGAGCAATGTCCGGCCGATGAATTCTTGTGCGGCCTGCACATGTGCCACCATGAAATCCAGGGCTTCCTCGGTGTAGGGCAGCGGCAGCAGATCGTTGAGATGGCGCTCGCCGATTGCGCCCCAGCATAGGTGCTCGGATACCACTGCCGGTGCGAAGCGCTCGGCCAATTGTTTGAGTTTTTGTAGATGACCGCGATCGGGTCCGTCAGCGCGTCCCAGCGACAGGCCTACACCATGTAGGCTTATGGGGTAGTCACGGCGCACTCGCGTCAGCATTTCCAGTTGTTCGCCGCCGGCGCAGAAGAAATTCTCACTGTGCAGCTCGAACCAGGGGATAGGCGGGCGCTCGTTGAGTACCCGCTTGAAATGAGGAGGGCGCAAGCCGATCCCGGCTTTCGCCGGGATCGGTCGCGCCTGAAATGCCGGTTCTTTGGACACCGGCATGGGTCTTACATCTTGCTGGCGGGTGAAGTGCTGCCGCCGATCTTCGCGCACAGGCCGGCAGGCGTCAGCACGAAGGCATTGGGATCGCGTGCCTTGGCGTCCTGACCCGCACAGGAATGGCCGGGGGACTGACAGTCGTTCTTGTTGGCGGCATTCACGCCGTAGCATTTCTCAGCCTTGGCCATCTGGTCGGCTTTGGGGTTGGCTGTAGCGTTTTGGGCCAGGCCCACTACACCTAAAGCGAGGGCGCCGGCGAGGGCGGATTTGAGGATCAAGTTTGAGCTTTTCATGACAATAATCTCCCTGGAGGTTATGGATAGAATCACGTCTTAATTGACCCGGAGGGCAGAGAAATTATTTCGCAAGTAATGGAATTTATCCAGTGACACGGCTATTAAGACAGGTAAGGTAAGCTTGGTCATCCGGCAGCCGGCCATCCCGCTGGCCGTGCCACAGGGTCTCGGCCAGGCATTCCAGCATCAGGTGTTCAGCGGCATGCGGGTCGCCGGTCTTCTTGAGCAGTGCTGCATAAGCGGTTTTCACCCCGGCGGGCCGGTCGATAGAAAGCTGTTCACGGATGGCGATGTGTAGACCCATGTGCAGGAACGGGTTGGTCTCACCGCCTTCCGGCCGCCAATCCTTATCCAGATATTTGTGCGACTGCTCGAGCAACTGCTGGTATTCGGGATGCCGGCGGATGATATCGATGATGATGTCTTCCAGGGCTGACAGTGGCTCATTCGCTTGTTGCTTGCGCCATACTTCGACGAAGGTGCGGCGGATGTCGGTGCGGCTGTCCGGCTGGATAGTCATGAGACTATTTTTTCTTCACGCGTTTGATTCGGCGTTTGTCAGCCGATCGTTCATCAGGTGCGGGTGTCTTTTGATGATACTCGCATAGATCGGCGATGACACAGCGCCAGCACTCTGGTTTGCGTGCCTTGCACACATAACGGCCATGCAATATCAGCCAGTGGTGTGCATCCTGCTTGTATTTGTCCGGTGTGAACTTCAGCAACTTATCTTCTACCGTACGCACATCTTTTCCAGGCGCCAGTCCCGTGCGGTTGGCGACGCGGAAGATATGCGTGTCCACAGCGATGGTGGGTTCACCGAAGGCGGTATTCAGGATCACGTTGGCAGTTTTGCGACCCACGCCCGGTAGGGCTTCGAGTGCACTGCGCTCGCGTGGCACCTGTCCGCCATGTTTCTCCAGAAGGATTTGCGCCGCTGCCATGATGTTGCGAGTCTTGGTGTTAAACAGGCCGATAGTCCGGATATGCTGCTTCAGGCGCGCTTCGCCCAGCGCCAGCATGGCTGCGGGGGTGTTGGCCACCGGAAATAAACGTGTGGTGGCTTTGTTGATGCTCACGTCGGTGGCTTGCGCCGACAGCACCACCGACACCAGCAGTTCGTACGGCGTGCGGTACACCAATTCCGTCGTGGGTTTGGGATTGGCGCGCTTGAAGCGCGCATAGATGGCCGCGCGCTTTTCAGGATTCATGTTTTTTAGTTTCCGTTGCACGACGTGCACGCTTCGCCTGTACGCGCGCCACCGCGGCGGCGATCTCGGCCTTGCGCTGGACTACGATATCCATCTTGTCTGAAGCTGCCGACTGACGCAGTCGTTGTTCGTGTTCAGCCTCGTCATGCGCAAGCCGTAGACGGTGGTTGTGATAACGGTCACGGAAGAAATCCGCTCGCTGGTGTGAATCACTCGGAACTGTGATGCCCTCAGTGATGCCGCGCGACGGCTGCATGCGGATGCAGTCCACCGGGCAGGGCGGCATGCAGAGTCCGCAACCGGTGCACAGGGCCTCGATGACGGTATGCATCTGTTTGGCGGCGCCCACGATGGCATCCACGGGGCAGGACTGGATGCACTTGGTGCAGCCGATGCAGTCGGCTTCGATGACGAAGGCCACCTGGTTCGGTGTGAATCCGCCGAGTGATGGATCAATGGCATCGGCATACTGGCCGGTGAGTGTGGCGAGCGCTTCTAGAGTTTCCTGACCGCCGGGCGGGCATCGGTCGATACTCGTTGAGTCGGCGGCTATGGCCTCGGCGTAGGCGTGGCAGTCCGCATATCCGCAGCGCTGGCACTGGGTCTGTGGCAAGAGCGCGTCGATACGTTCGGTGAGCGAAGGCATTTCACACTCTGTATGACAGTCGCATCACTAAAACTATTTCACTCGCATGCCCGGCTGTGCGCCGGCGTGTGGCTCCAGCAGCCAGATGTCCTTGCCGCCGGGGCCGGCGGCCAGCACCATGCCTTCGGAGATGCCGAACTTCATCTTGCGCGGCGCCAGGTTCGCGGCCATCACCGTGAGCTTGCCTTCCAGCTGTTCCGGCGCATACGCGGACTTGATGCCGGCGAACACGTTGCGGGTCTCGCCGCCCAGATCCAGCGTCAGGCGCAGAAGTTTATCGGCGCCCTCGATGTGCTCGGCCTTGGCGATACGTGCGATGCGCAGGTCCAGCTTGGCGAAATCGTCGTAGCTGATTTCCGGGAAGATGGGTTCCATGTTGGCGGCAACCTTTGTAGGGGTTTGGGTCAGGTTTTCCTTGGAGGCATCCACGATAGCTTTTGTACTAGCCGGATCGATACGGACGACGAGGTGAGTGTATTGATTAATCCGGTGCCAATCAGGCAGCTGTGTAGATAAATCCGCCCACGTCAGCGGTTCAATGTTCAAGAATTTCTCGACTTTTGCAGCGGTGTCTGGAAGTACCGGTTTGAGCGCTACCGTCAGCAATTTGAAAGCCTCGATGGCCACGCTGCAGACATCATGCAGCTCGCCCAGACGATTCTGCTTAGCCAGTTCCCATGGTTTTTGCTGATCCCAGAAAGCGTTTATTTCATCGGCAGATTTCATGATTTGCGAGATCGCAGCCCCGAATTGCCGTGCTTCATACAATTTGTGGGTCGCAGCCAGGTTCTTTTTGATGTCCTGTAACAAGGGATGCTTTTGTGGAGATTCTTCTAAATCATCGCCACCGGGCAGTTTCACCGCCCCCTTGAAATATTCATGGATGAATCCGGCTGAGCGGCTGGCGATGTTGATGTATTTGCCCACCAGGTCGGCGTTGCTGCGCTGCACCAGATCGTCCAGGTTCAGGTCGATGTCGTCCACGCCGGAGCCGAGCTTGGCGGCGAAGTAATAGCGCAAGTATTCCGGATTCAAGTGGTCCAGGTAGGTGCGCGCCTTGATGAAGGTGCCACGGGACTTGGACATCTTCTGGCCGTTCACCGTTAGGAAGCCGTGGACGTACACCGCCGTAGGTGTGCGGAAGTCTGCACCCGAGAGCATCGCCGGCCAGAACAGGGTGTGGAAATAAGTGATGTCCTTGCCGATAAAGTGAAACAGCTCGTGTTTGCTGTCTTTACCCCAGTAATCGTCGAATCTCAAGTCCTTGCGCTGCTCGCAGAGGTGTTTGAAACTCGCCATGTAGCCGATGGGTGCATCCAGCCACACGTAGAAATATTTGCCGGGCGCATCCGGGATCTCGAATCCGAAGTAGGGCGCGTCGCGGGAGATGTCCCAGTCCTGCAGGCCGGTTTTGAACCATTCGTCCAGCTTGCGGGTGACAGATTCATGCAAGTGGCCGGCGCGCGTCCACTGGTGCAGCATGTCTTCGAAATCACCAAGCTTGAAGAAGTAATGCTCGGATTCCTTTTCGACCGGGCGCGTGCCAGTGATCACCGATACCGGGCTCTTCAGGTCCGCGGGCGAGTAAGTGGCGCCGCAGTGCTCGCAGGCATCGCCGTACTGGTCAGGCGTGCCGCAGCGCGGGCATGTGCCCTTGATGAAGCGGTCTGGCAGGAACAGCTTGGCCTGCTCATCGTAGAACTGGCGGATGGTGCGCACCGCGATATGGCCGGCTTCCTTGAGACGCTTATATATAAGTGTCGCCAGTTCACGGTTCTCCGGCGAATGGGTGGTGTAATAATTGTCCACGCTGATGTGGAAATCGGTGAAGTCGCGCTTGTGTTCCACCAGGGTGCTCGCCACCAGCTTCTCGGGCTTGATGCCCAGCTCGCGGGCCTTGAGCATGATGGGCGTGCCGTGGGCGTCATCGGCACAGACATAGATGCAGACATGGCCGCGCAGCCGCTGGAAACGCACCCAGATATCCGTCTGGATGTATTCCAGCATGTGACCCAGATGGATCGGGCCGTTGGCGTAGGGCAACGCGCTGGTGACCAGGATGTGTCGTTTTGTACTCATCAGCCTGCGGATATCATTGAAGTTATTCGATAGCAGCGCTCAAGGCGCACGGAGTGAAAGTATGCCATAGACTGCATTACTCCTACCGGACACCAGCGGGTCAGATGCTGGTCAATGCTAAAATGCCGCGTCATTTGCTATGCAGTACCCATGAACGACGTCACCCGCGAACAGATCGAATCCGCCTTGCGCGGTTGGAAGGAGCCGTATCTCGACAGCGACTTGGTATCTGCCAATTCAGTGCGCGGGATCGAAGTTAATGACGGATCAGTCTCCGTGGAACTGGAGCTCGGCTTTCCCGCAGACGGCTATACGAAAGAACTGGGCAAAACAGTTCGCACATTGCTCGAGGCACTGTCGGGTGTGCGCAAGGCGGATGTGCAGGTCAAGACGCATATCCTTTCCCACGCAGTGCAGCACAATCTGAAACCCCTGGCGGGCGTGAAGAACATCATCGCCGTAGCCTCCGGCAAGGGTGGCGTGGGTAAATCCACGGTAGCGGTGAATCTGGCGCTGGCACTCAGCCAGGACGGCGCGCGCGCCGGCATCCTGGATGCGGATATCTACGGCCCCAGCCAACCGCGCATGCTGGGGCTCACGGGCCGGCCTTCCACCAAGGACGGCAAACGCATCGTGCCCATGGTGGGCCACGATGTGCAGTGCATGTCCGTGGGTTTCCTGGTGGACCAGGAGACACCCATGGTGTGGCGCGGTCCCATGGTCACCCAGGCGCTCATGCAGCTGATCGGCGATACCGACTGGGATGATCTGGATTATCTGATCGTGGACATGCCGCCGGGTACCGGCGACATCCAATTGACACTAGCGCAGCGGGTGCCGGTTTCTGGCGCCGTAATCGTCACCACGCCCCAGGAGATCGCTTTGTTGGATGCACGCAAGGGGCTGAAAATGTTCCAGAAGGTGGAAGTAGGTATTCTCGGCATCGTGGAAAACATGAGCACCCATGTGTGCTCGAAGTGCGGCCACGAGGAACATATCTTCGGCGAGGGTGGCGGTGAGCGTATGGCCGCGCAGTATGGCGTGCGCTTTTTGGGCAGCCTGCCCTTGGATGGCGCCATCCGTGAACAGACAGACGGCGGCAATCCGAGCGTGGCGGCAGAACCTAAGGGACCAATCGCGCAGCGTTACCGGGAGATCGCGCGCCGCACGACCGCGCAGCTGGCACTCTCGGGCAAGGATTATGCGGGTGCGTTTCCTAAAATAGTGATTGAAGAATAATTGGAGCTATCTTCTGACCCTCTCCCCCTGTGGGAGAGGGTAGGGTGAGGTGAAAAGAAGTGAGAAATTACGGAAGAGGTTTTATTGCAATTAACCAAATGGTGAAATCCGTATGAGCATCAAATCCGACAAATGGATCCGGCGCATGGCCGAGCAGCACAAGATGATCGAGCCATTCGAGCCACGGCAGGTGCGCGCCAACGGCGGCGGCAAGATCGTGTCCTACGGCACTTCGAGCTATGGATACGACGTGCGCTGCGCCGATGATTTCAAGATTTTCACCAACATCAACTCCACCATCGTGGATCCCAAGAATTTCGATGAGCGCAGCTTCGTGGATTTCAAGGGCCCCTGCTGCGTGATACCGCCCAATTCATTCGCGCTGGCGCGCACCGTCGAATACTTTCGCATCCCGCGCGATGTGCTCACCATCTGTCTCGGAAAAAGCACCTATGCGCGCTGCGGCATCATCGTCAATGTCACGCCGTTAGAACCGGAGTGGGAAGGGCATGTCACTTTGGAATTCTCCAACACCACGCCGCTACCCGCGAAGATCTACGCCAACGAGGGTGTGGCGCAGATGCTGTTCCTGGAATCCGACGAGTCCTGCGAGACCAGCTATAAAGATCGCGGCGGGAAGTACCAAGGTCAGAAAGGTGTGACGCTTCCTAAAACGTAAGAAATTTACTCTGTTATTTATTTTCAGCTTTAGTTGTGTCAAATTTTATGTCCGTTAGCACCAAGCTGATGGTGGACTTGTCTGGTTCGGTCTGCTCCATCTGCACAGGCAGATAATCCAGCTTTGGCGCTAGCCAGAAAGTGATTGCGCGATCATTGTGCGGGTCTCGGCGTGCGATCACCACGGTCTCGTAGGTGCCGGCAGGCGTCTTCAGGTCGGTGTTGTCCTGGAGCAGCATGTGATAGACGTTTATCTCATTGTGATACAGCGCCGGGTAATCCTCGACATCCTTGCCCGCTTGCAGGTCCATGGAGATCGCCAGTTGCGCCAACAGGCGATCATAGATACCAGTCTTGATGGGTAATGTCTGCTGTTTGCCGTCCTCATCGGTATGTGCTACGCCTTTGGCCCAATCGAACTGGATATCTTGCTTTTCATCCTTGCCGTTGCGGCTGTGATCGTAGCTGTAGCTCAAGGATTGCAGTTTGCCGTCTGTGACCCGGAAATGACTGTTTTCCGTGACCACGTCATTAAAGAATAGCGCAGCAAGTCCGGTACTCTTGGTCAGGGATTGATAGGTGTAGGTCCCGTCCGCATTTCGCTTCAAGGTGAATTGGGCGTTGCCGGCCGTGATCGATCCCAAGCCGACGGAATAACTGGCCTGATAGACCGGAATCTCTATCGGGTTATCCTGAGCCTGAACTGCAGAGCATAATAAAAGTGCAGCCATAATCGTGCTCAATAAACCCGGTTTTTTGCTGATCACGCCACTCACTCCTCAGCCGGCAGGTTAATCGGCGCTTGCAGATGTTCACCATCCAATATCACATGACTATCATCCAGTCGCAGACGTCCGCGTGCAAACCAGCCGATGACTTCCGGGTACAGCCGGTGTTCCTGGCGCAGTACCCGCTCACGCAATGAAGCTTCGGTGTCTTGCGGCTGCACCCGTACTTTTATCTGGGCAATCACCGGACCGCCATCCAGTTTCCGTGTGACGAAATGCACGCTGCAGCCATGCTCCTGTTCCGCCGCTTCCAGCACACGCCGATGGGTTTGCAGTCCACGGTGTTTTGGCAGTAGGGAAGGGTGAATGTTCAATAAGCAGCCGCGATAATGTTGCACAAAGTTATCGCCGAAGATGCGCATGAAACCCGCCAGCACTACCAGTCTGGGTTTGTAATGGTCAATGCACTTGATGAGTGCAGCATCATATTGTTCACGATCCGCATAGTCAGCGGGCAGACAGGTCTCCGCCGCCACGCCAGCACTGCGCGCACGCGTTAGTGCGTGGTTACGGGGGCGATCGCTGATGACGGCCTTCAATATTACCGGCAATGAATCGTTAGCACAGTTATCCAATATCGCCTGCAAGTTCGTGCCTTCACCAGAAGCCAGCACTACGATGGGCATGTTGTTGTGCGCGGTGGGCGCCGGCATTAGCGGATGACGACGCCTTCGTGGCCGCTTTCCACCTGACCGATACGCCAAGCCTTTTCGCCCAGGTCATTGAGGAAATTGAGCGTGCGCTGGGAATCCGCCGGGCTCACGCACACCACCATGCCGATACCCATGTTGAAGGTGCGGTACATCTCTTTCTCAGAGATGTTGCCGTGCTGTTGCAGCCATTCGAAAATCGCTGGGTGTGGCCATGATTTCGAATCCAGAATGACACCCAGCCCTGCCGGCATCACCCGTGGGATATTTTCCAGCAGACCACCGCCGGTGATGTGCGCGAGTGCGTGTACCGGCACGCTCCCGATCAGTTTCAATAGCGGTTGTACATAGATACGCGTCGGCTCCAGCAAGTGATCGATGAGCGTACGCTCATCGATAAGTTGCTTGAATGTTGCGGCGCTGACCGACAATACCTTGCGGATCAGCGAGTAACCGTTGGAATGCGGCCCTGAAGACGCCAGGCCGATGAGCACATCGCCGGCCGCGACCTGGCTTCCGTCGATGATCTTGCTCTTTTCGACCACGCCTACGGCGAAGCCGGCCAGGTCGTAATCCTTGCCGGTGTACATGCCGGGCAGTTCCGCGGTCTCACCACCCACCAGTGCGCAACCCGCCTGTTCGCAGCCACGGGCGATGCCGCTGATGACCACCGCGGCGGTGTCCACATCCAGTTTTCCAGTGCCAAAATAATCCAGGAAAAACAGCGGTTCAGCACCGGAAACTACGATGTCGTTCACGCACATGGCCACCAGATCGATGCCGATGGTTTCGTGCCGGCCGCTGTCGATGGCAAGACGCAGTTTGGTGCCGACGCCGTCGGTGCCGGACACCAGCACCGGTTGCCGATAGCCTTTGGGGATCTCCACCAGCGCGCCGAATCCACCGATCCCGCCCAGCACTTCCGTGCGCCGGCTGCGCTTGGCAGCAGGCGTGATGCGCTCCACCAGGGCATCACCCGCGTCGATATCCACGCCGGAGTCACGGTAGGTGAGGGGTTTCTTCGCAGTCATGGATGTACCTGAAGGGCTTGTCTATATGTGTATAAGGGCGATGTCACTCGCCGGACAGTGCCTCAAGCCTGTATATTCTACACGCACGGGTCGCGCAGCACTGGCGCGCGTGGCCATTCGGATTGGAGGATGCGTGAGAACAATGCGCGCTTGTATTATCGATGTGTTAGCCGCTTGCCTGCTGTGTATGGGCTTCATGGCACATGCTGCGGTGATGCCAGGACTTTACGAAGCCAGTGTTTCTGTGCCCGATCAATCCACTGCCGCCCGAAATCTAGCCTTGCGACAGTCATTGGCGGCAGTGCTGGTAAAGATTACCGGCGATCGCGCCGCACCCACGCTGCCAGCGCTGGCAGCTATCCTCAAGGATCCCAGCCAGTTCCTGCAACAATACCGCTATCAACAGACCTCCACTAACGGCAGTGCAGCGTCTACGCCCACGGTCATGTTCGACCTGACACGCACCGGTACTCCGGCGATCACGCCAACCAATCTGATGCTTTGGGCCAAGTTCGATCCCGAAGTACTGGGCCGTGCAGTCCGCGCTGCCAACGAACCGCTGTGGGGACAGGAGCGGCCGGTGACACTGGTGTGGCTCGCTATCGAGGATGGCTCCAGCAAGACTATATTGTCCGCGACCAACAATCCTGCTGTCATGCAGTCTATGATCAGTGCTGCTGATGAGCGTGGAATAGCGTTGATATTCCCGCGTATGGATGCGCAGGATCAGCAGGCCATCGGATTTCCTGATATATCCAGCGATGATGTCGCCCGCATTCAGCAGGCTTCGCAAGTATATAAAGCAGACGCCATCCTGGTGGGCACCGTTTATATGACTACGCCGGGACAATATGCAGCCCGTTGGCGACTGGCGGCCAGTTCCGAATCGCAAGCCTGGACCGCAACACCCGACGCACTCACCGCTGTGACGACTGGCGGCATCCAGACTAGCGCAGATCATTTTGCCCAATGGTTCGCGGTGGCGGCCGGGGCCGCCGGTATCAGCGGTGTGAGCGTGAGTGTCACGGGCATCTATAGCGTGGATGCTTATGCCAAAGTACTGGCCTATCTAAGCGGGCTCACCGCAGTCAAGGGCGTGCAGGTAACGCAAGTGGCTAATGGCACTGTGTATTTCAGTCTGGATACACATGGCTCGCTCGAGAATCTTCAACAAACCGCACTATTGGGTGGCGTGCTCAAACCTGTCACACAGGCCCCGGGAATCGTGACGGAAGCCGCTTTAGTATCAGCTGCGGCGTTGCAATTCAAATATGTGCCGTGAACGGGCGCTGGTTGCCAAATGCCATCAGTATCGCGCGTATCGCGCTAGTGATCCCGGTTGCCTGGAGTATCATCCATGGCGAGAATAAAACGGCGCTTACGCTCATCATCATCGCCGGCATCAGTGATGCGCTCGATGGATTATTGGCCAAAAGATTCGGATGGACCACGGACCTGGGTACGATACTCGACCCGTTGGCAGACAAGCTATTCATGGCCGGCAGCTTTATCGCTGCCGTTTGGGTGGGATTGATACCGTTATGGATAACCGTGATTGTGATCGCGCGTGATGCCATCATCGTAGGTGGTGCATCTGTATATCGTTGGCACGTGGGCGACTTCAAACCACAACCGAGCGTGCTCAGCAAGGTGAATACTTTTTTGCAAATATTGCTGGTATTTTCTGTGGTGGCCAAGCATTACATTTTCTTACCTAAGGGCACGGTACTGACACTGGTGGTTGCAGTTGCCATCACAACAGTCACCAGTGGTACTGATTATTTAATTCGCTGGGGACGGCGTTTAGCGCATGCTCCTAGGAGGAGAACGGCATGAGTGTCGCGCAGAGAATCTGGATCATAGCGGTATTGGCTGCCACCGCGGCATTCATCTATTACCTGCGGCCCATTCTTACACCGTTCCTGGCCAGCTTCATCCTCGCGTATCTTGGTAGCCCACTGGTCGACAGGCTTGAGCGTTGGAAGCTGAATCGCACGCTAGCGGTGCTGCTTGTCTTTGTGCTGACGCTCATCGTGTTGGCACTCATCCTGATTCTGGTAATTCCCATGGCGGTGCGAGAAATTGCCGCACTGTTCACACATACGCCGCAAGTGATTTCCTGGTTCCAGGTCAATGTTCTGCCATGGCTCACTGCCAATCTGGGTGTGCCGCCGGATTCGCTGGCCCCTGATAAACTTATGAATCTGATCGGATCCAATTTTGTATCGGCCGGAAAGATTGTTGGCCAGGTTCTGCTCTCCGTATCCAGCTCCAGTGGCGCGGTTTTCGAATTCTTCATCAATCTCATATTGATTCCAGTGGTCACATTCTATCTGTTGCGTGACTGGAACCGCATGACCGACCGTGTCGCGGGGCTAATTCCACGCGCCGCAGCACCCACAGTCGAGCGTTTGGTGCGCGAATGTGATGTGGTGTTGGGGGCATTTCTGCGTGGCCAGTTGTTGGTGATGATATGCTTGGCGGTCTTCTACAGCCTGGTGCTGTCGATCATCGACCTAAACAATGCTGTCGCCATCGGTGTAGTAGCCGGCATGCTCAGTTTCGTGCCGTACCTCGGTGTCATCACCGGTGTGGCTCTGGCATTGATCACGGCCTTGCTGCAGGGTCAGGGCTGGTTGCTGCCGCTGGAAGTCGTGATCGTATTCACTGTCGGCCAGCTGTTGTCGGATTTGGTACTCACGCCGCGGCTGGTGGGCGAGCGCATCGGCCTGCATCCGGTGCTGGTGATTTTCGCGATCCTGGTAGGCGGGGCGTTGTTCGGCTTTGCCGGCATTCTTCTGGCGTTGCCGGTGGCTGCCGCCTGTACGGTGCTGGTGCGCTACGCGCGCGAGCGCTATGTCGAGAGCCGTCTCTACCAAGAGGGCGGCGACGCATTATGAGAGCGACGGGTATATCCAGCCAGCTGCCGTTGCCCATCAGCCTGGACGCGGGTGCCACCTTCGAGAATTTCTATCCGGGCGCAAACCGCGCGGCGGTGGAAGCACTGATGCAACTCGCGCGCGCAGGTGGCGAGCGTTCTGTGTTTTTGTGGGGTGGCGATGGCCGCGGCAAGTCGCACCTTCTGCAGGCAGCCTGCCGCTTGGCGGATCTATCCACGCGCCACGCGATCTATCTGCCCATGGCTCAGGCGGTGTTGTTAGACCCGCAGGTAGTGGAAAATCTGGACAGCTATGCGCTGGTCGCGGTGGATGATATTCACAGGATTGCCGGCATCGAGCCGTGGCAGCGGGCCTTGTTGGTACTGTTCGACGCGCTTGCTGAGAAAGGCGGCAGTTTCGTGGCCACGGCGCGCAACGCACCCAATGCCATCAAACGTCTGTTGCCGGATCTGGCTTCACGTCTCGCCTGGGGGCCGGTATTCCAGCTGGAGCCGCTCACGGATGAAGAGAAGATCATCGCACTCAAGCAGCGCGCATCCCGACGCGGTTTCGAGTTGCCTGATGAGAGCGTGCATTTCCTGCTCAAACGTCAGCAACGCGATATGCACACGCTATGCACGACACTGGATGCGCTGGACACCGCTTCGCTGGTGGCGCAACGCAAGCTCACCTTGCCGTTCGTAAAATCGCTGCTGGGTAAAAAGATCTAACGCTACTTGTTTAGACGAAAAATAGTGGGGCGCCCTCAAGTGCATCGTCGGTGTACTCGCAGTGCTGCACTCGCAGCGATAAAGCACAACAGGCTCAAGAACATTTCCACTGCTGCATAACCCGCATCACTCTTGCTGGTGAGTACCACAGTCACGCCTTGCGCGAAATAACCGAGTGAAATGAATCCGCACCAAGCGAAACCACTCTTGTGATTACACCATACATGATAACCAGCGATCACTATTGGTAACAGCGCCAGCGACAGCCACAAGATACGCTGCTGTCTATTGGCATATGTCAGCAAGCCGAGCCATAAGAGCAGCCAAATCACAAGTAATCCCATGGCAGCGAGCGTGAGCGCACGACCGGATAATCGGAAATTCATTTCGACCAAAGTTTATCAGCCACCTGCGCGACGCGTGCACCGAGTTTCAGACATAGTTGTTGCTCCATGTCGCTAAGTGCACGGTCGCTATTGATGCCGGCGTGATGGCTTGGCCCATAGGGCGTGCCCCCGGCCGTGGTTTCCATGAGTTCGCGTTCCGTATAGGGCGTGCCCACGATCAGCATGCCATGGTGCAGTAACGGCAACATCATGGATAGAAGTGTGGACTCTTGCCCGCCATGCAACGAACTGGTTGAGGTAAAGACGCCGGCAGGTTTGCCGGCTAGCGTGCCGGATAACCACAGGCTGCCGGTGCCATCAAAGAAGTATTTGAGCGGTGCCGCCATGTTGCCGAAGCGCGTGGGGCTGCCGACGACCAGTCCCGCACATTCCTTGAGATCGTCATGGATCGCATAGGGCGGGCCGGATTCCGGTATACCGTCTTCCACGTTCTCGCACACAGCGGATACCGCGGGTACCGTACGCAGGCGAGCGCGCATGCCTTGTACACTCTCCACGCCACGACATACTTGTTGCGCCATCTTCGCGGTGGCGCCATAGCGGCTGTAATAGAGCACCAGGATTTCCATGTATCAAAGAATCTCTAGTATTGCTGTGGGCGGACGGCCAATACAGGCCTTGCCGTTTGCAAACACTACCGGACGCTGGATCAGGATTGGGTGTGTGTGCATTGCAGAGATAAGTTGTTCACGTGTCAATGCCGGATCATCCACATGCAATATGCGGTACTCATTTTCGTTGGTGCGCATCAATTCGCGCGGCTGCATGCGCAAAAGCGTGAGTGTACGCTCGATTTCGTGGATGTCGGGAGGAGTGTTCATATAGTCGATTATCTGGATCTCCATGTGGCGCGATTGCAACAATCCAAGGGTTTCCCTGGATTTCGAGCAACGGGGGTTATGCCAGATTGTGACATTTTGCATACGTATGGTTTAGCGCCGACAATGCTTTTAGACACATCACTATAAACCAGAAGCGTGTGCTTGACGGGTTCGTGACTCGTTGTTAGCTTGTTTAACAGAGTATTTGATTCATTCATAACACACCGCTTCACGTGCATAGCAAAATCACAATAGTCCAATGGCTTACCGCCTTGGTTGTCGTACTGGCGTTATGTGCATGCGCTGGCGCTCCTGTGCAGGATATGAGCAATGCCCGACAGGCTATCGCGGCTGCCCGGCAGGCGGGCGCGGCACACACGGCTGCCACTGAGATGGCTGAAGCTCAGCGGTTGCTGAAACTTGCGCAGGCTGAGCTCGATCAGGGGGATTACAGCAATGCGCGCCAGGATGCCATTCGTGCCCGCGCCGCCGCGGAAAAAGCCCTGCGCATGAGTCAGGCTAATCCCACCCCCCCCTAGATTTTCCCGTAATTTCCTTATGTTAAGGCGCATAGTTTTCTTGACCCGGAGCTTGCGGCGCGTTATCCTTTAGCAACAGAATTCCAAGCCCGTCAGACGGTTCTGTTGTTCCCTATCTGATTTTTTCCTTTATCGTTATCTAAATAACTAAGGTTGGAGACTCCTACATGATCAAGAATTACACCAAACACCTTGCAGTGGTGTTACTGACCGCCGGCATCGCCGTCGGTTGCGCCACTCATAAAGTACAACCGGTGGCAGCTCCGGCTCCGACAGGCCCGAATGCGGCAACCACTCAGGCGATCGCAGACGCACAGGCAGTGATTAACGGTGCCCAGGCACCGTGCACCGATACTGGCGACGCTTCGCAATTGCTCGCCCAGGCACAGACTGCAGGCCAGGCTGGTGATAATGCCAAGGCCCAGCAACTTGCTGCCCAGGCCAAACAGGACGCGGAAACCGCCATCAATGACTGCTACATGAGTCATGCCAAGGATTTGCTTGCCCAGGCACAGGGTTTCACCAACCTGAACTCTGATCAGCAAAATCGACTCAATCAGGGCCAGACGAGCATCAACAACAACCAAGGCAAGCCCGCTTATGATGTGTTAGCTGCACTGGTTGCCGAGCTGCAGGCCGCCAAGAGCACCTACACCGTGATGCGCGGCGACAGCTTGTGGCGTATCGCCGGCAAGTCTGAAGTGTATGGCAATTCAATGGAGTGGCCATTGATCTTCAAGAACAATGCCGATTCCATTAAGCATGCGGACATGATCTATCCGAAGCAGGACCTCAACGTAGTGAGCAACCCGTTGAAGACCGATGTGGACTCCGCCACTTGGTATGCCCAACATCGTGGTACCTGGAAAAATCACAAGGCCGACCGCCGTGACCGCCGCTGGCTGAGTGGCGACCTAGCCGCACCGACCGCCACACCGGCTCCCAGTGCTGCAACGCACTGAGTCAAGTCATCAGGCGAAAGACGTTTAGTGTTTGATTTTTAAAGGGCCCTTCGGGGCCCTTTCCTTTTGGTTCGAAATAGGGCCGATGACAATCTGCAAGCTTTGTTTTATCTCCGGTCGTGTGCAGGGAGTTTTCTTCCGCACCAGCACCGCGCGCCGCGCCATCGAACTCAAGCTGACCGGCTATGCCAAGAACCTGCCGGATGGGCGCGTGGAAGTGTTAGCCTGTGGCGCATCAGCGGCAGTGGATACGCTGTGTGAGTGGTTATGGGATGGTCCGCCGGCGGCGCGGGTCAATGAGGTGGTGATACGCGAAGTGGAACGTGACGATATTCCAAAAGTATTTACCGTCAATTGAAAGTTACAACCTTAAAATACAGATATCCATATGCCAGTCTGGTTAACCGGATGAATCAACCTTAGTTCCAGCTCCAAGTCCTGGTGAGTGCCTTGAGCACACTGTCAGAATAATCGATGCCGACGGTGGCACCGTTATAACGCTGCAGGGCTTCACGGATATCTCCGTGGGAGCGTTCCAGATAGTACTTGAGGATGGTGCAACCGAGTCTTAAGTTGGTGCTCTCATGGAACAGGTTGCCATTAGGTTGGCCGCTTAATTTTAGCCAGAAAGGCATGATTTGCATAAGGCCCTGGGCGCCGGCATGCGATACCGCAAAACGATCAAAATTGCTTTCCACCTGGATGATGGATAGCACCAGTTGTGGCGATACACCGGCGCGAGTGGCTTCTGTATGAATCTGTTCCAGCAGCGCCAATCTTTTGTGCGGGTCGGAGATAATTGCTACCAGGCGGTTGGACATGCTCATGAGCCAGACCTGGGCATCGTATTTGTCCTTGAAGCTACTGTTGTCGGCGGTGGCCTTCTTCACCAATGCCAGCAGCTCGGGGCTGGGCGTAATGAATGTTTCGGCGAGTGCCGGTGCATTCATCAGCACGCTTGCGAACAACAACATCAGAGGCAGGGGGTGTCGCATCAATCTAGTTGGGAAGATGCCCGTACCCGTTCATTCAGGAACGCGAGTAATTCGCCGCGCGGCAGATCAAGGTTATCTGCGTCACGGCGTCCCTTATATTCCACAGTGCCGGCATCCAGCCCACGTTCTGAGAGCACTAGACGGTGCGGTATACCGATGAGTTCTGCATCCGCAAACATGGGTCCAGGGCGTAGTTCGCGATCATCCATCAGCACTTCATATCCGGCGTGCACTAGTTCCCGATAAAGCGTTTCAGCTTCGCGTTTTAGTTTCTCTGACTTGTGCATGTTGAGCGGCAGCAATGCGATATGGAAGGGTGCGATGGCATCCGGCCAGATGATCCCACGCGCATCGTTGTTCTGTTCGATAGCGGCCGCCACCACCCGGGTCACGCCGATCCCGTAGCAACCCATGATGAGGGTGACATCACGGCCCTGCTCATCCAGTACGGTGGCTTTCAGCTTTTCGCTGTACAGGTTGCCCAATTGGAAGATATGACCGACTTCTATACCGCGAGCGATCCCGAGCTTGCCTTTGCCGTCGGGACTTGGATCGCCGGCCACTACATTGCGCAGATCGGCAACCTCGGGCAATTTTACGTCGCGTTCCCAGTTGGCGCCGGTGTAGTGCTGGTCATTCAGGTTTGCACCGCACACGAAATCAGAAAGCGCTGCGGCGCTTTTGTCCACGATCATGGGAATCTTCAAACCCACTGGACCGATAGAGCCCGGATCGCAACCCACAGTTGTGCGCACCCTGTCCGGGGTAGCAAAGGTAAGCGGCTGTTTTATCTGTGCCAGACGCTGTGCTTTGGCGATATTGAGTTCATGGTCACCTCGCAGGATGAGCGCAAGTACACCGCCATCCGTCGCTTCAACGATCAGGGTTTTTACACTCTGCTCAGGTTTGAAGCCCATATGCTTGTGCAGATCATCGATAGTGTGCATCTCGGGCGTGTCTACGCGCTTTAGCGGTTGTGCCGGCGCTGGACGTTTAGCCTGGGTAACGGCCTCGGCAAGTTCCAGATTGGCGGCATAATCACTGGCATCGGAAAAAACGATGGCATCCTCACCGGATTCCGCCAGTACATGGAATTCATGTGAGAAACTGCCGCCGATGGCGCCGCTATCGGCACGCACCGGGCGGAAATCTAGGCCGCAGCGTGTGAAGATGCGCGAATAAGCCGTATACATCGCGTCGTAGGTTTCCTGTAGCGACGCCTGTGAAATATGGAAAGAGTAGGCGTCCTTCATGAGGAACTCTCGTGCACGCATCACCCCGAAACGCGGCCGGATCTCGTCACGGAATTTTGTCTGGATCTGGTAGAGCGTCAGCGGCAGCTGCTTGTAGGAACGGATCTCGCGCCGCGCCACATCGGTGATGACCTCCTCATGGGTGGGCCCGAAACAGAATTCATGTTGGTTGCGGTCCTTGAAACGCAGCAGTTCCGGACCGTACTTCGCCCAGCGGCCTGATTCCTGCCACAGCTCGGCCGGCTGTACCGCCGGCATCAGCATCTCCAGCGCACCCGTGCGGTTCATCTCCTCACGTACGATAGTCTCCACCTTCTGCAGGGTGCGTAGTCCCAGGGGCAGCCAGGTGTACAGGCCAGCGGCCAGCTTGCGGATGAGCCCGGCCCTCAGCATTAGCTGATGGCTCACGGTATCCGCATCGGCGGGGGTTTCCTTGACGGTAAACAGGGGGAAACGAGAAGTGCGCATGATTGGCTGGGGGCTCTACAGGTTGCTGGGCCGCTATTTTAGCGGTCGTGGTTGAGTCCAGTATAGTCATGGGCTGTTTAAGGCCGCTTATTTCCAGCGGCCGTGTCCAGTTGATTTCAGGGCTGTCTGCGGTTAGCGTGATGCCGCCAACAGGGGTATATCTAAATGGCTAAAGTGCTCTACGACACGGGTATCAATCCTTCTTTGATCAGGGCGCGGCGTGTCGCGGTCCTGGGTTTCGGTGCCCAGGGGCGCGCACAAGCGATGAATCTTAAGGATTCGGGCGTCAATGTGAGTGTCGGTTTACGCCCAGGTTCGGCATCACGCGCTGCGGCAGAAGCCGCAGGATTGCGGGTAGTGGAGCCTGCCGCCGCAGTCGCCAAGGCGGATATCGTGGTGCTGCTGATCCCCGATGAAATCCAGGCACGAGTGTATGCGGAAACCATCGCGCCGGGTCTCAGGAAAAACGGCGCGCTGATTTTTGCTCATGGATACAACATCCACTACCAGCGAATAATCCCACGCACTGATCTCGACGTGATGCTGGTTTCTCCCAGCGGCATCGGCGAGCAGGTGCGCGCGGAATATCAGGCGGATCGTGGCGTGCCGGCTATTATCGCTGTGCATCAGGATGCCAGCGGCAATGCACGCTCGCTGGCCTTAGCCTATGCATGGGCACAGGGTCATGGCCGTGCCGGCATCATAGAATCCAGTTTCCGCGAGGAAACCGAGACCGATCTTTTCGCCGAACAGGCGGTGCTGTGCGGTGGCCTCACACACCTGATCGTGGCGGCGTTCGATACGCTGGTGGAAGCGGGTTACGCGCCGGAAGTCGCTTATTTCTCCTGCTTGTATGAAGTCAAGCTCATCGCAGACATCATTAATCGAAAAGGAATCGCAAGCATGCGCGAATCCATTTCCACGACTGCTGAGTTTGGGGATTACACCCGAGGTCCGCGCGTCATCGGGCCGGCATCGCGTGCTGCAATGAAAGAAGTGTTGACGGAGATTCGGAGCGGCCAGTTTGCCACCGAACTGGAGCATGAAATCGGTGCCGGAATGCCGAGTGTGAAAATCGCGCGTGTCCGGGCACGCACACAACTCATCGAGACCGTTGGCAAGGCACTGCGTAAACACCTGCATGCCTCCAGTTGATAGGGATGATTATAGGCTGGTCGCCCAATGCGGCCTGTCATGGCATCATAGAGTGCCATGAAACGAGACCATGACATGCACCCACCTGTGAATCCGGATCCGGATGTTGATACCGAAGTCGGCATAGATGAACAGGTCGGCGAGGTGGACGATGCGGGTATCGAGGGACCGCGACGTCGCGGCATCTATCTATTACCAAACCTGTTCACCACCGCCGGACTTTTCGCGGGTTTCTATGCGATCGTCGCCGCCATGGCCGGGCATTTCCAGCCCGCGGCCATCGCCGTATTCGTGGCCATGATCATGGATGGCCTCGATGGCCGTATTGCCCGGCTTACGCACACTGAAAGTGCCTTCGGCAAGGAATATGACAGTCTCGCCGATATGGTGTCCTTTGGACTGGCCCCGGCATTGGTGATGTATGAATGGGCATTCAAGGACATGGTCAACTTCGGTTTTGTCTGGGGCAAGATCGGCTGGCTTGGCGCCTTTTTCTACGCCATCGCCGCGGCCCTGCGTCTGGCGCGATTCAATGTACGCTCGGGTGTGGTGGACAAACGCTATTTCCAGGGTCTGCCAAGTCCGGCGGCTGCCGGCATCATTGCGGGCATGGTTTGGCTGGGCGTGGATCTGAGCATCCCCGGTCCGGCACTGGTGATTCCTGCGTACGTGATCACAGTGGCGGCAGGTGCGCTGATGGTGAGCAGCATCGGCTTTTATAGTTTCAAGGATTTCAACCTGCACGGCCGCGTACCGTTCACTACGATCCTGATCATCCCGATCGCGATCATCGTGATCTCGTTCAGCCCACCGGATGTCCTGTTCGTGGTTTTTTTCGTGTATGCCTGTTCGGGGCCGGTCATGGCTCTGTGGCGTTTGCGGCGCCGGCTGTTGCACCGAAAATCACATTGAGCTGTCATGGATGCGCGTCGCTCTCAATATTTGTACGACCTTGGCATCACCATGTGGCAGCGGCGTGAGTTGCTGAACGATCCATCGTTAGCACAGGTTGTTGAAGCTGCTATTTCATCCGATACACGGGATGTATCCGTCGCCAGCATGGATTGGACAGCGCTGGAGCAGGCGGTCAAGGCCTGCACTGCCTGCGGCCTGCGCGCCGGTTGTACCCAAACGGTATTCGGTGTCGGCAATCGGAAGGCGGACTGGCTGGTAATCGGCGAAGCCCCCGGGGCCGATGAGGACAAACAGGGTGAACCTTTCGTTGGCCGTGCCGGCCAGTTGCTGAACTCCATGCTCGCAGCCATCGGGTTGAAGCGTGAACAGGTGTACATCGCCAACATCCTCAAGTGCCGTCCGCCCGGGAATCGCGATCCCAAACCAGAGGAAGCTGCCCTTTGCCGCGCGTTTCTGGAACGGCAGATCGCCCTGATCCAACCGAAACTGATCCTCGCTGTGGGTCGCATCGCTGCCCAGAACCTGCTGGCCACCGATACTCCTATCGCGCGCCTGCGCGGCCAAGTACATGAACTGCATGGCATCCCGGTGGTGGTGACCTATCATCCGGCTTATCTGCTGCGTTCACCGAGTGAGAAGCGCAAGGCCTGGATCGATCTGCAGTTCGCGGTGCGCACCTTGAAGGCTGGAATCACATGAGCGCGGTGGTTGCTATCACCGATTCCCCGTTGTATCGCCCGATGCGCGAGGCCGATGTGCCCATAGTCCTCGCGATCGAAAAACGCGCATATCAATTTCACTGGAGTGAGGGCATTTTCCGTGACTGCCTACGGGTCGGTTATGGCTGCTGGGTGATGGAACTGGGCGGCGGCATCGGCGGCTACGGGGTACTGTCACTAGTGGTGGGTGAGGCGCATCTGCTGAATATCTGTGTAGCGCCCGAATGGCAGAGGCAAGGTTATGGGCGGCTGCTGCTGGAGCATTTCATCGAACTGGCACGCGAGCGCGGCGCCTATCAGATGCTGCTGGAAGTACGACCTTCCAATAAGGCAGCTGTGCGTCTATATCGCGCGCGCGGCTTTGATGAAACCGGTCAGCGTAAAAATTATTATCCCGGCGCACATGGCCGGGAAGATGCGTTGATACTGGGGCTGACGTTGTGAAGCAGCGAGCAGCAATCGAGTAAAATACCCGCTTTCCCATGAGTCCCGTATCCATGTACGACCAGGAAATCGGCCGGCGGCGCACCTTTGCGATCATCTCGCACCCGGATGCCGGCAAGACCACGCTTACCGAGAAGCTGTTGCTGTTCGGCGGCGCCATCCAGTTCGCCGGTGCGGTGAAAGGCCGCAAAGCGTCGCGCCATGCCACCTCCGACTGGATGCAACTTGAGCAGCAGCGCGGTATTTCCATCACTTCTTCAGTAATGCAGTTCCCGTACCGCGAACACATTGTCAATCTTCTGGACACCCCCGGTCACGAGGATTTTTCCGAGGACACCTATCGCACGCTCACGGCGGTGGATTCAGCGCTCATGGTGATCGACTGTGCCAAGGGCGTGGAAGAGCGCACCATCAAGCTGATGGAAGTCTGCCGCTTGCGCGACACACCCATCATGACCTTTATCAACAAACTTGACCGGGACGGCCGCGACCCGACTGCGCTGCTGGATGAAGTGGAATCGGTCCTCAAGATCCGCTGTGCACCCATGACCTGGCCGCTGGGCATGGGGCGCGATCTCAAGGGCATCTACCATTTCGCGGAGGACAGCATCCATATTTATGCCGGCGAGAAGACCGGTCGTCTCGGCGAAGTGCGCATCATCAAGGGCTTGCGCAGCCATGAAGCCGAGGAATTGCTTGGCGATGATGCGCTTAGGTTTCGCGGTGAAGTGGAACTGGTGCACGGTGCCTCGCACCAGTTTGACCAACATGAATATCTGGCCGGACGGCTGACGCCGGTATTTTTTGGCTCTGCCATCAATAACTTCGGTGTGCGTGAACTGCTGGATACATTTACACAACATGCACCGCCGCCGCGTCCGCGTGCCACCACCACGCGCACGGTGATGCCTCTGGAAGAAAAACTCTCCGGCTTCGTCTTCAAGATACAGGCCAACATGGATCCTCTGCATCATGACCGCATCGCCTTCGTGCGCCTGTGTTCCGGCCGCTATCAGCCTGGCATGCGTGTACAACACGTGCGTATCGGCCGTGAGATTAAGATCGCCGATGCGCTGACATTCATGGCGGCGGAACGCGAGCGCGTGGAGACGGCCTTTGCCGGCGATATCATCGGCATCCACAATCACGGTACCGTGGCTATCGGCGATACTTTCACCCAGGGCGAGGACCTGCAGTTTACCGGTATCCCGAATTTCGCCCCGGAACTGTTCCGTCGCGTGCTGCTCAAAGATCCGTTGAAAACCAAGGCCCTCAACAAGGGTCTGGCGCAATTATGCGAGGAGGGCGCTACCCAGTTGTTCAAGCCGTTGCGCAACAACGATCTGATCCTGGGTGCCGTCGGCATGCTGCAGTTCGACGTGGTGGCCTACCGACTGCAGACGGAATACAGCGTGGAGTGCAAATTCGAGAGCGTACCGGTGGCCACGGCCCGTTGGGTGGAGTGTGACGACAAAAAGAGACTGGAGGAATTCCATAACAAGGCGTTCGACAACCTGGCGCTCGATCATGCCGGCAGTCTGGTGTATGTGGCGCCCACCCAGATAAACCTGCAACTCACCCGCGAGCGCTGGCCGGATATCCGTTTCCGCGAAACCCGCGAACATGCGGTGGGATCCAGTGAGGCCTGAGTAACAGCGCGGCTGTCATGGCTGTGTCAACGCATTCCTGCTAGCCTGTATCGTCCGCCTCCGGGAGCTGGTGCATGCAGTTACCGAAAAGCCGCAAGGTGTGGAGTTGGGCCCTGTATTACTGGGGCAACCACGCGTTCGCCACTTCCGTCATGACGCTGTTCTTCCCGATTTTCTTCAAAGGTTACTGGAGCGATGGTGCCGACGTGACCGTCAGTACCTTTCGTCTGGGCGTGGCCAACTCTGTCGCGAGTCTGATCGTGGCGCTGTCGGCGCCGGTGCTGGGCGCAATCGCCGACCGCGGCAGCCGCAAGAAGCAGTTCCTGATCTTTTTCGCCTTCATGGGCGCGGTGATGGTGTTTGCGCTGCATTTCGTAGCCAAGGGCGCCTGGCAATGGGCTGTGGTCTTTTACGTTCTGGCTTCCATCGGCTATTTCTGGGGCAACGTGTTCGGCGACTCCATGCTGGTGAACGTAGCTGAAAGGAACAAGCTGGATATGACTTCGGCCATCGGCTATGGCATGGGCTATCTAGGCGGCGGGATATTTCTGATATTGGGCGTGCTCATGAGCCTCAAGCCTCAGTGGTTCGGATTGGCGGATGCTACCGCAGCGGTGCGCTGGATCCTGGTATTCACGGCCATCTGGTGGGCATTATTTGCGCTGCCACTGCTGTTCTTCGTCCCGGAACCGCGCAAAACGTCGGTACGCATCAGTCTCGTCAAGTCCGCACGCGAAGGCTTTGGCCAATTCATCACCACCTTCCAGCATGTGCGCGCCTATAAACCGGTGTTCATGTTCCTGATCGCCTACTGGGTCTATATCGATGGAGTGAATACTGTCATCCAGATGGCAGTGGATTATGGCAAAGCCATCGGCTTCAGTACCACCGATCTGATCCTGGCGGTGTTGCTGGTGCAGTTTGTGGGCGTGCCGTCAGCTATCTTTTTTGGACGCCTGGGTGAGCGCATCGGTCCCAAGCTCGCGATATTTATCGGCCTGGCGGTCTACGTGCTGGTATCCGTGTTTGCGGCACTCATGCAGTATTCCTGGGAGTTCTTCGTACTCGCAGGCCTGGTGGGACTGGTGCAGGGTGGCGTGCAGTTGCTGAGCCGCTCATACTACGCCCGGCTGGTGCCGCCCGAGCGCTCCGGGGAATTCTTCGGCTTCTACAACATGCTGGGGGAGTTCGCCGCCATCATCGGACCTTTCCTGATCGGATTCGTGAGCTACATGACCGGCAGCCCGCGGCTATCCATCCTCTCGGTGATTGTGCTGTTCGTGCTGGGTGCGGTGCTGTTATCCAGGGTGGATACCCGTGAGGCCGGTTCAGGCTCGCCGGCGGCTGGAACCCCCGGGTAAACCGGATACAGTTTCGTCACGGTCGCCTCAGGTATCAGGGCTCTGCGATAATGCGCCAGTCGTGGCACAATCTATCTTTCGGCTGCGGCAGCTTTGCCGTAACCAATATTCTTGGGAGGAGCTTATGAAGCGTTGGTCCGTGTGTTTAATTATCCTGATATCGGTGGTTCTGGTATCGGCCTGCAGTAACAAGTCAACCTACGCGCTGGTGGGTGTGCCGGGGCAGTTTTCCTACGTCGACAGTGCCAACATCCTCATCAGTAACGGCCAGTGCAGCTACGTGCTCTACCGCGGCGATGGCACCAATCCTGCGGAAGTCGTATTTCCCTGCGGGCTGGGCGCTGACAAAAATGATGCCCTGGGAAATCCGCATGGCAAGATCGAAATAGGATTCAACACACCCAAGGGCCAACAGATACTGACGCTCACCGAAGCCGGCACCAATGGCGAGTTTGCACAAAGCGTGCCGGATATCGGAGTATATCTGCCGAATAACTGGAATATAAAAGCCCCCGCGGACAATCTGTTAATTAAAGCCAACGCGCAGGGTACTGTTTATTCGAATCTGGTGGTCGCCATCGGCGGTGTGCGTTGTTCGCTGACAGTGGTCCCGGTCGCCACCAATGCGGCGGTCAACATGCCCTGCGGGCTGATGTCCTGGAGCGATAGCTCAGTGTCCATCAGCGTGCCGGGTGCAATTGTCTCTTCTGTTTATACCCAGCGTTCCTGGCCGCTGCATTTCACTGTCGATGCCACCGGCAATACCTGGAACTTGGTGCAGCCACCGCCCGGGTTCCCTGCGACTTACACCCTATCGAGCAATAATGCGACCCAGTGATGCTGAAGCAGCGCTGTATGTCTAATTACGTGTGTAATGTTTGCGCGGTGAAAACTTGGTAGAGAGATCATGGCTAAAACCCGTGGCCTAATAATCGCAGTCGGCTTATTCCTTATAGGCATATGCGTGCACTCGGCCAGCGCTGCGCCGCCGGAGACCTGGGCCATTTCGAACAAGGCCGCCTGCAAGGGATTGACCGTGAGCTGGACACCCACGCTCGCCAATCTGCAGCTGCTGGTGGGTCAACGCTGGCATCCCGCGCCGGGTCCGGTGCCCGGACATGGCATCCTGCTGCTGTTCGCCACTTCCTGCCCGCAATCCCGTATCGGCAATAAACCGACGGGGGCTTTCACCATCGGCGCAGTGATCGTGCCGGTGGAGAATCCAGAAGATACCCACGGCATACAGCTGACAAATGGACACGGTTGGGCCGTGATTACGGATGTGCTGGGGGTGGAATCCAACCCGGTCATGCAACTGTTCAAGCGTCACGGGTTTGCAGTCACGGATGCCAAAGTTACACTGAGGATGCACAGGGGCACGAAAGATATCGAGCCCACTGTGAGCATAGTGACGCCGGCAGGGCACATGGGCGTGCATGCACAAGTAACCGGTCCGGCCAAGCGCTTCGATATCGTCAGCGCGCTGGCCGGCAATGATGCCTCGATCTTTTCGCTATTTACCGGAACAGAGTCCTATTCCAGACAGGATCAGGGAACCGCAATTGTCACATCCGGAGGCAAGAGTCTGGTTTCCGACCTCGGGCTCGAAGCCAAACCAACGAAAGTCATGCTGGATCAGGATTTTATTTGGTCATTCCGGTTTTCAGATCAACTGTACTGAGCCAGTCGACTATGCCGTGTGTCGAAGATTCACCGTCCTCAGCATTATGAGTGCTGAGGACGGAAAGCCTGGACCAAGCGTTTGAATTCCTGCGAGCTGCCGGTTTCCGCATAACGCAGATTAATATACAGCGTAGTGATCATCTTCACATGTTCCGCCAGATCCGGTTGCAGGAGCATTGATGCAGATACAGGTTGGGGTGTGTCAACTGAACGTACAGAGAAACGTTCCTGGTTATTACAGTCCTAAGTTAACAGAGGTCATATATATGAAAACATGCATCAGAGCGCTTATTGTCATGGCAGTACTTTCGTTGGCCAGTCTGCCTGCGCTCGCGGATAATCCGCCAGCAGCGACCCCTATGCCCTCAGGACCTCCGACCATGGCCCCGTGCAGTCAGAACCCGCAGGGGTGCGACCAACGCATGCAGAAACTGAAGGAGTGGTGCGGCCAGCATCAGCAGGAATGTGAGAAACGCAAGCAGGAAATGGAACAAAAGTGCAAACAAGATCCGCAGAAATGCCAGGCTTACATGCAAGAGCACAAAGTGCAGATTGAGGCTTATTGCAAGCAACACCCCAACAACAAACGCTGCGAGAAGTTTGAACAGAAGCTCCAACAATCTGGGACCAAACCCAGCGGTCCACCATCAAGCATTTGATCCGTACCCGGCGCTGCGGCTGATCCCGATTGGACCGGCCGCAGTCTTCCCTTCGAGCCAGATCTATAAATTAAATTTATCCGCGTCACTACTTTTGAGGAAAGGTCAGGGTCTGCACGCTAGCCCGATCAGGATTAGGTGACTGGCAGAATCTTCGGCACCATCGATGTCACTTAGCTCCAGCATCGAAAGTCTTGTTTCCAACTATCCTGTCTCAGCCTGCCTCACCGTTTGAGCTGGTGTTAGTCGGTTTGAATCAAACATTGGTATGTGATGCGATAAATCGTGTGATGCCAAATAGTGACGTTCAGCCTGCGTAGGCGTTACAACAATAGTGCCAAGCTGTATGTCTGATCTGTTTTTTCCACAACCCGAACCGATTCCACCCGCAGCGCATGCCATTTGTATGGGAACATGCTTCCGGCGGGAGCTATCTGTATTACGGTGTTGAATGACCAATGCTGATACAGCAATGCCGAATACTAGGGCTGAAACTATGGCAAAAGTGCTAATTGTGGTTTTCATACGGTTCCTCCTAAGTGCAATCTAGAAGTAGTCCGCAAACCACTACCGGTCGGGCGCAGCAAAAATAATCACAAAATAGTTATTGAACTGCTTTATGCGGAAAGATTCCTTGTGTTGCATAAACATGGAAGCATTCCAACAAACTTAGGCGTTGTGTCAATAATTACCAGTCCGATAGGGTTATGTGGGTAATAGTGATACCTGGTTAGTATCATCGGCTGATGAAAAGTTCCAATTACAAGATTGTTATTAAATATAATTAAGAATCGAATATCGAAGTGTTTTGAGACGAAACTTGAATTGTTATGCAACAAGAACCATCGAGCTAAAATTCATGATCGCTAAGGCCTAAATGCCTGTACCCGCCGCTTGAATTCTTTCGGGTTGCCAGTTTCTGCATAACGCAGATTGATGTACAGTGTAGTGATCATCTTCACATGTCCCGCCAGATCCGGGCGTTTGCGAATGATGCGTTTGGCGTAATTCAGGGGACCTTCATTGGCCCGGCGCGCCAAACCAATCTGGGTGAGTTTGTCGCAGTAACGGCGGTAGTCACGCACCACGGTGGAAGGTGGCGGCGAGCGATTGCGCCACCATAGCAGAAGCCATATCAGCGCGAGCATCCCGCCGATCATCACCAACAACACCAGCGCCAGCTCCAGCCAGTTGCTGTAATCCAGACCGATATGCGCGAACAGGCGTTGCTGCAGTTCCGGGCCGTAGGCCAGCACCCACTGGTTCCAACCGTTGTTGACGGCATCCCAGGTATTGCGCGCATTTGCGAGCCAGGGATGTGCATCGAAGAGATAGCCTGGTACTTCGCTGCCGGGTAGAGCGGCGGCCAGACCATCGTCCACACGTGCCGGATCGACGGCCGCAGTGGGATCCACCCGCACCCAGCCGCGACCCGCCAACCAGACTTCCGCCCAGGCATGGGCATCTTCCTGGCGTATCACGTAATAGCCATCCAGTGGATTGCGCAAACCGCCTTGATAACCGATCACCACATGTGCGGGGATCCCGGCCGCGCGCATCAGGAACACGAAAGCGCTGGCGTAGTGTTCGCAGAAGCCGCTGCGGGAATCGAACAGGAAGGCGTCGATGCGGTCGGGGCCGCTGAGCAACCCGGGCTGCAAGGTGTAGTGGAATGGCTGTACGCGGAACATATGCAGCGCATCCTGCACGACTTGTTCTGGAGAGCTTGCAGTACTTTGCCATTGTTGCGCCAGTTGTCGCGCGCGCGGATCGATGTCTGCAGGCAGTTGTAGTTCACGGCGCTGGATAGCTGCCGACAGCTTCGCGCCATAACTGTAATCGGTATATGAGGTGACGGTGTAAAGCTTGCGCTCAGTGACTTCGTGCAATGTGGTCAGTTCATAATCGCTGCTGAGCAGCACGTTATCGGGAACCAGTACCGGCAGATCCAGGGCATACAGCACATGCAGATCGTTGGGCTCCAGGGTCATCTGGTAATGGACAGGCGTACCCCGGGTAGAGAGCGTCTCATTGTTGGTCAACAATTGTTTTCCGGGCGTCCAGCTTTCACCGTCATAGTCATGCAGCACTAATGCACGCCAATAAAGCTGTGAGCGCGGCGGTGGGACACCCAGGAACTTGACCCGGAAGGCAATGGCATCGGATTTCGCCAGCCTGCTCAAGCTGTCCGGCGCCATGTGTGTGGACAGGCCGGTAATACCGGAATGCTGTGACAGCGGCACTCCCCACAAGGGGCCGGGGATGCGTGGGAACAGCAGGAACAGTACCAAGGCTATCGGCAAGGTCAACAATAACATGCGTGCGGCTGCCTTCATCGAGGCCATGGCATTGCGCTCCACACCCGGGTGGGCGATATTCAGCAGCGCGGTGATCGCCAACAAGACAGCGGGAATCATGTAGATGGCCAGGGGTATCGTCTGGTCATAGAGAAAATTGGCGACACCGATGAACAGCGTGATCGCCAGCACCAGGAAGTAATCACGCAGGGTTCTGGCTTCCATGAGTTTCAACGCTGCCAGCAGGATGAGCAGGGCGGTACCGGCTTCCGGCCCATTGAGAGTGTGGTAGGTGGCGAATACCCCGACGAATGCCAGTAGTCCGAAGCCGATGCGAGTGATACCACTGAACAGTGGCCAGCCCTGGTAGGCCGCCGCCAGCCGCCAGAGTGCGATGATCGCTGCGGCGATCACGATCCATGGAGCGAGGTGCAGCGCATGCGGCAACGTCATGGCTAGCAGCGCCGCCAGTACCCACAGCAACCGTGTGCGTTCCTGTTGTGCTTCGAAACGCGCCTGCATGACGGCGTTCATGGGTCTTGCTCGTCGTTGTCGAACAAGGCCAGGGTTGCCAGGCAGTCGTCGCGGTGGGCTTCACCGCCGGAGATGGGGATGGTGCTGCCGGGCAGACGCAGACCATAGACCAGGTTCTCGGCGTGGGCCTGCAGTATCCAGCGGCACAGTACCGACAGACGCTCCTCCTGATCGAGGCCCGCGAGCGTGTCCCAATCCAGCCAGCGATTCTCCTGGCCGCTGCCGCTGAACTGTTTGGTGAGCAGTTTCTGTTCGCGCGCCGAGGATTTCCAGGCGATGTGCCGCGGTGAATCGCCGGGGCGGTAATCGCGCAGGCCGCTGAAATCTTCCTCGCCCACATCCGTCCGTGGACCGCCGCCGCGACCCTCCGTAGCCTGTGGCAGTGGTGGAGCTGATTCCGCCGGCTTGGGATATACCAGCACCCGCTGGTGCATATATATCCAGCACCATGCACGGCACAGGCCGAATGGATATGTGGTGTCTACCACTAGTCGTTCCAGCTTGAGCCAGCCGCGTTTGTGTGCAGTTATCGGTACCGATACTTTGCCATGTTCTGCGGGAGCTACATCGCCGGTAACCAGTGTGTCACTGGCATCGGCACTGAGGCTGATGGCGATACGCGGATTGCGGCCTGGGTTGGAGATGTGGAGCTGAAAGCGTGCAGTCTCATCCACGAATACAGGCAGCGCGCGTCCCGCGCCGATCTCCAAGCCGGTGAGATTGGCATGGCAGGAATACATGGCCACGAAGCCCAGGCCGATGAGCACGAACGTAAACATGAAACCCATGTTATTGGAATAGTTCATGGATGCCAGCAGCATCACGGTTACCGTGAATGCGTAAATCAGGCCCTGGCGGGTTGGCAGGATATAGACGCGGCGGCGATCCAGAGTGACTGAATCACCGTCCGGGCCTTGGCGGCGGCGCGCCCAATTCTGGGCACGCTGATTGATGAATGCACGTGCGCTGGAGAGCATGGCTAGGGTCCGAGATTCGTAACAAGTATGCGGCTGTGTCCAGGAACTACCTGATGAGACCTCGATGGGATTGCTGGTTTCTGGATTACTTCGAAGCTTGTTGTCATGCAAATCCAGTATTGAAAGATACACACGGAAATGCTTGATGCAGCCAGCAACACTTGAGAGCTAACACTGACTTGCAGTTAAGGAATCGGTACAGCTTCAAGCAACTCTTTGACAACAGCTGTCGACGTGGTGCTTTCATGAGTGGATTTGAGACGCAAGCGATGCGCGACCACACCCGGCAGAACCGCCTGTAAGTCCTCGGGAATCACTGCATTACGCCCCATTAGCAATGCCCAGGCCTGGGAAGCATGTTTCAATGCGATAGTGGCGCGTGGTGAAAGACCGTTTTCGTAATGCGGCGATTCGCGGGTGTAGCGCACCAAGGCCTGCAGGTAATCCAGCAAGGCATCAGATACCTGCAGGTTGAAGGCAGCTGAGCGCAGCGCCATTAACTCAGGCGCACTCAGGATCGGCTGCACATCATGCAGCAGTTCACGCCGGTCGCGGCCCTTGAGCAAACCGCGTTCCGCCTGCTCGCCGGGATAACCCAGGCCGATGCGCATCAGGAAGCGGTCGAGTTGCGACTCCGGCAACGGGAACGTTCCCACCTGATGCAGTGGATTCTGGGTAGCGATCACGAAGAACGGCTGCGGCAGGGGGCGCGTGATACCGTCCACGGTGACCTGACGCTCTTCCATAGCCTCCAGCAGCGCGCTTTGGGCCTTGGGGGTCGCGCGGTTCACTTCGTCGGTCAGCACCAGGTTTGCGAAAATTGGCCCTGGATGGAAACGGAATGCACCCGTTTGCTGTTCAAAGATGGATGCGCCGATAATATCCGCCGGCAGCAGATCGCTGGTGAACTGGATGCGCTGGAATGAAAGCCCCAGCAAGCGTGCCAAGGTTTGCGCCAGCGTGGTCTTGCCGACTCCCGGGATATCCTCGATCAAAAGATGGCCGCCGGTGATCAGGCAAACCAGTGACAAGCGGATGGGCGCTTCTTTACCGAGGATGATGCGATTGGCCGCAGCGATTACGGCGCTGACCTTGCGCACCATGTCGGGGATCGGCATGTCACGGATCGGAATTGGTTGGTCATTGGACATAAGGCGTCTCCTTATGATTAACCTTAAGCTAATTCACATGAGCCGTCTATATCCGATACCCTAGGAAAACCGAAGATCTGGAGGTTGGCGTGAAGATTCTGCAGATATTGTTAGTGAACGTAATATCGGTAATGCTATTGGCAGGCTGCCAGGGCGGTAACAAGACTGCGCTGCTGGCTAATCAAACCCTTATACAGGCCGACCAGGCATTTTCCGCGTTATCGGCACGAACGGGGTTTGCTGCTGCATTCAAGCGATACGCTACCGGTGATGCCCTGTTACTTCCGGAAAATCTTGCGGCCATCGAAGGCAAGGCCGCGATCATCGAGAATCTGCAAGGCATGCCGGCCGGCAGCAAGCTCAGCTGGAGTCCCCAGGCTGCGGATGTGTCCGGAGATATGGGTTACAGCTGGGGCATCTATACGCTGACCGGCAAAGACAGTAGAGGTCGGATGACGGCGGCCTACGGGAAATACCTGTCCGTGTGGAAGCGCCAGTCAGGCAACTGGCAGTTGGCAGTCATGATGATCAATAGCACACCCGGACCTGCGGGTGGCTGAGATTTAAAAAACCAGCTTCTATCTCATAATATCGGCGCGAACAGTCTGGCCACGTTCATGATCAGGTGGTGCAGGGCGTTGGCGTTCTCATATTCCTCGCGCGTGACCGGCAACGACTGGGCGAAATCAACCTTCAGCATGCTTTCCACCGATGCAGCGAAACGCTTATCGATCGTCAGCACGTTTATCTCAAAATTCAGCCGCAGCGAACGGTTATCCAGATTGGGACTGCCCACGGAGGCTGCATCCCCATTGATGAGCATGACTTTCTCATGGATGAAACCCGGCTGGTAACGATAGACTTTAATGCCTGCACATACAGCCTCATAGGCATACAGGGATGTAGCGTTGAAGACGATGTAATGGTCAGGGCGGCTGGGGATCAACAAACGCACGTCCACACCCCGCAGCACCGCCAGTTTGAGCGCGGTGAACACCGCTTCATCCGGTATGAAATAGGGTGTGGTGATCCACAGACGTGAGTGCGCCGAGTTGATCGCCTGTACGAAGAAGTATTTGCAGGTCTCGCGCGTGTCCGCTGGTCCACTTGGTATCACCTGACAATGCATATTGCGGCGACGCAATTTGGGCTGCCAGCGCAATTCAGGTATATGGCCAGTGGCCCAGTACCAGTCCTCCACGAACGTGAGCTGGATACTGGCTACCGCCACTCCGCTCACCTCGATATGTGTATCGCGCCACGGGCTGAGTGGGGGTTTGAGTCCCATATACTCATCGCCGGCGTTGATACCGCCCACGAAAGCGCGTTCACCATCCACCACGACGATTTTACGGTGATTGCGGAAATTTAGCTGATAACGATTAATCAATTTGCGCCGGCGGGTCAAAAATTCCTGGACCTTCACACCCGCTTCACGCAACTCTTCGAGGTAAGTTTCCGGCAGATCATGGCAGCCGATACCGTCATACAGGAAATATATCTTGACCTTCTCCCTGGCCTTGGAGATCAACGCTTCTTTCAAGCGGCATCCTATATTGTCGGCATGCACAATGTAGAATTGCACGATCACATAGTTTGAAGCTGCTTTGATAGCGGCGAAGATGGCTGCGAAGGTGGCCTCGCCATCAATCAGCAGCCGCACATCGTTGCTGCGTGTAAACGGAAGGCCAGTGAGTTCGGTCAGCGTCTTGATACCGGCGAGCATATGGCCCACCTGTGTTTCGGCTTCGACACGCGCCTTTTTGCTTTGTTGAAACGCACGCGCGTGGGAATAGAACTGACGGTTGCGTGCACGGCGAGCGGCCACATAGCCCTCGAACTTGGTGCGGCCGAAGATCACATATGGAACCAGCGCCAGATAGGGCATGAATATCAGAGACACAGCCCAAGCGACGGCGCCCTGTGGCGTGCGTGCCGTGAGCG
>Ga0307374_10001729_pt1 | contig 40009 bp, 32 predicted proteins | sample OX3MG_FD_202532 | JGI IMG/M metagenome (GOLD analysis project Ga0307374, IMG submission 202532) | Soil microbial communities from Risofladan, Vaasa, Finland - OX-3 | ecosystem: Environmental > Terrestrial > Soil > Coastal area > Acid sulfate soil | place: Finland: Risofladan, Vaasa | collected... | reverse complement strand
GGCGGCTACCTGGCGCGCGCTCACGACCCGCCTCCCGGCAACCTGGTCGTCTGGCGTGGATTGGCTCGGCTCAATGATCTCGCTCTCGGCGCCGAATTCGGCTTCACACTTGTGGGTAAATGAAAGGGAACGGCAGCCACATCACCTCCTGGTCGCTCGACTTCGGCAACCTGGCCGGCACCTGCGGCTATTCCTGCCAGCTCGGCGGCCTGTCCGCGTTCTCGACCATCGGCGATGGCTACCTTTTGACCGGGCGCGCAAGTGACTCGAGCGACACCCAGGCGGGCGACGATTCCTTCATGACCTACAGCGGTGGCCTGTCGAACACGATCGTCTCCTCCGCCGGCATGCAAAATGACAGCAGTGTCCTTAGCACCGAACTCTTATTCAATTTCAATTCCATTCCGGGCAGTTTCAATACCAGTGGACCCAACGTGTACGCGGCGTTTATCTCCAACGGCAACCAAAACGACTACCAGTGGGTCTCGGGCAGCGCGGCCTTGGCGACGCCGGAGCCGCCCAGCCTGGTGCTGACGCTGACCGGCGGGCTGCTCTTGATCGCGGGCTTTGCCTGGTACGAGCAGCGGCGGAAGCTGGTGGCCAGCAGCTAAGATGGGCGCGGGGCCTGGCCCGGCTCCGCCCCGCCTCGGCGCGGGGACAACCCCGCCAAGGGGACGGCGCGGCCAATCCATGCGCAAGGGCTTGCGCAAAAGCTGAGGGCAATGGGCCGCCGGCGCTTGCGCTCAGGCCGCAAGTGGCTTGTTTTCAGCGTGCCGGTTCGGCAGCCCACGTGCTGCAGTGTGCCTGCCCGTTAAGCTTGCAAGGAATTGCGATGATGCGGAAACTACTTGTGTTTGTATTCGGATGATTGCTTCTGGGCGGGGTTGCGGCGCGCGCCGACCCAGCCTGCGGCAACGGCTGGTGAAAACCGGCGGGCGCCTGGTGCAGCACGCCCGCTACCGCTGGGTCATGCTGGCCGAGAGCCAGCTCACGCGGGAGCTGTTCGGCGGCATGTTACGGCGCATTGCCGCGCTGCCGCCGCCGACGGGCTGAAGTAGGGTGGAGGTGTCTTGACGCTGAAAACCAGACCAAATCGGGCCCTTGTCCGCTGGCGAAAACGCGCCCTTGGCGCTGACTGCCGCCAAACCGGCGCCACACCACCGCGACCTCGCATGCGGGTGTTTGCTTGGGGCGTGGAAAGGCTCCGAAAATGGGGTTTCCTGGTTTGGCGGCCTGCGTGCAGTCCACCAGCCAGCCAGCCGCCCAGCCAGCCTATACGTGCATTTCGCGGGGGTCGCGCCGCTTTGCCTGCCGGCAAAAAACCAATTCGGCGCGGCCCCAGCGAGGCGCAGCGCCGACTTGGGGCCACGGGGTCCCCAAGTCGGCGCGAGCATGCCGCCCCGCGCCGTTACAGCGGGGCGGCTCACAAGCGGGACGCGCGCCACACCGGCCCGGCGCTGCTACAGCCGGGCCGGGCAGGCGCGCTGGGGCCCGCGCCCACCAAGTTCCCGCAAGGAGTCCAGCTATGAAAATCCGCTTCTTTTCTCCTGCCCTCGCCGCAGCCGCCCTGTTGGCCTGCGCCACCTTCGCCCACGCCAGCAGCATCACCTACACCTACATCGCTGCCGGCCCCTGGATAGACAACAATGGTGGGGGTTCCAGTCACCCTTTCCCAATCCCCTGTCTCAACCAGCCTGGTTGTCAGCCGTCCGGGTACCTCACGTTCGGCTCACCCATCCCCGGATACGAAGAGTATTACAACAACGGAACCCAGCCGTCGAGCTATGTCATGGATTCCTCTACGGACAGCAGCACGATCACGCTGATGGACTATTCGTTCACCGACGGCGCCACCACCTTCACGCCGACCAACAGCACCATCGACCTGGCCAGCATTCAAACCATCTTTAACGATGGCACGATCGACTATTGGAACATCAGCATTGCGTTGAAAACCTCCGTCAACGGCATAACGCCGATTCTTTATCTCGACAACACTGGCGCATCGGGAACGATGGTCTTTGATGTGAGCCCTACCTATGGCGTGGCGTCAAACTCCTACGAGAATCCAGGTAGCTGGACCGCGGCCCCGACGGTGACGACGCCGGAGCCCAACACTTGGGCGCTGTTCGGCACCGGCGCGCTGGCGCTGCTCGCCTTCGCCACCTACTCGGACCGCCGCCGCCGCGCCGCCGGCGGAATATCGTAGCCGTCGAAAGGGTGGGAGCGGGCCCCTGCGCGCCGGCCCACGTCCCGCTTGTGCCCGCGCCGACTCGGGGACCCCGTGGCCCCAAGCCGGCGCTGCGCTTCGCTGGGGCCGCGCCGGATTCCTCTCCCGGGGGCGCAGAGGCGCCACTGGCGCTTCTGCCCCTGCGGAATTACGACCACCCCAGAACCCGAGACGGGTTCTGGGGACCCCGGTTCGCAGCCTTTCGCGCCGATTTTGCCGGCAGGCAAAGCGGCGCGACCCCCGCGAAACCTGTGTGCCGCGTTTCTCTCCAACGGCAACCAAAACGACTACCAGTGGGTCTCGGTCAGCGCTCGGCCAGGCGCTCCAAGTCGGCGAAAAACCCGGGGTAGGAGATTCCGGCGCATTCGGGCTCGTCCACCACGCTTTCGCCCTCGGCGCGCAGGGCGGCGATGGCGAAGGCCATGGCGATGCGGTGGTCGCCGTGGGTGGCGATGCGGGCGCCGCGCAGCTTTTGGTTGCCGGGGACCAGCAGGCCGTCGGGGCGCTCGGCGCACTCCGCCCCCAGGGCGCGCAGGTTTTGGGCGATGGCGGCGATGCGGTCGCTCTCCTTCACCCGCAGCTCGGCGACGTCGCGGAACTCGATGCCGCCGCGGGTCTGGGTGGCCAGCACCGCCAGGATGGGCACCTCGTCGATCAACGCCACCGCCTCTTCGCCCTCGATGACGGTGCCGCCGAGGCCGTCTTTGGGGCCGTCGAGGTGCAGGCTGCCGACCAGCTCGCCGGCGCGCTCCTCCACCGACACCACCTGGGGCTTGGCGCCCAGCCGCGCCAGCACGTCGAGCAGGGCGGAGCGGGTGGGGTTGAGCGAGACCTCGTCCACCAGCAGGTCGGAGTCGGGAAAGCAGGCGGCGGCGCAGAGGAAAAAGGCCGCCGAGCTGGGATCGCCGGGGATGCGGAAACTCGCCAAGGGCGCGAGGCGCTCGACCGGGCCGGCGAGCTCGACCTGGAGGCGGGGGCGGCGGCGGACCTGCAGCGGCGCGCCCATGTGGCGCAGCAGCAGCTCGCTGTGGTCGCGCGTGGCCAGTGGCTCCGCCACCACGGTGGTGCCCTGGGCATAGAGCGCGGCGAACAGGATGGCGCTCTTGACCTGGGCGCTGGCCACCGGCAGCACGTACTCGATGGCTTGCAGCGGCCCGGGCGCGGGGGAAAAGCGCAAGGGCGGGCAATCCTTTCCTTGCTCGCCGGCGGCGGCCGCGATGCGCGCCCCCATGCGGCCCAGCGGCTCCAGGATGCGCCGCATGGGGCGGCGGCTGAGCGAGGCGTCGCCGCCGATCTCGCTCGCAAACGCCTGCGCCGCCAGCACGCCGCTGAACAGGCGCAGTGTCGAGCCGGAGTTGCCGGCGTCGAGCGGGGCGGAGGGCGCCCGCAGGCCGCGCAGGCCCACGCCGGAGATGGTGATTTTGGCGTCGGCTTTGCCGCCTTCCGGGCCGGGGGCGCGGGTGACCTCGACCCCGAGCGCCTCGACGCAGGCGAGCGAGCTTTGGCAGTCGGCCCCGGTGGAGTAGTTTTCCAGCGTCGAGGGGCCCTCGGCCAGCGCCGCCAGCAGGGCGCAGCGGTGCGAGATGGACTTGTCGCCGGGCGGACGCACCGCCCCGGAAAGGTTGCGGGCGGGTGCGATGGAGAGTTCGGGCATTCGTGCTTCGCGAAAAAAGTACGGCAGGCGGACTGTAAGCCGGATTCTGTGCCCGCGGCGGCTTGCGCCCCCACGGCGGCAATCATTCCTCTGGGAGAGCCATTGCTGGCCCCCTCTAGCGACCTACCCGGGAGTTCAAACGGGCCGGGACAGCCCTCCCTCCCCTATTTGGCCTTGCTCCACGTGGGGTTTGCCCTGCCCCCGACCGTCGCCGGCGGGGCGGTGCGCTCTTACCGCACCTTTTCACCCTTACCGCGAGCCGAAGCCCACGGCGGTATATTTTCTGTGGCACTTTCCGTGACGCGGCTTTGTGAAGCCGCACCCCTGGCCGTTAGCCAGCACGCTACCCTGCGGAGTCCGGACTTTCCTCGACCCCGGCGCCAGAAGCGGCGCCCAAGCCGCGATTGCCCGTCCGCCTGCCGTAGATCCAGTTTACCCCGGCGCCTCCCCGCCGGCTGGATTCCAATTCGGGATTCGTTCGGCAGACGCCGCCTTCAAGAGCGCCTCGTCCGAACAGGTGAAGACGGGCGAAATGTCCCGCATCGTCTGTTGAAGGATGATGCAGGCGGCGAGTTGAAGCGAGTCGAGGGCGCGCAACGGGTGCCGGTCGAGCAATATGGCCGCAACATCGAAAACCGCGTCGTTGATGACTTGGCGCAGCAAGGCGCTGGCTGCCCTCTGCCGAAAATGCTCCAAGATGCTCTCCACGAGTTCTGGCTCCAGCCCTTCGTGGCGCTGGCGCCGGCGGACGGCCGCGCGAAACTCGAGCAGCCCGAGACTCGAGATCGCGAAGCGCACGTCTGGCGTCTCGGCCAAGCGGGCCATGTTGGCTGAACCGGTCTCCTGAAAGTACAACTTCAGGACCGCGCTGGTGTCCAGGAAATAGAGCGCCAAATTTTAACCCCGATCCCGCAGCATGGTCTCCGAGATCGGCTCGCCGGAAAGGACGATCGGCTTGAAGCCCCACCCCGGAGCAGTGCTCTGCCCAAGAGCACGCTGCACTTCAGGCTTGGCGCGATTCATACGCAGAGCCGTGGTGGGGAAGGCGGGGTTCTTGGGGTTGGCCAGCCGGTCCAGAAGAATCCATCCACGGGCAATGGCCTCCCGCAAAGTCGTGTGGCGCTCGCTTGTGGACTGCGCCCAGGCATGCTGTTGGGGCAGGAACTGATCCCGGAACCATTTCAGGGAAACAAACGAATGCCCCGGCTGGCCCTCGGCGAGAGCTAGCGCCTGCATAAGCTCTTCCACGTGATGCTCGCTCGGCGACCCCCGCCCCGAGTCCCCGGATGGAACCGGCGCGCTGGGCCCTGCCTTCGGAACCGCGGGGACCGCGGCCGGGCGACTGGCTGCACCTGACGCTTGCGTTCGGCCCTCGCTCGATGGACGCAGGCGAACGAAGAGGGAATCGTTGCCAGTCAGGTTCTCGATCGCCGCATTTCCCCGCTTTTTGCGTGCGCCCTGGCGTTTCCTGCCGTTCAATACGTATGCGGCTTCAAACTCGAGGCCAGCCGGAAGAAGCCCCGGCGTCGCGTTCAGAGCTTGCACCAAATGCTCGGTCAAATCGCTAATCGTTTTCATTTTAACTTATCTCCTTTAATTTAGGGCCAAACTGCCACACCTATATTTATAAGAGGCCAGTCGTGCTCTTGTCAAGCCCTTTCTTCGCGCTGTGGTTCGCCCGCGAGGAACCACCGCCCCGGCCGCGCATGGTAAAATCAAGCGGTTCGCCCGGCCGTTGTTTGCCCGGAGGGCGTGTAGCTCAGTTGGAAGAGCGCCGCGTTCGCAACGCGGAGGCCAGGGGTTCGAGCCCCCTCACGTCCACCAAAACCAGGCAACCGGGCCACGCGAACGGGGGACACCATGACCTGGCTGGGCTTGGGGCTGCTGCTGGCGGGGTTGATCCTGGGGGTCTACCCGCTGCTGCCCGCGGTGCCGGCGCCGGGCGTCGCCATGCTGGGGGTGCCCCACATGCCTTGGGCCGCCGCCGGAATCGCCGCGCTGGGCATCATTCTGCTGCTTTGGCAGCGGGCGCGGGGCGAAGCCGAAAAGCCATAATGCAGAGTGCGGTTCGCGCGCGTCATCCTGATCGTGCTTGACAGCGTGGGCGTGGGCGCCCTGCCCGACGCCGCCCGCTTCGGCCCCGACGACGCCCACAGCGACACGCTCGGCCACGTGCTCGAGCGGCATCCCACGCCGCTGCCCACGCTCGAGGGGTTGGGGCTGGGGCATATTCGGCCGCTGCGCGGCGTCTCCGCCGCCCGCCCGGCGCGCGCCAGCTACGGCAAATGCGCCCTGCGCTCGGAGGGCAAAGACTCCACCACGGGCCACTGGGAGCTGGCCGGCATCATCCTGGAGCGCGGCTTCCCCACCTTTCCCCGCGGCTTCCCGCCCGAGCTGGTGGCCGAGTTCGAGAAAAGAATCGGCCGCCGCACCCTGGGCAACGTCGCCGCCAGCGGCACCGAGATCATCGCCCGGCTGGGGGAGGAGCACCTGCGCACCGGCTTTCCCATCCTTTATACCTCCGCCGACAGCGTCTTCCAGTTGGCGGCGCACGAGCAGCGCCTCCGGCTGGACCAGCTCTACGCCCTGTGCGCCGCCGCGCGGGCGATGCTCGACGACCCGGCAAAACCAGCCTGGCGCGTGGGCCGGGTGATCGCGCGCCCCTTCCGGGGCGACGCCGTCGGCGGCTTCACCCGCACCTCGGGGCGCCACGACTACGCCGTGCCGCCGCCGGCGGGCATGCTGCTCGACCAGTTGGCCGCCCGCGGCGTCGCGGTGCACGCGGTGGGCAAGATCCACGACCTGTTTTTGGACCACGGCATCGGCTCGCACGCGCCCACGCGCTCCAATGCCGAGGGCATGGAGCAAACGCTGGCAGCCATGGCGACGCTTCCCGCCGGGCTGATCTTCGTCAACCTGGTGGATTTCGATATGCTCTACGGCCACCGCAACGACGTGGCCGGCTACGCCGCCGCGCTGGCGGAGTGCGACCGCGGGCTGGGCGAGCTGGTCGCCCGGCTGCGGCCCGGCGACCTGCTGCTGCTCACCGCCGACCACGGCTGCGACCCCACCACCGCCTCCACCGACCACTCGCGCGAGTACGTCCCGCTTTTGGCCTACGCCCCCGGCGCCGCCGCCGTGGACCTAGGCACGCGCGCCTCGCTCGCCGACATCGGCCAGACCATCGCCGAAAACTTCGGCACCCGGCTGGCGGCGGGGACGTCGTTCCTGGCCGCGCTGGCCGCGGTCAGCTCCGCCCCAGCAGCGGGTTGCGAACCCGGAGCCCCGCCATGCGGCTGAAATCCCGGTCGGCCGACCAGAGCTCGCTGACGCCGTTCTGGAGGCAGATGGCGGCGATGCGGGCGTCATAGACCATGCCGCCAACCACGCGCCCTTGTTCCAGGATCCGCTCCAGTTCCGGCCAATAACCGGGCGTTTCCCCCAACAGCCGCAATCGGGGTGACTCCATCCAGGCCTCGACTTGGCGCCGGGCGATCGTCATCGGGCTGGGCGTGTGAAAGAGGCGCGGGTTGGTCGCCACGCTCAAGAACTCGTGGATGCACTGCCAGGGAATGGCCCAAGCCGCAGGCGCGGCCGCCAATTCGCGCAGCAATTCGGCGGCGGCGGCGTGCCAGGGCGATTCCTGCCGATGGGCATAGACCAGCAAGTTGGTATCCACGCCCACCATGGGACGGCTATTCGCCTCCCCGGCCTTCGTAGATCATCGCGCGGATCTCCGGCCAGGTGAAATCCTTGACCATGCCGCCGCGGCCGTAAAAGCTGCCGTCCTTCAGTTGGAAGGGCGGCTTCGGGGTTTCATCCCGCTCCAGCTCGTGGCGCAAGCCCTCCTCGATGAGCTCGCGCAGCGGCACCTTGCGCCGCGCCGCCGCCGCCTTGGCCTGCGCCAACAACCCGTCGGCGATCTCGACCGTGGTTTTCATGGCTCCCATACTACCATATCAAGCAGTATGGGCCACCCATATCGGCTCACCGGCCTGGACGGCGGGCCAGGCTGAGCAGGTTGGCGAAGAGGCGGTAGGCGCCGGGCACCGCCTCGGCGAGCTGGCGGTAGAGGGCCAGGCCCTCGTAGACGTAGACGCCCTTGCCATAGGGGGCGTAGAGCAGGCCGCCCTTCTGTGGCGGCTGCTGGGCGTCGTGCATCTCCACCAGCGGGGTGTAGCGCGGGTCCCAACTGGCGATGAAGCCGTGGCCGCGCTCCTCCACCCAATCGGCGAAATCGGCCTGGCCGATCGGGTTGGGCCAGCGCAGCACCGGGTTGGCGGGCTGCAGGATCTCGACCGCCGAGCGCTCGTCCACCACGGTGGCGCCGCTGCCGCCGAGGTGGTAGGGGTAGGGGCCGTAGTTGTGGTCGAACTCCGAGGTCTGGTACTGCACGATCAGGACGCCGCCGTTTTTGACATAGTCGAGCAGGCGGCCATTGTGGGTGCGCAGGTCGGGGCGGGCGGCATAGGCGCGGATGCCAAGCACGATGGCGTCGTAGGGGCGGAGGTTGCCGCTGGCCAGGTCGGCGGGGCTGAGGAAGTGCACGTGCACGCCCAGGTTCTCCAGCGATTGGGGAACGTTGTCGCCGGTGCCGGTGACGTAGGCAACGTTGAGCTTGGGGGCGATGGCGACGGGCACGCCGCGGGTGCGGTAGATGGCGGGGGAGTAGAAGTTGTAGGGGCGGAGGCCGGGATAGCCGGCGGTGTGGTAGCCCTCCTCGTAGTCGTGGCCCTGGTAGCTGGCGACGGCGGTGAGGGTGTAGGCCTGGGTGGTGACGGCGCGGGGCTGGATGCGGAAGGTGACCGGCTGGTCCTCGCCGTCGTGCTGCAGGGCGAAGCCGGCGGTGGCGGGGGAGGCGGTCCAGCCCGGCGGCAGGCGCAGGCGCACCTGGCCCGCCGCCGGGCCGGGCACGTTGCTGTGGATGGTGACGGTGAGGGAGAGCGCCGCCGCCGGCAGGGGGATGATGCCGGCCGCGGGCGCGATCGCCACCGAGATGGCGGGCGCCACCTGCAGCGGGTTCTCCACCAGCCCCGAGGTCTGCGGCCGCTGCACCGTCTCCACCACCTGCCCCATCGCCAGCGGCACGCCGCGGTAGAGCAGGTGCGCCCAGGCGGCGAGCGGGTAGGGGGCGGTGGGCAGGGTGAGGGAGCGGCGGTCGTCAATGCGGTAGTAGGGCTGCTCGGTGTTGGGCCGCGAATAATAAGGACGGGTGTAGGGGGCGTCGGCCGGCACCGCGACCTGGAAGTGCTGCCGGCTGACGTCGTTGTCGGCGAGCGAGGCCGGGATGGCGAGGCCGCCGCTGACCGTCCACTGCGGCTGGCCGGGCGGGTTTTGCAGCGCCACCGACTCCAGCTCGACCGCCTGCGGGCTGGGGTTGGCGAGGCTGGTCTCGACCTGCAGGCGCTGGCCGGGGATGGCGTCGAGGATGGTCACCGCCGGGCCGCCGCGGCCGCCGCGCCCCGGGCCCTGGACACGGGCGGTGAAGGCCAGCCCCAGCGCCTCGACAATGGCGTCGTTGAACTGCGCCTGCTTGATCTCGAGCTCGTGGGCGATGTCGTACTTGGCCTCGGGGCTGAGCGAGCCGGCGCGCACCTGGGCGAGCAGGGCGTTGGTGGCGGCCAGGCCCTGGGCCAGCAGCGGCGCGATGCGGTCGGGCGCGGCGGCGCGGAACTGGGCCATGGCCTGCTCCACGTCCTGGTTGATGGCGGCCAGGCGGGCGCGCAGGGCGGCGGTGTGCTGGGCGTCTTCGCCCTGCGCCAGGTCGGCGATGCCCACCAGCGAGGTGTCAATGCCGTCGAAGAAGCCCTGCTCCTGGGCCGGCGCCTCCACCCGGCTGCCGTAGCGGTGGTAGGGGGTGCTGGCCGGGCCCAGGTCGGGCACGCCGATGCCGCCCAACTGGGTGCGCTGCTGGCTCAGCCCCTGGCGCGCGATCTGCACGTAGGATGAGCCCAGCACCGGATCGTAGCCGCCGTACTGCGCCTGCACGGTGACGCTGGGCGGACCCTCGATCCAGCGCTGGTGGACGAAGTCGAAGATGCGTCCGGGGGTGTACACCTGGTTGGCGTAGTCGTAGATGCCCTTGGGGGTGAAGGCGGCGATGGGATCGCGGGCGTAGACCTTGAGCGGGTTCCAGGGCCGCAGCCCCTCGCGGATCTGGTCGGGAAACATCTTGGGGTTGCCGGCGGCGTTGAACAGCTCCTGGGTGATCTGGCCGGCGGCGGCGTGGTTGCCGTGGCCGTCGCTGGGGCCGCCCACGAACACCGAGGCCAGCACCAGCGGCCGCACCATGCGCACCACCCGCACCGCGTCGGCCAGCAGGCGCTCGTGCCCCCACTGCGCCAGCGTCTCCGCCTTGGTCTTGGAGAAGCCGAAGTCCACCACCCGGGTGAAGTACTGCTGCACCCCGTAGTAGCGGTCCGCCGCCAGCAGCTCCTGGGTGCGCACCAGCCCCAGCGCATCGTAGAAGTCGTTGGACATCAGGTTCTCGCCGCCCTCGCCGCGGTTGAGCGTGAGCAGGGCGGTGCGCACCCCCTGGCCGCGCGACTCCAGGGTCAGCATGCCGCCGTCCTCGTCGTCGGGATGGGCCACGATCAGCAGCAGGCTGGCGCGGGTGTGCAGCTTTTTCAGGCTCTGCCAGACGGCGGCGGCGCCGCGGTCCATCTCCAACTGGCGGCTGGAGACGGCGGGGCGCAGGGCCACCGCGCGCGGCGGCGGCGCCTGCGCCGCCAGCGGCAGCGCCGCCAGGCTGGTCACGGCAAGAACGAGGGGCGAGAGTCGCTTCATAGGCACCACGGGGAGAAAAGATCATGGTAGCAGGGCAGGCGCGCGCCGGGGGCGGCCGGCCTCTGCTGCTATGCTGGCAAGGTGAGGATTGGCATCACCTGTTACCCCACCTATGGCGGCAGCGGCATCGTCGCCACCGAGCTGGGGCTGGAGCTGGCGCTGCGCGGCCACGAGGTCCACTTCATCACCAACGCCAACCCCATCCGGCTGGACCCGGGGGTGCCGCGCATCCATTACCACGAGGTCGAGGTCTCCACCTACCCGCTGTTCCAGTACCCGCCCTACTGCTTGGCGCTGGCCTCGCGCATGGCGGAGGTGGCCTCCTGCTACAAGCTCGACCTGCTGCACGTCCACTACGCCATCCCGCACTCCATCTCCGCCCTGCTGGCGCAGCAGATGCTGGCCCCGCGGCGGCGACTGCCCTTCGTCACCACCCTGCACGGCACCGACATCACCCTGGTGGGCGCCGACCGCTCCTATTTCCCCATCACCCAGTTCTCCATCGAGCAGTCCGACGGCGTCACCGCCATCAGCCATTACCTGCGCCAGCGCACCGAAGAGGTCTTCCACATCCGCAAGCCGGTGCGGGTGATCCCCAACTTTGTCAACTGCGAGGCCTACCGCCCGGCGCCCCAGCGCCGGCGGCGGCAGCCCACGCTGCTGCACGTCTCCAACTTCCGCCCGGTGAAGCGCACCCTGGACTGCATCCGCATCCTGGAGCGGGTGCGGCGCGAGCTGCCCGCCCACCTGCTGATGGCGGGCGACGGCCCCGACCGCGGCCCGGCCGAGCTGCTGGCGCTGGAGCTGGGCATCGAGCAGCACGTGACCTTCCTGGGCAAGCAGGACCACATCGAGCGCCTCCTCCCCGAGACCCACGTCCTGCTGCTGCCCAGCGAGCTGGAGTCGTTCGGGCTGGCGGCGCTGGAGGCCATGGCCTGCGGCGTCCCGCCCGTCGCCACCCTCACCGGCGGGGTGGGCGAGCTGGTCACCAGCGGGGTGGACGGCTTCCTCGCGCCGGTGGGCGACGTGGACGCCCAGGCCGCGCGCGTGGTCGAGCTGCTGCAAAACCAGGACCTCTACCAGCAAGTCTCCACCGCCGCCCGCCACACCGCCGAGCACCGCTTCAACTCCGCCACCATCATTCCCCAGTACGAGCGGTACTACCAGGAAGTGTGCCAGGCGGTGCCGGCGTGAAGATCCTCGCCTTCGGCGCCCACCCCGACGACATCGAGTTCGGCTGCGCCCCGCTGCTGCTGCTCGAGGCCCAGGCGGGCAGCGAGCTCAAGCTGCTGGTGCTCTCCCGCGGCGAGGCCGGCTCGGCCGGCTCGCCCGAGGAGCGCGAGCAGGAGGCGCGCCAGGCGGCGGCGCTGATGGGCACCGCCATCGATTTCCTCGACTTCCACGGCGACTGCCACCTCGAGGTCAGCCCCAGCAACGCCCTCCGCCTGGCCGCCGAGATCCGCCGCTTCCAGCCGCAGTTGGTGCTCGCCCCCAACCCCGCCGCCAACCAGCACCCCGACCACGCCGCCGCCGGCCAGTTGGTGCGCGACGCCTGCCGCCTCGCCCGCTACGGCGGCTTGGCCGACCTCATGACCCTGCCCCCCCACCGCATCGGCCAGTTGTACTTCTACGACATCACCCAGCACGGCCTCCGCGCCCCCGATGTCGTGGTGGACATCAGCGCCGTCGTCGCCGCCTGGGAGCAGGTGATGCGCTGCCACGCCAGCCAAACCCAATCCAAGGGCTACGTCGAGCTGCAAATGGCCGCCGCCCGCCTGCTCGGCCTCACCATCGGCGCCGACTACGCCTGCGGCGTCTACGTCAACGATCCGGTGCGGGTGGAGCGGCTGTCGGCCCTGACCTTGTCGGCGCGGAATTTCTAGGCCTGACGCGGCCGGCGTCGCCGCCGGCGGCCTGGCCAGCGAAGCCCCGTGGGCCCGCTCGGGCGGAGCGGACCCCCAAGGCCTTACAGACCGCAATGCCTTGAGATGAGGGCAACCCAAGACAATAGGAGAGCTGGTCTGTTCGTGGTTACTGATGATCAGACCAAAGAAATTCTACAAAATTGTTACATTCCTGGATTTATTTTCAGGTTCGGATCAGCGCCCGCACCCGATCCCAGTCCAAATGCGCTCGGAGATGACCCGCCCAGCGGTCCAGCCGCTGGTCCAGGCTGGGCGCCAGCACGGGCGGCCCCAAATCGCTCAATCCGGACCATTTCCGCCATACCCGCGTCCAAGCCGGGGTCACCACGCCGTGCAGCGCGGTGCCGGCCAGTCGGTCCGAGCGGCAACCCTCCTCGCTGCCGTCCGCCAGGGTGAACCAAGCCTGGCCGCCCAAGCGCCGGCAGCGGCCGGCATGGATGAAATATCCAACATGTTCACATCCCTCCGGGTCGCGCGCCCGCACCTCCTCGGTGCGCTTTGCGGCTAGAAACTCGGTCACCACCGGCAGCAATCCCAGGCCGGCGACGGGGGAGTGGTCGCTCTCGACCCGGTCGGGGTCGCGGATCTCGAGGCCCATCATCTGGTAGCCGGCGCAGATGCCCAGGATGGGCCTGCCGGCGGCGGCGGCCTCGCGCAGCAGGCGGTCGAGGCCGGCGGCGCGCAGCGCCTCCAGGTCGGCGACCGTGCTTTTGCTGCCCGGCAGGATGAGCACGTGGGCGGAGCGCAGCTCCTCGGCCAGCCAGCTATAGAAGAGCCGGACGCCGGGGGTGCGGCCGAGCGGAAAGAAGTCGGTGAAGTTGGCGATGTGGGGGAGGCGGACGACGCCGATGCGCAGCGCGTCGCCGTCGTCCCGGGCGGGGCCGGAGGGGAGGCCGGCGCTGTCCTCCTCGGGCAGCTCGGGGGCGCGCCAGGGGATGACCCCGAGGGTGGGCACGCCGGTGCGGCGCTCAAGCTCACGCAGGCCCGAGGCCAGGGCGGCGCCGCCGCCGTGGAGCTTGTTGACCACAAAGCCGCGGATGCGCTCGGGGTGGGGGGAGAGCATCCAGGTGCCGAGCAGGGAGGCGAAGACGCCGCCGGCGGAGATGTCGCCCACCAGCAGCACCGGGGCGTCGGCGGCGTCGGCGGCCCAGCGGTTGGCGAGGTCGCGGTCGAGCAGGTTGATCTCGGCCGGGCTGCCGGCGCCCTCCAGCACCACCAGGTCGTGGCTGGCGCGCAGCCGTTCCAGCGCGGCGCGCACCGCCTCCAGCACCTCCGGGGCGTAGCGGCCGTAGTCGTCGGCGCCGTGGGAGGCGAAGACGCGCCCGCGCAGCACCAGTTGGCAGCCGCCGGCGGCGGGCTTGAGCAGGATGGGGTTCATGTCCAGGCTGGGGGCGATGTGGCAGGCGGCGGCCTGCAGCGCCTGCGCCCAGCCGATCTCGCCCGGGGGCTCGCGCGGCAGCACGCCCACCGCCACCACCGCGTTGAGGCTGAGGTTCTGCGCCTTGAACGGCGCCACGCGCCAGCCCTCGCGGCGGAAGAGGCGGCACAACCCCGCCGCCAGCACCGTCTTGCCCACGTGGCTGGCGGTGCCCTGCAGCATCAAGGTGGCGGCGCGCGGCGGCATCGGGAACTAATGGGGCAGCGGCGGCGACCAGCTCCAGCGCACGCCCAGGCGGGCGCTGATTTTGGGGCCGGGATACCCGATCACCTCCTGGTAGGAGCGGTTGAAGATGTTGTCCACCGCCGCCAGCAGCGTCCAGCCCGGCTGGAGCCGCCAAGTGCCGCTGAAGTTGGCCAGCCAGTAGGCGGGGTCGAGGTTGTGGTTGGGCAGCAGCAGGGTGTTGCCGAAGTTGCTGTCGGTGAGGAAGGTGCTGTCGTCGCGGCGGCTGGTCCAGGTGCCCCAGAGCTGGCCGGCGAAGCGGCCGCGGGCGTAGCCGGCCAAGGCGCTGGCCGTCTGCGGCGGCACGCGGAAGGGCCGGCCGCCCACCAGCGGCGCAAACGCGCCGATGGGAACGGTCGGGAACGCCGGGTTGAACGAGGGCGCCTGGGCGTCGAACGAGAAGCTGCGCAGCACGCTGGCGGCGGTGGCGGTGTAGTTGGCGTCCAGCCGCCAGGCCGGGGAAGGGCGCAGCCTGGCCTCCAGCTCCACCCCGCGGGCGCGCTCGGTGAGCGAGTTGAACTCGCCCCCGAAGGCCGCTGTCTGCGCCACCGCGGCGGGAATGCCGAGCGCGGCGAAGGCGGTGGGGGGGATGTCTTCGATCAGGTCGTAGTAGCGCTGCTCGAAGACGGTGGCGCGGAGCAAGCCCGCCCCGCCGGCGATGTACTGGTCCACCCCCAGGTCGAAATCGCGGCTGCGCTGCGGCCGCACCGGCGCCACCCCCAACTGGCGGATGAGCCCGGGGCCGCCGGGGGCGGTGAACAGTTCCTGATAGAGCGAGTATTCCTCGTCCACCAGCGAGGGGTCTTTGAGCCCGGTGCCGCCGCTGGCGCGCAACCGCGTCTCGTCCCAGAAGCCGCGGTCGCGCAGGCGCGGGAACCAGGCCAGGCTGGCCTGCGGGTTGGCGGTGACGCCGAAGGGGGTGTTGCGGTCCACCGAGACCCCGCCCGAGCCAAACAGCCGGTTTCCCAGGCTGCCCCGCAGCAGCGCGTAGGCGCCGTGGTCGTGGCGGCTGAGCGCGTCGGTGGCGCTCAGGCCGCGCTCGTCGTAGTAGCGGTAGCCCTCGATCAGGCTCCAGTGCCGGGCGAGGGTGAACTCCGATTCCCAGTTGAAGTCGCGGCGCAGCGTGTCGGAGGGGCTGAGCTGGGGAAAGGCGCCGCCAAAGCTCAGGATCGCCTGCCCCTGCGCCTGGAAGCCATTGCCGCCGCGGATGGTCACCGGCAGCCCGTCGTAGTCGCCGGCGCCATCGGGCACGCCCGCCGGCCCGGGGATCTCCGAGAACAGATTCGCCTGCGCTTCGGTCAGCTCGATCCGCTGCGACCAGGCGGGGGTGACCTGCTGGCGCCAGCTCAGGTCGGCGTAGGTCTCCGCCTGGTGCTTGAAGGCGCCCTGGGAGAGGCCGTAGAACAGCAGCGCGTTGGGCTGGCCGGTGTCGGCGTAGCTGCGCTGCAGGGTGAAGCGCAGCTCGCCTTGGCGGGTGGCGCGCCAGCCCAGGTTGGCGCCGTAGGTGTTGTCGCGGAAGTGCGCCCCCGGCTGCTGGTTGCGGGTGTTGAGGTAGCCGTAGCGCAGGGCGTAGTCGAAGCCGCCGTCATGCCCCAGCAACTGGTTGCTTTGCTGCGCGGTGGCGTAGGCGCCAAACTGGGTGGTGCTGTCGAACTCGGGCCGCTCCACCTCGTCGCCGCGCCGGGTGCGCAGCGCGATCACGCCGGCGGCGGCGTCGGACCCGTAGACCACGCTGTCGGCGCCGCGCAGGATCTGGATCTGGTCCAGCCCCACCGGCGCCAAGTTGGAGAAGTCGTAGCCGCCCAGGTCCAGCCGCTGGATGGGCACGCCGTCGAGCAGCACCTTGGTGAAGTCGCCGGGCGCGCCGCGCAGAAAGACCGAGGTCACCCCGCCCGGCTGCCCGCTCTGAATCACCCCCAGCCCCGGCGCCAGCCGCAGCGCCCCCGCCGCCTGCAGCGGGTTGAGGCGGCGCAGCGCGGCGCCGCTGATGGTGGTGGTGGCGTTGCCCACCTGCGCCGCCGGCAGCGGCAGATCGAGGGCGGTGACGTTGATGCGGGCCTCCACCGTGGCCAGCCCCAGCACCAGCGGCGCCAGCGCCCCGCGGGTGTGCGGCCCCAGCGCCGCCGCCGCCGGCGCCAGCCCGGCGCGGCTGGCCTGCAGTTCGACCGTCGCCGCCGGCACCGAGAACGCGTAGCGGCCCTGGCCGTCGGTCAACGTGCGCGCCAGCACCGCGCCGCGCGCGTCCAGCGCCTCGACGCGCGCCCCCGGCACGGCGCGGCCCAGCGCATCGCGCACCTGGCCGGCAATCGAACGAGAGTTTTGGGCGACCCCGGCCAGCGCCAGGGCAAAAAGAAGAGCGCAAATACGCGATGACAAAACCTACCGAGCCTTTCCGGACCGACCCGCGTCGGCCAGAACGCCAACCGACCCCGCCGGCGTGCGAGGCACGCGGCAAGGTCCATTACCTTGGGCAGGTCTCCTGACTCGCGGTTTCTCGCGTGCTGCGAGGTCCATCCCCTCGCCTTCCCCGGACCCGAGGTCCGAGTGGCGACTCGAGGGGTGGCGCGCCGCTTACAGTGGCGGGGCCGTGCGGGCTTTTCACCCGACTTCCCTTTTCAATCCCGACAGCGGGATCACCCAAAGCACTCACGAACACCCAAACTGTAGCACACCTGTAGCCGGAGCTCGCGGCGGGGGTTTGCTAGGCTGAAAGCCATGCGCGCCTTCGTCATCGCCGGCACCCACAGCGGCGTGGGCAAGACCACGCTGACCCGGGCCTTGATCGCCGGGCTGCGCGCCCGCGGGCTGCGGGTGCGCGCCTTCAAGGTCGGCCCCGACTTCCTCGACCCCATGCACCTCGCCCAGGCCAGCGGCGGGGAGTGCCTCAACCTCGACGGCTGGATGCTGGGGCGCGAGTGCTGCCGCGCGCGCTTGCAGGCCGCCGCCGCCGCCAGCGACGTGGCCGTGGTCGAGGGCATGATGGGCCTCTACGACGGCCTCAGCGGCGCCAGCGAGGCGGGCAGCACCGCCGAGATGGCCAAGTGGCTGGGGCTGCCGGTGGTGCTGCTCGCCGACGCCTCCGGCGGCGCCCGCAGCCTGGCCGCCACCGTGCTCGGCTTTCAGCGCTTCGACCCGGAGCTGGCGCTGCGCGGCGTGGTCTTCAACCGCATCGGCGGCCCCGGCCACTTGCAGTACCTGCGCGAAGCGATGCAATCGGCGGCCCTGTGGGGGCGCCCGGTGCCCCGCGTGGAGCCTCCCGGGCCCGCGGGCATCGCGCTGCTCGGCGGCTTGCCCGCCGACGAGAGCCTGCACATCCCCGAGCGCCACCTCGGCCTGGCCACCCCCGCCAGCGCGGCCACGCTGCCCCCCGACGCCGCCTGGGCCGAGGCCCACCTCGACCTCGACGCCCTGCTCGCCCTCGCCGCCGAGGTCGCGCCTCCCGCTGCGATCGCCGCGCCCCGCGCCGCGCCCCTGCCGCCCCCGCGCCTGCGCCTGGGCGTGGCCCGCGACCAGGCCTTTTGCTTCTATTACCCCGACAACCTCGAGCGCCTGCGCGCCGCCGGGCTGGAGCTGGTCGAGTTCTCGCCGCTGCGCGAGCTCACCCTGCCCGCCCGGGTGAGCGGCCTCTACTTCGGCGGCGGCTATCCCGAGCTGCACGCCGCCGCCCTCAGCGCCAACGCCCCCATGCGCCAAGCGGTCGCCGCCTTCGCCGCCGCCGGCGGCTTCATCTACGCCGAGTGCGGCGGCCTGATGTACCTGGCGCGTTCGCTCGACGGCGCGCCCATGGCGGGGGTGCTGCCCACCGCGGTGGCGATGCAGCCGCGGCTGCAGGCCATCGGCTACCGCGAGGTCTGCCCGGTGGGCCTGGGCGCCCCGCCCGCACTGCGCGCCCGCGGCCACGAGTTCCACTATTCCCGCCTGGTGGGCGCCGCCGCCGCCGCCCCCGCCCATCGCGACCCCAGCGGCCAGCCCGAAGGCTTCCACCTCCACAACGTCGTGGCCAGCTACATCCACCTGCACTTTGCCAGCTGTCCGGCGCTGCCGGGGCTGCTGGCGGAGGCGGTGGCCGGCTCCCCGCTGCCTGCCGCCCGCCGCGCGGAGTAGGCCTCACGGCACCGCGTCATAGGCGGGCGTCCACTGCGCGGCGGCGACGCGCGCCCGCAGCCGCGGCCCGGCGACGGCCACCGCCACCGCCCGCGCCACCGCCCGCAGGTCTTCCAGCGGGGGCAGCAGCGGGGCGTTGCGGTCCTGGCGGGCGGGGGAGTGGCGCGCCAGCTCGCGCGCCGCCGCCATCATCATGGCGTCAGCCACCGGCGCGTTCGCCGCCACCCCGTTTGTGGGGATTGTTCACGGGTTGCCCCGGGGATACCCTCCATCATGTGAGTTTCAGTCGAATCGCGGTCGTCGTCGCTGGCACCGCCGTGGCCGCCTTGTCGGCCGGTTCCTGGCTCCTGACGCACGGTCGTGCGCCGGCCCAGCGGGTTCCCGAGGAACACGGAGCGGTTGCGATCCTTCACCAGGCCGCGCCATCGATCTTCGTGGTCAAACGCTTCGACCGCCAGGGCGAACTCACTGCGCTGGGCAGCGCCGTGGAGATCCAGGGCGGCCATCTCGTGACCAGCGAGCATGTGGTCAATGACGCCGCCTCTTTGCGCGTTCAACAGGCCGGCAGCGTCTGGCCCGCGACGATCGCCGCCTGCGACGATCGTCACGACCTCTGCCTGCTCGAGGCAATCGGGCTCGACGCGCCCGGCGTCCCGCTCCGGCTGGCGACGCCGGTCCGAGCGGGCGAGACCGTTTTTGCCATCGGTGCGCCTGAAGGGTTGGATCTCGTCATCTCCGAAGGACTCGTGTCCGGGCTGCGCACGATCCGCGGCGAAGCCGAGCTGGTCATGACCGCCCCAGTGTCGCAGGGCAGCAGCGGAGGCGGCGTGTTCGACCAGAAGGCGCGGCTGCTGGGCCTCACCGCGGCCCAGATATCCAATGGCGAGGACCTGAACCTGGCCGTTCCGGCGGAATGGATCGCCGCCCTGATTGCCCGAGCCGGAACCGCCAGCCGCCGACGCCCCAGAAGTCTGCCCCTGCCCGCCGTCCGCACGGTGTGCGTCGGCAGCTTCGGCTCCTCCGACGACGCCGCCCGCGTCCGCGAGCTGCTCGTGGCCTCGCTCTTCGCGCGCGCCACCGCCCTGACTGAAGCCTGCGGCGACGCCGACGGCGAGATCCGAGGCAATGTCGAGGAACTGCAGTTTGCCCCCCCCGCGACCCCGGCCGCGCGCCTCACCGCAACCCGCCTCGCACTGCACCTCTCCGCCCGCAGCGGGGTCATCCTCTGGGCAGATGACGAGTCGTTTCGCGGGGCAACAGGCCACGACGGGCTGCGGCGGGTCGTCGAGCACGCTATGGCCCGGCTGGCGGCCGCCAAACTTATAGCCAGCCGGCGGCCGGATCCCTAGCCACGCCCACCGGCCGTCAATTCTGCGGCCCGCCCGACTCCATCAGCAGCTTCTTCGCGCAGGCATCCACCGCGCTGGCGGTCGCTCCCTCGTATTTGCCTCCGGCACTCTCTTCCGTGTCCGACCAAAGGACATCGCCGTTCTTCGCCACCAGGCTAATGGAGACCGCTGCGTGCTCGTCGGTCTCCGTGTCCACCGAGCTATCGCCGGCTCCCAGGTGACGCGCCACGATCGCCGCCGACCCCGAGCCCCCGCCCACATCCGCCGCGCCGGCGGCGCTCCCAACCGAGGTGGCCTCGCCCATGGCATGCACCTCGTGCGAAGTTTTCTCGACCGCGGTGCCGGTGATGGTCGCATCGGCCCGGTCGCGGTCCATCGTCACGATGAAGCGGCCGTCGCGCACTAGGTCCGCGATCAGCATGGCATGCGCCTGCTTCGCCTCGGGGCCCTTGCCGAAATCGCCCACGTAGATCCGCTTGACATGGGCCAGGGCCTGACCCTCTTGTCCGGCTTGGGAGAGTCCCAGAAGCACCGCCAGCAGCAGAATCAAAGCTCGCCTCCCATGCCCGATTTTCGTGCCTCGTCGTCCTGGTATACGATCTTCCTTCCGGTGCGGGCCTCGATCGTGGCCAAGGCGGTGCGAACGATATGTTTGCCCAACTCGAAGATGGCAACATGTTGTTCGCCCTTTTCATCCTTCCACCCCAGCGTGAGGTAGTGCTTCCGCTTTTTCGAAAGCAGCGCCAGTGGCGTCAGCGCAATGGCCAGACCCACGCGCCTTCCCGCTTTTTGCCCGTACTCCAAGTCGTTCACCTCGTCATAGGGGACCGAAAGGGTGGTCTTGCCGGAGATGAAAAGGAAGTCCTTATCATCCTTCATCGAGAGCGGGCCCTCGGCGTTGTCTTTGATCTGGCTCTCCGTCCCGCCGGCGTACCGGGCTTTGTTACCGTTGACGCCGAAACAAAGCGTGGCGAATGTCAGTACGAAAACGACACTGGCGATGAACCTACGCATCATACAAACCTCCCCTCCCACGAGCGAGTGCTCGGGCTTACACTACACCCGTTCGGGCGGGCTCGCAAGTCAAGGGAAGCGCCCACGCCTGCACTAACCTCGGGCCGCGGCCACTGCCTGCGGCTCCTCCCCGCTGCCGGCTGCCCGCCGCGCGGAGTAGGCCTCACGACACCGCGTCGTAGGCGGGCGTCCACTGCGCGGCGGCGACGCGCGCCCGCAGCCGCGGCCCGGCGACGGCCACCGCCACCGCCCGCGCCACCGCCCGCAGGTCTTCCAGCGGGGGCAGCAGCGGCGCGTTGCGGTCCTGGCGGGCGGGGGAGTGGCGCGCCAGCTCGCGCGCCGCCGCCATCATCATGGCGTCGGTGACCCGGCGGGCGCGGCCCGCCACCACGCCCAGCCCCACCGCGGGAAAGATATAGACGTTGTTGCACTGCGCCACCCCGGGGAAGGGCGAGCCGGTGGCGATGAGCGCCCGGCCCTCGCTCCAGCGCCGCAGGTCGTCGGGGTGGGCCTCGCTGCACTCGGTCGGGTTCGACAGCGGCAGGATCAGCGGCCGGTCCACCTTGCGCGCCAGCTCGCGCACGATGCCCTCGTCGAAGGCCCCGGCCACGGTCGAGAGCCCGATCAGCCCGGTGGCGCGGATGTTGTGGACCACGTCGCTCAGCCCGATCGCCCCGCCCGGGCCGCGCCGCCAATTCACCAGCCGCGCCAGCGGCTGCGCGTAGGCGCGCTTCTCCGGGTTGAGGTCGTCGCGCCCCTGGTGCACCAGGCCGTTGGAGTCCACCAGCCAGAAGGCGGCGCGCGCCTCGGCTTCGCTCAAGCCCTCCTGCTGCATGGCGGCGCGAAAGTAGTCGGCCACGCCCAGCGCCGCCGAGCCCGCCCCGAAGAACACCCACTGCTGCTCGCGGAAGCGCCCGCCGCCCGCCTCCGCCGCCGCCAGCGCCGCCGCCAGCGCCACCGCCGCCGTGCCCTGGATGTCGTCGTTGAAGCTCAGCAGCCGCTCGCGGTAGCGGTCCAGCAGGACGCGGGCGTGGCGGGTGGCGAAATCCTCCCACTGCAGCAGCACCCCCGGCATCTCCGCCTCCACCGCCGCCACAAACTCCTCCAGAAACTCGTCGTAGGCGGCGCCGTCCAGGCGCTCGTGCCGCCAGCCCAGGTACTCGGGGTCGCGCAGCCGCTCCTGGTTGTTGGTGCCGACGTCGAGCACGATCGGCAGGGTGCGCGCCGGATGGATGCCGCCGATCAGCGTGTACAGCGCCAGCTTGCCAATCGGGATGCCCAGCCCGCCCACGCCCTGGTCGCCGATCCCCAGCACGCGCTCGCCGTCGGTGGCCACGATCACCTCGACTTTGCGGTAGGGGCGGTTGCGCAGCATGCTGCGCAGCTCCGCCCGCCGCGGGTAGGAGAGGATCAGCCCGCGCGGGCGGCGGTAGATGTGGCTGAACTCGCGGCAGGCCTCCGCCACCACCGGCGTATACACCACCGGCATGGTCTCGGCGATGTGGTCCAGCAGCACCCGGTAGAACAGCACCTCGTTGGCGTCCTGCAGGGCGCGCAAATAAATGTGGCGCTCCAGGTCGTCGCTCTTGCGCTGGTAGGCCTCCCAGGCGCGCTGCGCCTGCTCCTCCAGCGTCTCCACCTGCGGCGGCAGCAGCCCGTGCAGCCCCAGCGCGCTGCGCTCGGCATCGGTAAACGCCGTGCCGCGATTCAAAATCGGGTTGGCCAAAAGCTCGGCCCCGCGCAATCTCCTCTTGGTCGCGTTCACCCATTCAGAATACGCCGCAGCCGCCTGCGGACGCGCGGTTCTTCCCCGGCCGCGCGACTCCCCGCGGACGCGGCTCTGCCCTGTTCCCTGTCCCCTGTCCCCTTCTTCCCCCCCCGCGATATCCTAAAGACATGCCCCTCCGCCCTCTGGGATCCACCGGCCTCCGCGTATCTGCCCTCGGCCTCGGCTGCATGGGCATGTCGGAGTTCTACACCTCCGGCGTGGGCGACGACGAGGCCATCGCGGTGATCCACCGCGCCTTGGAGCTGGGCATCAACTTCTTCGACACCGCCGACATGTACGGCGTGGGCATGAACGAGCTGCTGCTGGGCCGGGCGCTGCGGGGGCGGCGCGGGCAGGCGGTGGTGGCGACCAAGTTCGGCAACCAGCGCGGCCTCGACGGCAGCTTCCTCGGCGTCAACGGACGCCCCGAGTACGCGCGCGCCGCCTGCGAGATGAGCCTGCGGCGGCTGCAGGTGGACGCGATTGACCTCTACTACCAGCACCGCGTGGACCCCAAGGTGCCGATCGAGGAGACGGTGGGGGCGATGGCGCGGCTGGTGGAGGAGGGCAAGGTGCGCTATTTGGGGCTGTCGGAGGCCAGCAGCGAGACCCTGCGCCGCGCCCACCAGACCCATCCCATCGCGGCGCTGCAGTCGGAATACTCGCTCTGGTCGCGCGACCCCGAGCAGGGCGTGCTCGCCACCTGCCGCGAGCTCGGCATCGGCTTTGTGGCCTACAGCCCGCTGGGCCGCGGCTTTTTGCCGGGCAACATCCGCTCCACCGCCGACCTCGCCCCCAACGACTGGCGCCGCCGCCTGCCGCGCTTCCAGCCAGAGACGATCCCGCAGAACCTGGCGCTCGCCGACCGCCTGGCCACGCTCGCCCGCGCCCAGGGCTGCAGCCCGAGCCAACTCGCCTTGGCCTGGCTGCTGGCGCAGGGCGGGGACATCGTCCCCATCCCCGGCACCAAGCGCATCCCCTATCTCGAAGAGAACGTCGCCGCCGTCGAGATCGCGCTCACCCCCGCCGAGCTGGCCTCGATCGGCGCGGCGCTGCCCGCCGGCGCCGCCATCGGCACCCGCTACCCCGAAGCCGGCATGGCCGCGGTCAACCGCTAAACGGTCATTTCTACCGACGCCCGCCTCCTCCCAGTTCCGGTGGCGTTGATTCTAGGTGCGTTAACAATTGGTCCCCGAGTTGCATCTGACAGGACATGGACACCCGGAATCTGCCTCTTGGCCTGACCTGTCTGCTGGCCTCTGGCTTGGCGTTGGCCCTAACCCTAGCAATGAGCGCCTGCGGCGGCAGCACCCCCGCCAGCCCCACGCCCGCCACCACCAACGTGACCATGAGCGATCCGGCGACCTGCGCCGGGCCCAACGGGCCCTACAGCCACGTCTACGTCACCGTCAAGGACGTCGAGGCGAGCACCAGCGCCAACGCCACCTCGGGCTTCGTGGACCTGACCCCGGCGCTGGCGGCCAAGCCCATGCAGATTGACCTGCTCGGCCAGGCCAGCACCCAGTGCACCCTGGCCACGCTGGGCTCGACCACCGCGCTGCAGGCCGGCGACTACCAACAGATCCGCCTGCTGCTCGAGGACAACAGCTCGGCCTCGCTGGTGGCGGGCAACCAGTGCGGCGCCACCGCCGCCAACTGCGTCGTGCTCAACGGCGGCACGGTCGAGCCCATCCAGCTTTCCAGCGAGTCGCAGACCGGCATCAAGATCCCCTCCGGCCAGATCGCCGGCGGCCAGTTCGTGGTCGCGGCCGGCCAGACCAAAGACCTCGACATTGACTTCAACACCTGCTCGTCGCTGGTCACCGCGGGCAACGGCCAAGTGCGCCTGAAGCCGGTGTTGCACGCCGGCGAGCTGGGCACCTCGACCTCGGTCACCGGCACCGTGGTGGACAAGGCCACCGGCAGCGCCATCGTCGGCGGCAACGTCATGGTCGCGCTCGAGCAAAAGGACGCGGCCGGCATGGACCGGGTGATGATGGCGACCAGCGCCGACACCTCCGGCAACTTCATCTTCTGCCCCGTCCCGGCCGGAACCTACGACATCGTGGCCACCGGCGTCAGCGGCGCCAACGTCGCCTACGCCGCCACCGTGACCACCGGCGTGGCCAACGGCACCGCCATGGGCAACATCCCGCTGGTGGCCGAGGCCGGGGTGGCGGGCACCGCGCCCGGCAGCATCGCCGGCCAGGTCACCACCAGCACCGGCTCGGCCGCCACCGCCGCCGATGTCACCCTCTCGGCGCTGCAGGCGGCCTCCGTCGGCGGCGCCAGCCTGACCTTCACCATGCCGCTGGTGCAGCAGTCGGCGGCCACCGCCAACGTCGCCACCGCCGCCGGCGTGGGCTGCGCCCTCAATACCGACTGCGCCAGCTACACCCTCTCCGTCCCCGCCGCCGCGGCCAACGCCGGCGTGTACGCCGCCGCCGGCACCCAATACACCCAGGGCAGCGGCGCCGCCGACTACGCCGTCGAGGGCCAGGCCGCCGTGCCCTCCTCCGGCGGCACCGCCGACTGCTCGCCCTCCACCGAACCCTCGGCCATCACCACCGCCGATTTGACCCTGGCCGTCACCCCCGGCGCCAGCGTCACCGCCTCGGTGCTGGCCTTCAGCGGCTGCCAGTAGGAGTTGCTATCCTGCTAGGCGTGACCCCGCGCGAGCACGTCCGCCTGGCCGACCACACCACCCTGGGCCTCGGCGGAGAAGCCCGCTACTGGGCCGAGGCGGAGCGCGAGGCCGACATCCCCGCCGCCGCCGCCTGGGCGCGCCAGCAGGGCCTGCCCTGGATGCCGCTCGGCGGCGGCAGCAACGTCCTGGCCAGCGATGCCGGCTACGACGGCCTGATCCTGCACCTCGCCTTGCCGGGCGTGCGTGAGCTCGGCGGCGGCCGGGTCGAGGCCGCCGCCGGCGAAGACTGGGACGGCTTCGTCGCCTGGTGCGTCGCCCGCGGCCTGGCCGGCCTCGAATGCCTAAGCGGCATTCCCGGCACGGTCGGCGCCACCCCGGTGCAAAACGTCGGCGCCTACGGCCAAGAGGTCGCCGAGACAATCCAGTCGGTGCGCGCCTGGGACCGGCAGGCGGAGGCCTGGGTCGAGCTGCCGGCGTCCGCGTGCGGCTTCGGCTACCGCTCCAGCCGCTTCCAACCAGGCAAGGGCCGCTTCGTGATCGCCGCGGTGCGCTTCGCCCTCCGCCCCGGCGGCGCGGCGGCGCTCCGCTACCCCGAGCTGCGCCGCCAGTTCCCCGACCCCGCCGCCGCGCCCTCGCTCTCGGAGGTCCGCGAAGCAGTCCGCGCCATCCGCCGCGGCAAGGCCATGCTGATCGAGCCCGGCGACCCGGAGTGCCGCAGCGCCGGCTCGTTCTTCAAAAACCCGGTCGTCTCCGAGGCCGCCGCCGCCGAGCTGGCCCGGCGCCTGGGCGCCGCTCCGCCGCAGTTCCCCGCCGCCGCAGGCCAAGTCAAGCTCCCCGCCGCCTGGCTGATCGAACAAGCCGGCTTCCACAAGGGCTACCGGCCCGCAGGCAGCGGCGTCGGCCTCTCCCGCCGCCACGTGCTCGCCATCGTCAACTACGGCTCCGGCACCGCCGCCGCGGTCGCCGCCCTGGCGGGCCAGATCCAATCCGCCGTGGCCGCCAAAACCGGCATCGCCCTCCACCCCGAGCCGGTGTGGCTCGGACCGGCTGCCGGCGGTGTTGGGGCTGAGGGCTACCAGCCCCGCAGATAGAGCCACTGCACCATCGCCGCCGCCGCCAGGCAATAGAGGCCAAACCAGTGCCAGCGGCCCTGTTCCAGCCAGCGCGAGAGCCAGCGCAGCGCCAGCAGCCCGGCGGCAAAGGCGCACACCATGCCCAGCAGGCCCGGCGCCAGCAGGGCGCCCAGTTGCACCGCCGCGCCGGCCCGATGCGCCGCCGCCACCTCGCGCCAAAGCTCGCGGCCAAGGGCGAGGGGCGTGATCGCGACCGCCATGGCGAAGCTGAAGGATTCGATCTCGGCCCGCTTGCCGTTGGCCAGCAGGCCGCCGGAAATGGTCGAACCCGAGCGCGAAAAGCCGCGGAAGGGAATGGCCAGGCCCTGCAGGGCGCCCATCGCCAAGGCGGCGGGCCAGGCCAGGCCGCGCGCCCCGGCCCGGGGCGGCGCCGCGGCGGCCTCGGGCGCCCGCGCCTCCCGCAGCCCGGCCACCACGATCAGCACGCCGGCGATCGCCAAGGGCGGCGCGATCCAATTGAGCTTGTGAAACAGCGCCTCGATCGCCACCGTCCGCCCGCCCTGGCTCAGGATGTGCTCGACCAGCAGGATGATCGGGTAGCCCACCAGCCCCGACAGCAGCGAGGCGGCGAACATCCGCTTGGCAAAACCCAGAAACGTCACCCACGAAGACAGGAACTCCTCCGCCCACCGCCGCCAAAAATACGCCACCACGGCGAACATCGTGCCGGTGTGCAGCAGCACCAGCAACAGCGCGTTGGCCGGCGTGGACATGTTTTCATGCAGCAGCTCGGCCGCCACGATGACGTGGGCGGAGCTGGAGACCGGCAGCAGCTCGGTCAGCCCCTGCACCGCGGCAAGAATAACGATATGCATCCAGCTCATCCCGGTTCCTTTCCCGTGTCGGCGGGCTCCCTTGAGAGTACAACCAGTGGCCTGCGCTATACTGACCCCAACCGGAGCCGCCGCGGAATTCTCTTTTGCAGCCGGGAAATTCCCGCCAACTTGTTGTGCCTCCCGCCCATCCCATGCCTGTAAATACACGCTTTTTCTCCCGGCCGCCGCGCCTGCGGCCGGCGCTGTTTCTCCTCGCCGCCTTCGCCGCGGCCCAATGCCTGGCGCCGCTCGCGGCGCAAGCCCCGCCCCCGCCGCGCCCAGCCGTGCGGGCGACGCTCCCCAACGGCCTGCGGGTGGTCATCATCCGCAACGCCCTCGCCCCGGTGGCGACGGTGGAGTTGAACGTGCTGGCCGGGGGCGATGAGACCTCGCCGCAATTCCCGGGCATGGCCCATGCCCAGGAGCACATGGCGTTTCGCGGCTGCCCCGGGCTGAGCGGCGACCAGACCGCGGCGGTGTATGCCGAGCTGGGCGGGGAGAACGACGCCGACACCCAGCAAAACATCACCCAGTTTTTCGCCACCGTGCCGGCGGCGGACGTGGACGTGGCGCTGCGCGCCCAGGCCGCCTGCCTGCAGGGCATGGACGACAGCCAGGCGCAATGGGCCCAGGAGCGCGGCGCCATCGAGCAGGAGGTGGCGCGCGACCTCTCCAACCCCACCTACAACTTCCTGGTCCGGCTCGATCAGGACATGTTCGCCGGAACCCCCTATGCCCACGATCCGCTGGGCACCAAGCCCTCCTTCGACGCCACCAGCGCCGCCATGCTCCGCGCCTTCCACGCCCAGTGGTACACCCCCGCCAACATGATTCTGGTGGTGGTGGGCGATGTGGATCCCGCCGCCGCCCTGGCCAGGATTCGGCAATGGTACGGCGGCATTCCCAGCCATCCGCTGCCGGCGCGCCCGGCCGTGGAGCTGCGGCCGGTGAAGTCGGAGAGCTTCACACTCGCCAGCAATCTCCCCTACGTGCTCGGCTTCATCGCCTATCGCCTGCCGGGCACAGACTCCCCCGATTACGCGGCCAGCGAGATTCTGGCCGACGTGCTGGGCAGCCAGCGCGGCCAGCTCTACGGCCTGGTGCCCGCCGGCAAGGCGCTCGACGCGGAATTCGGCTTGGCGGAAACCTACCGCCAGGCCAGCGTCGGCTATGGCGTGGTGGCGGTGCCCCGGGGAACCGCGGCGGCCGGGGCGATCCAAGAAATGCGGACGATTCTGGAGGGCTACGCCCAGCGCGGCGTCCCCGCCGGCCTGGTGGCCGCGGCCCAGCGCGGCGAGGTCGCCGCGGCCGAGTTCCAGCGCAACTCCATCCCCGGCCTGGCCAACGTCTGGTCCAACGCCTTGGCGGCCGAAGGGCGCACCTCGCCCGACCAGGACGTCGCCGCCATCCAGCGCGTCACCCTGGCCGACGTGGACCGCGTCGCCCGGCACTACCTGGTGGCTGCCAACTCGATCACCGCGACGCTGAACCCGGTGCCCACCGGGCAGCCGGTGGCGGACAAGGGCTACGGCGGCGGCGAGGCGGTCACCAGCCCGCCCACCAAGCCGGTGACCCTGCCCCCCTGGGCGGCCGGCGCCCTCGCCCGCCTACAGGCCCCGCCCGACACCCTCGCGGTTTCCGACACCACCCTGCCCAACGGCCTGCGCTTGATCGTCAAGACCGACCGCACCAGCCCCACCGTCACCGTCGTGGGCGCCATCCAGCACAACCCCGGCCTGCAGACGCCGCCCGGCCACGAGGGCGCCGCCGATCTGCTGGACGGCCTCTTCTCCTACGGCACCCAGACGCTGGACCGGCTGGCCTTCCAGAAGGCGCTGGACGACATTGCCGCCAACGAGAACGCCGGCTACAGCTTCTCGCTGCAGGTGCTGCGCGACCACTTCTCCCGCGGCGTGCAATTGCTGGCCGACAACGAGATCCATCCCGCCCTGCCGCCGCCGGCCTTCGCCGTGGTGCGCCGGCAAACCGAACAGTTCGTGGCCGGCAACCTGAAGAGCCCGGCCTACCGGGCGGGGCGGGCGCTCGAGCTGGCGCTGCTCCCCGCCGGCGACCCGGCCCTGCGCCAGACCACTCCGGCGACGCTGGCCAGCGACACCCTGGGCGAGGTGCGGCAATATCAAGCCGCCACCATGCGCCCCGACCTGACCACCATCGTGGTGGTCGGCGACGTCTCGCCCCAGCAGGCCCGGAAAGTCATCGCCCAATGGTTCGGCGGCTGGAAGGCCGTCGGCCCGCCCCCCAACACCACGCTGCCCGCCGTCCCGGCGAACCGGCCCGCGGTGGTGGCCGTGCCCGATCCGGAGCGGGTGCAGGATTCGGTGGTTCTCGCCGAACAACTGCATCTCAACCGCTTCGACCCGGACTATTACCCGCTGCAGCTCGGCGACCACGTCTTGGGCGGCGGCTTCTACGCCACCCGCCTCTACCACGATCTGCGGCAGGTCAACGGCTACGTCTACAGCGTCGGCGTCAGCCTGGATGCGACCAAGACCCGGGCCACCTACTTCATCAGCTACGGCTGCAGTCCGGCCAACGTTCTGAAGGCCAGGGCCCTGATCCAGCGCGACCTGGCCCAGATGGGCGCCCAGGATGTCTCCGCCGCCGAGCTGCAACAGGCCAAGGCTCTGCTGCTGCGGCAGATCCCGTTGAGCGAGTCGAGCGAGGACGCGGTGGCGGCCGGACTGCTGGGGCGGGCGCAGCAGGGCCTTCCCCTGGACGAGCCCACGCTAGCGGCGAAAAAGTACCTCGCCCTGAGCGCCGGCCAGGTGCGGGCGGCCTTTGCCCGCGAGATCCGCACCGGCGGCTTCGTCCAGGTCGTCCGCGGCCCCGCCCCGCACTAGCGCGCGGCCGACTGCCACCCCACGGCCTTCGCCCATGCCTGTAAACCGAGGTTTCGAGAGGTTCCCCATGAGATTGGCCCCGTTTGCGCTGCTCGCCGGCGCGTTGGCCGCGCCGCTGGCGGCGCAAGCCCCGCCCGCGCCCATCGCCCTCGCGGTGGACGCCCGCCACGCCGCCCAGCACTACCTGGCGGTGCGGATGGAGATGGCGGTCGCGCCCGGACCGCTTACGCTCGACTACCCGAAATGGATCCCGGGCGAGCACCGCCCCGACGGCCCCATCGCCGGCCTGAGCGGGCTGCGCATCACCGCCGGCGGCGCGGTGGTGCCCTGGAAGCGCGATGCGCTCAATGCCTTCGCCTTCCACCTCACCGTGCCCGCCGGCGCGCGGCAGCTCGAGGTCCGCTTCGACTACATCGAGCCGGCGCTGGCGCCGGGCCAGCTCACCGGCGGCGCCGCCTCCACCAGCAAGCTGGCCATCATCAACTGGAACCAGGTGCTGCTGTATCCCGACGGCGTGGCGGCGCAGACGCTGCTCTACGCGCCCCGGCTGCTTCTGCCCGCGGGCTGGAACTTCGGCACCGCGCTGCCGCTCGCCAGTCGCAGCGGCGCCCTGGCCACCTTCGCGCCGGTGGCGTTGAACCGCCTGGTGGATTCCCCCCTCATCGCCGGCGCCTACTACCGCGCCTACAACATCACCCCCGCCGGCGAGCCCATCCCCCATGAACTTGACCTCGTGGCCGACCAGCCCGCCGACCTGGCGCTGAGCCCGGCGCTGCGGCAGGCGATGGCCAACCTGGTGGCGCAGTCGGGTCGGCTCTTCGGCGCCCGGCACTACCGCGACTATCATTTCCTGCTGACCCTGAGCGATTACGTGCCGCACTTCGGGGTGGAGCACCACGAATCCTGCGATGCGCGCCTGCCCGCGCGCGCGCTGCTCGGGCCCCACCCGGGAATGGCGCTGGGCGGGCTGCTGGCGCACGAGTTCATGCACAGTTGGAACGGCAAGTTCCGGCGCCCGGCGCCGATGTCGGCCGCCTACTACCAGGCGCCGATGCGGACCTCGATGCTGTGGGCCTACGAGGGCATCACCACCTACCTCGGCTACCAGATGGCGGCGCGCAGCGGCCTGTGGACCGACGCCGAGTACCGGCAGTTCCTGGCCGGCGTGGCGGCGGAGATGGGCCCGGGCCGCCCGGGCCGGCGCTGGCGCTCGCTGGCCGACACCGGCAGCGCCCTGCACGCCGACAACGGCATGCCGGGCTGGCTGGACTGGACCCGCTCGGCGGCCGACTTCCATGTGGAAGGGGCGCTGCTGTGGTGGGACGCGGCCATGGTGATCGCGCGCCAGAGCCACGGCGCCAAATCCTTCGACGACTTCTGCCGCCTGTTCTACGGCGGGCCCAACCGCGGCCCGCAACTCCGCCCCTACAGCTTCGCCGAGCTGGTGGCGGCGCTCAACCAAGTGGTGCCCTACGACTGGGCGGCGTTCTTGCGGCAGCGCGTGGACCGCCCGACGGCGCAGCCGCCGCTGGGCGGGCTCGAGGCCAGCGGCTGGCGGCTGGCCTACACCGCCCAACCGCCGGCCGGGATGAAGCCGAACCTGCTCTACTCGCTCGGCCTGCAGCTCCGCCCCGACGGCGCCATCACCGCCGCCTTCTGGGGCGGCCCGGCCTTCCAGGCCGGCCTGGCGGCGTCCATGCGCCTGCTGGAGGTCAACGGACAGCCCTACAGCGCGGCGCGGCTGCTGGCCGCGGTGCGCGACAGCCCGCAGACCGCGGCCCCCCTACGGTTGACCGCGAGCGACGACGGGGCGCGCTTGACCTTTGCCATCCCCTACCACGGCGGCCTGCGCTATCCCCGCCTGGTGCGCAACCCCAAGCTGCCCGACTACCTGGACCAGCACCTGCTGCGGCCGCGCTAGCCGCTAGCGCTAGCGCCCGGGCGCGGGCGCGGCGGTGGTGGTGGCGGCGAGGGTGGAGGCGATGAAGCCCTCCAGGTTGGCGTGCAGCTTGGCCAGCGCCGGGGTGTTGAGATAGAGCATGTGGCCGACCCGGTAGTGCTCGATCGCGACGTGGCCGGCCAGCGCCGGCGGCAGCTTCAACTGCGCCAGCGTGTACTCGGTGGCGAAAAACGGGGTGCCGAGGTCGTAGTAGGCCTCGTTCACCAGCAGGCGCAGGTGCGGGTTGGTGACCATGGCGCGGCGCAGGTCGGGCACCACGTCGGTGAAGCCCGGCCGGGCGCCGAAGTTGACGAAGGGCGTGCGGTGCCTCCAGTCCCAGGCGCGCGAGACCGCCCCGTTGAGCACCTCGTAGGTCCGCGGCGTGGCATAGCGCAGCGTCTGCGACAGGTACTGGTTGAGGGTGGCGGTGAAGGCGCCGTTGATCGAGCTCTGCATCACCGGATAGGCGCGGGAGGAGACCAGCGGGGTGATGTCGGCGCCGGTGTAGCGCGCGTCGAGGCGCCCGATGACCAGGCCGCGGCCGGCCAGCAGCCGCTGCTCGAACTCGACCGCGTTCACCCGCAGGTCGGCCTGGTTCCACACCGCGGCGCTCAAGCCGGTGTAGCGGGCCAGTTGCGCCGCCAGGCTTTGGCGCGCCGCCGCGCCCAGGCGGTCGCCCCGCAGCAGCGCCGGGGCGTAGGTGTCGAAGGCGAAGCGCTCTACCTGTTGCAGCAGCGGCCGCAGGTGGGCGGGCTGGGGCTGCAGCGCGTGGTGGTACCAGGCGATGGCGGTGTAGGAGGGCAGGAACAGGATGTAGGGCAGGTCGTTGCCGGGCGCGAACGAGGAAGCCTCGAAGTTGAGCACCGACGAGAGCAGGATCACGCCGTTGAGCTGCATGCCCTGGTTCTGCAGGTAGTTGGCCAGCGCCGCAGTGCGGAAGGTGCCGTAGCTCTCGCCCAGCAGGAACTTGGGCGAGTTCCAGCGGTCGAATTGGGCCACATAGTCGTGGATGATGGCGCCCATCGAGCGCACGTCCTCGTCCACGCCCCAGAACTGCTTGCCCGAGGCCGCGCCCAGGACATGGCTGTAGCCGGTGCCGACCGGATCAATGAAGACCAGGTCGGTGGCGTCCAAGATGCTGTAGTCGTTGTTGGCCAGCGTGTAGGGCGGGCCGGCGGGGCTGGCGGCGTTGGAGGGCACCTCCAGCCGGCGCGGCCCCAGGCCGCCCAGGTGCAGCCAGGCCGAGGAGGAGCCCGGCCCGCCGTTGTAGGCGAAGGTGATGGGGCGCAGCCCCCCGCGCCGGGCGCCGTTTTTGGTATAGGCGACGTAAAAGACGCTGGCGATGGGCTGCTGCCGGGCGTCGCGCAGGATCAGCGTGCCCGCCCGCGCTGTATAGCTGAGGCTGGCACCGGCGATCCGCACCGTCCCCTGCGTCACCGAACTGCGGGCGTGGGCAGTCTGGGCCGCGAGCAGCGGCGCGGCAAAGGCGAGCAATGCAAGGCCAAGGCGGGGGCAGCGAACGGGCAAGCGCATGAGGAGGTCTCCGCAAGCATCTTCGCAGATTCGCACCCGCAGCGGCAACGGTGGCCGCCGCCAACGGCGGCACCGGCCGCCAACTCCTTCCCGAGCCAGCGAGGGAGGATCGGGGCGGCCCTCGGGCGGGCCTCTATCGGTAGGTTTTCTCGGACCGCCGCAATATTGCGAGCACCGTCACCTCGCTGGCCTTATGGTCGACTCGCAGGGGCCGCGCCGCTTTGCCTGCGTGCAAAATCGGCGCGAAAGGCCGCGAAATGCCGCAGGGGCAGAAGCGCCAGCGGCGCTTCTGCGCCCCCGGGAAGCGAAGTCGGCGCGGCCCCTGCGAAGCGCAGCGCCGGCTTGGGGCCGCGGGGCCCCCAAGCCGGCGTGAGCACAAGCGGGGCGCGCGGCGCAGCCGCGCAGGGGCCCGCGCCTACCGACGTGAAGATAATCCGATAAGCGCCGACGCGCTTGCGCAGGCAGCCCCCCCATCCCGGGCCATGCAGCGGGCGAACGTCGCCTCGATTCGGGTCGAGCGCGAGCTCGTCCATTCGCGGGGGTCGGGCCGCTTTGCCTGCTGGCAAAATCGGCGCGAAAGGCCGCGAACCGGGGTCCCCAGAGCCTGCCTCGGGCTCTGGGGTGGTCGTAATTCCGCAGGGGCAGACGCGCCAGTGGCGCGTCTGCGCCCCCGGGAAGCGAATTCGGCCCTCGCCGGCGAGCGCGCCGATGGCAGACTTCACCTGCGCAAGCGACGCGCCGCCGCCAAAAGTCGCAGAGTCTTCGATGCTCGAGAGGCTGGCCCCAGTGCCCTGCCCCGCAAACGGGTAGATCGCCAAGTAGGTCTTGCCCATCCATGGACATGCAAGCATGCCGGGGCTGCACCCGCGCCAGCCTGCCCCCGCCAAGGCGCACGGCCAGCGCTGGCGCCTGCGACGCAAGAGGTGGCGGATGCGACTCCTGGCATGCCGCTATCGCGGGCGCCGCAGCCGCGCCAGCGTGGCCGCCAGCGCGTAGGCCAGCGCCGCGTAGAGCGGGGCGGTCGCAAGGGCTTCGCCGAGACACTCGGTTCCCAAGCAGGCATTGCTGAGCTCATTGGTCCAAACCTGCGACCAACCGGGCTTCGGGCCAGCGGCTAGGTCGCCGTAAACGACTATCAGCATCCATACCAGCGGCGGAACAAAGACCCAGGAGGCCTCGCGGTCGCAGCACTTGAGGTTCATCGCCCAGCCGGCGGCGAGGCCGAGGAAGACCGAGAACGGAAAATAAGGCGCTGGGCCGGGCATGTCGACAACGCGTTGCAGGCCCCGGGGAGCGACGCCGGCGACGACGACCGAAGCGGCAAACAACCCCGGCCATGCGACTGCCAGATGCTTGGCATAGCGCTTTATCGGCGCCAGATGATCCTGCCTATCCGTCATTGCTTGTCGAAAATGATGGTATGGGTGACGACCCCTACCTGCGCGGATCCCAACTGGTCGAGGTAAGCCCAGAGTAGTGCGTCCCAATCCAGGGCAGCCGCGGCGGCCAAAAGGCCGTCGCCGCCCCCCCCCGCCGCCGTGGTCGTAGCCGCCGCCGCCCGTGAAGGTTGCCGGCATGGTCCCGCAGGAAGGGCTTGCATACCGCCTCAGGACGGAGCTGGCGGCTTGGAATTCGCACTGCGGGTTGTGCCCGCAAACGGTTTCGTACGCTGGTCCCGGATTCAAGCCCGCGAAGTCGGCGGTCAGCCCGACCGCGTCGTCCAGGCCTTGGCCGCCGTAGATCACCTCGAACTCGTTCCCGGCTCCGAAGACGGAATTGAGCGCGAAGCCGGGCGAGATGCCGACCACGGTCGCGCGGCTCGCAATCTTCGGGCCCAGAATGGCGAGCGCGGTCATGGTGACCTGCGCACCGCCGCTGATGGCATAGATTGTGAACGGCCCTCCGTTCGCGGCGGCGTGCGCGATCGCACTCGCAGCGACCAGCACAGACGGATTTGCAACGAAGCCGGCCTCTTCGACCTCCGCTAAGCTTCCCAGGATGCTCATATGCGCGAACGGAAACGCGATATCGGCATCGATGCTGTTCGCAAATGCTGTCTGCGCGGCGATGCCGGGCGTGCCCGGCGTCTGCGTGCTGCCCCCGATCACGACATTGCCGCACAGGCCGGATGGATCGATCACTTCCAGCGGCGCGCCCCCGACATAGGCATAGCGGTTCCAGCTTTGCGGGTTGCTGGGATCCACCGCCGCGAGGCCGGCCGGGTCGGGCGCCCACCACCGCCCCTGGATGGGGCTCAGCTCGCGATCCAGGAAATCATACTGCCCGCCGCTGTGCGAAGAATCGATGTCCTGGTCCTGCCCGGTGAAATCGCGGTCGATCGTCCCGCTCTCCTCGTGGTGCTCCCCATACGGCGCGTAGGCGGTGGCCGAGTAGAGCGCGCGGCCGGGGGTCGAGGCCAGCCGCGAGCTGCCCAGCGCATCGGAATGCCGGTAGTAGGCCAGCGTTCCACCGTGGTAGACCGCCGTCCCCCCGCCCGGCAGCGGTATGTAGGCGGTCGCCAGCGTCTGCCCGTTCATCACCGCCAGTTTACCCCCTTCCGGGCCATACAGGAACTCGATCGCCCCGCCCGGCTCCGCCGCCTCCACCGCCCGCCCCAGCGCGTCATACGTCACCCCGATCCCCTCCAGCGTCACCGCGTGGCCGTCGGCGTCGAAGGCGTTGACGTCTTGCTGCGCGCTCACCGGGTCGCCCAGCAGATTGCCGTCGCTGTCGTAGTTCGGCGCGAAGCCGATGTTGGTCGAGGCAAGGCTTCCGAGCGATTCTATCCGCGAGCCGTCCTCCGCTCCGTAGGGCTGTCAGACCAAAAATTCACCGGCTCGACCCCTTCCGACCATCGGCGAGATTCCGCCGGCTGCCCGTCCCGCGGCCCGAGACGCGTAGGCGAAGCTTCCCCGATCTGCCACCAGGGCCGGTGCTTGACGAAGACGACCAGCACACCCGGCTCCGGCACCGCCCGCGCCTTGCCGCAGACATTGTCCGCCACCGCCCCGTGCTCGATGATCTTTTGCAGGCTGAAGTTCAAATCCGGGTCGGTCGGCGGATGAGGCTCGCAGGGGATGTCGTGCAAGACGATCAGGGAAAGGCCATCGTCGCCGGGACGGAGCGGAATCGTCGCATTGCCCTTAATGTCGGTCCAGTAGACAGGCTGCAGATGGGACCGGTCCGGGCTGTTGATGATGCGCCCCTTGCCCGTCCAAACGTCCAGCGGCTCGTGGTTCAACGGCTGACCACTATGGGCCTCCAGCACGCGGATGGTTATGTGCTGCGCCGAAAGGCGCGGTGTCAGGCCGGCGCCTGCGCACAACGCGAGCAGCAGCCGAACCGCCAGCCGGCGCCGCCGCGCTGCGGCCGGCAGCGCGGTGCCGATCAACGCCGGGATCACGGGCATGGGTTGCGGCTCCCGTGGCCCAACACATCGGTGATGAGGTGCTGAAAGGCCCCGAATGGGTTGTAGGCGTAGCCTGAGTCCAAATGCGCGGTGAACAGCACGGAAGTCGCGCCGCCGACATTCGTTTTCGCGAACACGGCCCCAGGATCGAGGCTCGACGGCCCGGCCAAATGCAGCGAGTCGCCGACGCCGGTCAGCATGGTGAACACGCTGGCATACCGGCCGGTGTTGATGGCGTTGAACTGGGCCGCCGACAATGCGGCGGCGCTGATGGTGACATTGAATTCGCCGCCGCCCGGGGCCACGACCGCGCGGGCCACGTTGGCGTCGGTGAAGCTCGTCCCAAATTGCCGGTTCACGTCGCCGAGGACCTTCTCCTGGCAGGCGTGGGCGTCGTATGGGGGCGGGGTCAGGACGTCCGCGGCCAGGATCTGCTGGTCCTGCTGCGCGGACTCGATGTCGCAGTTGATGGAGTAGCAGCTATAGGCGCGCGTCGAAGTCGGCGTGGTCAAATCGCCCGCCAGCCAGGACGAGATGTCTACGCCATCCAGCGTCGTCCCGCCCCACCCGCCCACTGCCATGTCAACTGGGCTGGCGCAGCCGCTGTAGCCGTCGTCGCCAGAGGCGGCGGCGGCGCCATCCTCGTCGGGCTCGTAGGGGCCGAAGTCGCCGCTGGCCTCGGCGTTGGAGTCGCTGCCCCGGCCGCTGTCGTTGGAAGCGACCGGCATACAGCCGCCCGGGAAGGCAGTGAGCCCCAGCGGGTCGGTGGCGCTCAGCGGGCGGCCGCTGACATAGGCGTAACGGTTCCAGCTCTGCGGGTTGTTCGGGTCCACCGCCGCCAGCCCCGCCGGGTCGGGCGTCCACCACCGCCCCTGGATGGCGTTGAACTCGCGGTCGAGGAAATCGTACTGCCCGCCGCTATGCGAAGAATCAATGTCCTGATTCTGCCCGGTGAAATTGCGGTCGATCGTCCCGGCCTCCTCGTGGTGCTCCCCATAGGGCGCATAGGCCGTGGCCGAATAGAGCGTCCGGCTGGGGGTCGAGGCCAGCCGCGAGCTGCCCAGCGCGTCGGCATGCCGGTAGTAGGCCAGCGTCGCGCCGTGGTAGACCGCCGTCCCCCCGCCCGGCAGCGGAATGTAGGCGGCGCCCAGGGTCTGCCCGTTCATCACCGCCAGTTTACCCCCGCCCGGGCCATACAGGAACTCGATCGTCCCGCAAGGCTCCGCTGCCTAACCATCCTTTGCGGCCGCCCGCCTCCCCGCGACTTTCGCCGTGGCCGAGGCCATGACCGCGAGGTCAAGGCAGACGGCCAACACCAACAGGCCGGTTGTGGCGCGCGACACCGGGCGAGCCGGGGCCAAAATGACCGCCGCACGACCCCCCGCAAGTGCACACGTCGCCCTCAGTCGCAGCGAATAAGGACTACACGCCGCAAAGTAGAAAGCCTCGATGACCGCAACAGCGCCGATGATAATGAACAAGCCGGGCAATCGGTGCCGTGGGGCCCAATGCATCAGAGAGGCTGAATCCCACGCAAGGATAGGGACAAAGATGTAGAGCAAAAAGCGCCTTGTGGCCTCCGCCGAACGGAGCCCCGCCTCCGCCTTGCCGGGGCCCGCCCGACTGCTCTCTCGCTGGTCGTCAGTTAGGCCCATATTCTGCGGCGATGCACTGCTGGCGGATCACCCACGCACCTCCAAGATCGGTTACGGCGGCGATTCCGAAGGCCCAGAGTGCTCTGGGGTCATTGCCCATCGCGGCGAACATGAAGGGCGCCCGATTTGCCACCGCGATCGCCGGCAGGCCTTCCAGCGTCAAGCCAAATTCGCAAGCTACGAGCGAACCGTAGGTGCGCGGGTAGCCATGGGCGTTCGAGATCCGCGGCAGTGCCGCGGGTCGCACCGGCGGTAACCAGGGCGCTGCTGCGGGCGGCGGCACCAAGTGATAGTTCCAGCCACCGGGAGTGATCCCCGCCTGACAGAGGGTGTTCCGCCCGCACTCCTTTTGCGCGCCGTCCGCCACCAAGGCGTAGCCCACGACCTCGCAGTTGAAGTCTTTGCATACTGTCCAGCCAACCATGTGGTTGCGCGGCAGCACTCCATCAATTCCCTGGCAGTCGCTCCACTGGCAGGCCACGGCGTTGAGAGTTGCCTGGCCTCCGCCAACCTCTCCGCCGTCGAGCCCGCCGAGCAGGTCGCCAAGGCCGCCGCTTCCCACGTCCACACCGTCGAGCCACATGTCCTGGCCGCCTCCGGGGCTGGCGCAGCCACTGTAGCCGTCATCGCTGGAGGCGGCGGCGCCATCCTCGTCGGGCTCGTAGGGGCCAAAATCGCCGCTGGCCTCGGCCTCGGAGTCGCTGCCCTGGCCGCTGTCGTTGGAAGCGACCGGCATACAGCCGCCGGGAAGGCAGTGAGCCCCAGCGGGTCGGTGACACTCAGCGGTTGGTCGCCGACATAGGCGTAGCGGTTCCAGCTCTGCGGGTTGTTCGGGTCCACCGCCGCCAGCCCCGCCGGGTCGGGCGTCCACCACCGCCCCTGGATGGCGTTGAACTCGCGGTCGAGGAAGTCGTACTGCCCGCCGCTGTGCGAAGAATCGATGTCCTGATTCTGCCCGGTGAAATTGCGGCCGATGGTCCCGCTCTCCTCGTGGTGCTCCCCATAGGGCGCATAGGCCGTGGCCGAATAGAGCGTCCGGCCGGGGGTCGAGGCCAGCCGCGAGCTGCCCAGCGCGTCGGCATGCCGGTAGTAGGCCAGCGTCGCGCCGTGGTAGACCGCCGTCCCCCCGCCCGGCAGCGGAATGTAGGCGGCGCCCAGGGTCTGCCCGTTCATCACCGCCAGTTTACCCCCGCCCGGGCCATACAGGAACTCGATCGTCCCGCCCGGCTCCGCCGCCTCCACCGCCCGCCCCAGCGCGTCATACGTCACCCCGACCCCCTCCAGCGTCACCGCGTGGCCCTCGGCGTCGAAGGCGTTTACGTCTTGCTGCGCGCTCACCGGGTCGCCCAGCAAGTCGCCGTCGTTGTCGTAGTTCGGCGCGAAGCCGATGTTGGTCGAAAGTATGCGTCAGACCAATCCAGGCGGGGCAGGCTGGGCGGGGGCCGGAGGCTACGGCCGGGGCGCGGCCCAGGCGGCGGGGGTGAGGCGGGGGAGCTCGGCGAGAGGGCGGGCGGCAAGCCCGGGCAG